>Ga0210389_10001259_pt1 | contig 20674 bp, 18 predicted proteins | sample IncBWH28OmetaG_FD_160127 | JGI IMG/M metagenome (GOLD analysis project Ga0210389, IMG submission 160127) | Forest soil microbial communities from Barre Woods Harvard Forest LTER site, Petersham, Massachusetts, United States - Inc-BW-H-28-O ...
CGACGTAATCGTGTCGCTGATGCGGACTGAGGACCTTAAAAAGAAATCGCCCCGGCATTGCGCCGGGGCGATTTCTTTTCGTGCAACTCAACTCCTTACGGGCAGGTCACCGTCGGCTGCGCGCCGCCGCGGCCGTTGATCTCCGCCTGCGGGATCGGAAGCGTCGACTGGAAAATGTCAGTCGATGTTTCCTTCCTCAGATACGTGCTGTTGAGGAATCCGTATGCCCGCAGATCAACGAAGCGCTGCGGTCCCTCGAACAGGAAGGAGTAGCGCTTCTCGTACAGTACGGCTGCGCGTCCAGCGACTGCCGACGTAAATGTCGGCAGCGCCGGCAATCCGCCTTGATTCGTGCGAACGAAGTTCACGTCCGCCGTAGCCGCGGCGAGCTGGCCGGCCTCGATTTCCGCCTGTGCGCGCAGCAGAACCATCTCTGCATTCTTCAAGAGCGCATACGGGCGGGTGAGATTCGTCGGATCTGCAGCGAGCGCGTACGCCATGTCGAACGTGGTCGTTACGCCGGAAAAGCTGCACAGCCCTGTGCAGGTGTTGATGATCTTCGAGGCACGCAGGTCGCCCGGCTGAATGCTGTCTCCGGCCATGGGGTTCAAATGCACCGCCGCGTCACCAGCGAACGGACTCTCACGCTCACCCGGTGCGGTGCTGTACGTATAGTACACGGAGTTGTTGAGCGTTGACGCGCTCAGCGTTCCCAGCGCCTGTGTGAGCGCCGCAACCGCCGTGGCGAAGCTCGCCACGTTCGGCTTCTGGTGATCCATGCCGCGATAGAACTCGACCTTCCCCTTGATTCCGCGATTCCAGAGTGCGAATGCGGCGGGTGTCGAGTAGTCACCGTTCGACGTAAAGCCCGCCGGAAGCGCAAATGGGAACGCCGTCGCACCTGCAGCCTGCAGGTTCGTATACGCGCTGTCCAACAGCGACGACACGTACGCGAGACCATCGGCTTTGCAGACGAACGGTGCCGGCGGTGCACTGATCGGATTGTCCACTGCAATCGGCAAGCCGAGCGAGTCGCGCATCTCCACGACGTGCCAGTACTGCAGCGCCTTGAAGGTTTGCGCCAACCCTACCGTTGCCGCCTGCTCGGTGGGCGACAGATCCGATGCGGTCTTGATGTTGTCGATGATGTTGTTCGCAGATTTGATCGCGACATAATAGCCGGACCAAAGCGCTCCGCCGGTGAATGCACTCGGATCGGCCGCCTGCCCGATCATCTGTGTGATCCAGCGATTCTCTGCGTTGTCGAGGCGGTAAAGGTCACGCGCCATCGTCTCAGGGAAGACGATGAAGGTCTCACCCGCGTTGCCGCGGTCCGCATTCAAGAGGCCTGTCGCAAGGAGCTGCACCGACGCACGGTTCAGTCCACTCGCGAGCAGTGACGATGAAACGTTGTTGAGGTCCGGAATCGACGTGGCATCTTTGCAAGCTGCCGCAAGCGAAACTGCTGCGACGAGCGCCATGATGCGCTTGGTCATGATCGGCCTCACCTTAGTGGTTGGTTTGATCATGGTTAGCTCAGAAGTCTGCCTTGATGGTGAAGAAGAAGCTTCGCGATGGCGGGTATGGTGTCACGTCCTGGAAGCGACCGATGTTCTGGTTGCTGAAGTTTGACACTTCGGGATCGTAGCCACCGTACTTCGTCCAGGTCCACAGGTTGCGACCGCTCAGTTCGAGACGAAGGTTCGTCGCCTGGTTGATGTTCATGTTCTGCATGAACGCCTTCGGGATCGTGTACGAAAGCGTCAGCTCGCGGAACTTCACGAAGCCGGCGGGCTGCAGGTAAACTCCATTACCCGCCAGGAACGAGTTGAACCGCGCGATCGATGCCGCGGTGTCTGCGAGCAGCTGAACGGGATCGTAGTAGAGCTGTGTCAGGTCGACCGCATAGCCACCCTGGCGCCAGTCGATGAGCGCGAACACGCGCATCGCTCCGAACTTGAATTCGTTCGAGATTCCAACCGTGTACTTCGGCGCAGACTCGAAGTTCTGGACAATGCGCGCCTTGGTCGTCGGATTCCGGCCGTTGTCGACCTGAACCGTCGTCGCCGACAGGCCCTGGCAGATGTACGCCTCGCCGTACTGGACCGAGAACGCGGACCCTGCGTTGAAGCACGGGACACTCAGCGCGGTGACCTGGCTTGCCACGTTCGCAAAGGTCACGCGTGAAACCCAGCTCAAGTTCTTGCTCTGGATCGGTGTGATGTCGAGCGAATACTCAACACCCGTGTTGCGCATCGAGCCGCCGTTCACGAACTCCTGGGTAAAGCCCGTGCTCGGCGCGAGCGAAGCCGCGAGAACCAAGTTCGTGATGTTCTTCTGGAATACCGTGACGCTGAATGCGGCGCGACTGTGGAACATCTGCATGTCGAAGCCGCCCTCAGTTTCAGTCGACGTCTCCGGCACGATGTTCGGATTGCCGGCGGTCGCCGACGGTGTTGCTCCGAGCTGTGTGGAGTACGTGCCGATCGGGAGCGACGTGTACTTGAAACCGTACGGCGGCTGGTTGCCCGCCTGACCCCATGCGGCGCGAAGCTTGAAATCGTTGATCCAGGCCGGCAGCACCGGAATACGGTACGACGCCGAGAACTTCGGATACGAATAGAACTTCGTGTCGTTGCCGTTTACGCTCGACCGGTCTTCGTTGATCGCGCCCGTAAGGAGCAGGCGATCCTTGATGAGCAGTTCTTCCTGCGCAAAGTAGCCGAAGTCGTGGATCAGCTGCTGCTGCTCGGTCAGCGACTGGTTCACGGCGAAATTCACATCCGTGATGCCTGGGGGCAGCTGCTTGCCCTGGTTCAGGATCTGGTTGAATCCGCGCGTTTCCTGGCGCAGGCCGAATGTCGTCGTGGCCGTGAACGTGTCGTTGATGTACTTGTGCTGGCCCGAGAGGTTCAGGTTCGCGTTCGTAACCGAAGTGCGGTTCGTGACGACAAGACCCGGCTGTCCACCGGACGCTTCGACGAAGTTGCCCGGCGGTGCGTACAGATTGGAATTATCGGAGTACGAGTCAACGCCGCCGATGAACGTGAAGTCGAGCGTCTGCCGCTGCGACGAATACGCCGAAAGGGTCGCGTTGATGCTGCCGATGTAGCGGAACACCTCTTCCGGATTGGTGATCTGCGCGGCATCAGCAAACGGATTTGCGTTATCCGAAAGGAACGGGTTCGAGATGTACGGCTTCGCCGCCAGCGGCACCCATGTCGGCGTGCTGGAGAAAATGTCGCCCGGCGAAACGATCGGGCTGTTGTCGTTGCCCGAGATGCCGCGATCCGTCAGCGAGTGGACGAAGTTGTTGTTGAAGCGAACCGTAAAGTGGTCGCCGATCAGCTGGCTGAGGTTCGCCATGATCGACTGGCGCTGATAATACGTACCGAGCTGGATCGCATTGTCGCGGTGGACCGTGCCGCCAATGACATATGACGTCTGCGGTGTACCGCCGGTGACGCTGACGTTGGTCTCGTACGACGGTGAGTTGCCGCCGTAGAACTGCTTCTCAAAGTTGTTGCAGGTGGGGCTCCACGGGTATGGAAGCGGCGCGCCCGCACCAGCGCCCTCAACGACATCCCACCAGTTGGTCGCCTGAGCCGCCGACGTAAAGCAGCGCAGCCCGAGCTCGTGCGACATCTGGAACTGGCCGATCGACTGCGAGACCGAGATTTTCGGCTTGCCGCTCTGTCCGCGCTTCGTCGTGATGATGATGACGCCGTTCGACGCCTTGGATCCGTAGATGGCGCCGGCCGATGCGCCCTTGAGAACATCGATGCTCTCGATGTCTTCGGGGTTAATGTCGGCGATACGGTTGACCATCTGGTCCTGGCTGCCGGAGATGCCGCCGCCCGCGCTCGTGATCGAGTTCAAGCCGGTGCCGATCGCCGAGTTGCTGACGAGCACACCGTCAACAACATAGAGCGGGCTCGACGAACCGTTGATCGATGTCGTGCCGCGCAGCTGAATCTGCGCGCCGCCGCCCGGTGCGCCGGAGTTCGTCGTGATCACTGCGCCCGGGATTTTTCCCTGAAGCGCGTTTTCGATGGTCGGCGACTGCACTTCGTTAATTTCCGCGCCGGTCACTGTCGTCACCGCGTTCGCGGCGTTGACGGTCGAGACGCTGGTCGTCGTTCCCGTCACGACCATCTGCTCGAGTTCGAGCACGTCCTTCGTCATCTCGATCTTCGCGTCCGTTGCGGTCGCGGTCAGGATGAAGTCGGTGCGCTTGTAACCGATGCGCCGTACCTGAAGGACCTGCGATCCGTCGGGCACGAGAGTGGTGAACGATCCATCATCCGATGAGATCGCGGTGTAGGTCGTTCCCTGCACCTGAATGTGAGCCGCATTGATCGGCTCGCCTGTCGCCGCTACAACGTGTCCGGTGATCCTTCGTTGCGCGTATGCATTAGGCGCGACGAACGCCACCGCCAATCCTGCGAACAACAGCAAACGCTTGATTCCCACGTTCGCCTCCGGCTGGGGGTTAATACTGAGAGGCCTGCGTTGGCACTGATGTCCAATCCTGTGCTCTAGCGCCGTGGGATCGATTCGTCAGATCCGCGTGCGAATAGCAAATGACAGGAGCAAAGGCGGCAGTCCGTTTGCCGGCGTTGGCAAACGCGAGAGAGCCGCAGTGCGCTTTCTAGACTGAACCGCCTAGACCAGTGCATGGAGCCAATCTGATTGCCACGGCGTCACTTCGTCAAGGATCAGTAAATCATATGTCACGATATTGACCGTGCGTGCCTGACGCTATTCCACAGCGTCAGTGACGCGGAGCCGCATCGTGAGGTATTTACCGCGACGTTCTACCAGGGTCCTACTGGCCGGGGTGGCCTGATTACGTCGCGCTCGCGGTTGCCGGATAGTGCACTTGCACGTACTCGTTGAGAATCGCGAGGAACTCCGGCACGATTTCATCGCCTTTCAGCGTCACACGCAGCGCGCCGTCGACGTAAACCGGCGCTTTGGGGTCCTCTGCGGTGCCTGGCAGCGAGATGCCGATGTTCGCGTGCTTCGATTCACCCGGTCCGTTCACCACGCAGCCCATCACGGCGACCTTCATCTCCTCCACGCCCGGATGGTCGGCGCGCCAGAGCGGCATCTGGTCGCGCAAATACCCCTGGATGTCTTCTGCCATCTGCTGAAAGAGGGTGCTCGTCGTGCGCCCGCATCCGGGGCAGGCGGTGACCTGCGGTGTGAAGCTGCGGAGGCCAAGCGACTGCAGTACCTGCTGCGCGACGAGCACCTCTTCAGTGCGATCGCCCCCGGGGCTCGGTGTAAGCGAGGCGCGAATCGTGTCGCCGATTCCCTCTTCCAGCACGAGTGAAAGAGCCGCCGTCGTCGCGACGATTCCCTTCATCCCCAGCCCCGCCTCGGTCAGTCCCAAGTGCAGCGGATAATCACAGCGTGCGGCAAGCCGGCGATAGCACTCGAGCAGGTCCTGCACCTGCGAGATTTTCGCGGAGATGATAATGCGGTCGTGGCCGAGTCCGGTTTCCTCGGCGAGCGCGGCCGAACGCAGCGCACTCTCGATCATCGCTTCCATATAGACGTCTTGAGCCGCGCGCGGCTTGGGAGCTGCCGCGTTCGCGTCCATCATGGATGTGAGAAGATCTTGATCGAGCGATCCCCAGTTCACACCGATTCGCACCGGCTTGTCGTGATCGATCGCGACAAGCACGATCGTACGAAAGTTCTCGTCGCGGTGGCGGCTGCCGACGTTGCCCGGGTTGATACGATACTTCGCGAGCGCAGCAGCACACGCCGGATATTTGGCGAGCAGGAGATGCCCGTTGTAATGAAAGTCGCCAATGATGGGGACAGACACGCCGAGATCCGTGAGACGCTGCATCAGCTCGGGGACGGCTGCGGCAGCGGCATCGGTGTTGACGGTCACGCGCACGAGCGTCGATCCAGCACGTGCGAGCGCGGCGACCTGCTCCGCTGTCGATTTCGGGTCGGCAGTGTCGGTGTTCGTCATCGACTGCACGACAATTGGATGTCCCGATCCGACCGGGACTCCGCCGACATGGCACGTGACGGTGTTGCGTCGTTCCTTGAAGCCCACTTGGTTCCCCGAATGGTTTGCCAAAGATCCCCTTGGGATCTCCTGGTAAGTCGCGCCTTGGGATAATAATAGCGAGCTTCCCTGCTCTGCCCTCACGAAATCCAAACAGCCGAATGGCGAACCCCACATGACGAATCCCGAGGCTTCAACTCAGCCCGCAGGTCAACCGCGCGGCTTCGCCCGCCGAAATTGGGGAAAGCTCACACTACTCACGCTGGTCTTTGTGCCGGTGCTGGCGTTCACGGCGTGGACCGCCGCGGCGCTCAACTACTCCTACTCAAGCGGATTGCGCGTTGGATTCGTGCAGAAGTTTTCGAGCAAGGGATGGATCTGCAAGACCTGGGAAGGCGAGCTGGCGATGGTCAACATGCCCGGCGCGCTGTCGCAGATTTTCGTGTTTTCCGTCCGCAGCGACTCTGTCGCGAAGGCGATAAACGATGCGATGGCCAAAGGCCGGCTCGAGCTGCAGTACGAGGAGCACCGCGGGGTGCCGACCCGCTGTTTTGGGGAGACGAATTACTTCGTTACGGGCGTTCGAAGCATCGGAAACTAGACGGCGCCGGGGGGCCCCAGGGGCACCTAAAGGTCACTATTGCCCTTTTTCCCAGGCGTTTGTAGTTTCTCGGCGTTCGGCGTTCACGGATTGTCAGGGTCGGCGTGTTCCCTCCCTGCATCAATCACCACACAGGAGTATGGAATGCGCACGACCGGAAAGGTGAAGTGGTTCAACGACGCGAAGGGGTTCGGTTTCATCACGCCCGATAACGGGCAGAAGGACTGCTTCGTGCACTACAGCGCCATCCAGGGCAGCGGCTTCAAGTCGCTCGCCGAGGGTGACATGGTCGAGTTCGACATCGTGCAGGGCCAGAAGGGTCCGGCGGCAGAGAACGTCACCAAGGTTGGCGGCTGAAGTAAGCCGACTCGCTGAACCAGCGACACAGAGCGGGGCGCCTCGAAAGCGGCGCCCCGCTCGTTTTATGACCGCGGCCGTCCGCGGGTTGGTTCGGCGGTGCTCTCGAGTGCGTCCTGTATCGACTGGTCGAGTGCCTGACGAAGCGGCGTGAGATTAAAGCTGAGCCTGCCTAATGACCCAACCGGAACCGTCGACGCCGGTGCGGCGACGATCAGGGCGGCAAGCTCAAGGCCCTTTGCGATCGTGACGCCGAGATCGCGGTTGAGAATCATCGCGACGGCGGCGAGTTCGAGCACCTCGACTGGGATGCGTCGCCGCCGACCTCGAGCTCCCCTGCCGAGGAGCGATCGACCTTCGCGTGCCAGCAGATTGTCGAGCGTCTTGCGATCTACACCAAGCGCGGCTGCTGCTAGCTCGGTTGAGAGTGTTTTCATAATATCCTCATTATTGAGGATATTATATTATCAACTACATAACATCAACATGCAGAGATAGTTTGATTGCATTGGTGATCAAATGTTTGCGCGAATTGCCGCTCGCGCGGCCGATAGCTGTCGCTTCACAGATTTCGGACCTGTCCCGCCGTCAATCTCGCGATTTTCCAGCGATGTTTGCGCGCGGAGCTCATTCAAAACATCTGTTTCAAATCCAGCGTGCGCTGCTTGAAATGACGCGAATGGAAGTGCGCCCAGTTCGCATCCCTTCTCTTCGGCCTCTCTGACCAACCGTCCCACCGCGCCATGCGCCTCGCGAAAAGTCACGCGCTTGCGCACGAGGTAATCCGCGAGATCGGTTGCCATCATCGTGCTGCTGACCGCGGCTTTCATTCGACCGGTATCGAATGTGAGCGCTTCAAGCGATCCGGCCACGGCCGGGAGCAGCAGCGTCATGCCGTCGGCTGCGTCGAACAGCGTTCGCTTGTCTTCCTGCAGATCCTTGTTGTAGCCGCTCGGGAGCCCCTTGATGGTTCCGAGCAGGGCGACGAGATCGCCGAGCATCCGCGCGCTCGATCCGCGTGCGAGCTCGAGCGCGTCGGGATTTCGCTTCTGCGGCATCATCGATGATCCGGTCGAAAACGCATCGCCGTATTTCACGAAGCCGAACTCGCTCGAACCGAACAAGATTAGATCTTCGGCAAGGCGCGACAGGTGCGCGCCGACGAGCGAAAGTGTGAACAGCACTTCGGCGATAAAATCGCGATCGCCAACTGCGTCGATGCTATTTTCGGAGATCGCGGAAAAGCCGAGTGATTTCGCGAGACGCGCCCGTGCGATCGGGAACGCGGAGCCCGCGATCGCGCCGGAGCCGAGCGGAAGCGTGGCCGTGTGCAGCCGTGCAGCGGCGAGCCGCTCGCGATCGCGCTGCAGCGGCCAAAAATGCGAGAGCATCCAATGCGCGCCGCTGACCGGCTGCGCGCGCTGGAGATGTGTGTACGCCGGCATCACTGCGCGCTCGAGGCGCGATGCCTGCGCGACGATCGCGCGCTGCAGCGAAACGATGAGCATGTCGAGCGACTCGCATGCGTTCATCGTCCAGAGGCGTGTGGCGGTTGCGACTTGATCGTTGCGGCTGCGGCCGGTGTGCAGGCGTGATGCAACAGCGCCGGCTTCTTCGTGCAGCAGCCGGTCGATCATCGTGTGAACATCTTCGTCGGTCGCGACCGGTTTCTCGCCGTCGGCGATGCGCGCCGTGACAGCGTCGAGTCCCCTGATGATCTGCGCACTTTCGCGCGCGGTGAGCACGCGTGCGTGCGCGAGCGCAGCGGCCCACGCCTTGGAGAGGCGCACGTCGTGCGGCCAGAGGCGAAAGTCGACGCCGATTGAACGATTGACGGCATCGAGGGCGGGGTGGGGGCCGCCCGCAAAACGGCCTCCCCAGAGTTTGTGCGAAGCCGATTCCGTTTTCTTGCGGGGCTTCGGCGTCATACGCCGATCATACTCCCGCCACGATTTCGTCCGGCTTCGTCGATGCAACCGCACGCGCCATCGCGGCCTTCGCATCGCCCGCAGCTTCGAGATCCTTCAACGCGCGCACGCGCTGCGCGAGACCAAAGAGGCGAATGAAGCCGGCTGCGTCGCTCTGCTCGTACACGTCGTCTTCGCCGAACGTGACGAAGCGTTCGTCGTACAGCGCTTCTTTGCTCGCGCGCCCGGCGATGGTCACCGTGCCGCGCAGAAGGCGGAGCGTGATCGTTCCGGTGACGCGGTTCTGCGTGACGTTCACGAACGCGTCGTATGCTTCGCGCTCGGTGGTCCACCAGCGTCCTTCGTAGACGAGATCGGCGTAGCGCGGCGCGATGAGATCTTTCGCGGCGAGCGTACGGCGATCGAGGACGAGCATCTCGAGTTCGCTGTGCGCGGTGTAGAGCAGGGTGCCGCCCGGCGTTTCATACACGCCGCGCGATTTCATTCCCACGAGACGATCTTCGACGATGTCGGCGCGGCCGATGCCGTGCTTGCCGCCGAGCTCATTGAGCTTCGTGAGCAGCGCGACGGCGTCGAGCATCTCGCCGTTGACTGAAACGGGCGTGCCCTGATCGAATCCGATCGTGACGTCTTCCGCCGTGGCGGGTGCATCAGCCGGGTCTGTCGTGAGCATGAACAGATCTTTCGGCGGTACGCTGTTCGGATCCTCGAGGACTCCGCCTTCGTGCGAGATGTGCCAGATGTTGCGATCGCGCGAATAAATTTTGGTCGTCGTCGCGGAGACGGGCACGTTGTGCGCGGCCGCATACGCCAGGCAGTCTTCGCGGCTCTTGAGGTCCCACATCCGCCACGGCGCGATTACCGGCAGATCGGGCGCGAACGACATATAGGTCAGTTCAAAGCGCACCTGATCGTTCCCCTTGCCCGTGCAGCCGTGCGAAAGCGCATCCGCGCCGACTTTCCGCGCGACCTCGACCTGTTTCTTGGCGATCAACGGCCGCGCCATCGATGTGCCGAGCAGATATTTGCGATTGTAGATCGCACCGGCACGAAGCGTCGGCCAAATGAAGTCGCGCACATACTCGAGGCGCAGATCTTCGACGTAGCACTCTTCGGCGCCCGACGCGATGGCTTTTTCGCGAACCCCTTTGAGCTCCTCTGCGCCCTGTCCGATATCAGCGGCGACGCAAATGACGCGTGCGTCGTAGTGCTCGCGCAGCCAGGGAACGATGATGGACGTGTCGAGGCCGCCCGAGTAGGCGAGGGCGATGGTGCGCATGCGGGAGCTCCCTGGAATCGATGGCGATATAGACGAACTGAATAAACAGGCAGAATGCCTGCATAGTAGTCACATAAATATGCGGCGGCAAGAGAGCGCCGCCGATTTCGGCGGTCCTTACCGGCGGGCGAGGCTCAAAAGCCGCTTCGAGACGCGCTCCCGGGCGGCGTCGGAGCGGCAAATGATCAGGATGGTATTCTCGCCGGCGATCGTGCCGAGAACGTCGGGACTTCCCTCGGAATCGATCGCTTCGGAAATGGGCTGTGCGCCGGCGACCACGGTCTGCACAACTATGAGCTCGCGAACGGCGTCGAGCCGCTGGAAGAGCTGCGGCATCAACGACGCGAGCGTGGCGCGGTTTTCCGCCTGGCCAGAGCTGGTTTCGGTGGTGTAGCGTATGCCGCCCGGCGTCGGTATGCGCGCCACGCGCAGGTCGTGCATGTCGCGCGAGAGGGTCGACTGGGTGACTTCCCACCCCCGTTCGGCGAGCAGCTGCCGGAGTTCCTCCTGGCTGCCGACCGAGCGCGTGGCGACGAGCTCCTGAATGACCTGCTGGCGTTCCTGTTTTTGGCTCATCGCATGTCTCCGAAGTCCCTGCAAACCTTCGCACAGCATAGCCCTGCCTGAAGCCGAAAGTAAGACGAGGTTGACAGATTTCAAGTGCAACCTTATGCATTATATAATGCATAGAATCCCGATCGGAGTGCTTGGGGCGAGTGGATATGCGGGTCGCGAGCTCTGCGCGCTGATCATGCGGCATCCGCAGCTCTCGCTCGCTTTCGCCACCGCCAACGAACAGCGCGGAAAAACCGCCGAACTCCCCGGCGGTGGACGCGTCACGTTCGTTGCGACCGACGATGCGCCGTTCGAAACGGCGAAGCTCGTGTTCAGCGCAATGCCGCACGGCGCGTCGAAAGTGTGGGTTGAACGCGCGCGCGCGGCCGGCGCGAAAGTCGTTGACCTTTCGGCGGACCTGCGAATCGGAACGGACGGCAGCACTGTGCCGTACGGCCTCACCGAAGCGCGGCGCGAAACCATACGCGGCGCGGATCTCGTCGCGAATCCCGGTTGTTATCCAACATCGATTCTACTTGGATTGCTGCCGTTGCTCGAACAGAATCTCATCGCGAAAGGCGCAACGATCAGCGTGAGCGCGGCGAGTGGCGTCACGGGCGCGGGGTTCAGCGCGCGTACCGATCTCCTCTTTGGCGAAGTCACGGAAAATTTTCGAGCGTATGGCGTCGGGAACACGCACCGGCACGTCGCCGAGATGCGCGCGCTGATTTCTGAGACCGGAACGGATGCGGATCTGCTGTTCACGCCGCACCTCCTTCCGACGGCGCGTGGAATTCTTGCGACGATGACGGTACCGCTCGCGCGCGAACTGCCAAACGCGCTCGCGCCGTGGATCACACGCTACGCGCACGAGCCGTTCATCGAACTTGTCGAGCAGCCGCCTGAAACGCGGCACGTCGCACATCGCAATGTGGTTCGGATCGCCGCGATGCCGGTCGCGCATGTGCGCACGCCGACGCTGCTCGTTTTTTCAGCGATCGACAACCTTATGAAGGGCGCGGCGGGGCAGGCGGTTCAAAATGCGAACCTGATGCTCGGCCTCGACGAAACGATGGGGCTCCCGGCGTGAAGCACATGAAGCACGCGATCCGTACGGTGAAACCATGATGCGCGTCGTGAAGATCGGCGGACGCGCGCAGGGCGATTCGCGTCTCGGCCCGGCGCTGGCCGCCGCGGCCCGCGGTACCGCGAGTTCCGTTTCCGCGCTGTGCATCGTGCACGGCGGTGGCGACGAAGTGTCCGCGCTCCAGCGGCGCCTCGGGCTCGAACCGCAGTTCAGCGGCGGACGCCGCGTGACGAGCGAAGCCGATCTCGAAATCGTCCGCATGGTGCTCTCCGGCACGATCAACAAACGTTTGGTCGCGATGCTCTTGTCTCACGGCGTACGCGCCGCGGGAATCAGCGGCGAGGACGGTATGCTCTTTCGCGCGCACGCCGCGGATCCCGCAACAATGGGGCGCGTCGGTGGAAAAGTGACTGTCGATCCTGCAATCGTGCTGCAGTTAATTGCGGGCGGATTCGTTCCCGTTGTCTCGCCGCTCGCGCGTGACGCCGATGACACCGGCACCGCCGGTGCCGGGCTCAACGTCAATGGCGACGACGCAGCGGCAGCACTCGCCGGCGCCCTCGCCGCAGATGAACTCGTGCTCGTCGCGGACGTTGCCGGCGTGCTCGACAATGGCGCAGTGATTCCGACGCTCGATCTCGACGGCGCCGAAACGCTGATCGCAAATGGCGTCGCCGCCGGTGGAATGGCGGCGAAGCTCCAGGCCGCCGCCGCCGCTCTGCGTGCCGGCGTTGGCCGCGTACGAATTGCCGGACTCGATGGAATCGGAAATTCCGACGCCGGAACCCGCGTAGTGCTTACACCTTCACCCGTATGAAACCCGCGATGACTACAGATCTCTCCGCCGCACCGGCCACCGAAGCACTGCTTGGTGTGTATCGCCGTCCGCCAATGGAGTTCGTGCGCGGCGCCGGTGTCGAACTATTCGACGCGGATGGCAAAGCGTATCTCGACTTCGTCGCGGGGATCGCGGTCAACGCGCTCGGCTACGGCGACGAGGGGCTCGAGCGTGCGATGCGCGAGGCGATCGAAGGAAGCATCGTGCACGTTTCGAATCTGTATCGCACTGCGCCGGGTGAACGACTCGCGGAGAAGCTGGTCGAGCGCACCTTTGCCGATCGTGTGTTTTTCTGCAACTCGGGGGCGGAGGCGAACGAGGGCGCGTTCAAAATTGCGCGCCGCTGGGGCCGTGCGACGGGCGGTTCGTCGAAGCACGAAATCATTTCATTGCGCGGTGCATTTCACGGACGCCTGTTCGGCACGCTCGCGGCGACGGATCGTCCGTCGTATCGTGCGCCGTTCCGTCCGCTCGCGGGCGGAATATCGATTGTCGAGCGCGATATGGAAGAGCTCGATGCAGCGCTGAATCCGGAGACGGTGGCGGCGGTGATCGCCGAGCCGGTGCAGGGTGAAGGCGGAGTGCGCGTGCTGGAACACGAGTTCCTCCGGGCGCTGCGCGAGATGACCCGGTCGCGCGGGATCGCGCTGATTCTGGATGAAATCCAGTGCGGCTACGGACGCACCGGCACCTTCCTCGCGCACGAGCAGGCGGGAATCGTGCCGGATATGCTGACGGTGGCAAAGCCGATGGCCGGCGGCCTGCCGATGGGCGCGATACTCGCGACGAAAGAAATCGCCGACACCATGCAGCCCGGCGATCATGGCACGACGTTCGGCGGCGGCCCGTTCCTTTCGCACGTCGCGCTGCACGTTCTTGAACGGCTGAGCGATCCCGCGATGCTCACGCACGTGAAGAGCAACGGTGCGTGGCTGAAAAAGTCGCTGCTGAAAATGACCGGCGAGTCGACGAAAATTCGCGCCGTGCGCGGCCTCGGCTACATGTGGGGGATCGACGTCGTCGATCCGGCCAAGGACATCGTCGCGCGTGCACTCGAAGCCGGACTCCTGATCTGCTCGGCCGGCGAGCACACACTGCGACTGCTTCCGCCGCTCGTGATGACGCGCGCGGAGCTCGAGCGTGGACTTGGAATTCTTGCGACGGTGATCGGCTGAGTCAGTTCCCCGTCTTCAGACAGTCGGCGGCGATTTCCTTTTGCAACCCGCGCGGGTCGTCGAGGCGTTTCCAGAAATCGTCGTAGAATTTTTTCATTGACTTCATGCGGCCGGGCGCGAGCTGCGGCAGATCGGCGAATATGGCGTCGATCGCCGCGTGCTTTGAGCGAAACAGGTCGACTGTGGCTTTGAACTGCTCCGGCGCGATGCAGTTTCCACGGTAGAGGCGGTCGGTGACGGTGTGAATCTTGAGTTGCTTGTCGGGAAACGCATACGGTGCGTCGACCGCACCGGTCCAGTCGAAATCGAATGCGACCGGAATTGCGACTGCGCTTGAATCCTGCAGCAGCGCCATGTTGTGCAATCCGGAGATCGACCAGTCCGTGTTGCCGATGAAATATTCGAACATGCTCAGGAGCGCGAGCGCGGCCGGGTCGAGATCATCGAAGCGCGCGCCTTGGGCTGGCAAAACGGAGCGGTGCAGGTGAATCGCCACGTCGTCGATGTCCTCGATGAGAAACCCCCACGAGGTGACGGGCGCGATTTTACCGGTCGTGTCGCGATAGGTGATGTGGAGCAGGCGGGTGCGGAAGCTGTTCTGCGTGAGCGCCGCGTACGCGCGGTAGACTGCGTACTCCTGAAGAATGTACTGCTCGTATTCGGGGTTCTTCGGGCGGCAGCTCGTGGTGATTTTCATCTTGTTCAAACCGGACAGCACGGTCTGTTTTGCATCCGATGATTTCACTTCGAGCCAGAGCGGCGGGAAGTCGCAGTTACGCGCCTGCCGGCGAAAATGTCCACGCGCGCGAAGGCGCACGGGTACGCTCACCAGTTTGCCGTTATCGCCCGCATATGAAAGAACGGCCGGGTGTTTCTGAAGTTCGGTACTGTCGCGCTGCTTCAATAGCGGGCCGAAGTTCGCGGTGACCGTGACCGTGAGCACCGAGTCCGTGCGGAAGAGGCGCTGCTGGGCGCGCGCCGCCGGCGCGAAGACTGCCGCCGCCGCGAGCGCACCGAATACGAGTCGCCGAATCGGGGTCATCTGAGCTCCAGTCGCACGAGGTGATGCGCGGCGGCGGTACGCAGCGCATCGCTGACGACGCCGGGCGTGACGGTGCTGCCGAGCTCGACGGCGTATTCCACGGTGTGCAGCCCGTCGTCTTCGTGCACGACATCGCCGAAACGCCAGCGCTTGAAGAGCGCCGCGAACTCCGGCTCGACGGCATCGCGAAGTTTGTCGGGTGACGCGGTGCGAATGCGCAGGAGCAGACTGAAATCTTCGTGCGTCACCGTGCGATCGTCATCGGCGAGATCGGGCGCATTGCGTTTGCGGCGGCGCCACGCGCGGTCGGCAATAGCCTCGAGCTGATCGGGGCCGAGCGATTTGAACACCTCGTCGTCCATGCGCGCGACGAATGTGCCGGTCCTGCTGGCATGTTCGAGTGCGCGCTCGAGCGTCGCTTCGGCGAGTTTTCCTTCGAGCGACGCGGGTGCGCGGCCGAAGTCGGCGTACCACATGCCGACGACAACCACGCTGAACACGAACGACAGCACGCCGGCGACTTCGGGAACGACGCCGGCTGAAAGTCCCATGCCGATGCCGCAGAGCATGAACGCCGAGTCTCTGGTGTCGTTCAACGAACTCTTGAAGCGCACCGCGGCGACGATCGCCGCCATGCCGAACGCGAGCGGCAGGCTGTACTTGAGGAGGACCACGATACCGGCGATCACCACCGGCAGGATCACGAGGCTTTGCACGGTGCCCTGCTTCCATCCCTTCTTTTTGTGAGTCAGCGTATAAATCCACGCGACCGGGATCGAGAAGAGCAGGGCACTGACCATCGCGATCATCACGTGGAGCGCTGCCGAGCTCGTTTCCATCGGCGGCATGGCCTTCGCAGCCTTTTTGCTCAGCCCCGTAACCAGTGTCGCCGTCTCGTCATCAATCGGAAATCCGCCGACTGATACGTCCTTGAGCCAGTAGAAAAGCACCCCCAAAATCGCGTAATACAGTGCGGTTCTGAGCAGGATATTCGACCAAACTGGCAGGGGTGCTGTCCGGCGGGCCATCAACGACCTCCATAGTGTAGTCCTCACGCCGACGTTGGCGCCGACGGAGAACTTGCAGGCCGGTCGGGAGGGGGTCAACCGAGCAATGTCACGGCCTGCCGGCAGCCAGCCACTGGCGGGTCCTATAACCCGCCCGCATCCTACAGCGGCCTAGGAAGAACCGGGGCGATCTTTGCCGTTCGCTGACTTCGCAATCCCAGCTCTCGTAATGCGACTTCGTACGCTTCTTTTTGTCATCCCACTTTCATTGGCAGTCGCATGCGCGGGCGCGCAACAGGCGCCGGCCGCCGCGTCGCGTCCGACACTCATTGTGTTTATCACGGTCGACCAGATGCGCTCGGATTATTTCCAGCGCTTCGACAAGCAGCTGACCGGCGGACTGCGGAGACTTTTTGACGGCAGTGCATTTTTTCTCGACGGATATCAGGATCATGCGATCACCGAAACCGCGCCGGGACATTCAGTGACGATGTCGGGGCGGTTCCCCGTGCACACGGGAATCGCGATGAACTCGGCCGGCGTAAACGGCGTCCCCGACGCGGCGATCATCGGAAGCGATGATCCATCGAACGATCCCGCCGCGTCGCCGGTTCGCTTTCAGGGAACGACGCTCACCGATTGGCTGAAGGCTGCCGACCCTGCGACGCGCGTGTTGTCCGTCTCACGCAAGGATCGCGGCGCGATTCTGCCGATTGGTCGCAGCAAGAACGATGTGTATTGGTGGACCGCGTCGAACGGCACGTTCAGCACGAGCCGCTATTATCGCGACACGCTGCCGTCGTGGGTGCAGCGATTCAACGCGCGCAAACCCGGCCAGCAGTATGCCGGCAAATCGTGGACGCTTCTCCTGCCTGCGAGCGCGTACCCCGAGCCCGACAGCGTGCCCGCTGAAAATCGTGGCGAGAACTACCTGTTTCCGCATCCGGTGTCCACAGACTCGATGACGGCCGCCCGATCGACAGGTGCATATCCGTGGATGGACGAAATCACGCTGCAGTTCGCACTGTCCGGGCTGAAAGAACTCGGCCTCGGCGATTCTCCGAGCCGAACGGATCTCCTCGCGATTTCACTGTCGACCACCGACGCGATCGGCCACGCGTTCGGGCCGGATTCGCGTGAGATGCACGACCAGATTCTCCGGCTCGACCGCTCGCTCGGCATGTTCCTCGATTCACTGTTCAAGATGCGCGACGGCCGGCGTGTGGTGATTGCGCTCACCGCCGACCACGGGATGTCGCCGCTCCCGGCAATCAAGTCGACGATCTATCCGAACCACGACGCGAAGATCGTGTCCGTGCGCGCGCCGTGGATTGCATTTCGCGCGCGACTTCGCGCAGCCGGAGTGGATACATCCGCGGTGGCGCTCGAGGATGGCTCCGTCGTGGTGGTCGAGAACCCCGATGCGTTTGCGCGGGTTCACATGTCGGCGGATTCCGCGATAGAAAGTTTCGCAAAAGATGTGCGCCGAGTAGATGGCATTCTGCGTGCCGACATGATGACAGCGTTGGCACACGACGATACGACCAAGGACGCGATCGCGCGCCGCTGGCTTCACATGTTCGCGCCCGACGGTCCGGCGCGCATGGTGATGACGCTGACTCCCTACAGCTATTGGGCGCCGGCAAGCTACGCGACGCATGGATCGCCGCACGACAGCGATGCGCATGTCCCCGAGCTGTTCTATGGAGATGGTGTGAAGCCCGGTCGCTATGCGGGCTTCGTTCGCGTGGTCGACATGGCGCCGACGCTGGCGGAGCTCGCAGGCGTGAAGCCGCTGGAAAAAACGGACGGTCACGTGCTGCGGCAGGCCATCAAATGAAACACGCTGCGTCCGCATGAGCCGCACCGCGCATATCGCTCTGCACCGCGCGTTCGACGAGGCCCGCTTCGGCCCCGCGCGAACTCTCGATCTGCGCACGTCGATGCCGACGGGCGCGGAGGCGGCACGGCGTGCCGAACCGTGGCTGCGCGAGCGTCAGATGGCGCGCGCGGGTGACGTACTGATCGTCACCGGGAGGGGAAAGGGAAGTCCGGGCGGCGTTGCCGTCGTGCGCGATGCGATCCAGAAACTTCTGCGAACACTCAAACGGAAGGGAGTGGTTGCCGGGGTCGTCGAGCACACGCCGGGTTCGCTCGTCGTGACGCTCGCGCCGGTGCGGGCGCTGTTCGAGACCGTTCCGCGTTCGCGTTCGAACGACGCCCGCATAAAGCCACACGACCCGAAGGAACTTCTGGCGCTCAGCGCGCCGGCGCGCGCCTCACTGCGCGCGCTCGCGGAGCAATCGCTCCACATTCTTGGCGCGCCTTGCACGGCGGGATTGGTGCACGATGAGATGGTCCGGCAGTTTGCGATTCTTTCAAGTGCGGTCGCACATGACGAAACGGATCGTGAAGGGCGTTTGCAATTCCTGATCGAGGCCGCCCGCGACGCGTTCGACGACGAATGAAGCCGTCCCCGAAGAAGCCAGTTCACTTCGACCCGAATCAGAAAACTCCGATGCCGAAGAAAGTGATTCCCGCTCTGGAGCAACGCCCACTCGGCCGCACGGGGCGGCCGACGTCGATTCTCGCGCTCGGCACATCCCGGCTCGCAAAGGCCGGGCAGAAAGAGGTGATCCGAATTGTGCGGGAGGCGATCGATCACGGCGTGAACGTGATCGAAACGGGATGGGAGTATGCCGAGGGGCGCACGGAACGGTGGCTCGGGCTCGCGCTGAAGGACGGCTATCGCGAACGCATCACGCTTGTGTGGCAGTGCTGTGCGCATCTGCGTGATTACAAGACGGCCATGCATCAGGTTGACGAATCGCTCAGCCGGATGAAGATCGACGCCATCGATGTGTGGTCGTTTCACGAAATGATTTATGACAACGATCCGGACTGGCTGTACGATCACGGCGGCCTCGACGCGGCGCAGGAGGCGCGCGAGCAGGGGAAGACGCGGTGGATCGGATTCGGCGGTCACAAGTCGCCGCACATCCATTTGAAGCTGCTGAACCGCGGTTTCAATTGGGATGTGATCACGATGCCGCTGAATCCGCTCGACTCGTCGTTCCGATCGTTCGAGAAGCAGGTGCTTCCCGAAGCGGTGCGCCGCGGGATTGCCGTGATGGCGAACAAGCCACTCGCCGGAGGCGCGATCGCGGTGTCGCGGACGGTGAAGCCCGAGGAGGCGATGCGGTATTGTTTCTCACTGCCGGTGAGTTCCGTGATCTGCGGAATGGAAAACAGCGGGATTCTCAGGAAGAACCTCAAGCTCGCGCTGAACTTCAAACCGTTTCACGCGGGCGAAATGGACGCACTGCGGCAGAAGGCGCGCGGCGTCGCCGGCGACGGACGGTTCGAGCGCTACAAGACCACGCAGGACTTTGACGGGCTCCCGGGACTTACAGCGCACGGCTACATGAAATGATTGCAGGATTCGCGAGCAACAGCCTCATCATCGCCACATACAATTGGAAAGAAGCGCTGGCGCTGGTGCTCGCGACGGTTCGTGCACAATCGGTACTCCCAGGCGAAGTTCTCATCGCCGACGACGGATCGCGCGCGGATACCCGCGAGTTCGTCGCGCGCGAAGCGGCGACTTTTCCCGTGCCGCTGCGGCATGTGTGGCAGGAAGACGACGGGTTCCGCAAAGGGCGCATCCTCAACGAGGCGATGGCGCGCGCGCGCGGCGATTATTTGATCGCGATCGACGGCGACATGCTCATCCATCCGGAATTCGTGCACTCGCATCTGCGACTCGCCGAGCGCGGGTGGTACATCCAGGGGAGCCGGATGATGCTCGGCGAGGAGGCAACGGCGCGCACACTCGCGGCGGGGAAGCGCGTGGCGGGCGCATTGTCGCGAAACGTTCGCAACCGGGTCAATGGAATTCACGCGCCTTTTCTTTCACGGTTTTCGCGCGGCGAACCCGGCCCGATTTACCGCACGCGCGGGTGCAACATTTCGTACTGGCGCGATGACATCGTGCGCGTGAACGGATACAATGAAGAACTCGAGGGGTGGGGCCGTGAGGATACCGAGCTGGTCGCGCGCCTGATGAATTCCGGCGTACGTCGCAGAAATCTGAAATTCGCGGCCGTCTCCTATCATTTGCATCACCCCACGCGCCCAACGGATGCGGACGCCGCCAATTTTGAATTCGTTCTGAAAGTCGTACGCGAGGGTGTGACGCGATGCGTGCGCGGCGTCGACGGCCACCTGGCGGCCGGCACGTGACACCGTGATGGCACCGCTCTGGTTCGTTGCGGCATTCCTCGTCTGGTGGGGTGTGCGCAGTGCGATCGCGCGGCGTCAGGAGCGCGCGTTCACTCGCGCGTATCCGCTCGACGGTGACGGCATCATCATTGGCGCAGAGCCGATTCGTTTGAAGGGCACGCGCGGCAGCGCACTGCTTCTCCTGCACGGCTACAACGATTCGCCGCAGTCGATGGCGCTCGTCGCCGCGGCGATGCACGCGCGCGGCTGGACGGTGCATGTGCCGCTGCTGCCCGGTCACGGCAGGCGGTTGCAGGACTGGGCGGCCGCGCGCGCGAGCGCGTGGGAGAGCACGGCGCGCGCGGAGCTCGCGGAACTGCAAGCTGAATTTGCGGATGTCGCCGTCGGCGGGCTGTCGATGGGTGGAGCGCTCGCGTTCATTCTTGCGGCGGAACAGCCGCGTGTGCGCGCAGTCGTGGGATTCGCGCCGTATCTTCGCGCGTCGATTCCGCTCGAGCTGCTCCATTTTATCGCGCCGGTCGCATCGCTCGGC
>Ga0210389_10001260_pt1 | contig 20673 bp, 26 predicted proteins | sample IncBWH28OmetaG_FD_160127 | JGI IMG/M metagenome (GOLD analysis project Ga0210389, IMG submission 160127) | Forest soil microbial communities from Barre Woods Harvard Forest LTER site, Petersham, Massachusetts, United States - Inc-BW-H-28-O ...
CAGACAAAGCTGTTCCGCCACTAGAAACCGTATACCACTTCAATCCTGTTCCGGTTGCTGTTAATACACTAGCTGCCGTATTCTGGCAATACGTTACCGGCGATGTTACTGTTGGTGCATTTGGTAAAGCATTTACCGTAACGGCAATTAGCGCACGTGCACTTTCACAGCCAGTTGTTGTTTGCGACACATAATAGTTCGTTGTACCCGTTGAAGTTGTACTTGGTGTTGGTGTGGATGCTGAAGCGGTTCCGCCTGTAGCAACCGTATACCATTTCAATGCAGAACCTGTTGCTGCTAAAGTTGTAGCTGCCGCATTCTGACAGTATGTAACCGGTGACGTAACTGTCGGCACATTCGGTGCAGCATTAACTGTAACAACTGTTGCTGCTGAAGTTGCCTTACAGTTATTTGCGTTTGTAACTTCAACGGTATATGAACCACCTGTTGTAGCATAATAGGTTGCTGCGGTTCCAACCTGGTTAGCTCCGTTAAACCATTTATAAGACGAACCGCTACTTGATGTAAGTATTACTGAACCGCCGGAACAGAATGTTGTTGCAGAACCTCCAGTAATTGTTGCTGTTGGAAGTGCATTTACGGTAACGGCAATCAATGCACGCGCACTCTCGCAACCGGTTGTTGTTTGAGATACATAATAGTTTGTTGTACCTGTTGCTGTTGTACTTGGTGTTGGTGTGGATGCTAAAGCAGTTCCGCCACTGGAAACCGTATACCATTTCAATGCAGTACCTGTTGCCATTAAAGCTGTTGCTGCATCATTCTGACAATAAGCAATACTTGCTGTAACTGTAGGTGCATTTGGTGCAGCGTTTACAGTAACAACTGTTGCTGCTGACGTTGCCTTACAGTTATTTGCGTTTGTAACTTCAACCGTATACGAACCACCTGTTGTAACAGAATAGGTTGCTGCGGTTCCAACCTGATTAGCTCCGTTAAACCATTTATAAGACGAACCGCTACTTGATGTAAGTGTTACTGAACCGCCGGAACAGAACGTTGTTGCAGAACCTGCAGTAATAGTTGCTGTTGGAAGTGCATTTACAGTAACTGCAATCAGTGCCCGCGTACTTTCACAACCCGTTGTTTGAGATACATAATAATTTGTTGTACCTGTTGCTGTTGTACTTGGTGTTGGTGCAGCAGATAATGCTGTTCCACCACTGGAAACTGTATACCATTTTAATGCAGTACCGGTTGCCGTTAAAGCTGTTGCTGCATCATTCTGGCAATAAGCTATACTTGCTGTAACTGTTGGTGCAGATGGTGGAGCATTAACTGTAACTGCAATCAATGTGCGTGTACTTTCACAGCCATTCGTTGTTTGAGATACATAATAGTTTGTTGTACCTATTGCTGTAGTACTTGGTGTTGGTGCAGCAGATAGTGCTGTTCCACCAGTTGCAACTGTGTACCATTTTAATGCAGTACCTGTAGCTGTTAATACTGCAGCTGTTGCATTCTGACAATAGGTAACCGGTGATGTTACTGTTGGTGCATTCGGTGCAGCATTTACCGTAACGGCAATCAGTGCCCGTGTACTTTCACAACTATTGGTTGTCTGCGATACATAATAATTCGTCGTGCCTGTCGAACTCGTGCTTGGCGTTGGCGCAGCAGATAGTGATGTCCCACCACTGGAGACCGTATACCACTTCAATGCGGTACCTGTTGCCGTTAAAGCCGTTGGTGGTGCATTTTGACAGTACGTGACGGGTGAGGTAACTGTTGGTGCATTTGGCGCAGCATTTATAGTAACTGCAATCAGTGCCCTTGGCCCTTCGCAGCTGTTTAGCGTTTGTGATACGTAGTAATTTGTTGTGCCCGTTGTAGTTGTACCTGGTGTTGGCGCAGCAGATAATGCTGTTCCGCCACTGGAAACCGTGTACCATTTTAATGCAGTACCTGTAGCTGTTAATACTGCTGCTGTCGCATTCTGACAATAGGTAACCGGTGATGTTACTGTTGGGGCAGTAGTTGCACAAGTAGTAGTTGTACATTCACTCACTGTAACATTGGAGCTTCCTGAACTCATATACCCTTCTGTTTCCATGATCTGATAATCCCAGGTAGTACCCATATTCATTCCTGCAGCTTTCCATGCAGCAACGTGATTGGCAAAAGTTATCGTTCCGCTTGTTCTTGTTTCTGTACGTACGCTCCAATACTGTTGAAAAGTAGCCGTACCTATGATAGATGGCTCATTGGTCCGTGTTGCCGTATAGATCGTATATGTACCTCCATCACTGGTAAAAGTACCTTTCTTCACAATACCACTTGTATTGCCCGGTGGTGTCCAGGATCCATGGTTTTCACATACATAATATTCAATTAAGTTATTTTTTGTCCATCCATATAAAGCCAGAAAACCATTGCTGCCACCATTAAAGCTGCCTGAAAAACATACTACCCGGGTTGGTGAACCAGTAGCCCAGCCCTTACCGGCTGTAAAGTTTCCAATATTATTCCATGTCGTACTATAATTCCCGGCGGACCCTAAGGTCATAGATGCAGATCCTTGCGAGCCGTCGTTCCAGAAGGAATAGAAAAACCCATTATTGGTGCTTTGTGTATTACCAGTTATTGTCTGTGCATTGGACTGCTGTGTCAACAATACTAATACAAATGAAAACACTATAAATAACAGTATTTTCATTCCTTTTCTGAATAAGAGTTGTTGTTTCATGATGTATATATAAAGATTACCGTTCATAATGCTGGTTACTTTATATTACTTACAGAGGACAAAAAAGTAAACAGAAAAGAAGAAAAAATTGCAATATATTGAGATTTAAGAGGAATTAAGGGGATTTATCAACTGTTCACGCCTGTATCCCGTGGTCTGTGACACACAGAACACCAAAATTTAATCTCAATATTAAAAATCACTAATTACTACTGATGAAAAATCTCTTCCTAGTGTTCTGTGTGCCACAGAGGTTCTTATATACGAGTTGGACTAGATAGAAAGGGTTTTTTGGGAATGTTATGAAAAAAATAGATTTGTTATTATAATGTTTAATGTAACAAATAAAAAAAACACTTTTTATTTTAATGTTGTAGTTGAAAGGTTTTATTTTTTCCATCATAGTAAAAAATACAATTTTGGAGAATATTCATTTGACATATTTTTTACTATTTAAAAGAAACATTTTACTGTAATGAAAACGTCTTTATCTATTTTTTTACTTGGTTGTAGTGTTTATTTGATATACTATCTAACAGGTTTTTATCTTGATTTAATTCTTGCATATTTTTGTTGGGGTTCTCTTGTTCTATGTGATATTTTAATTCCTGTGATTGTTTATTGGGTAAGTAAATATGAAAATGAATAACATCAAAAATATAAAGAATATTAATTATAAAACAAGCAAGGAAAGTTCCTAACCAAATAGTATTTTTAAAAATATCAGTATTTAATTTTAAGTTTTCTTTAATCCGTTTAGATTTATTTTTTTTATATTCTTGTAGAAAACTTGATGTTGATATAAAAGTTATTCCTTTTTGATTTATGTTAATATTCAATGTAGGACTTTTGCCTATAAATTTAATAACATCTATATATTTTTCATTTTCTAATACAGCAATTGTTTTCTCTACTATATCTGCGTTTATTTTTAAAATAGATCCTAATTGATACGAGAAAATTATATTATTTTTATGTTCAAATAAATGAGATAAAACTTGATCTAATTGTTTATTGAATTTTTTATCCATATTAATTTATATTCTTTTCTTTTTACCTATATCACTTAAATTTTCCATTGTGGCAATATTAAATTTCTCTCCTCCAGTTCCATTTGCTTTAAAAAGATATTTTTTCGAATCTAAAGGAGTAGCAATAGAATTTTTTGTTAAAATTAAATTTTCAGTTGTTCCAGAAATAGATATTTGACTAAATGATTTAAGATACAATAATGATCTTCTATGCACACAATGCAATTGAAATAATCCTGCAAGAGAATATAATGCATTTTCTAATGTTGATTCTTTTTTTGTCATATGACCAGAATGTTTTATTCTATTATAAATAGACCACCATTTCATTGGTTTATCCTCAGTCCAATCCTTAAACGGTTTAATGTCAATATTTATAGGCATTACATGAATTTTTCCATTTGGATATTTATTAATCTGACTTGAAAAAATATAGTAATCCTTTATTGTCCATTTCTTAACACCACCATCATTATACTTTTTCATGAGTTCATGATTGAGATTCGAAGAACATAATTCTTTCGCCCATTCTTTCAAAAAAATTTCAATTTGAACACACGTTCTAATAATTATATCTCTTAATATTGGTGAATGTACGCCTAAATGTTCCTTACAAAGTGGTACATTTTTAATAAAATTTACAAAATCATTTTCGATGATTTGATATTGCTCATATGATTCTCCCGTTCCAAATATGCCACCTTCAAAATGAAAAGAACAATATGATTCATATTCCTTTCTCAAAGGGAATATATAACAATCTTCATTACAATCTAGATATTTGCATTTGGGCACATTAGCTTCATTTATAATATTTTCTTGGCTCATAATTTTATTTTTTACTATTTAATAAAAAAACATAAGTCTTATGTCGAATATCCTTTATCAATATTATTTACATACAAAGAACATTGGTCATCCTACTCACTTTTTAATAGAAAAAGTATTATATGATGACATCATATATAATCAATATAAAGATAGAACCAAAGCAAATAACACAGAGCAGAATAAAGAAAAGAAAGATGATAAAGATTAATTAAAATTCATATGGAATAAAAAATTCTTCACAGTTTACAATAGGTTCAATTTCTATTGAAGAACTATCTTTTATTGCTCTAAATCTTTGAATAACTCCTTCAATATTGGATTCAGGAATTTGAAAATATATTTTTTTCAAATTTTTCATATTATAATATCATGAAATATGGAATAAAAAATAGCAAGTAGACTTAATATTAATGATATCCATCCAGCTAAGTTACTTTTATGTGCTTTATCATATTCTATTAAACGTAAACAACTATCACCTTTAAGGATAAAAGAACAATCCAGATGTTTTTCTAAATCTTCAACACAGTTATATGGATTATCTTCTTTTCCTCTATGATAAAAACTATCATAGAACCATTGTTTTACTGCAAGTTCAATACAATCATTTTCAAAATCATATCCTTGCTTAATTAATTCAATACGTAAGTTATCATATGACAAACCTGTATCCACTCTACTTTGTCCAATCCTTAATATATTTAAGTAAAGTTCATCATATTTTGTATTGTTATTCTTCATAAAAAACAATTTGGCAGTTATGTTCTCTAACATATTTATTCTGTTTTAATTTCATTAGTTTCTGGTAACATAGATGTAATTAAATCTTTACCAGCTTTTAATAATTTTTGATTTTCAGGCTTAGAAAACCAAGTAAATATTTTAGTTGCAAAGGATTTAGACCATCCTTTTTTATTTAAAGCACTGACAGTAGCTTTTAATACTTCAATTTCTTTATGAAAATCTTGAATTTTTTGATCAACTTCTTTCTGATCATGAATTTCTTGTCTGATTTTTTCAGAAAAATCTTTTTCCAATTTTTCCAATCTAGCTTTCATCGAAATAACTTCTTCAGAAGAAAAATATTCTTCTGAAGGATTTTCATATTTGCGTTTTAATTCTTCAATTTCTTGTTTTTGCTTTGAAAACTCTCTATTTACAGGTGATGTTAATAATTCGTCCCAAAGATTATAAAGCCATCTATCAATTAATAATGCAATGCCATTTTTTCCTTTTTCTTCTATTTCTTCAATAAAGGCAAGTTCACCTGGACAAATTTTTCCTTCTATTTTATAATCTAAATAATCTTCTCTTGTTACTCCACCCATTATATTTCTAGAAACCTCTCTAGTGTAAGAACTTTTAGAATTTGGTATTTGTAATGTTATATAATAAGAAGGATCATATTCATATGTGATTTTTAATTTTACATAAGAATATTCGTTTGATTCTATAATGGCAAAGTCATTATATTCAAAATTTTCATTTTTAGAAATTGTATCATTAATGAGTTTCGTAATTTTTGATCTAATCAGCATATTTTTATAAAATTTTACTATTTAAATTAAAAGAAAAATAAAATTATGGTAGAGTTACAAAAGTACTTATTCGAAAATGGATATAATTATGAGAAAATTAGAATAGGTGAAAATTATTTTCTCATTGTTTCAGAACAATCAATAGGCTGTACTATTAAAACAAGTAGAAAGCCTTGGATTGAATATGAAACTGGCTCTGGTCAAATTGATTGTAGAGAACAAAAAGAAAATCTTTAATCTTTAACTTTTGAAAGATTAAAAAAACTTATATTAACTGTTTCTGATATTAAAATTTCATATTTTTTTCTGGTTTCATTTGCACATATTTTTACCAAAGCTTCAATTTGTTTTATATTAAAATCTTTGTCAATATAATATTCTGCTTCAGGTAAATTGAAAGTTTCATTATTCTTAGTTATTCTTTTTGAAAATCCTTCACCATTCATAAGTGCATGGAGTATATCATAATCACTAATTTCTCCATTATGTAATTCCACTCTTACTATAAATATTGCCATATATTTTTACAGTTTATTTTTCTTCATCAACTCAATTATTTCTTTCAAATAACTATTCTCATTTTTTAATAATACTATCTGTTCTTCATATAATTTTTTCTCATTCTCAGATGTAGCATTATTAATATTACCATTAATAGTTTGTGCATGTACATTATTGAAAAAATACTTAGAATCAAATTCTATTAAATCAGTAAGATTTATTTCAAGTATGTCTGCTATTAATTGAAGTTTAGTAAAAGGAATATCTAGTTCATTACTTTCTATACGACTATAATTAGATTGTGACATCTGTAATTTTTCAGCCATATATTCTTGAGTTAAATTCTTTAACTCTCTTAATTTCTTAATTTTCGGTCCTATCACCATAATGAGATTCTTCTTGATTTCATTTCAAATATAGTTAATTAAGATATAAATTATGCATCACACGGATAAATTATGTATTTGAAATAGAGTAGTTTATGTTGCTAAATGGTAGGTTTGTGCATACTTATGCATAAAACAGCTATGAAAACAATATTTTGGAGTACCGTAATGGTATTGATAATAACCATTATTTTATCCTGTAGTAAATCAAAAAATGATCCTTCACCTAGTACAAGTAGTACGAATAATAACAATAATCAAAATAGTATAGATACCACATTACCTAACTACTTTTTTAACATTACATATAAAGGGCAAAGTTATGCAGTAAATAATGGTACAGAAACAGATTTGTCAGGTACACATATATTGCCTGGAAGTATTATTGGTGGATCTGTAATAGGTTGTTCAGAGTTTAATAAAATTAGTTTATATTTTACCAAATCATATGATAAAGTATTTAGAACATCACCATATCTTTTTGATAGTGTAAATCCTGATTTAACAGGTTTTGCAGGACATAGAATACCACAAACAAGTCAAGGTTCTTCCGATACCTGTACAAGATTTAAATATAAATGTTCGATAGGTTTATTTGGTACACCTGACAATACAGATTTTTTACATAAAACAGCAGATATTAATTGGGATACTTCAAAGTATTATGTCCTAGTTAAAGAAATGAAATATACTGTTTACGATCAATCATATGGTTACATGAAAGGTAATTTTAATGTATTGCTTATAAATGGTGATACATTAAAAGCCGATTTTTTAGTACCTAATTAAATAACAATTATCATATATGAAAAAGTATTATATCAAATTCACATTGAAAGGTTCAAGTCACGAGACTACTGTTGATGCAAAAACAGAAAGTGAAGCAAGAAAATTAGTTAGTCTTCAATACGGAAGTAGTATAACTATCTGGACTGTTAAAGAAATTAAATAAAATTTTCTTAACCATAGTGCTTAATATATGCTCACATTTATAGAGGAAGAAAATGTGAAAAGTGTAATTTCAAAGGTATTATAACTCCTTATTAAAAACCAGCTATGACAAATAACCCATTTCAATTATTAGGTAATAAAGAAAAGTTAACAATTAATTATGTAATTGAAGATCTAGATAATCAAGATTTAATTAATTATTTCGAAACATTAATATACAGAACCTTTCCCAAAGATGACGTTAAAAATGATCTCCAAAATTCAGTTAATATGATCATAGAATCACTAACTATTAATTTAAATTTAATTTCAACAACTGGTAAAACTAAATGCCAATGTTTTGAAGATTATTATAAAGATTTATATAATTTACTTGAACTCTATTGATATTTTATTTAAAAATTTAAGAGCATCTAATCGATATTGAAATCTCATTTCAGTTATTTCTATGAACTCTTTTCTATAGATTTCAATATCATGACCATTGTTTTTATGATCTTTTAAATATTTTTGAATCAAATTTAATAATTCATCATCAGTATGTTTCTCTTCTGGTATCATCATTTATAAATACACTGAAAAAATACTTTTAAATCCTTGGTCTAATTGAAAAATATCTAGCTTAATAAATTTGTTTGAAGATATAAACCTAAAATAGATTTATTTTTCATCTTTCTTCTTAGAAGATTTTTTAACCTTAGGTTTTGGATTTTCACTTACAGAAGCCTTTATAATATTTTGAAATATCTGTATAGCTTCTTTAGGTTTTTTCTTGTCTTGTCCCATGTTTAAATTTACAGAAAATCCTTTATATCAACATCCAATTTATCAGCTATTATCTTTAAAGTATGAATGTGAGTATTTTTTTGACCACTTTCAAACCTCGAAAAATTAGCACGATCCATATTACATAAAGAAGCCAATTCAGTAATTGAAACTCCTTTTTCGGATCTTATTTGTTTAACTTTTAAACCTAGGTTTCTTAGAAATAAATGCTTATCCATTACTTTGTAACTAACTCTTTATACTTTAATGAACCATTGCAATTAGCTATAGCAGTCGTAAAACGTTCATCTTGCAACAATGATCTATTGTTATATCTGAATGCAGACTCATTACAATAGCGTTGTAAATGCTTTGGACTAACTGAATGATGAATACCTACAATCTGTTTCTTTAAAATATTCCAATACCCTTCAATATTATTAGTGTGAACTAATATATCTTCTTTACGAACATACTCTTTACTTCTGTGATTTACTTTCTTGTGATTATATTTTTCACCTACTTTGTTGTAGGCATGATGTTCATCAGTTACCATAGTACTATCAGGTAATACAAACTCTTCGATTGATGTACTAATATTCTCCACATTAGTTTGAGTTATAACTTTTGTTCTTACTTTACCTTGACGCTCTACTGCGCCAAATACCATAGTTTTATTATCCAACTGCTTTTTATCTTTCTTCTTGCTTGCATGAACGTTTTTTAAACTACCACCTACATACGTTTCATCCACTTCCACAATACCTTCTAATAATTTTGGTGCTTTATCGGTTAACATCTCACGGATACGATGGTTTAAATGCCAAGCAGATTTTTGCGTGATACCTAACCAACTTGCTAATTGAAGACTACTTATACCTTTGCTATGTACTGATAGTATATAGGTAGCCAAGAACCATTTTGTTAATGGAATTTTTGTGTTCTCATATATAGTACCAACGGTTACAGAAAACTTTTGTCTGCATTCTTTTTCTTTGCATTTAAAGATTCTACTATTAGTTTCAAAACGCTTTACATGAATAGAGCCGCAATGAGGGCAGTATGGAGTACCATTCCATCTTTGTAATTCTAAAAATTCTCTGCATTTTTCCTCTGTGTTGAAGTGGTTCTGAAATTCGATTATTGATTTAAATGTCTTCATAGCTTGTACTAGTTTTATAGTACAAATATATAAGAAATATTATTATCAAACAAATTTATTATTGATATAAAAATTAGGTAACTATATTATGTGAGATGAAATTTGAACCAAGATTTTATTTAAAAAAGTTTTATCAAGTGAACATACTTTACGAATAATAATATTCTTATCTGCTGTAAATAAACGATTCGTTCTAATTTCACAAGTAGTTAAACTTGCTGGTTTTTGAACATCTAAAGGTATAGAAATTCCAAATGTTTTATTTTTGATTGTTGAAGTAATATATGCAAGTATTACTTTATCAGTATTTATAGAATCTTTTGATATTATAAGAGCGGTTCTTTCTTTAACTTGAGTGGGCTTATCTGAAAATGGAAATGAAACCATTACTATGTCTCCCTGAAAAAATGACATATGTTTTATTTAAAAGATTATTAAGTTATAATTTCTTCGACAGTCCAATCTGAATAATCATCTTTTGTAATATCTATTGGAAAATCATCATCTGATAACAATCTTTGTTCATGAAGTGCTAATAATTCTTGTAATGAATCACTTAGTTTACTAATAGTAATTTTCAAATTATATAAACTTGGATTACTGTCTTTTTCAAGAGTTTTATGAAAAAGATAAACTGTCCCAAATATTTTCTGAAAAATATAATGACTATTAGTATCTACTTTAATTTCATTATTTTTAATCATAGAAATTAAACCTATAATTTCTGCTCTTAAAACATCAAGTTTTTTAACATACCATAATGATAAAATTTTAGCAAAAAAACTCATCAAATTAAGTCTTTCAGGTATTTCTAAAAGAAATTTTGATTGATAATTAATATGGTTTGTGATCGCACTCATTTACTCACAATATAACGATTATTTTATTAAAATAGTTCTTCATTTTATCACTTTTAGTCTTAGCTACGTTGTTTTAATGAAAATTTAAACGAATTTTGGAGTTGTAGTTTGAGTATTATTAAAATTGGATTTGCATTTTTTTATTTCATCCTCAAAAGAATGAACATATTCTTTATGTTCACTTAATTCTTGTTCATCTAATAATCTAGGTAGTGGTTTTCCATTTTTATCTTTACTTAAGATAGCCATTTGAATATCTCCACCTATACCTCCAGGATTTAATGAAATCACGTGTTCTAAAGCCCATATAGCTCCATATATACCTGCTGTTAAATTAGGTTGTTTATCATCCCAAAATATTTTTCTAACAAAACCTAAAAAAGGATCTGTTATTGTTTGACCACTTCCCATTGAAACCCACCACATACTTTTAGTTTTCATTTCAGGTTGAATACTGCCTACTGCAAATTCACATAAATGAAATTCTCCATTATGATAAAAACCAACAACACTTCCATAAGTAGGAGTTTTCACACCAGTACTCTGAAAGTTCATAATAGTTGTTGTAGATATACTTGTACAAATTGCAATGGCACTCTTAGGATGTGGTTTTCTAAAAGTATCCCAATGTGTTATAAGGATATCTTGGAATCGTTGATTTAATCCTACTTCTCCAGTACCACAAGTAATTATATCACCATTTATAACTTCACATTTTTTAGAAGGTTGTTCAATAGTTCTAATATTACCTGCTGAAAAAGTACTTGAACTATCTGAAGCGATAACTACACCATCACTACATAAAATTCCAATAATAGCTGTCATAAGAAAAAAAGTATTACTTGTTAAAAATACTATTAACTTTCATTTCAGGATACTCTTTATATATAGCTCCTACTAATTCGGTAAATGATAAACTTAAAACAAAAGAATTTAAATTGGTTATATAATCTTTAACATCAGGAGATAATTTCTCTAAAAGTATTTTACCTTCTTCAAATCCTTTATTTGTAAGTTTATATTTATTAAAATTTTCTTGCGGAGATATTGTTGTTTCTACTTTATCTTTAATTTTCAATTTTGCAAATTCATTATAAACTTCTCTATCAAATGGGCCATAATGGTATGGTTCAAAATTAAATAAAGCCCCTCCAAATTTTTCTGCTAAATTTTTATCAATTAGAAAAAATAGTTTTTGAATTTTTACTGGTGAATAAAAAGTATTATTGTCATTTCCACTAGCAAGTGTTGCTAAAATTATTTCTTCTTTATTCATGATACTTTCTTTATAAATACTAAAAATAATGTTTAAAACTAGCTTATAACTACACAATTACCTAAAAAATCTATTTATTCTTAACTTTTTAAAGTATTATCTTCAAAATCAATATCCAGAATTAGCCGTTTTTAATCACTTTTTCAATGATTTTATATGAAAGATTATTTAATATTCACCAATTTTGAAACAGTTATTCCTAAGCCATTTGCTATATTAACCAAGGTTGAATACCTGAAATCAACACCAGATTTCGTTAATTCATTCACTTGCGATTTATGAATATTGCACTTCTCAGCAAATTCTCGCATTGTTAATCCTCTTTCACAACGCAATTTATCTATATACTTACATAACCTTATAATATCCTCTGAACGTTCCTTTTCCATCCCCAAATTTAAACATTTTATCACATATATTTGGTCTAATTTGTATATAGTAACCGCCACAGACCACGGTGAGAAGTATGAAACTTATTTTGTTTTTAATTTCATAAACATCACAAGTCCACACATCATTAATAATGCGGCAATTCCAAAAACGGCACCATGACTATAGGTATAAACAGCCGCAGCTCCGATAGGAACAAGAACATGATATAAGGCCTGCAGACTTTGATTTGTTCCCTGAAGCAACCCTTGCTTGCTTTCATCCACGGACAAGGAGAGACGTGCATTATAAGAAGGATCAAACAACCCCTCACCCAATACAATACAACTAACAGCTCCTATAATTAGAAATACAGATTGAATGTATGCACTAAGGCACAGGAGTCCAAGTCCTGCAGCTAATCCACACAAACCGATAATGCCAACTGTTTGTTCACTAAATTTCTTAAGAAGTTGTGGCAGTACAATTACACGCGATAAAATATCACAGATCCCTACAAGTACAAACATTACACCAATAAATGATGGTCCCCACAGATATACATCTTTCCAAAATATGCTGGCATTGAACTGCCATATATTGAGTCCAATGTAAAAGAATGCTCCCATAATGAGTAATGCGCGAGCTTCTTTCAAAGAAAAGATTTCTTTGAAATGAGAAAATGTATTAAAACTTTTGAGCGTAAGGTTTTTTGTGCGTTTTTCTACAGGAAGTGACTCCGGCAGAAGCAATGTGATACAGCCCATTGACACAACGGTAATCCCTGCTGTAACGAAGAAAGGTAAAGTAATGGAAACAGTCCCGAGCAAACCTCCAATGGCGGGTCCGATCATAAATCCAAGTCCGATAGCACCACCGATGTATCCAAACCATTTGCCTCTTTCGTGAGGTTCTGTACTGTCCGTTATATAAGCAAACAGTGCACTTTGATTTCCGGCAGTAAGTCCATCAATGATTCTTCCCAGGAAGAGCACCCAAAGTGCTCCGCCAATTCCAAGCAGTACATACCCTATTGCTGAGCCTAGTAAACTGATCAGTAAAATTGATTTGCGTCCGTATCGATCACTAAGTGCTCCAAAGACTGGTGCGGCAAAAAATGTACTGGCAGCAAAAATAGATACGAGCGCACTCATTGCAACAGCGACATTTTCATCAGAAACATATTCTCCCAGGAGAAATGGAAAGAGTGGAAGAACGATGGTCATTCCGATAGCATTCAGTACTGTAATACCTATAATGATCCAGAGACTTCTATGTTTGTTTGTATTTTGCATATTAAGTTATTGTAACGAAACGATCTTTTTGACTTCTTCATGAAAGCTTTCATCTTGATCAATCTTCCAAAGATATATATATCTTCTTTCTTCTTATTTATTTAATTGCTGATTTTTCTTGTAGCTTCAATTTGTCGGTGACGCTCGGGTAACATAAATATAATATCATGTATTCGTTCTCGCTAAACACCAACAAAGGCGTGGAGAAAAATCCTTCGTTTCCGTCAATCCTAAAAATCCTAATTCAGACAATAATAAAAGGTCACGCTTTCACGTGACCTTTTACAATATATTATATACTCGTTATTTCTTACAAGTGAATCACTTCACCATACGCTGCAGCAGTAGCTTCCATAATTGCTTCAGACATTGTCGGGTGCGGGTGAACCGCATTGATGATCTCATGACCTGTTGCTTCTAACTTACGTGCCACAACTGCTTCTGCAATCATTTCTGTAACGTTTGCGCCAATCATGTGTACACCAAGTAACTCACCGTATTTCGCATCGTAAATCACTTTAACGAAACCTTCTTTTGCACCGGCAGCACTCGCCTTACCCGATGCAGAGAATGGAAACTTACCTACTTTCAATTCGTATCCTTTTTCTTTTGCCGCTTTCTCTGTTAAACCTACAGAAGCAATCTCCGGTGTGCAGTATGTACAACCAGGGATATTGCCGTAATCCATTGGCTCCGGATTTAAACCTGCAATTTTCTCTACGCAGATAATACCTTCGTGTGATGCAACGTGTGCCAAAGCAGGTCCTTTAACAATATCACCGATTGCATATACCCCCGGAATATTTGTTTTGTAGAAATCATCTACCAATACACGTCCTTTGTCTGTAGCAACACCTACGTCTTCAAGGCCAATACCTTCAATGTTTGTTTGTACACCAACAGCAGAAAGAACGATATCACATGCAATGGTTTCAACACCCGAAGCTGTTTTAACAGTTACTTTACAACCTTTACCTGCTGTATCTACTGATTCAACAGCAGCATTGGTCATAATCGTGATACCCATTTTCTTATATTCTTTTTCTAATTGCTTAGAAACTTCTTCGTCTTCTACCGGAACAATGTTTGGTAAATATTCAACGATCGTCACCTTCGTACCCATTGTTGCATAGAAATATGCAAACTCAACACCAATCGCACCGGAACCCATGATCACCATACTTTCAGGCTTAGATTCCAACACCATTGCCTTACGGTATCCGATAATTTTATTGTTATCAATTTTAACATTCGGCAATTCGCGTGCACGTCCACCGGTTGCTAAAATAATATGATCTGCGCCATATAAACTTTTGTTACCTTTTTCGTCTGTAACTTCTACTTGTTTGCCTTTCGCTAATTTTCCAAAACCGGCAATGACCTCGATTTTGTTTTTCTTCATCAGAAACTGTACACCTTTGCTCATACCTGCAGCAACATCACGACTGCGTTTTACAACAGCGGTAAAATCTGCTTCTGCTGTACCAACATTGATACCGTAATCTTTCGCATGTTTGATGTATTCATATACCTGAGCACTTTTTAAAAGCGCTTTTGTAGGAATACAACCCCAGTTTAAACAAATACCACCCAATTCTGCTTTCTCAACAACAGCAACTTTCTTACCTAACTGAGAAGCTCTGATTGCTGCTACATATCCACCAGGACCGCTACCGATCACTATAACATCGAACTTTGTTGACATATCTTTATACGTATAATTACGGTGCAAATTTAAAGGATTTAGCCTTATAATAAAGTAATCGGGGAGAAATTGCAGGCACTGAACGCTATCAAGAACACAACCTTCTGTTTAATAGAATATTAAATATCATTCAACATCATATAGCTAACAACCAAGACTCTACTTTACATCTCTGGAATTTGTTTTTTGTTATTTGGAATTTCTAAGGTATTAGCTTTATATTTGACCCTAATACATCAATAAAATCATTTTAGAATGGGCTTACTTAGTGGAAAAACGGCTCTTGTAACAGGAGCATCAAAAGGAATAGGTAAATCGATTGCTGTACGTTATGCACAGGAAGGTGCAAATGTTGCATTCACGTATCTTTCGAGTGTTGAAAAAGGTCAGGCATTAGAAAAAGAATTACAGGCACTAGGTATCAAGGCCAAAGGTTATCGGTCAGATGCCTCTAAATATACAGAAGCAGAAGAATTGGTAACGGCCGTATTAACAGATTTCGGTCAGTTGGATATCGTTGTGAACAACGCTGGTATTACAAAAGACGGATTATTGATGCGCATGACGGAAGAACAATGGGATTCCGTAATTGAAGTAAACTTAAAGTCGGTATTCAACCTTACAAAAGCTTCATTAAAGCCAATGATGAAAGCGAAAGCAGGCTCAATCATAAACATTACATCTGTTGTTGGTATTCGCGGTAACGCCGGACAAGCAAACTATTCTGCTTCAAAAGCCGGTATTATTGGTTTCACCAAGTCTGTAGCGTTGGAATTAGGTTCTCGCAACATCCGTTCAAACGCAGTTGCCCCTGGTTTTATCGAAACAGAAATGACCGAAGTACTTGACCCTAAAGTAAAAGCTGAATGGGAAAGCGGTATACCTTTAAAACGTGCGGGGAAAAGCGATGACGTGGCTAATGCCTGCGTATTCCTTGGTTCTGAGCTTTCTACCTACGTAACCGGACAGGTATTACAGGTAGATGGCGGTATGTTAACCTAGTTATAGTTTATTGATTAAACCTATGAGGTTTTATAACCATCACCTCATACTCAACGATTCATCTACTATCCTATATAGAAAAACCTCATGGGTTTCATGGTCTCGTAAGAATCATTACCTCCTATAAGGATTTTCAATACCAGATATTTCTTTTTATCTTCAATCCTGCATCCGAACGATGCAGGATTTCTTTTATCTATGAACGGTATTTCACTTTACGCTTCCAGCTCACCTTGGTTTATTCTTCTTTGTATTGCTATTGGTGCAGTGTATGCTTATATACTTTATTCCAAAGTCCAGACGCTATGGAGCAAACGAACAAACTATGCACTGGCTGCACTCCGGTTTGTACTAACAACCATACTTGTCTATTTATTATTCGGGCCGGTAATCCGTTATTTTCAAAACACAAAAGAAAAACCCGGCATCCTGATTCATGTAGACAATTCTTCTTCATTAAAACTGGTTAGTGATTCTGCACAACGCATGCAATGGATTTCTGCTCTGGAAAAAGTAAACAAAGAATTAAATAATGAAGGAATTGAAACAACGGTATATTCATTCAATGGAAAAGAAGAACTCGATAAGATTACATTTAATTTCCCAAGTTCAAATCTGAACAACCTGTTACAACAACCCAAACAGGAAGAAAGCGGGCGCAATATCTCGGCCAGTATTTTATTGTCCGACGGTATTTATAACGTGGGTATGAATCCCGGCATTACACCTTCCGCTGCGCCTATCTTCACATTAGGTATTGGCGATACCAGCGACCAGAAAGATATACGTCTGCTTTCTGCTATTCACAATAAGCTTGCCTTTAAAGGCAATGAATTTCCGATCATAGCCGAGATTGCACAAAAAGGATTTTCAAATACTACAGCAACCATTCAGCTGAAACAAAAAGGGAAAGTACTGGAATCTAAAAAAATAACATTCAGTAAAAATGAAACGCAGACGCCCATCGAATTCCGCACCTCGTCAGATGTGATAGGTATACAACATTACATTGTTGAAGTAGTACCCCAGACAGGAGAATTCACCACAGAGAATAACAGTCAGCATGTATATATTGATATTGTAGACAACAAACAAAAAATACTGATTGCGGCACCTTCTCCTCACCCCGATATTAAAGCCATACAAGCCGCCCTATCTTCTAAGGAAAATATTGAAGTGGCTTTATTCATTCCCGGCATTCACGAATATAAAACGGATAATTACAGCCTGATTATTTTACATCATTTCCCTGATGGAACAAACACGAGCAAAAAAGAATTTGATGCGCTCGTGAATTCGAAAATTCCTAAATGGTATATTGTAAGTAATCAGTCAAACATCAATGCATTCAGTCAAACAAATCCGTTGATGCAGATACAGGAAAGAAGTTCGCAGAAGGATCTGGTTTTCGGAGATGTGAACAGTTCATTTGATAGATTTGTTATGCCTGCGGGTATGCAGGAACTACTTGCAGGAGCTCCGCCTTTGCAATGTTTTTTTGGCGACTACAAATTAAAACAGGACGGACTAACAGTATTATTTCAACGCATCGGAAGAGTAAGTACTACAAAGCCTTTATTAAGTATTTCGAGTAACAGAGAAACAATGGTATTGGCTGGTGAAGGAATCTGGCAATGGCGTTTATACAATCAGCAGGTACAACAAAACACTGCGACATTTGATGAGTTTATTCAAAAATGTGTGCAGTATCTTTCCAGTGAAAATGACAAACGTAAATTTCGGGTATATCCTACCGTTAATGATCTGCAAAACGGCGAACACCTGTATTTTGAAGCGGAATTATACAACGATATTATGGAACGTGTGTATGGAACGGAAATTACACTACAGATCAAAAACGAATCCGGAAAAATATTCAAATACTCTTTTGCAACAAGTGTCGGCAACAATCGCTTTGAAGTAAAAGGATTAACTGAAGGCCTTTATAGCTATGCAGCAACAGCTACATTAAATGGCAAACCGGAAAAAAGTGCCGGCGAATTCATCATCCGAAAAACCAGTCTGGAGGCACAATCCATCAAAGCAGATTTTAATTTATTAAGAACAATATCAAATAAAAGTAATGCGAATTTTTATTTGATCAGTCAGACAGACTCATTAATAGCAGCTATTAAAAATAGAAATTTTAAAACAATTATACGTTCGAAAGAAAGCTTAAATGAGATTATTAATCTTCCATGGATCTTATTTCTGTTAATAGCTCTGGTAAGCAGCGAGTGGCTGATACGAAAGCTGAATGGAGGATATTAATTAAGTTTTAAGTAATAGGTTTTAAGTTTTAAGAATGCTCTGACAAAGCTATTGCTGTAGTAAATACCTTACCTAATTATTTACTACAGTTTATTCAATACATTCTTAAAACATATTACTTAGAACTTATTACAAAACTGTTTACTGGCCACTATCTACTAATTTGAAAAACACTTTTCTCATACCCTACCTATTCTGCCTGGCGATCATCATCGGACCTGCTTACAACATGTATGTGCATTATGATTTTTCACATTCTTCCGATACGGAAAGTTATCTGGCCATGTCTACGGGCAACTACAATGTAAATCCGGTACACCGCTATCGATTTATTCTTCCAGTGCTAGCCAAAACTATAGCTTTACCTTTACAGGCTGTATACACAAAACTCTGGCCCCACCGGTCAGAAAGTTTGTGGCCCTTGCAACTCTCCTACTTTATCATCAATTCGCTGATCACTGCTTTTTACGGATGGATCGTATATCGTTTGCTCTGTTTATACTCTACTCAGTTAACCGCAATCATAGTTGGGCTTGTGGTTGTATTAACAAGCCGGTGGGTGGCTTACATTGCTGGATTGCCGCTAACAGACAGTTTGTATCTGGTGGCAATTGCATCGTTATTATACAGCATCAAAGCCGAAAATAAAATTCTTTTTATTGCAACTGTTTTACTGGGTGGTTTAATGAAAGAATCCTTCTTATTATTTGCGCCATTGATTTTACTAGCAGGACCATATAAATGGTATGTACGTGCTAATCTTATCTTTTTGAGCTTAATAATACTATTTGGCGAACATAAACTTATTGATGTGTTCATACCTATGGAAAACACATCTGCCATTCAACACGAGAGTCTGGTAGACGTGTTTATTCGTCATATACACAAAACAACCGGCACATTAGGTGAACTGGCAAGTGTACGTGGTTTAGGTGAAATCTTTACCGTGCTCGGAGTCTTCACTTTTATACTTATATATGGTGCTTCAAATAAGGGCTGCAGAATAGCATGGAAATCTTCTGTAGAAAAATACTATTGGGTATTCTTTGGCTGCATAATCATTCATGCACTTATATCCGGCGATGCAGCACGCATGTTTTATTTTGGATCAGCTTTGTATGGAATATTGATTGCAGTTTGCGCAGAATATATTAGTTTAAAAGTTTACAATAACAACAAAGGCTAATCACACGATTAGCCTTTGTTGTTATCAATGAAATAGTAATCACATTTTATTTAGCATTGTCAGGAATTACCCATTGAAAATCGGTACGCAGATATTGCTTCAGACAGTTGGTTGTTTCAGGATCCATTTTTTGCAGCATATACCGACAGCTGGCATTCTGATAACTGGCTTTGTCTGTATCGCTACCCGGCCCTTCAGGAAAGCCGGCACGTATGTGGCAGTTATTACAATTGGTTGCAATCGGGTGAATAACCAATTCTATATATGGATTCATACCTATTGGCAAATTGCCGGTATGATCGGGAATACCATACGCATCAACCATATTGTAGTGATCAAGAGCTGTATTTGTTTTTGGTCGCTGCGCCGCATATTCTCCGGTTGGGTTATTCGTCCACCAGATACTTTGCAATGCCCAGCTTGCGATTTCTTTTGTGTTAATATGCATGGCAACCATCACCAGATAATCGCCTGGTTGAAAGGGTTTGCCATACGCCCAATAACTAGCTGCTGTAATGATTGCACGGTCAGCTTCTGTAAAAACGGTATCCCATTCTTCCGCTGTTACCTGATGATTATAAAAATGATCAAGATTACGCATTACAGGAACACCTGATGTATGTATGTACTTAGTCAAAGAGGTTTTTAAAGATGTATCGCTGTACACGCCTACTAAAAACGGTAACGAGTCTATTATAACTTCGTCTTTACTGAGATTAATGAGTGCCATTTCATTCCATGTTTCGTATCCGGCATATTCCATGCTGCTTTCCGGATTCGGAAATTGAGCGGGATTCCATACAGGTACAAAGCATGGTTGGTTTTGCAATACCGGCC
>Ga0210389_10001261_pt1 | contig 20672 bp, 20 predicted proteins | sample IncBWH28OmetaG_FD_160127 | JGI IMG/M metagenome (GOLD analysis project Ga0210389, IMG submission 160127) | Forest soil microbial communities from Barre Woods Harvard Forest LTER site, Petersham, Massachusetts, United States - Inc-BW-H-28-O ...
GAAATGACCAGTCCGAAACAAAACTCGAGCGCGATCGGGTTGGTCAGAAAATGCTTTATCGCACCCTCTGGCAACATTTGGCCGACAAATATTCCCGAGACGATGATTAGCGTAGTTGCAAGAATTGATGCTCGGGCATTGCGGAAACAGAGAGTGATTGCAAACAGGTAATAAAAGTACAGCTCATAAACCAGCGTCCAGGATACATAGACGATCAGCTTGTCGCAGGGCAGCAGGAAGAGAGAACAGGCGAAAATATTCCCGTCGACCGGGAGATTGCGATAAAAGACGCCGCTACCCCACAAAGCTAATGTGACAAAGAGGCAAATCCAGTACAGCGGGAAGATCCGAATGAAACGTTTTATTAGGAAACCGATCGCTGACTGCTGAGTCCGCGACTCCTGTCCGAACGTTACGCTATAAATGATGAAGCCGCTGATGACGAAAAAGATATCGACTCCGGATGCGCCGAATGAGATTGCCCAGTTCGGCCAGATGTGGGGAGAGACGGCCAACGACTCTTCCAGCGAATGATGCAGCACGACCAACGTAGCAGCAATTCCGCGAAGTATCTGAATTCCAATATTCCAGTTAGCTTTAGGCATGTACGCCGTCTCCCCTTTGTTTTCCTCTAACTTCCGTGCTCGGCGCTCCACGATGCCGGCCACATTCGTCTGAATAAGAAGTCACGGTCCAACGCCCGTAGGGGCCGCGAACTAGCTCCGTAGGAGCGAAATCTTTGTAGCAATCCGGCGCCAAAATTGTGGCCAGCTCCATGGGAGCGACATCTAGTTGTGAGCGCGGAACGTGACGGATGCCGGCGAGCGCCTGCTCATTTTTTTGCATGCTCTCCTAGTATCTGCCAAGTCTTGGCGGCGGCAGTGTCCCAGAGATACAGAGAGGCGCGCTGTATTGCCTGATTAGCCACGGACGTGCGCTCGGCCTCACTCAGCCGGAGTACCTCGTGTAGTTTGTGCGAAAGATCTACCCGATCATAGGGATCGAAGTAAACGGCCGCCTGGCCACACACTTCCCGGTGAGGAGGTATGTCTGAGACGACAACCGGACAACCGCAGGCAAGACCTTCCAATGGCGGCAGACCGAACCCCTCATAAATAGATCCATAGACGAAGGCCGCTGCGCCAGAATAGAGAGCTGGTAATAGATCATCTTCGACCCGGCCAAGGAAACGAACTCCCGGCGGCATCGAATCGAGCTGAAATTGTTGAAAGAGATGGCCAGTCGTTCCCACCACCGCCAGCGTTGTTCCCGCAAAGGAATCTTGCCGCCAAACGTCTAGCAGAATCTTCAAGTTCTTGCGCGGTTCGAGTGAACCGACAAATAGAACGTACGGGCTGGTCAGGTCCAAAGCGGCCGTAACCTCTTTTACCGTTACCGAATCGATCGGGTGAAATCGCGGATCAACCCCGTTATGAACGACATGGACACGCTCCGAAGGTACTCCGGTAAATTCCAGGATCCGCTCCTTCGAAAACTGAGAAACCGTAATGATTGCCCTCACTTTGCGGATAAGACGGGGCAGCAAAGCCGAGTACCAAATGGCAAACTTTCGCTCGAACCATTCAGGATGATCCAAAGCGGAAGTGTCGTGCACAGTGACTACCTGACGGCCTACCCCTAGTGGCCCGGTATTACCTGGACTCCAGAGCAGCCGGTTCTTGAGCTGCGTGGGAAGATAAAACTGTTCCCAGATATGCCCTTTGATTCCCTGCAAAGCCCGGCGTGGCCGAACTGAGCCTAGCTCCTCCGGCAGGTGTGGTAAGAGGCTCAGTAGGTATCGCTGGACACCCGTAATGTGGTATCCCAGGGTTCGCAGATTAACACACGTTTCCAAAGTTAGATCCTCGCAAGTCAGATGTTTTGCTGGATGTTGATAGAGCTGCCGAGCGTTGAGACATTCCCGGGAGCCGCCTGCTTACCACGCGATCTGGCGGCCCTCGATTTTAAAGCAAGTCAGCGCGAGATCTCTCATTCACGCTCCCAAGCGGCTCCCCTCCAGGCGTTGGGCGGCCGTTGCACACTGCGGATTCGCTAACGCACAATCAACAACTGCGGAGCAGCGGTGAGCGAGACGGGTATCGAAATGCGGCCGTCTCGGTTAGAGACATTTTGCGAAAGCTTGTCCGAGATCTCGGTCTGATTTCCCGATAGAAGATCGTATAGAAAAACATGCCGGGCTTCGCCGGTTAACGGTACCGAGATAGTTGCGTTCGTGGGTTTTGCATTGGCATCCCACGGCTTCACATCCCAAAAAGCGACGACGGTTGTTGCTCCGTCGGAGCTCGAGAACGTATAGCATCGGGTGCCGAGGCGGCCCGGTTTAACTGCGGGGTCAACCTCGATCGTGGATTGTTTCGCCTTAGCGGCTGCACTCATTCCAGCAAGGGTGCTCGTGACCCTTTGCAATGCGAAAAAGGACGGCTTAGCTGAAAGATCATTATGGATTAAGCCGAAATTTTGTTCGTTCGAGTAGGGATCCGCTCCATCGTCCTTAAAGTCGTAGACAAAGGTATGCTCGACGCCGATACCTTCGCTCTCCAATACCCGACGGAGGATATAGATTGCTTGGGTGTCCTCGGATATAACAGGCTTACCGGCTTTTGATCGTTCGGTCGAATAGCCCCACTCGGTGTGCCAGATTTTCTCGGTGGCGCCATATTTTCTTGCTTGTTCCCGGAACATCGAGACTTGGGAGGCAAAGGTACCGTTAGCGTCAGCAGTAGCGATCCCGTCGCGCAGGAGAAAATAGGGATTATTGGCGTAGGGCACAACTTCAGGGATATCCTTGCCATATGGGTGGTCGGTGAGACCATCGACTTGCGGAACTAGGCCGAGTGCAATCATCCGGAAACTGGCGGGGGGTGGAGTGCCCAAACCAATTACGGTCATATTCGGGTTAGTAAGTTTGATCTCTTTGGCGGCTGCGTTCAGGATTTGCGCGTATTTCTGTAGATAGGGTGAGACACCACCAAGGCGTTCGTTCCCATTCCACTGTCCGCCGTACGCATCCTTGAACCCGAAATTGTTAGGCTCGTTCAGAATCTCGATCGCTTGAACGTCGTTAGCGAGCTCACGGGCGAGCCAACCCGCCGCCTTCGCGTAAGCGGCGGTGTCATAATGGTCGGGATATGCCGAATTACCATAAGCTAAGATGACGTCTACCTTGAGTCCGGCGTCTCGAGCGGCTTGAATCCAAGCCTTAACTTTTGGCGGGATGCGATAGCTCCCCGGTTTAGGTTCAAGGGCAGACCAATTAAAATCATCGCGGATCCAGCCTGCACCTGACTTCGCGATCAACGGCATGACTAGGTCCGGCGACCAATTCTGTGAGAAATGAGTGCACACACCGATGCGATCATCGCGGACCGTTTCATCGGCGCGTAGAGTTTGGTTGGGTGCCAGGGATAGAAGAAAAAGGGAACCCACCGAAATACGGAGCCCGTAGACTATGCGACTTGGATTTAGTGAAAACATAGGGACAAAAACAGAGGCGGTTTCTAGAATCTGCGCGCAATGCGCGCCCACCAATCACGAATCACCAATCACTAATTAGCGATCAGGCTCCCCGAGCGTGGGCGAAACCTCGTCGTACGGGTTACCTCCATCTCTTGCGAGCTACCTAACCTATCTCTCAGTTTCTGCTGATCGAGCCGCCAGTAGGCCAAACCCAGAAACATCCACGTCGTGGGCAAGAAAAACTCAGACACATTGATGCAATACAGAAAGAAAATCGTTGCCATCCCCACTTTTAAGGCCAGGCCTCCGTCATTTGATCGCAACAAAACTGCCGGCTTCAAGAATCCATAACAGTAGATCGCCAGGCCGATCAGACCGGTATTAATCAGCATGGTAGTCAGTACCGACCCATAGTAATAACCAAAACCTATCCCAAAAATGGCGTTCATGGGGTCGAAGGTTTTTAACGTCGCAATCATGGCTTCGTTGGCCGCCTGATGCATATCACCGGAGCCAGCCTCGCCGTTTATTTTGTTAGTGAAGATCGCGTCAAAGGTATCGGGATAAGCAAAATAGAGACCAACCAATGCGCCGGCAAAAAGAAGAAGAACCAGGATAAGCGGTAAGGTGAATTTGCGCTTCAATATGCAGTAAATAAACAAGGCAAAAGCCAGTCCCGCATAGGCCGAGGTCGAGGTGGAGAATACGGTGCAAAAGAGCAGAGCGGCGGAAAGCAATTTCTTCCTGTTCTCCAGAGCCAGCAATAGATAGGGGACTACAGCCGCAGATAGAAAGGAGGGTTCCCCATACGTCGACTTTATCCGAAGCAAATTGAAAGGCCCAACTTGGATCGACTGGGACCAGCTTCCGGTATGGAGATCCTCGCCATACGTCCGATTCCCAAGAAAGTCACCAGGTTGCTGGAATACAAGAAAGAAGAGCCATTCATAGATCCCGTAGATGGCCAGAAACCATGCGCCCCAAAGGACATAGCGCATCCATTCGGGACGGAAGAAGAAACGAAAAAATAAGGCGATACAAAGGCCGGCAGCCAGATACAAAGTCTGGGTGAAAAGCACGGGGCGAAGCACGACGCGAGTATCGCTCGGATTATTGAGGAACAGTTCACCGAAGTCGTGCCTTCCTGAGATTAAGTGCCCGAGTTGGCTCCCGCACAGTAAAAGAAGCCAGATCGCGCCCATAACCACGGCTAGGGTGATGTAATGCCTTCGCTGTAGACAAGGTTGTCCGCTGTCACGGCCTAGAATAACCAAACCGACAGACATAAACGCAAAAATATATGCGGGTATAGTCCCTTGGGCTGAGCGGATGACCAAAAAGGAAGTCACCGGCATCAACAGGCACCAGAGTGCCACAAACCAATTCGGAATACCTTTCATGAGATCGAAATATCCGTCGATGAACTTTATCGGTTACGCGCTAAACAAATCTCAGCGTTTTTCGGTTCGTTCTCGTACTCGTCGTCGTCCTCGTCCTCGAAAGACGTTATGTTCCGCGGGCGAACCGGGTGCAAAGGGAGTCGTTCGATTTTCGATTCAAGGGTTCCTTAAGTAACCGCCAGTTCTCGGGCACGGCGACGAGAACGAGTACGAGCAGGATCACCCAAACCACGAAGCAACCTGAGCAATTCTTCGTGATCACCTCGCTGGCCGAAACTAGCAAAATATGTTCGGCTCTCGTGTACAGCGGCGCGACGGTTCTCTTCGTGATCAAGAATGTGGCTCACAACCTGGCGTTGGATCGGGAATACGCAACCTTCATAGCCAGGCGGGAGCCCTGCCAGAGAAGACGGAGATGCGAACACAGGTTTGCCTTTGGCTAGAGCGTCCACAATTTTTATTTTTAAACCCGTTCCGACGACGGGCGAAACCGCCGCTTGAGAGCGGCGATAGATCTGGTTGATGTCGTCCACAAACCCCAGAAGTGAGACGTTAGGATAGTGGCTCGCGACCTGGATCACATCTGGCTGTTGGCAAACTTTGCCGCACACGGCGACCCGGTAGTTTCTCAGCCAGGTTCCGTGTTCCTGCAGAAAGCCGATCAGGCCGTCAACATTTAAGATATTGTCAGAACCGACGAAGACGAGGTCGTAGAGAAAGCCTTCCACGTCTTCCGTCTCGACCTCTTCCACTCTGGCTTCCTGATTGAATTCGGGAATATACAGCACCCTAGCGCTATCGACGAGCATCCCAAAAAAGTGGTTTTCTGTCGGCGAGATAGCGATCACCGCCTGAGCCGTGCTCAGCAGGGCTATCTCGCTGCGAAACTTAGAAATGGTTCTTATATCGGTGGCTGGTTTGTGAGCCTGGAACCGGTAGTTGATGAACTTGATGTCATGCGTTTCAACCACGAATTCCCGTTTAGGAACACCGTTTAACTGGGTGAGTCCGTCCACGTAGTTAATGATTAACGCGGCGTTCGGATGCTCCTTCATGAGCGACGCATAAGCCGGCGCGGCGCCCGGAAGGCTAAGCCTTATAATCTGTCTCGCCAATGACGGTAGAAACATGGCCAGCGTATTCTTAAGCCGCGTCATCGCAACCAGCCGAGGCGTGCGCTCTTCAAGAACTAGCTGGGCTCGCGGATATTCCGCAGCAAACCTTTGCACCAGTTCCTCGGTCCAAGGGCACGTTGGATGGTTACGAAAGCTGTAGACGATGACTCGCTCGAAGTGGCGTAACAGGAATCGGAGGAACGAGTCCATGCGGGCATGGGCTCCGTTCAATCTCTCCAGGAACGTGCCGTTGAAATAAATAATAACGTCTTGAGACGATGAACTCATAGGACCCTGCTGACTAACAGACGTGTTCCATCAGAACTCCAAACACCAAACACCAAACGCATCACGCGTCACCATTCCTATCCGTTTAATAGGCGTCCCGAAAAGGCTGCTCGAGCGACGTACTCCAAACCGGACATAATTTCTTTGACGGTCCGACGCCACGACTCCTTCTGACGGGTGAAAAGCCAATTCTTAATATAGACGCTCCGCAGGCGTCTATTAAGCATGCACTTAGCGTAGTAGGCTCCGCGGCCCCGGTCGTACCAGCGGGTAAGCCGTGCCTCATCCTCCCAGGTCTTTCTGCCGTGATGATGGTAGACAACCGGTTTGGGATCGTACGCACCGTTCCAGCCCGCTGCTGAGATTCGCGCCATCAATTCCAGTTCATCCCCGCTGTATAGGGCTCCAGCGCCAAACCATGGGTCGAAGCCACCCGCCGCGTTAATCGCCTCCCGCCGATAACCGATGCTGGCGCCTTGAACGACGCCCGCCCGGATGAAACCGCCCGCCGGGAAAAAAACAGGCTCCAAAGACTCCTGTATGGTGATTCGGCGGTCGGTCGGGTCATACAGCAGGATCCGGCCTCCGACAAAACCAAGTTTTGGATCTTTCGAAAAGCATTCGAACATCGCATCCAGATAATCCGGTTCCGGATAGCAGTCGTCGTCGAGGCAGACCACGATATCAGCTCTGGCCGCTTGCCAGCCTGCGTTTTTTGCGATGGCGACACCTCGCCCCTGCTGTTTGATCATCTGCACTGGGTGATCAAAGTTCGCGGCAAAGCTCTCTAGCACGGCGCTGGTTTGATCAGTCGATTCGTTATCTACGACAACTAATTCCCAGTGTAATTGGGACCTTATCACGGACAGCTTATGCAGAGTCTGAACAAGCTGATCCGCCCGATTGCGAGTACAAATCACTAAGGATAGATCGAATAGTCTTGCGCTCATTCGAAGGTCGTCGGCCAGTTGCTAAGCAAGCTCGGTTGGTCGCGTCCGCCTGAACTAGCTAGCCGCTAGTTGCAACGATTCCTCCGGACACGAACTCATCATTCGCATCTGACGCTTCCCAGGAAAAATCTCCAAAGACCAATCCGTGGGCCGAAGCGTCTGGCACGGACGAAGTCGGATATGGCAGCACGGGAGATATCGTCAACGAACACGCCCCCTCCCAATAGTCCATGGTCCAAGCGGCGCCCAAAGAGAGGTCTACCCGATAACTCCCGGGCTTCAGCCAAGGCGTAGTAAAGCGTATCTGTCCTTTCACTCGCGGAGAATCTTCCACCCAGAATCCCAGGACACGTGAATCATACTGCACTATGACCGCTCCCTTCGCGTCGCGTATCAGGGCGCAGAGCCACATCCTTCCCACCAGCTTGCCTCGGCGCTCTATTTCAAAACTGATTACCTTTTCGTCTGTGCCTTCGTAAACTGGTTGTTCGGGAGCTGCCAGCGTGTAGCGATATTCACCGGAACCATATCGACGATCCGGGTTATCGTGTTGTGCATCTGCCTGCGCATAACTGTCAATATACTTATCGATCGCTTCTTTAGCGCCACCAACATACTGGACCGAACCCGAGCGCAGAAACACGCCTCGATTACAAAGCACCGAAATTGCCTGCATGTTGTGGCTAACGAACAGGACCGTCCTGCCGCTCGTGGCCACGTCTTGCATCTTACCAAGACACTTCTTCTGGAATTCTACGTCACCGACCGCCAGCACTTCATCTACGATCAGGATCTCCGGCTCAAGATGGGCCGCAACCGCAAACGCCAGCCGAACATACATCCCGCTGCTGTAACGTTTAACCGGAGTATCGAGAAACTGTTCCACCGCGGCAAACGCGACGATCTCATCGAACTTAGCTTTGATTTCGGCGCGGCTCATTCCCAGGATCGCACCGTTCAGATAAACGTTCTCGCGCCCGGTCAACTCCTGGTGGAAGCCCGTGCCCACTTCTAGCAAGCTGGCTACCCGCCCGCTGATCGTGATTCGGCCTTCTGTCGGTTCCGTGATCCTGCTCAGTATCTTAAGCAAGGTAGATTTTCCGGCCCCGTTTCGTCCGATGAAGCCGACGACATCCCCTTGGTTAATTTCTAACGACACACCTTTAAGCGCCCAAAAATCTTCAACCGAATTTTGGGAATAAGGAGAACCGGACCCCTCAGGGTGTGAGCCATTCGAACGGTTCCTACTGCTTACTTTCTGAGCAAGCGCTTTAAATGGTGCTGCCGCCTGCCGCGCAATTACATCGCGAAGAGTGGTATAGGCCTCACCGCTTTTCTTGTGGCGCAGAGTATACTTTTTACTGACGTTTTCGATGGAAATTACCGTTTCAGACATAGACGCAATTTGAGGAGTTCGAGGAGTATAAGGAATTAACCAGCGCGACAGCTAGGAGCTGTGAACCATGAACTGGGAACCGAAACTCGGTTCAGATCACGTCTGCAAAGCCCTTTTCCGTTCTGCGGAAGTACCAAATGCCAACCATCAGGAGAAGCACAATAACAGCCAACGAGAGTATAAATCCCGACATATAGAAATCGCCGGTTCCGCCCCGGCAAAGTGCCCAGCGAAATCCGTTAATCACTCCTACCATCGGATTTAACGAATAGAGCAACCTCCATTGCTCCGGAATAACGTCGATACTGAAACCAACCGGCGAAATGAAGAGTCCGAACTGTACGATAAACGGGACTACTAATCGGAAATCGCGGTATTTTACGTTGAGCGCGGTAATGAGTATCCCCGGACCAAGCGCGGCGAGAAAGGCCAGCACCGTGAAAAAGGGAAGAGTCAATACACGCCAGTCGGGCAGATAATTAAACCCAATCATCAGAAATGCCAGCAGCGCCGCTGAGACTGCGAAATCGACCAAACTGGTAATGACTGCTCCGGCTGGGATGATCAGACGCGGAAAATAGACCTTCGATACAAGATTCGTGTTGGCAACCATACTCAGACCGGCTTCCGAAAGCGCGGTAGCAAAGAATTGCCAAGGCAGCATCGCAGCAAAGACCAGAATTGGATAGGGGATTCCGTTGGATGGCATCTTCGCCAATCGGCCAAACACGACCGTGAATATTAACATTGCGAGAAATGGGCGCAGGACTGCCCAGATCACGCCGATGGCCGTTTGCTTGTAGCGAACGGAAATGTCGCGCCAAGCGAGTATGTAGAAAAGTTCACGGTAACGCCAAAGATCAGTCCAGTAGTTCTTCTCGCTTCGACCGGATTCGATTACAAGCTGTTGCATAGATTAGATAGGATTCGCTTGACTACTTTCGAACTGGGAGGAACGAGGGGGAGTGATCAGTATTCAGTAGATCAGTAATGAGTGATCAGTATAAGTGCTCAGTGCTTTACTGGTTACTGATTACTGACTTACTGATTACTAGCTAGTTTGGCCGTGTGACTACGCTAACGGTAGTACGTCGTCGACATTAGCTTCCGCGTAAAGCGTGCGGCCCATCCACTCGATCAGAATCTCCACCCGCTCTTTCGAAGGGATCAGTCGGGTTACTACGGCTTCCAAGCCCAAGAAGGGGCCGCGAGCCACCTGGACCGTACGTCCCGCCTCGAGCTCCGGATTGATCTCGACCACTTCATCTCCTGCCGTCTGTCTCCTGATTTCATGGATTAGCGGTTCCGGCAGCATGGCCAGCCGTTCCCCAAACTGAACAAAACCGCTAACGCCCGGTCCTTGCCTTATCCGGCGGTTAAAATTCGCGTAGTCAAAACGAGCGAAGAGATATCCTGGAAACATAGCTTCGATAAACCAGACAGGTCCCCGATTGGTTAACCTTCTAAAGCGCAGCCGGGGACAGAAAACCTCAACGTCTGAGATCTGTCGGAGGCACGCGGCCGCGATATGTTCCCGTTTAGGTTGAGCCCGCAAACAGAACCAACTGTCGATCGATCGTTGCTGCGAGATTTCGTGAGGAGTTAATAGCATAAGTAAATCGGGAGATCGCAGAACTAATCACCGGTGCCTTCTAGTAGAGGGGCAGTAATAAGAATCTGCTAGCTGCTATTTGCTATCTGTCATTACCGCGGAGCGGTTGGAGCCCGGGCATGCTGCCGCCCTTGGTCGCGGCCCTTCAGCTCGGACTTAAATTAGTAAAATGTTCGTGAACCATCAGATCCACGTCACGTTCTGGGGGGAACGGTTATCTAACACAACCGGTTACAGCCTGATCCCAGCCGCTGCCAATGGGCCGAGGTAGCTTTGGACATCATAAGATAGGCCCGGCAAACTCATGCAGTAGCGACCGAAGCCGACAATGCCAGGCCCATCAAAAGTCGAGTGGGCGATTATATCCATCACAGAGTAAGCCCATTTTCGCCCGCTTTGCTGGCATGCCGATATCCCTTAGCACTCGCATACATGCTCGCGTACCGAGCGAAGTGGTAATAGTCGCGCGAACCTTTGAGCACTCGGTTTAAGATCACCGCATCGGGGCTATGGTTCGCCCAGCCCAAATGATCACAGGCTCTAAGCAATGCGCCTCGCGGAGTCTTGCGAGCCCAAATAACGAGGCAGACTAATTCGATTTCCCGCGCGACAAGTTGCGTATCGCTCACCGCATTGACCGGTGCGCTATCTAAGACGATGCGATCGAAATGCAGTTTCGCTTCGCTCAGTAGGGCGGCTAAGTCACCGGAAGCAAGTAGCTCAGCCGGTCTGTTTACGCGTTCACCGGCACCGAGAACGAACAGGTTCTCTATTTTAGTCGGCTGGCAGCAGTCCTGCAGACTGGCTCGGCCGCTCAGGCAGGCAGTCAGCCCTGGTGCTTTCGGGTCGGTAACCAGAGCCTTACTCAACTTCGGCCGGCGTAGGTCGGCGTCTATAATCAAGGTGCGTAACCCTAGTTGAGATAGAGCCGCGGCGCAGTTGAGCGAACAGTAGGTTTTGCCCTCGCCCGGATTGGCGCTGGTGAAGAGGACGGTCTTAAAATCCTTTTCGGGTCCGAGAAAGGATAACGCCGTCCGAAGAGAACGGAATGCTTCCGCTTCGTGTGAAGCAGGATCCGCATTAACCACGGGGGCCCGATCGAGATGTCTGCGTTTGGAGCGGGGGATCGAGGTTAGCACTTGCAGACGCAACAGTTCCTCCACCTGACTGACATTGCGCATAGAGGTATTAGCCATGTCGAAGGCAAACACCGTGCCGCAGGAAAGGATTAACCCACCCAGAACGGCGAAGGCCAGAATCTTCAATTTACTTGGCTTAGATGGCGAAACCGGCACGAGCGCGTCTTCGATGAGGCGGATGTTGTTCTCCTCAACGTTTTGTTTGACGTTCGTCTCCTTCATTCGGCGCAGAACGGCGTCGTACATCACGCGATCAGATTCTTCTTCCCGCGACAGTACGTTGTAAGGAATGGCGATTTTATTCAGCTCCAGCGCCGCATTTTCTTGATCTTTGAGCTCGCCCTCCAGCTTGTCCTCGGTCGCTTTGGCCGCTTGATACGACTGCATCACCAAGTTGGCCGAGTTAAGCAAATTCCGGTTCAGAGTCTGTTTCAGGTCTTGCAGCTGCGCTTGCGCCTCCAGCCACTTTGGATGGAGTTGTCCATAGTGTTCGTTGACCTGAGCAAATTCTGCTTCTTTATCGGAGATCTTTTGGCGTAGGTCCGCTACTACCGGAAGCGAGGCCACACTCGATAAAAGTAGGAGCTGTTCCGGGTTCTTCTTATTAACGTGCTGGATAGTGGAAATATCCGATTCCAGCTTAAGACGTTCACTGCGCGCATCCGTGACTTTCTGATTCAGTTCTTTGAGTTTCTCCACCACGATGTTCTGTCTTTCCTCGAGCGAAACTGAGTGCTGATCCTCCCGGTACTGCTGAAGTGCCTGCTCAGACTTGTGGAGTTTATCTTTGAGTCGATCTGCTTCCTGAATCAGCGCATCATTGCCGGACCTAATATCGGTCGCCTTTTCTTCCCAGTTCAGCGACTCGTACTCTTTCACCATCGATTTGGCCAGCTGAGCAGCTCGCTTGGGATCTTTATCGTCGACGTTGATGTCGATCAATCGCGTCCCCCGGCGAAGCAACACAGAAACCTTCTTGCTCATCAGTGCCGCTAGCTCCATGTCTGAATAGGCAGAGCCGTCTTTGTTAGGCGGCGCGAATTCGGGATCTTTTTCCAGACCATTGGCCTTTACGACCCGCAAAAGAAGGGTGTCACTCAGCAGGCTTTGCTCGATCGTCTTCAGCGCGTCATTGTTCTTGTACTCCTCTTTGTCGACGTCCGTGATATTAGTGACCTTGTCTGCCTCCTGCTGGACCTCGACGGTCGTGAAAGCGCTGTAGATTTTCGGAGCTATCATTAAATAGGCGATGGCGCCGGCCAAAGCCAAGAGGACAACCAGAATGATGAACCACGCCCTTGATAACAACAGGCGAAAAACATACCCGAAATCAAATCTGAGAAGAGGTGATCCACCTGCGTGTGTAGGTGAGTCGTCAAACGGCCTAATTGATGAATTGGTTTTCACGTAAATAGCCTTTTTAACAGTTCCTGGTTGGCGGTTAGAAAATTCTTTCTCGGACAGTTATCCTATCATCCGGCTGCACTTCGAAGAGCTGAGAGGAGCTGTTCTTAGTTTCAGCATGGGCATTCACTTTGAGGATGGTATCAACACCATTGACGTTTCGGCGGACAAGCACTCTGCCTTCGTCTGCCATCCGGGTAAATCCCCCGGCCATGGCAATCGCCTGCAGCAAATCAATGCGTTCTTCATTAGGGAGAACATAGCTCCCCGGTTTTTGCACCTGTCCTAAAACCGTAATCCGCCGGCTAGCGTATTGAATTACATTCACCCGGACTTGCGGGTTGCGGAGGTAACCTTTCAGCAGCCGGTCACGGATAGTACTAGCCGCTTGGGTCACGGTTCGACCGGAAATTTGGACGACGCCGACTAAAGGAAAATTAATGGTTCCGTCTTGAGAAATTCGGTGCTGAGAATCCAAGTCTGGATCCTCAAAAACCTTCACCAGGACGATGTCATTCGGCGAAAGAATGTAATTATCCAGCGTCGATGAGGGAGCTTGAGGGGCGACTGCCGATGGCGGCGCCTGCTGCGGCACCACGGCTTCGGCCCGGGGCGCGACCGCCGTTTGCGCGTTTGCGGCAGTTAGAGTGAACAACATCGCAAACATTAGTTCGAGCAAGACAATCCGATTTTTCATAACCTGTGAGTTACCTGTTAGAAGCCAATGTGCACCCCAACCGAGACCTGATTGTTGTAGAACGACCTGGCTGGGGCATTTGACTGGTTATCTCGATAAAGATAGGAGACAGAAATGCTGGCCCAGTCGTTCCATTGATAGGTCAGACTAGGACTTAAAGTGATATAGTTATCTTCCCGGTTTACCGCTCCGTTTTGGGCCCCGCTCACGAAAAAGTACGAATCGTTTTCAAAACCGACACTCATACCAACGGACAAATTGCCAATCACATGCTGATTGATTCCAAAGATCACGTTGGTAGCGGTATAGTTAGACCCAAGAACCGACGGCGAATAGGTCACGTTACGGCCTCCATTTAGAGTCAACGTGGTGCCCGGAAAAATCAGGTAATTGGCGGTCAAGTTGAACACGGGCGTGAACCGCGCTCCCGCGCCTGAGGGGAACTGTCGGTAATCAAAACCGAAGTTACCGGTGAAATTGAGCTTGTTGGTGGATACGAATTGGAGGCGGAATAGTCCCTGCTCATAGGTCTGTGTTCCTCCTACGTAAGGTTGGAGAATTCCAAACGCACCCCCGACGCTAGCGGTCAGTTTGGGAGTGAACGCGTAGTTCACGTATTCGTGATTGACGAACTCCCTCGAACCAATCCCGCTTGAGCCGTAATCCGAGAATGTCTGATCGCCCAGCGCTTCTAAAGATACCTGCTCGTTGAGCAAGTACTTCGCGGCAGCGCCCATGGTGTAGTACTCGCTGTTCACCAGGCCGCCAATATCCCGATTGCCGCCAAACGCCTTGTCGTATCCGAAGTACGCACTGAGCTTTAAGCGCTCCATACCCCATTGGCCGTCGATGCGCAGATGCTGATCCAACGAGTTGAGGCTACTGAAGTGATTGTAAAGGTTAAGCGTTGGGACGTATTGAAGGGTGAAGTAGTTGTATTGCTTCTGTACGTAATCCCCGAGCCCGAAAGTGGCTCCGGGCGCAATCGTATAGATGATGTCCCTTTTCTGATTGGTAGTCGACGCGAGGATATTGTCGTTGAACGTGGTCGAGAACGACATGGTCGGCCGGATATCGATCGGGCCGATCGTGTATTTCAGACCAAATGACCGTGGATCAACGGGAAGTTGATCGGGTGGAATCTCAAACTCAGGGCCATTGCCTGGGTTGGCCAGCCCACCGGACCATCCGGGTTCCTGCTCAGAAGGTGATTCTGGGGCTACACCGGTCTCCGGTTCCTGGTTAGCCGGGGCTTGTTGTTGCTCCAGGGTAGGCCCTTCCACTTTCCATTCGTCCGGTTCGGAAGCTGGTTGCACCGCAGTGCTCGAAGGCACAGGCGTGGGAGAAGACGCGACGGATTGACCATGTAACGCCTGTACTAGGGCGTGAAAAATCGAGATCGTTGCCGTCCAAAGCCATCTTCTGCTTCGCAGAAACATACATTCCTTTCAAAACATCTCGAAAGGGAATGACTCAACCACGGCGAGTGGCCGGTTAAGCGAGTCCCATCCTTGCGAGTTCCCTCCTAATAAAAATTTCCCTTTTTCCCTCACGTATCGCCCTCCTCGAACCCCGTACGTTACCCAATCCCACCGGCGGTTCGGCGGATAGATAACGCAAAATGCATCAAAGGCAACTTAAAAAACAGGAATAATTATAGTAATTTTTATAATGACTCCATTTTTGTTACTCCTCTATGTTCATGATTTCTTTGTTTTGGCCTCCAGCCTACCCTAGATAAGGAGCCCCCGTATTTCGGTTGGTATCCTCAAACTGGATTGAAAGAACTGGTCCACATCACCCACGATGATTTTGTCGTCGGCTATCAAAGCGGTCGGCTCGGATGCAGTGTGAACGTTTTACGAGTTTTTTCCCTGGTTTATTCAACCAAAGTTCGTGAAAGGCGGGTCGTGACCGAGGTCATCGCTTGGTCGATCGGGCTTTTGGCTCTGATCTGCCTGTGGGTTTTGGGGATCTTTTTTTTCCCGCTGCCCTGGGCGCTAGCAGCCGGAGTGCTCGTCACGGCGATCTTCTCCCTGATCGCCCTCCATCGAGTAGGAGATGCGGTCATCGCCGCTGCCTTGAGCGACAACGCATTCTATGAATTAGCGGCAGAGCAGCATGCCTTCGGCTGTGCTACGGACGGGGAGGGTAACCTGCCAAGGCTGAATAAAGTGGTCCCGATGCGGGATCCACGCCAGGCGCGCCGACGCTAGTCTCCTTCGCGGTTACATCCGGAAGGGGAGGGATGAGCTCCTGCTTATCCGCAGTGCCAATGGCACTTCTGAAGTTTCGCCGGAATTGCCGCCAGTAATTTTGTGACCTTTGTGATGTTGTTGTACGAGTATGTCCTATGAACTACCGGACACTCGGCAGGACAGGATTGCAGGTTTCTGAAATCGGGTACGGCGCCTGGGGGATCGGAAAGGGGATGTGGATTGGCGCTGAGGACGATGAATCGATCAAAGCGCTGAATAAGGCGGTCGATCTTGGGCTAAACTTCATCGATACGGCTCTGGTGTACGGGGATGGCCACAGCGAGAAACTCGTGGGACAGGTGGTGAAGGCGCGCTCCGAACGCATTTACGTCGCTAGTAAGGTTCCCCCAAAGAATTACCAGTGGCCGGCTCAGCAAGGGGTACCGGCTCGAGAGGCGTTCCCAGCCGATCATGTCATCGCCTCAACCGAAGAGAGCTTACGAAATCTGGGATTGGAAACCATTGACGTTCAACAGTTTCACGTTTGGTCGGACGAATGGGCTGACCAGGGCGATTGGCTGGAAGCGATTCAAAAGCTCAAGAGATCGGGAAAGATCCGGTTCTTTGGTGTCTCGATCAACGACAACCAGCCGGAGAACGCGATCCGATTGATTGAAACGGGGGCAGTGGATACCGTTCAGGTCATCCACAATATTTTCGAGCAGGCTCCGGAAGATCGTCTATACCCGGCCTGCGAACAGCATCAGGTGGGTGTCATCGTTCGAGTACCGTTCGATGAGGGCAGCCTCACCGGAAAGATCACTCCCGATACCAATTTTGACTCTTCCGATTTCCGCAGCCGCTATTTTCGAGATGACCGGAAACAACAAGTCTACGATCGGGTACAAAAGATTATTTCGGATGTCGGCATCGCCTTGGATCAGATGCCGGACCTCGCTTTGCGATATGTCCTGAGCTCCCCCGCGGTTTCAACCGTGATTCCAGGAATGCGTTCAATTCGGAACGTGGAAGCCAATTGCCGGGCAGGAGATGGCAAAGGATTGTCCAAAGACCAACTTAATAAGCTCAAAACTCACCGTTGGGAGCGTAATTTTTACGGGTAGGCGGTCAGCGGTAGGGACGAGCTCCTGCTCGTCCGCGACCAGACTGCCACGAGTTTTCAAGGATCTCGGACGAGCAGGAGCTCGTCCCTGCCGGGCATAGTGCCCAGATCTTATTTGATCACCAGACTTCGGAGAACCGTAGAATGAAGGCTGATGCTACAGCACCACGAACTCGCTTCACGGTGGACCTCTCTGATTATCCTGACCTGGTCGCAATTTACCTGGTTACGGCCTATGGCATGAAACCTATTTCATCCGTGGCGGGATGGAAGCCATCTACGGTGATGTCCCGCTGCCGCTAGGTCTTATGGCGTTCGCGCCGATCAAGTCGGCTACCGGAGGCGATTTTTCTTCCCGGTCACGCCTGAAGGTGGCCGGCGAACAAACGGTTTCGGCACCGGTTGCTGAGACCGATTTTCCCGAGCGCGACCTTCCTTCAAAATTTGACTAAGCCTTTTAGCAAGGCGTTCACGTAGGACATCAACTCTTGACCATGAAATGGTCTGAGAGAACAGCCCAGGGTTTTAACCCTGGGTCAGTTGGGAATAGAAGGTGCCCTGAAAGCACCTTCAACCCGCTACGCGGGTGCAATTCGGACAGAGCACAGAGATAAATTCCAGCTCCAAACACCTACCAACAAACCCTCTCGAGGACGAGGACGAGAACGATTTGCGTCACGAGTGGCACCCGACGTTTTGACGCAGTGGGTGGGATAAACGATCAACCGATGACCGCGCGTCTCGGACGGCACTTTCAGGGCGCATTTTGCCCCAACAATACCCAGGGCTGAAGCCCGGCTGAAGCCCAGGGGTGTTCTCTCAGACCATTTCAGGGTCAAGCAAACCCGCTGTCGCGATCGAAGGATTTGGCCTGTGATCCAGCCACCATCGGGTCCGGCATCCATTGCTATCTCGACGGCTCCGCGGCAGCCAACGTCAGTACTGCCTCCGCGCCCTGACTGTCTTTTCGGTTCTGCACCATAACCGACCCGTGATGCAGATTGGCTACCTCGCGCGCAAAACAACGGTGCCAGTAGTTAACAAGCTGTCGAGTCCAAACCTTGTTATTGGCCAATGAGGGCTTCTGCCTGGTCGAAGGCAGAGGTGAACTAGCGACCCTCTTGATTACTTCCGGCATCAGATACGGCAACGTTCCGATCGTTTGCTGAAATCACACAGCGAAATCCGACGTTATTGTTGCCGGTGTCGATATCCCCTTTGCCGCGAGTGCCCATCATGTAACGCGTACAATACTGGTCCGTGCAGAGAAACGATCCGCCGCGCTGCACACGCTGAGGCGCGTCATCGCCGGGATTATAGCTGGAATCCGGACCCAGTGGATTCCGTGCTACGACGACACCCCCGAGCTTCAACCGCGCGTAATAGTCGGGCCGATACCAGTCGCTGCACCATTGCCAAACGTTGCCTGCCATGTCGTAAAGTCCGTAACCGTTCGGTGGAAATTGCGCAACCGGCGCGGGGCCTGCGAACCCATCCTCGCTGCTGTCCTTAACCGGAAACTGGCCTTGGTAAGTGTTCGCCATCCATTTACCCTCTGGTCTCAATTCGTCGCCCCAGGCATAAGTCTTACCGGAGAGTCCGCCGCGCGCGGCGAATTCCCATTCCGCTTCGGTAGGCAAACGCTTGCCGGCCCACTTCGCGTAAGCAACGGCATCGTTATAGCAAACCTGCACCACCGGATATTTATCTTTTCCCTGTAGATCGCTGTCCGGCCCGGTAGGATGACGCCAGTTAGCGCCTTTAATATAACGCCACCATTGACTGTAATCATTCAGTGGAACCGGTTCCGCCGTGGGTGTGAAGACCACAGAACCAGCTACCAAGTTTTCCGGCGGAGCCGTGGGGAACTGTTCTTTGGTCGGCGCAATCTCCGCCACAGTTACGTAGCCAGTCGCTTTAACGAATTTTGCAAATTCCTCGTTAGTCACATCGGTTTTATCTATCCAGAATCAGTCTACATAAACCCGGTGGATCGGTTGAGCATCGTTCACGGCGTTCATGGTGGCCGCACTGCAGAAACCGGTGGATGGTAGTTTGCAACCCATCGAGAATTCACCACCCGGTATCCAGACCATGTCGTTGGGCGCGTTATTGGATACGGGAAGTTTGTTGGGAACCGTCGGGGCAAAAGCGGATCCGCCGATGGCTGGTGAAAGGCATGCCATGCTCAAGACGAATAGCGTGACCGTCCCGAACAAAAAGGGGGCAGTTATGTGGGCCTTTTTCAAAGGTTTTGATAGTGCAGACACAAAACCGCACCGGCCTGACGACCGGTGCGGCTCCCGTGGCTTAAAATTTTGGGTTCGCTAAGCACGGCGTTAATTGCTTCCGTTCGAGGCGGTTGTCACAATTGATGGGCTACGGCTGTTAGTAATAACAGGCCGTAGGTAATAAATCGTCTTTTCATTTATGAGGGCTGCTTCGATTTGCTGGCTCGCCCTTTTTCTTCATGGCTGAAACCAGGTCCGACGAGTCGAACAGCAACCCTGCGAGTGGAGTGTATGCGTTCAGTTCTCAACCGGGTATTGGACCTTGGTCCTATAGGCCGAGGCGCACGGCCCCGGTGGGGACGAGTTCCCGCTCGTCCGGATGACCTTGGTGGGCTCGTGTCTCTTCAAAAACCTTCCACCGGAAACCCCGGACTAGCGGGCGCTCGTCCTCACCAGGCTGGGCTTCGTTGCACTAACTCGCCTAAGAAGCCGTTATCGATCTAAGCCATTTCTTTAACATTTGCTTCTCGTAATAGAGCGGCTCGGAAGCGCTTCTTTGGCGGGCGACCAACGAGCTAGGGTTCGAAATGTCAGTGATTCTGGTTGAGCCGCTAGCTAAGGTTCGGCGGCTACTATCCTGCGTCCAATTCCCCTTGGCGCGATCGGGCATTGGCCACATCAGAATTATACGATCGCAATTCTTTCCCGGGCTAACGCCTCATTCACTGCAAGTGCAAGATCGCTTCGCACCTGAATCCACTGCCGAGACCGATCCGTCCAAACGCGAAGTTGAAAGGTTACGGCACCGGCGGTGAAGTTGACCATGTACACCTCCGGCACTGGTTGTTTAGCGACGTCAGGATGGCCGGCTGCGATGCTTTTCAACAATTCCACGACGCGGTGGGTGTCCATCCCGCTGACCACATTCACAGAAACTTCGATCGCGCGTTGTTGATCCGAAAAGGTCCAGTTGGTGACTTGACTCGAGATGAGCAAGCCGTTTGGCACGATGACTTCAGAACCGTCCGAAGTACGAATCACGCTTGCCCGGATACCGATCCGGCGGACCTCTCCCACATTCCCGCTAACCTCAATGACATCACCAATTTTGATTGGGCGTTCAAAAAGCAGGATCAAGCCGGAGACAAAATTATTAATCACATTTTGTAATCCAAATCCGATCCCCACACTGAGTGCTCCAGCCAGCAGAGTAATCTGTGACAGATCGATGCCAAGCGTGGCCAAGGCAATGAAGAACCCGACGAGCAGGATGGCATAATGCAGCACGCTGGGATCGACGTAATCACTGTCCGAGGTCCAGAACGCCGCCACCGCTTCATTGCGGTTTCACCAGCGAAGCGCGAATAGTTTCATTCAACTAACAAAATACAAACTTTCCTGAGATCCGTATATTGCACCTTAGTTATACGAAGGAGGCAAAGAAATTTTGAACAGAAGTTAGCAAAGTTCGAAGGAAGATTGCTAAGTTTTAACTTAGTTAGAGCCTCAGGCGCCTATCGATCACGATCATTATATTCCGTTTCTTGCTAGAGAGTGCTTGCGCCGCAGCCACTCGAAACACCAGACGGTCATCACCACGTGAAGAATAACCGCTGGCCACAACGCCACGCCGTGCAGTCCA
>Ga0210389_10001262_pt1 | contig 20671 bp, 19 predicted proteins | sample IncBWH28OmetaG_FD_160127 | JGI IMG/M metagenome (GOLD analysis project Ga0210389, IMG submission 160127) | Forest soil microbial communities from Barre Woods Harvard Forest LTER site, Petersham, Massachusetts, United States - Inc-BW-H-28-O ...
AAAGGCATCGCGGAAGGAATCCGCAGTTTCAAAGGCGGGCTAAAAGAGTCCGAGCCGAGGCCTGAATAGCCAATACCAGATTCAGTTTGGCCGGAAGGTGCGATTCGCCGGGCTTCTTTTGATGCTTCGTAACATACTTCCTTGCCGTTCAGCTTTGAGCAGCGGCGGCTTCGGGCCGACGCCACCATCGTCCTTGGAGCAAAGGTTACGCCTGAAAAAGCAGGTGAGTCTGTGCTTTTGAAACAGGGTAACCGCCGGATGTCCGATCTACCACTTGAACGACACTCCAGCCGTTTTTGTGCCCCTAAGCAGCCCGTGGCAGAACGCCGAAGATACCGCTTGCTTGCGCGCGCGGCTCAGTAGATGCAACGCGTTATAGAGCCGCGATTGCGAAGGAGCAGCTTCTGCCACGGGCTGTTAGCCGCGACACCATCGGCTCCGTGCTCATAGCGTACAAAGGGGACAGGGGCACCCTATCTCCGTAGTATGCGGGCGATTACTCGCCGCGGGGCGAATCAAGGCAACTCCTGCACTTCGGAGCTGCCTATAAAATCACCCCGCTCCATCAGTTAGATTTTCATTCTGGCTTTGGACTCAAGGCGGTAGCGCCGAGCCACTTCTTCGCTGTGAAATACTCGTTCCGGCTGGACCACCTCTGGAGGTGAGGCTCATAACATGTACGGATTCCGCATCCGATGATGTTCGGTGCCGGGGCTGTCGCTTAAGAGACGAAATCGATCGCGTGTGCGCGTCACGTCCCCGCGATACGGTACAAATGCAGGCGCCGCTGTTAGGAGCGCGTCACGTGGAACCACGAATAATTCGGCCCCACCTCGAACGTCGGCGTTGATGTCTCCTGTGCGCTCACCGTCGCGCCGGATATCAGAAAGGCTCCCAATACAACTCGTGGTGTCTTCATAGGTTTCACTGTTCTCTTTTCTCCCTGAGGGCCACTGTGAATGCCCGACTCCGCCGCATCGGATCTCTTGATTTGTCACGCGGAAGTATATAAAGTGCTTCTTTTCGTGGAATAGCCCGCCGCCGATTACGACTCTCTCCCCCAGCGGAAAATTCCCCGGCGCAGTCGACCGCTGCGTGTGAGCCGGAAATGAACTCGTCGACACACCAATAGGCAATGGAATCGGTCACGTATTCTTGAGACGGACGTAAGAGATGTGCTAATGAGGTTTCGGCACGCCCTTGCTGCTCTCGTTCGCCAAAGTCCAGAAAGCCATTCGTGCATACTCATTGACCGCGCCAGCTTCCTAAGTGGTCCGGCCCGCTTCCACCTGCTTCAACACGCCGATCCTCTGGGCCCTCTGTGCGGATCGTAAGCAGCCGGCCCGTCGAGCGTGTCCTATCGTGCGGCTCAATTCAGGGCGCAAGGCAGGGCGAGCGCACAGGGAATCTTTCAATGGGCGAAACGGTATCCATTGTTGAGTTTGCAAAATCGAACCAAAAGGAAAAACCACTAATGAGACGCTATTTACCTGTTTTCGCCGCCCTGGCCACGAGCCTGATGAGCAGCGCATTTGTCCCTTTGCTGAAGGCCAGCGAGTCAGACGAGAAAACCGTCATTACGACATCCCAGCCCATTGATGTGCAGGGCACGATCCTGCCGGCGGGTCAATACGTGCTGAAGCTGCAGGAGTCCCCATCAAACCGGAATGTCATTTACGTCTTCAGCAGCGACGAGAGACGGCTGATGACCACAATCCTGGCCAATCACGCGTACCGGCTGGATTCAACCGACAAGAGTGCCTTCTCGTTTTATGGCTCGCCCGACGGGCAGCCGGCGGCTTTGCACACATGGTTTTATCCAGGCGAAACCAGCGGCTTTGAGTTTTTGCAGCGCAAACACAAAGTCGCAGCAGATTCAGGCGCGGCCGACCACTAACAAGTCAGTGGCTTAGCCCTGAGATCGCGCCCGGTTCGGAAGTTCCTGGCCACCTGAAGAGGCGTCCATGGAGTGCGATACTTATCCACTACCGGATTATCCATGGACGCCTCACGTCTTTCCCACCTGGTCGGCATTCGAGCGCTTGTACCAAACGCGCGCATCGCTTATTGGGTGAAGTCCCGAAGAGAGCGTTTACGTCGTGGTACGCCAAGAACAACTTTCCTCGCCGGTTGCCGATGCTGAAACTATGATATTCCGAAGCAACGCAACACCAAACGATAACCTGACAACTCTTCCATCGGCGCCTGCTTCTGCAGCGATCGGCAGAATCCGGCTCGGCTTAATTGCACCGGCTGGCAGATGCGCTCCATTGCCTCGCACTGGCGTCAGCCCACGGATTTGGACTTAGAGAGACGCCTTCACGCCAAAGGCAGCGGTGTCCTGCCGTCGACTCGTTTCTTCAAGGCACTGCTGAACAAATCCACTTCCTCCAGCCTGTCCGTCCACTCGCTTGAGATCGCGGATTTCTTTCCTCAGATTTCGCTTGCGGCTGATCGACGGTGGTCGCTTCAGGCGTCAATTGGCTCCATCCGGGCTTGCCATGAAGGCCAAGCCCACGCTGCAGGCTCACCGACGTTCTTGCAGGTCTTCAGCCCTTTCAGCGCCATTTCCGGAAGGTCGCCGAAAAGCTCCGATTGCATACCTGGATGGCGGAAGCCCGCGTGGGCCATCTGGTGACGACTGTTTATCTTTGCCGCCAATCCCTGATGAACAGCTCGTGCCTTCGAGGACGAAATGACCCAACGGTCTCGAACGTAGAGACGGAAAGGGTTGGGTCCAGACTACAGGTGTCCGGATAACGAGCCTCGATGAGAGACAAGGCGATCGGATGCCGCCGGAGTTTTTTTGCATCTTCCTGCCGTCAGAGTGACTTCAGGAAGGTCAACAGCCGTTGCTGCTGCACGTCATCGAGATGGCGATATTTCTCTATTACACGATTCGCTTCTCCACCGTGACGCCGAATCGCATCGTCGAGAGTGAGTGAATTCAGGTCGTGCATAAAGCGCGACTTTATGTGCAAGCCCCATAAGGGTGCGGTGCGCAGTTTATTGGCTGTATCGGCGGGTCCGGCCTGCACAATGCCATCGCCGGTACCGACATCGTGGAGGAGGAAGTCGCCGTATGGATGAAAAGTTTTGTTACCCAGCGCGCTGCCAATAACATAGGCACCGCCGTTGGTCGTCGTTCCCGCTGGCTGCGTCACCATGGTACTTACATGGCATATGCTGCACCCGATCGACTGAAATAGCTGACTGCCCGCGTGGGCGTCCAGCGAGGATGCCAGCGTGGTGTCACGTGGCGGAGTTTGCGTACTGCGGATGAATTGAGCGAAGTGGTCGATATCGGCCAAGCCGATGCTGTCCGGCGTGTCCTCGGGATCGGCCGTGACCTTGCAGACCGATGTAACGTCTTTCGGACGGAGACGATTCGTCACACCCATTTCGTTCAGATAGGCATCGGCGACGAACGACAAAACAGTGGGCTGCTGATCTTTCCAGCCAAACCGTCCAACGGCAGTTGCACCTGGACTCTCGAGAACGGGGATCTGAATGTACTCACCATGGATTCGCCCGGCACTTTGAGACGGCTGACCCGCGGCGATGGCGATCAGTGTCTGGTCGCTGACTGCCTCGACGAATCCGTCGCCCAGCGTGTTCAGTACGGCGCGTCTTGTCTGGATTGTTTCCGTATCCGGGACGTGTTCCTGGGCTACGTCGCATATCGCTCGGTCGTTAACAATCGACCGGCCCGTGATCGAAACCGCGCCGCCATTAACAAGGACCGTCGGATTCACGAAGTTGCCGTTGTTATCCAGATGACCGACGCGCAGTTCGGTCAATTGGCCGGAAGAGCCAGTCACGCTGTTCTGGTGACACTGGGCACAGGAGACTCCATTGAAGACCGGACCCAGGCCGTTGGTCGGATCGTGAACCCGTTCGAATTGAAGCTGGTCGAGCACAAAAGTATCGCCTGCCGGCTCAGTCAGCCCGTTGCTGATGGTTTGGGGGGCGGGATTCTGCGTGAGCGGTGGAGTTGTAAATCCGGCGGGAGCTTCCATCGGGCTCTCCTGCCCGGTCAACACTAACGCCGCAGCCAAGGCGGCAATCGGGAATAAAGTTGGATTTCGCATCGCTGTTCGGAATGGGATACTCGCGAGACTCATCATCTATTCCCATGCGGAAGACACGGCTTCCACGCAAACGTCTGCTTTCCCACATTAGGCGAATGGGCCGGGCCACGCCTCGGATGTGCAGCCCAGACGAATGGCCGGGGCTAGAGCCGCGCATGCTGAGCGATCCTGGGCGAGTCGGTATGGTTCCGACTGACCGACCCACACCGGAGAACTGGGAGGAGCGCATCTCCGGCATCACTTGGCTTTGTGCTTCGATGGTGCATGACCTCCGGAACCCCCTCGGCACCGTGCTCGCCTGCGCTGAAATGCTCCTCGATTCGGCTCTCGCAGATGATCCGGCCGCACTCCAGACGAAGCGGCTCGCCGGCAATGTCTATCGTGCTGCCCGCCGCATGCGAGAGTTGTTGACCGAAGTGGCGGGCGCGGGTGGCGAGGGCAGATCGGCACCTGAGATCTGCCGAATTCGCGACGTGATCAGGACGGCGACTGAACTGGTATCGGGACCTGCCGAGCGACAGGGTGTCCAGATCCTTAACTATATCCCCGGCAGCGTCGAGATCCCCTTACGACGTTCCCGGATCGAGCGCGTGTTCTTTAACTTGCTGTCAAACGCTCTGGAAGCGATGCCGCACGGTGGAAGCGTCCGCATGACGCTGACGAAAGCGGATGAGTGCGTGCTGATCACAATGGAAGATACATGTCCGGGAATTCCGTACGAAATCAGACGCCGATTGTCCGAACCGTTCGTCACCGCCGGAAAGAAAGACGGTAGGCCTGGGTTTGGCGTTATCCCTGCAGACGATCCGCGATCACGGCGGCGATTTGTGGGCAGAACCCGCGCGCGACGCACGGTTCGTCATCCGTCTTCCGTTGAAGCAGGATAGCGAGCCTTTGCAGCGGAACCCCTCTCCTGCCACGAGCCACGCAAGGAAAAGGCTATTGGACACTCGGCGTTCTGGAGTGGTAAACGAATGCGGCGGGTAGGAGTCGCCAGCATGATCGATAACAGGCTCCCGGTAACCCGAGTATACGGACGTGAAATTTACGGTCGGGCAGTCCCCCGTCTGCTTTGACAGCCAGTGGCGTGCGCCGTGCCGGCAGGAGGTTGAGCGGCCCCCCAGGCAAACGCGAAGCGCACCGTAGCAGCGAGGTGATCGGTGTTCTCGCTGCGGCTGACAACATCGTAAACACCGCGATCCAGAGCCTGTCGCCATAAGTCTTCACTTACCGATCGAGCAGCCATGACAAGGCATGAATCTTTGAATCTCAGTTTCAAACGAGCGATCGATTCGTTCCAATCCTCAGATGGCAAACAAGAATCGTAAACTACGACCGGAATCGACCGCCCCGCACCCGGAATCGCGGTACCGGCAATCGACGTCGACCACCTCACTCTCCAGCCGTATGCACCCGCTACATAGAGCAGGGTTGCAAGAAACCGGGTGTCAGGCGAGATCGCGAGGAGATCATAGCTGTTCGGGCCCGGGGCTGACGGCCGTTTTCTTTCCAGACAGTGCCGCAATATACCGTAAACGAAGTCAAAAGACATCGATAAGTTGAGATCAGGGCATGACCGGCGACTTCCTCTCCCTCGCCTGGGCTGAAAGCCTGCCTGCCCGCGTTGCCTTTCATGAATCGATACCCTTCAACAGAATTAGTTATTCCATTGGGCAAGCCAGTGAGCAGAACGGCATCCATCTTCGTACCGCGGGCAATGCGTCGGCATTTGTAAGATGCCCGTTAGCATTCCCGCCGGTTCACTGCCAGCTGCCATATTATTAAAAAGGAACCGGGCCAGCAGGATCTAAAGCGCTGGCCCATTATCCCGCCCGGTAGTCTGTTTCAGGGGAGCTTCGCGCCGAGCACATCGATGTGCTCAATCACGGGCGCCTCAGCCAGGAGTTCGGGCGCTTTTGCTTTGAGGGCCTCGGCGATGGGGCCGTTCAGATGAGCTTGTCTGCCGCCTTCGTCGGCGAAAGCATCGAAAATGCCGAATGTTGAGGGTCCCAGCCGCAAGGCAAACCATACGGGCGTCGTCACCTCCTGGTTAGTCAGCGCCAGTCCCGCTTCCAAGAACTCCGCCAACTCATTTTCTTTGCCGGTTTTAGCTTCCAGCCGCGCGAATAACGCCACGCTTAACATGGTCTGTCCTGACGCCGTGTGATTATTTCTTGTCCATGGCCGCTTTATTCATAGCAGCCTTTTCCATGGCCATCTTGTCCGTCTTGTCCATGTGGTTGCTCATTGCCAATTTTGAGTAGCTCATCGCTTTGTCGTCGACCGAGAGCTTGTCGGTCATCGCCATTCGTTCCTGAGAACCCATCTTGCTCATGTCATGGCCGGCCATTTTAGTAGCGGTATTCTTGTCTGCGTCGGACAACTTGTCGAACAGGGCGGCCTTCTCCTGGTTCGACAATTTGTCGATCTCAATCATTGTGCTCTTCGGGGTGATTTTGGACATCCTGGAGCTGTCGCCGGACTGTGCCATCACAGGAGCGATCGCCAGTCCGAGCGCAATTCCTGTCAGGATAATGCTGTTTTGGATTGTCTTGTTCATAATCGGTTCTCTTTCTTGTCGTCAGTTTTGGATTCGTTTCGGATTCGTACTACAAAAAGCAGTTCGTGACGACAGATGGAAAAGTTACGGCGTAACTTCCTGGGCACGCCAACCGAATAACAGAACAGACGCGCAACCCCTGACTCTCAGCGTCCAGGGATAGTAATCCGGTGTGCTGCTGCATCGTTGACGAATCGCTTAGACGAGCTGCTTCAGCGCCATCGGAGACTTCATTGAATCGATTACGCTTATTTCAATTTCACTTCGATCGATTTTGTCCTGGCAGGACAAACAAAAGGCCGTCCATGGCACGGCGGCGATTCTTTTGGGCGAGATCGCTTCTTCGCAATGCAGACAGATGCCATATGTGCCGCCCTCGATTCTCGCCAGCGCGCGGGTGATCTGCCGGAGTGCGGCCGAATTCCTGTCGAGGCTCCGGATAGCCAGTTCGCGTTCTCCCATCAACTGGACTTCATCGATGCCATCCGGTGTCTTTTCTATTGCAATGTCGTCCCGTTTCCGCAGCGCTGAGGCTAATTCGTCGTGCTTATTCCTTAGCAGTGCTTCAAATTTCTGAGTATCGGCCGGCGTCATACTTTCATCTCCTGTTTTCCGATCAGGCAGTCTGTAAGGATATGCCGTGTGCTTATCCTCGCCTGATTCACTAATCAGACCGGTGCGGGCATTGATTTATTCCCACTTCTGAGGTTCGGACGCTGCTGGTGACGTGTAAAGACAGCAGAACAAGGCACTCAGGGCTGGCCGAGGCTCCCGCCCCGGCCAGCCCGACTCGAGTTACGGCGTGGACTTAACGGTCAGGAACAGATTGCCCTGGGTAGTTGCGGCCCCTGTGACAGCAGATATGGGTACATCCATGACGCCGGTGGAGACCAGGCCGGCAGGTACCTTCACGTTGATCTGATCCAGTCCCGCACTGATCAGTCCCGAAAACGTGACTACTGCAGACGTGCTTCCTATTGTGACCGTGGGGGGTGTGACGACATCTACCGGTGCAGACAGCACGAGGCCGTCGACGACGGTTGTTGTTGGTCCAAAGCCGGTTCCGTAGAGCATGATCGTTTCATTCTGGGCGGCTGGCGTGGCGCCGGGCAGGAAATTTCCCAGACCAATCAGCGTTCCGTCCTGATGGGTAGCGAGTACATATTTCCCGGCGGCGAAGAACGCGGGCGAGACGTCTTGTAACTGCGCATTCTCGGGCGGGCCCGGTACGCCGTTATTGGTTACGACCACCTGCACAGGGCCACTCGCTGAGTCTGGTGGGGCGATCACATCGATCTGAGACGGACTGATGAAGTAGACGTAAGCCAGCTTTCCATCAATCGTTACGCTGACGCCGTCCAGCTGAGTGGGCAGGTTTCCATTGATGAAATCAGTCGCTGTCCATGTGCGCGTGGTGGCCGCGAGACCACTGCCGAAGATCGCAGCAAACCCTCCCGGGGCGATTACAGGGGCGAAACTCGCAGCGTTGACGATACCGCTCGTGAGCACCTGAGGCGCGGGAGCGAGGGTCCCCAAAAGGCCATGGGATTCAACTGAGTCCGGACCTGCGATGCCGGCCGTGAAGTAAAGAGTATTCACGTCGCCACCGGCAGGCGCGGCCGCTGGGCCGGCCTGGCTTCCATTGCCGAACGTGAGGCCCCAGAGGCCTGATATGGCGATGGGAGCTCCTTTTCCATCCTGCAATGCGCCGAGGTAGCGGCCGCTCACCGGATCGAATGCGTTAATCCACCCGTCGCCGAAGTTACCTACCAGCAGAGCGCCGGCGAAGTCGCCGAAGGTGGGCGGCGCCATAGCCAGCCCCCAGGGTGAATCGAGCGGACCACCGGCAACAAGACGCTGCAGCAGTAGCCCGTTGAGATCGTAGACGTCCACATAACCGTTGCCCGGGCCTGCTACGTCGTCGTGATGCGCGGCGTCCTGCTTCGCATAGGTAACGTAGAGTGTGCCGCCGAGGTTCTGAACGTTGAACGGTGCGAAGCCGGCGGGAATCGAGCTGTCAGTGAACGCGCCCGGCAGAGAAAGCAGATTCATATTGCCGTCGTAAACATCGACTTTGCCATTCCCGAAATCCGCCGCGTAGAGCAATGGCCCCTCGGAGCGAGTAGCGATAGCAAGGCCTTTGTAGACCGTGCCATGGGCGGACTGGTCTGCCATAATCACGGCGGTTTTACCAGCTGGGCCGTTCCAGCCTGTGATAACACCCTGTTCGCTCGATAAGATAAAATTCGCTGGCGATGTGCCCAGCATGAAAGCGGTCGTGTCATTGAAGATGATGCCCGACGGAGCGCCCGGCCCAAACGGTTTTTGGCCGCACTGTGTCCCGGGGCTCTGCGCACTGCCGGGTCCCGGAACGCTCACCGCCAGTGGCGAAGGGGTGCCGTTCCCGTTGTAGAGGGTCAACAGTCCTGTTCCGTTATCGGAGATCCAAAAAGGGCTGGTAGGCGATGCGACGATCCCCCACGGATTGACCAGACAGGGATCGAGTTTGTCGGCCATTCCCGGGAGGTCTGAAACAAGATTGTGCTGGACGAATTTAGTGGCGGCAAAGCAAGAGCCGCTCCATACGGACGCAATGATTGCGGATAAGATCAGTTTTTGCATTGATAGTCAGGTTCCTTTCTTCTACTGGGCGCCGTCAGCCTGGGCGTGATGCACTACCTGTTGACCGGTTTGCTGACCAAGAACAAATCCCTGCGAGACATCGAACAATGAATGGATCGCGGCGTAGAAGGTTGAGTTCCCGGCGTCGAGCGACATAGCGGCGAAGGACGCCGCGTCGGCCGGGAATAGGTAGCTCATCACCGCGGCCGTCGCTCCGGAGGCACAGGCATGTCCCGAGGGGAAGCTCGGGTGCTGGGGAAGGGCGAAGACCGGAACGATGGTCGGATCGGCCATAGGCGGTCGCAATTCCAGATAAGCGAACTTGGTGTCCCAGCAGGCGATGGTGGCATCGTGCTGCGCCACGGCTTCGAGAGCATATGCGCGCGCCGCGCGGGGCGCATCCTGATCAAGGTGATTCTGGAACAGTTCAGCGTTTACCGTGTCAAGCCAGGGAGTAATAAAGCCAGGCTGCCAGAACCACGCTGAGTGATTCGTAGTATTGGTGCGGGTGAAGTTTTTGACCATTGCGACCTGTGCCTGAAAATCCGGCGAGCTGGCCGCGGGGGGAGCGGGCAAACGGAACTGGCCTCCCGACGTAAGAACCCACGGCGTCCATGTACCAGCGAGAGGCGTGACTGGATTTGCGCTGCCCCATACTCCCGGCGAGGAGGGGAAGGAGCCGGCGAACGGAGTGCTTGCGCCATCGGCCAGGGCGTGCGCCACAACCATCCTGCCTACCTGCATACCGAGTTGCAGACCCGCGGCTACATCACTCGGAAAAGCCGCCCCCGCGAAGATTCGGGAACGCCCCGCCTCCTCCGCGAGGTCAGCATAAGTTTCACCCATATTCGGGAACAGATAAGACATGACTACCGATGCTGCGCCGGCGGCAACCGCCTGGGCAGATGGATAGCAAGGATCGGCCGCGGACGCGGTAAGTGGCTTGATAGTGGGGTCTACCGCGCTCGGGCAGGCGCGATTATAGGCGTACTTGGAATCCCAGGCGGCAACTGTTCCGTCATAGATCGCGACACTGACAAGCGCCATGCCTCTTGTGAATAGAGGCGCCGCGAGGTTCTGGGCCAGCATCTGCTGCGAAGCCAGCTGCATCCACCTGTATCCCGGGGCTCCTGCATCCCAGAACGAGATCTGTGTTCTCGTGTCCGCGTTCATTTCGGACATTAAAACCTTGATGGTTTGAATTTCTGCTGTTGAAGCTGCCCCGTCCGGCGGCGCCGGAAGCCTTATCTGATGCACGTCAGGTACGACCCAGGTCTTCCAGGTACCTGCGGCGGGTTCACTCTGGCCGCAGACAAAACCCGCAGAGAGCAGGGCGATAGTTGAGATTTTTTTTAATCGCAAATGACAGTTCATGTGAGATCAAGACCTCCGGAACAAAAAAGAAATTCCGGGGGCAATGCGCATTCACAAAAGATTTACAGAAGGAATGTGACTCTTCAGACACCAGAATTCCACGTCTGGCCTGCGCTTAATCAATAGACAGTAAGCCATGCTCGGGTCAACCGTTCAGGAGCCTTGAGAGTCTTTTCAGGCGGCGGAAGTCGACCGCCCCGCGATGCTGTCAGAGCAACATGGACACACGGATGAGGGTGACTGGAACGCAAGAGCGAGGTGCAACGTTCGCCGGCGCGAACTACAACAAGACCACAAACCGCATCTTGTTATATCGCTGGTGCAGAGCTACAGCGACCCAACGGTCCTTCATGACTGCCGGGCGCGATTCATGAGGCTTTAGTTTAGTCAACCGTTTGCGGTATCCGGCAGCGAGTCAATCACGTAGCGCGTGGGACGTCCCTCCGCAAGAGATTGACTATTGGTTCATGAGCAGCCTTGTAAAGGCTGTCAGCTCCGCGCCGTTAAGGTCAGAGACGGCCGTGAACAGGAAGTTATCTCTGGTCCATGAAATCTCGGTATATCCGTTACGCGCGAAACGCTCGGGTGGCGGTTTCTCGCCCTCGGCCGGCCAGACAAAGACATCGATCCGGTGCAATCGGCGGCTGTACACCAGCGCCGCCACGGGACGCTCGCCGGCATAATCCACACGGCCGCCTTCCAGCGGAAACCCCTCAGCACGCAGATCCGTGACCGGCGGCGAGAACGGCAGTTTGCCATTGAACCATGGCTTGACCGTGTGCTGGTCGGACGAAACAACGTCGACGCTTCGTCCAACCAGCGCGCGCTCGTGTGCCGAGAGGAGCTCTTCAGCCACGAGCCGGCTCTGATTGCGCGAGTTCACGATGAACGGCGCGGAGAGCAACCCGCAGAAACCGACAGCAGCCGCGATTGCGCCCCATGGCTGCCAGGCGGCATGACGCGCCGGCCTGTCGACATATACAGCGCCACGCAAGGCCGACCGAACCTGGTCTCGCAGATGCGGGGGGGCTTGATAGGAATGCATCGCTCTGCGAACAGAATTCTGCACAGTCTTCAGGGTCTCCAGATCGCGCGCACAGGAAAAACAGGTCTTCAGGTGTGAATCGAGGGTCTCACGCTGTTTGGGTTCGATCTCCACATCCAGGTGAGCGTCGAGCAGAGGCCTCACCTCATCGCAAGTCATGGCTGCTCCTTCCGCCTGGCAGTGTCTCTCCGACAGAAACGAACTTATCCGCAGAATTTCTCAGGCACTCCGCCAGACGCGCACGGGCACGCGACAGGCGGGACATCACGGTTCCCCGGGGCACACCTGTAATCTCCGCGATTTCGTTATAAGACAACTCTTCCATTTCCCGCAAGACAATCACTTCCCGGAAATCGGACGGCAGCTCCTGCACACACCGCTTCACGCCGCGTGCACGTTCGCGATCAATGGACTCGACTTCAGGGGTAGGCCCGCTGCTGACGTAAAGGTCCTCCAAATATTCGGCTCGGTCGGCTCGTCCGCGGTTGTCGCGAAGCCAGGTGAATGACGTATTGCGCACGATGGTAAGAAACCAGGGTCGCCCGGCTTCCCCGTGAAAACCTTTGAACGCGCGCAAAGCCCGGAGGTACGATTCCTGAACTACGTCTTCGGCGTCCTGCGGGTTGCGCACCAACAGCCGCGCCAGGTTGAAAGCGGCGTCCAGATGCGGAAGGAAGAGTTTTTCGAACTCAGCGCTGCTGTTTGAAGCGGACATAGAAGCATCGTCGTCCGGACGCGTGCCAGCCAGGGCCAGCCCAGCGCTCTGTACGCTGTCCATTCCGTACCCGGCAGGCGGCCCTGCAAATATGGCCCTGGTGAGCGTATCCGTTCTCCTTTTCTGTTCTGCTTGTCCAGACTCTCGGGCGGGCCCGTTTATTCCCGCACCGGCTAAATCAGGCGAAATTTAATGAACGATGCTCACTCCGGGGGTGGCTCGGCGGATTGCCGCAGAAGCTGGCGTTCTGCGCGTGTCCACTGGTAAATCAGAGCAGCGTCTGAATCGCTGAGCTTAGCGGCGGGATGAATCAGTGTGTAACGGCGCGGCGGCATCACGTGATTCCTCACGACGGAACCTATTTCCGAGAGCAGGGCGCTCTTTTCGGTGTCGGCATAATTCTGCCAGCGCGAAAGATTCATGTTGCTGCGCGCCGTCTGTACGTCGTGCTCGAGCACCAGGGAGACGGGAAAGATTCTGCCGTAAAACGGCAGCTCAGTCTTCAGCGAATGGCAGTTCTGGCAGCTCCGTTCGATAAGCGCGATCACTTGGGGACTCGCCTGTGTGCCGGCAAGAAGAGGCATCTGCGAAGGGGATAGGGCAATGGGTGAATCCGGCAGGACGAGTTGGCCGCCCGCAAGCGCCGAGACGGCGAGCGCCGCAGCGATATATGCCATTTTTCTCATTTGCACTTATGACCTTGCGCGTACCGCGTTTATTCCTCGCGCAGTCGCGGGAATTTCCCGGCCCGGTGATGAGTATGGACACATGAACGCTAGCAGTGTTCGACGAGAGGAAAACGACTTTGTCAAAAATAATCACTCACAATCAGGACGACGACGGAATCGATCGCCGCGGCTTTTTGAAGTGCATGGCCTGGGCCGGCACCGGTGTTATCTGGACGATCGAGGCAGGCATACCCACTTCCCGCGCATTCGGACAACAAAAGATGGCGGGCAAGAATAACGGCGGTTTAAGCTTCGTGCAGATCAGCGACAGCCATATCGGCTTCAACAAACCGGCCAATCCCGATGTCAATGCCACACTGCAGGTGGCGATCGATAAGATCGGCGCGCTCCAGACCCAGCCGGAGTTTCTGCTGCACACCGGCGATCTCACTCACGGCGCAAATCCAGCGGAGTTCGACACGCTCGACCAGATGCTGCGCGGCGCCAAACGGCAGGTCTACTACGTACCCGGCGAACATGACACCTCGACAGATGACGGCAAGGCGTATCTCGAACGCTACGGCAAGGGATCGAAAGGCAGCGGCTGGTACAGCTTCGACCAGAAGGGAGTGCATTTCATCGGTCTGGTGAACGTGATGGCCCTCGAAGGCCTGGGCAAACTGGGCCCGGATCAGCTGGCATGGCTGAAAGACGATCTCAGCGGCAAAAAGCCAAGCACCCCGATCGTAGTCTTCGCACACATCCCGCTCTGGACCGTGTATCCGCAATGGGGCTGGGGCACCGCGGATGGCGCCGAGGCTCTTTCCTATATGAAGAACTTCGGTTCGGTGACGGTGTTGAACGGGCACATTCACCAGACCATGCAGAAGGTGGAAGGCAATGTCACTTTCCACACGGCGATGTCGACCGCCTTTCCGCAACCGGCACCCGGCGCTGCGCCCGCTCCCGGTCCGATGAAGGTTCCGGCCGAACAGCTGAGCAGTGTGCTTGGAATCAGAGAAGTTCATTTCCAGCGCGGCAAGCTTCCGGTCGCCGTGGTGGATTCGACGCTTGCACCGGCGCACGCGGAAATCAGGCCTGCCGATTTACGGCTGATTCACAACGTATGAGAAGGAGTATCCGATTTAGCTTGACCGCGGCGCCCATGCTGCTGGTGTTAGGCGCATGCCTGAACCCTCCCATGAGCGCCGCCGGCCCGGATGCGGGAAGTGGCAAAGATGTTTTCGAAAGGCGCTGCTCCGGTTGCCACGCGGTGGATATCAGCAAGGAGGGTCCGGCCCTCCGCGGTGTAGTGGGGCGCAAAGCGGGAACGGCGGCAGGTTTTCAATACTCAGATGCCCTGCGCGCATCGGGGATCAAATGGGACGAAGGGTTGTTGCTGAAGTGGCTCGAGAATCCCGACGCGATGGTAAAGGGCACCGATATGGAGTTCCGGGTTGCGAAGCCTGAAGAGCGCGGCGCTGTGGTTGCGTATCTGAAGTCGTTGACAAAATAGGAATTTGGGTTCGCTCGAACATGATAGACCCGAGGGCCGTCCAGATCGGTCCTCGGGTCCCTTTTGGGGCGCGAGATAGGCGGCATAATTGTTTCGAGGTTCGAGCAGGCGCGCGCCGTGAGCGAGTGCCGTCAGGGGTTGGAGTAAACAGGTATGCTGGCCGACAGTACGTCGATAGACGGTTATTCCGAGCTCTGACAAATCAGTCTATGCTGCCCGGCTCACTGCTTCCGGGCGAGCAGCGAAATAGGACCCGAGCACCAGAAGCGCGGCAATAATCTGGGCAGCCAGCGTCTCGGCCGTTGGAAAAACGGAAAACCACAAACCCAACCACGGCGGAAAAAACCTGACAAGCGCCGGCAGGTTCGTGGTGGGCAGCCAGTGTGCCAGTTGCATCTCCTGCGCCTGTTCGCCAACCATTACGAGCAGAACACCGCCCAGCATGATCCCGGTGAGAACGAGCATTTTTCTGTACGCGAGGCGGCGGTGCCCCACAAAGGTCAGAATCGCCACCGTGCCGGCCATTATGGCTCCGATCATCACGCCGTACAGGACGGGCCAGCCACCCACTCGCATCCTGTAAGTCTGGAGAAACAACACGACCTCAAAACCTTCTCGATAAAACGATGTGAAGCCGAGTAAGGCGAATCCGAGCCACTGCGCCTTCCATCCGGAGGTCGCCCGTTTTGCTTCGAGCAACAATGCCTGACGCTTCCTGGTATGCATGGAAATCCATCCAGTCCAGTAAACTTTATGGAAAAACCAGTTCATAATGATCAGAAGAACCAGAATGGCGGCCAGACCAGTGGCAGCCTGGAGCGCCAATGAAGATACTTTCACACTGAGCTTGTCCACCAGGTTGACGGCCGCCTGCCACGTGAGCAGGGTGCAGAGACCGGCCACTGCGACGCCCGCACCGACGGGTTGCCGGAATGTCGTTCCGGGGATTGCAGTGCCCGCAGTTACGGCAGCCAGCACAAGAACACATTCCAGCCCTTCACGGAATACGAGCACGCCGATATCAAGGACCGCGGCAGCCGAGTGCGGCCGAACATTCAGCGGGTCAGGGTTCCCGCCGGCCGTCAACGCCTGCCAGATAAGCAAAACCACTATGAACACACCGCTGACTGTGATAGCGGCCCCGGTCAGGATAGAACGCAGCCTTCTGACTCGTGTTTGGCTACGTAACTGCGGCCCGATCGCAACAGACGCCCTGTTTGTGGCATCTGATTTTGCCTTTTCTGAAAGACTCGATGCCATACTGAATGTTTTCCGGCCTCCGGAAATTCCTCCTCGGCGATGGCTAATCGAGGCCGCAGGTCTCTTTCTCAATCGCATCGCGATAGCGGGCGAGGGCAGCGTCTTGTCTACCTGCCGCCGCCGGAACGGGAATGTCCTTTTGTCCGCGATCCCTCAATCTCATCAAAATGAACGTCAGCCCAAGCCCGGCCGCCCCAAGCGTAAAATACGGCACCAGCCAGAATGAGGAACCCGGATCTGGACGGAACACCTTTTCGCCCATCTCTTTTACAAATGCGGCCACGATCGCGGAATCGTCCATACCGCCCTGCTGCATTTTGAATATCTTCGTTCGCATCGGCTTGCAAACGGGACACTGTCCGCCGGACATCATGCAGTTCACGTTATCCTTGCAGCCGCACTGGCAGGTGAGGTGTGAACCGACTCGTCGGACCTCATCGCTCTCAATCTGGGACTCGCTCTGGGCCCATGCGGCGCCCACCAGAAGGAGCGCGAACGGTATGCTCAGCCAACGGTTTGCCGATTTGAGTGACATGGTTTTTACCTGTGATTCAAGATCCTGATGTGCGGGAGCAAAGACAGCGCCGCCCGTATTCCCGCTTCTACAACCGCGGCGTCATTTGCCATCCGGGTGAGCCGGGCCGGTTCTGCCCCACCCGGCTATGCCCGTAAGGAATTCCGTCCGGTTAATGACGCTCTCCGAACTTGAACACAACTCCGGCCGAGTAGCGGATATCGTTCTGGCGGCCGGCAAGTCCGTTGGGGCTGCCGATCTGAGTCATGACATACTCCAGCTGAATCGGCTTTATGGAAATATGCCGGCTCCAATCGTAATCCAGTCCCCCACCAGCCGCCGCGGCAAACGCATTGGAGGAGATCGACAAACCGGCGGGGCTGTTCGAGGCGTGAGCAGCGCCGAACAGAAATTGGGCATAGGGATTTAGACGCGAACGGCGCCAGTTTAAGCGGGGTCCCGCCATGTATGTCGTCACTGTATCGTTAATACCGGCCCTGGTGTTCGCGTAGCCACCGAAATCAGCCACAAGGCCCAGTGTCCTGTTCAGGTTGTATTCGAAATACGCGGAGCCGCCATTTCCAGTCCGTTGAAGGTCGGGATTGCCGGCATTTACATGGAGCCAGGAATAATTCAGGCCCGCTTCATACTTACTTGTCGATGTCTCCTGGGCGGTCGCAGCCGCGCTGGTAAGCAGCAGGGCGCCAACGATGAAGTTGAATTTCACAATTCTCCTTTTGGTATTGTTTTTTCGCAGGCCTGATCCCGATACCCGCCATAGGTGCGCGATTCGTGTGACGGCCTGCTGCAATCAATACCTCTTCGCGGAGCCTAATATTCCTGACCAAAGCAGCGCTTACGGTCGCCGCGTCAAGAACGGTCGGCAGCCAGGAACGGAAGGAATGGAATAACCGGTACTCCGCAGAGTATTTATTACCAGGTACACATGCTTTCCTCAAGCCGTCAAGAAGCACCTGCCGCCCGCGCGGCCAGGGTCAAATCGGAAGCTGTAAATCCGGGACGAACGAAGGCCGGGAGTGTGTGCGCCACCGTGTACGATGCAGGAAAGAGCCATGATGCCGGCAGCTGCTCGCGGGCCGACGACGAGGCCATCGTTTCGGGGCTAAAGGCGCGGGAAGAATGGGCTTTTCATATGCTCGTCAACCGATACGCGTCCACCGTTTGCCGCGTCGCATTCGGAATCACAGGAATCGCTGCAGCGGCCGAAGAAATCGCTCAAGAGGTGTTCACCAGAGCCCATTTCGCTGTCCCGAGACTTGCGAGGCGAACGCCACTCTATCCGTGGATTTATCGCATTGCGATAGACGAGTGTTACACCTTCCTGAGCAGGCGGCCTCTGACAGAGCCAATTTCCGTCGGCATAGCCAACTCTGACCGGTCCGGTACGCACAGGGACCTCATTAACAGGTTTCTTGCCGAGTTGCCGGAAGACGAACGCTGGATCCTCATCGCGAAAGAAATCGAGGGCATATCGTTATCGGAGCTGTCCAGAACTACCAGACTCGATGAGCAGACACTCAAGAGCAGGTTGTTTCACGCCCGCCAGAATCTCTTATCCGCGCTTCGTAAGTCTGAAATGGCGGTAGATCCCTCCACAATGTGAGAAGTCGCCGGTGCAGGTCGGTGGGTGGCTACTCAAACCGCGGCATCAATTCCAAACAAAAGTCTGACAGAGCGAGTCGCTTGGCTTGCGTGCGTTGTAACCGGGAATAAACCCAAAACCTGCCAAGTATAGAGACAAGAAGTCTCAGACAGGGGTACAGGTAAAGCTCCGCGCCTGAACAGGCCGGAGATTTTCCATTTCATCGGATTGAATTTCAGACAAAGAGAGGTTATGCGTTCCAAACTACTAACAACAACGTCATGCCTGGTGTTGTTCGCCGGGGCAGTGTTTGCCCAAAGCGATCGCGGCACCATTACCGGCACAGTCACTGATACAACCGGCGCTGTAGTCGCCAACGCTCAGCTACAGGCCAAACAACTGGAAACAGGAGCTATTTTCCCGACCACCAGCACCGAGACAGGCAACTACACCCTTGTGCAGTTACCCGTCGGTCCATACGAAGTGACCGTCTCGGTACCGGGCTTCAAGACGTTTGTGCGGTCGGGAATCGCCGTCCAGGTAGCGCAAACGCTACGGGTGGATATTCCGCTCGAGGTGGGTGCGGTCTCAGACTCCGTAACCGTAAGCGCCGAGGGCAGTCTGTTGAAGACGGACAGCGGCGATGTCAGCAGTAACGTGGAAGTCGGAACGCTCGACACGCTGCCGATTCTCGGTGTCGGCAGCGCCAACGCCGGCAGCTCCGGTATTCGCAACCCGAATAACGTGCTGAACGTTGTTCCCGGCGCTTACTATGTACCCAACGCACAGGTCAAGATCAACGGCGCGCAGACTAACTCATACGCGTACCATGTGGAAGGTCAGGATTCGACTAATGCCGGATTCCCATACGCGGCTGCTCAGACGCAGCCGAGCGTGGATGCAATACAAGAGGTATCCATTCAGACCAGCAATTTCGCCGCGGAATACGGCGCGGTCGGTGGCGGATTCTTCAATGTAACTATCAAGTCTGGCACGAACCGATTCCATGGCAGCGCCTATGACTACTTTGTCAACGAAGTGCTGAATGCGGGCACGCCCTTTACGAACGCGGCGCTTACTGACAGTACCAAAGCGAATAACCTGATCCGCCCGCGTGCACGGCGCAACGATTACGGCTTCACGTTCGGCGGACCCGTCGAGATTCCGAAGCTGTATAACGGGAAAGACAGGACATTCTTTTTCTTCAATTTCGAACAGTTTCGCGAGACGCAGATCATCAACAATACTCCGATCACGGTTCCTACGAACGCGTACCGCACAGGTGATTTCAGTGGCGTCCTTATCGCAGATGGTGTGAATGGCGCACCGAAGAATATTGGCAGCGACGCGTTTGGAAACCCGCTGTTCGCCGGAGAGATTTTCAATCCCCTGACGCGCCGCACGGCGGTGGCTCCGAACGGGCAGTCATACGTTATCGAGAGCCCCTTTCCGAACAACACAATTCCGGCCAGCCAGTTGGATCCGGTGGCCTTGAAGGTGCAATCGCTCATTCCAGCCGCCACGAACGGGAACGCAATTTTCAACCTCCTGCCGGTTTATAACGCGGTGCGCCACACAACGATTCCGGCGCTGAAGATCGATCAGCTGATTGGCACCAGGCAGAAGATATCCTTCTACTGGTCCGAAACAAAGACATTCGCGCCGCTCTCGCCCATCTTCGGCAACTCCGAAGGCCTGCCGTCGCCGATCACGGAAGCGCGCGGTTCGTTCATCGGCGGTCCCGTCGAGAGGCTGAACTACGACTACACGCTGACACCTACAATGTTGATTCACATCGGCGTTGGTTACCAACAGAATAACTTCTTTGACGATGCGCCGGTGCTGAACTACAATGCGGCGGCATCGCTCGGTCTGACTGGCGCAACGCTCAACCGCAACTTCCCGATCTTTAACGGCTTCTGCTCACCTGTCATCCCGTGTACCGCGGCAGGCGGAACTTATAATTTGGGGCCTCCCTTTCAGGGCCACAGCTTCTGGGAAAAGCCATCCACTAACAGCAGTGTCACCTGGGTGCACGGAAATCACACCGTAAAAGCCGGAACAGACATGTACTGGTCGGCGGTGCCGCAAATACCTTTCACCAACACGAATGGAGCCTATACATTCAGCGGGAACCAGACAGCGCAGCCGTATCTGGTCGGCCAGACCCTGCAGGGCGGATCGCTTGGCTTTCCCTATGCCAGTTTTCTGCTCGGAGCCGTAGACACCTACAACATTGCAGCGGTGGCAGACTACCGGCAGGCAAAGAAACAGCTTGGATTCTTTCTGCAGGACTCCTGGAAAGTGAGCCGCAAACTTACGATTGATTACGGTGTACGCTATGACTACGGCACATATTACCAGGAAGAGCACGGGCGCGCAGTCGACTTCTCAGCCACCAGCATCAATCCGGTGACGAATACGCCAGGCGCCTTCATTTTTGAAGGCGACGGTCCGGGCCGTTGCAACTGCCAGTTCGCGAACAACTATCCGTTTGCGTTTGGTCCGCGTCTCGGCGCGGCTTACTCCCTGAATGATAAGACGGTCATTCGGGCCGGCTGGGGCCTCATCTACGGCCAGACCAGCACCAACCCGCTGGGCGTCAACAGCGCTGGCATTGTAAACACCAACACGGTCGGCTCACCGGGTCAGGGACTTCCGGCAGCAACACTGGCCAACGGAATTCCAGCGAACAGCATTCCG
>Ga0210389_10001263_pt1 | contig 20670 bp, 17 predicted proteins | sample IncBWH28OmetaG_FD_160127 | JGI IMG/M metagenome (GOLD analysis project Ga0210389, IMG submission 160127) | Forest soil microbial communities from Barre Woods Harvard Forest LTER site, Petersham, Massachusetts, United States - Inc-BW-H-28-O ...
GCTCGAGCGCAACGTGACGCAGATCCTCGCCATCGAGCCGCCGCCGGTGTCCGCGTCGGTCACCGCGACGCGCGCCTGGCGCGCCCACGTCAGGTCGCACACGGCGGCACTGATCGAGGCGATCCGTTCCCGCGACGACGCGGACCGCGACCGGCTGGCCGCCGGGCTCGCCGATCTGCCCGCCGACGACCGCATCTGGGGAGTGGGGAGCGGCGGAAGCCGGTCAGGCCTTGCGGCCCACGCCGGCGCAGGCCATGGATAGCACCAGTCGGTAACGGGCGGGGATCGTGGCACGGTCGGGGCGCCACTCGGCGACCGGGACGAGGCCGGGTGGCATGAGCTCTAGGTCGCCGAACAGGCGGCGCACTTCCTCCAGCGTGCGGAACTTCACCCGGCCCAGCCCGTTGAGCATCTGCGCCTGGAGCTCGGCGGCCGCGGAGTCGCCGGTGTCGAGCAGGTGGTGGATGAACACGTAGCTGCCGGGCGGCAGCGCCGCTATGAGCTCGGCGATCAGCCCTTCCGGGTTCTCCTCGTCGAGAACGTAGTGCACGATGCCGCAGAGCAGCAAGCCGATCGGCTTGGTCCAGTCCAGGTGCTCGCGGACCGCGGGGCTGGCGACGATCGACGCCGGGTCAAGCAGGTCACCGCGCTCGGCGAACGTCGCGGCCTGGTCGCTCAGGATGGCCCGGGCGTGCGCGAGTACGACGGGGTCGTTGTCCACGTAGACCACCCGGGTGCCCGGCCCGGTGCGCTGCGCGATCTCGTGCACGTTGTCCGAGGTCGGTAGGCCCGAGCCGATGTCGAGAAGCTGCCGCACCCCGGCCTCGCCGACCAGGTAACGGACCACCCGGTTAAGCACCGCGCGCTGCGCCTGGACGCCAACCTGGACCTCTGGCAGCCGGGCGATGATCTGGTCACCGACCGCCCGGTCCGCGGCGAAGTTGTCCTTCCCGCCGAGAAGGTAGTCGTAGACCCGCGCCGCGTGGGGACGCGTGGGGTCAAAGGTGTCGTCGGGAGATTCGGTGCCCACGAAACGAATTGTAGCGATATCCGCAGGCAGGACCAGCGGCAGGAAAACGCGATCCCCGCCCTGCCGCGGAGGTCACGTGAGGCGGCGTTCCGTGGCCCAGCGGGTGAGCTGGTGCCTGGAGGAGAGCTGCAACTTGCGCAGCACCGATGAGACGTGACTCTCGACGGTCTTGCCTGAGATGAAGAGCTCGCGCGCGATCTCCTTGTAGGTGTAGCCCTGGGCGATCAGCCGCAGCACCTCGCGCTCCCGCGTGGTCAGCTGATCGAGCTCCGGGTCGAAGGAGGGCTTGACGTCGTCCGGCGATGGTGCCGAGGCGAAGGCGTCGAGGACGAAGCCGGCCAGCCGGTGCGAGAACACCGCGTCGCCATCCGCGACCCGCCTGATCGCGTCAGCAAGGTCGTTCGTGGAGATCGTTTTGGTGACGTACCCCCGCGCGCCCGCCCTGATCACCGCGATCACGTCCTCAGGCGCGTCCGAGGCGGAAAGAGCGAGGAACTTGATGTCCGGGTGCTCCTTCTTAACCTCGGTGATGACGGCGTGCCCGCCGCCGCCTGGCAGGTGCACGTCGAGCAGCACCACGTCCGGTTGCAGCTTCTCGATCAGCTCGATGGCCGGGCCGACGTCCCCGGCCTCGCCGATCACCTCGACCCTGGTGCCGAGCTCGGCCCGCACGCCGGACCGAAACAGGCCGTGGTCGTCGACGAGCACCACGCGCGGCGGCCCGCCGGCGCGCGCGGCCTCCGCCGCCTGGCTGCTCATCGCCGCTTACCTTCCCCCGCCGTCTGTGCCCGTCCCGCGGGCTCGGACGGCGCCGTCCGCGACATCGTCAGTGTCACCTTCGTCCCCTCCCCAGGCGCCGACTGCACGGTCGCCTCGCCGCCATGGCGGCTCATTCTGCCGCGGATGGACTCCGCGACGCCCTTGCGGTCGCCCGGCACGGCGGCCGGGTCGAAGCCCTTGCCGCGGTCCCGCACGGCGACATTGACCTTATCCGCCTCCACCTCGGCAAACACCGAGATCACGGCGGCACCCGACCATTTGGCCGCGTTCACCGTCGCCTCCCGCCCGGCCGCGAGCAGCGCGGCGATGTGCTCGTCGAGCGGACAGTCGCCGACGATCACGACTTCGACGGGCACGCCGTGCATCGCCTCGACGTCCCGCTGGATCTGGCGCACCCCTTCCGCGAACGACGACGCGTCGGCGTCGCCGGGCGCGCGCCCCTCGAACAGCCAGGAGCGCAGGTCGCGCTCCTGCGCCCGGGCGAGCTGCACGACCGCCTGCGGGTCCTCGGCGCGGCGCTGGATCAGCGCGAGTGTCTGCAGCACCGAGTCGTGCATGTGCGCCGCGATGTCCGCCCGCTCCTCGGCCCGCGCCCGCCCCTGCCGCTCAAGCACGAGGTCACGGGCGATCCGCAGCCACCAGGGGCCGAGCAGCAGCACGAGCGCGGCCGCCACGAGCAAGAAACCGCCGAGCGGCGCGAGCAGCTGGGTGCCCCCGTGCAGGCTCAGCAGCGCGATGAAGCCCACGACGAGCAGCACCGCCGCCGCGGCGAACCGCAGCCTGGTGGCGCGGCGGGCCGTCGTCCCGCTGCTGCCGCCGAGGTCCTCCAGCGCCTTCACCAGGCGCCGCATGCCCGCCCGCTCGTTCTCTGGCGCGTTGCGCCAGATGAGCGTCAGGCCGGCCACGCTGATGACCTGGGGCCAGACGTAGACCTCGATGGAGCCGCTGTTGAGCGCGCCCGCCAAGAGGAGGAACACGGCGAGCACCGACGCCAGGGCGATGGCGAGCGCCACGCCACGCGCGTCGTGCTTGGCCTTGCTCGCGATGCTGGTCTCCTGCCCCTTGACCGGGATCAGGAGCCAGCCGAGGACGTAGAACGGCACCGCCCAGCCCGTGCTGATCAGCGCGGCCACGGCGAGCGCGATCCGCACCGTGGTAGGGCTGAAGCCGCGCCACGCGGCGATGCCCGCCGCCACGCCGCCCCCGAGTTGATCATCAGGGTCGCGGCGCAGTGGCTCGCCGTCGCCACGGTTCCGCCAGCGACGGGCGCGGTGGCCCCAGTTGACCGCATCGTCCTGGCGGCCGGGTGGCCCGTGCCAGGGCGGCGGGCCATGCCAGTGCCCGTTCCACTGCCCGTTGTCTGGCGTCACGTCATGCATCCCACCATCATCGCCCGAGAAACCTCATCTATGCCATCGGGGCTTTCCCCGAGGGTTACTGAGGGTGCCTCAGGGTGAAGGCGGCGCGGGTCAGGGTTGAGCCAGGGCTGTTCCCTATACCCCGGCGCGCGCTGCGGACGAAGACTTATGCCATGAGCACTTTCGGGGACACCACCCAGTCAGACACCACACAAACAGGGACGCCGGCCGGCCCGGTTAGCCGGCCTCCGCTTCGCCGCGCCTACCAGGGGCGCATGCTCGCCGGCGTGTGCGCCGGCCTCGCAGACTACCTCGCGGTCGACACGACGATCGTGCGTGTCGCCTTCGTGGTGTTCACCTTCCTCGGCGGCGCCGGCATCCCGGCGTACCTGGCCTGCCTGCTGCTGATCCCAGAAGAGGGAAGCGACCAGTCCATCGCCGCCTCGCTGCTCGACGGCATCCGATAGGAGACAACCAACATGTCACCGTCATCCACGCAGCAGTGGACCCGCCGCATCCGCTACTCCGACCAGCACATCCGCGTCTCTGACGCCGACCGCAACGCGGTCGCGGAACTCCTCGGCCAGCACTACGCCGACGGCCGGCTTGACCAGGCCGAATTCGACGACCGGGTCGGCCGGACGATGGCCGCCAAGACCCGCGGCGACCTGTCGGGCCTGTTCGACGACCTTCCGGAGACCGGGCCTTCTGGGGCGGGCCCGGCCGGTCCCGGAGGGGCAGGCCCGGTTCAGCACCGCGGGCCGCGCAGGCGCGGCGGGATCGTGCGCCCGCTCCTGCTGCTGCTCCTGGTCTTCATCTGCGCGAACTTCGCCTGGCACGCCTTCACCAGCCTGTTCTTCATTCAGCCGCTGGTCTGGGCATTCGTCATCGTCGCGGTCATCCTGTTGGTGAACAAGCGCCGGCACGAGTAGCCTGCGGAGCCATGGGGACGCTCCACACCATCACCGCGCCCCCGCCGTCCCTGTACGTGGCAGGCGACCGGCCTCCGGTCGCCAACGCGTACTTCGGCGTCACGATTGACGCCGCGGTCGACCTGCTCGAGGCGCGCGAGTACCGGGACCTCTCCCGGTCGGAACGGCTGGCGAAGGCGCAGTCCGAGCAGCAGGAGTTCCTGAACGAGTTCCTCGACCCGATGCTCGGGCTGGCGCTTGACCTGCGCATCACCGCCGACCCCGGGGCGAGCTCGCCGGTCTCTGTCTCGCTGCTCGGTCGCGTTTGGGGAGGCACCCTCGACGGGGTGAGCGCGCGGGCGGAGAGCCTGCGCGCGCGGGTGCGCGCCGCCGCGCCGCGGCACGTCACCGCAAGCCCCGTCGAGGACGCCGACGCCGTGGCCCGGCTGCTCTCGCCGTTCGCCGGCGCCTCGGTTGACTCGGCGGTCATCGCCAGGCACGAGCTGATCGCCCCGCCATCCCGGCCGGACGCGGGCGTCAGCTACTACTACTCCGCCGTCCCGTTCAACCTGTCGGGCAACGACTGGTCCGCTGTGTACTCGGCGCTGGCCGCCAGCCGGGTACCCGTGGTCTTGTCGGTGGCCGTGCTGCCGATGCCGGTGCCGCCCCAGTTCGCGCAGACGCTGCTGACCCTTGCCACCTACTACGGACGGCTGGCCAGGGAGGGAGAGCATGAGACGGGTCCCTACCGCGGCCGCACACGGCTGGCGCCTGACGCGTTCGCCGTGGACGCGGAGAAGACCTTCCATGAGTTCTCCCGCAGGCTGTCCAAGAAGGCGTTCGCGTTGCGGATCCAGGTGTCCGCCGCCAGGCAGCTGCCGCCCGGCATCGTCGAGGCCGTGGCCGACGCCGTCTCCCCCGCCGAGCGAGCCGGCGGCTCGCCCGCGCACCAGCGGGCCGCCGCCTGCGAGGTACGGCGCCCGGCAAGCGTCGCCGAGCGGCGGCTAGCCGAGTACAACCTCAACGTGATCAACCTCGGGATGCTGACCGGGCGGCAGGAGATCTGGGGCCGTCAGGACCCGCCGGACCCGCAGCTCGCGCTGCTTGGCGTGCTCGGCGACACGCGCGACGCCAGCTGCGCGTTCCGCTTCCCGATCGCGGTCGACGGCACCGTGCCTGGCTTCCCCGTGCGGCGCGGCCTGTTCGGTGCGGCCGCGGCGTACCAGTTGACCGGGCAGGTCATCCGGCTCGGCAAGGCGTCGGGCACCAGCAGGGACGTGGCCGTACCGCTGCGGTCGCTGACCAGGCACGCGCTGATCGCCGGATCGTCAGGCAGCGGCAAGACCACCACGGCAGTCGAGATCCTCCGCCAGCTCTGGGCCGACCACGCGGTACCGTTCCTGGTCATCGAGCCGGTGAACTCCGACACCGACGACTACCGCAAGCTCGCCGCCGAGCCGGGCTTCGCGGCGCTCGAGGTCATCACGGTCGGCGACGAGGCGGGCGCACCGCTGCGATTCAACCCGTTCGAGGTGCCGGCGGGGATGCTCGTGGGTGAGCACGTGACGAACCTGCTCGGCTGCTTCACGGTCGCCTTCGGCCTTTCCGGACCGCTGCCGTCCATCTACCTGGACGCACTCAACCTGACCTATCTCCGGGCCGGCTTCCTGTCGAGCGAGCGGTCAACCGGGGTCAACCGTGCCTGGCCCACCGTCGTCGCGTTCCACGCGGCCATGAGCGAGGCGACAGAAGGCCTCGGATACGTGGGCGACGTCGCGGCCGGCGTCGATGCCGCCTCGGTCCGCCGCACGCGGCAACTCATGCGGGGAATGACTGGCTCCGCCTTCCTGACCGACCGGCCCAACGACTTCGGGCGGCTGCTCGACCACCCGGTGATCCTTGAACTCAAGTCGCTCGGCCCCGGCGACGAGCAGGCGCTGATGATGGCGCTCCTGCTCAACGCGGTCACCGAGCACGGCCGGTCGGTGCGGGGCGCATCGCACGACCTGGTGCACGTCACGCTCGTCGAGGAGGCGCACCGGCTGCTCGCCCGCGCCGAGGGCAATCAGCCAGCCGGCGCGCGGGCGAGGGAAAGTGCGGCCGAGGCGTTCGCCGGTGCGCTCGCGGAGAACCGCAAGTACGGCGAGGGCGTGATCTTTACCGGGCAGTTCCCCGCCAGGCTGGTGGCGAACGCGGTCAAGAGCAGCAACCTGAAGCTCATGCACCGGCTCACCGCCGAAGACGACCGGCGCTACCTCGGCCACACCATGGGCATGGACGAGGCACAGCGGTTGTTCGCGGGCCGGCTGAAGGCCGGGGAGGCGCTGCTCTACAGCGATGAGCTCGCCGAGGCCGCGCATGTGAGCGTCGCGGGGGCCCTGCGGGCGGCCGCGACGACACCTGGCGTGGTCCCGCCGACCGCCGCGCCGCCGTTCGCCGCCTGCGCCCCCTGCCGCGCGCAGTGCGCTTACCGGGGCGCCGCGCTGTCCATGGTGAACGACCCGGGCATCGTCAGGGACATCACGAGCGCGGCGGCCGCGGCGGGCGAGCCGGGGCGACCGGGCAGCATGCCGGAGGACCAGGACGCTGGGCTGGCCGAACTGCGCGGCAGGCTGCATGACGCGGTGGCCAGGTTCGCCGCACTCCCGACGGCCGATCCTGGCCGCGGCGACGCCGCCTTCTGCCTGTTCCTGCACGTCCACGCGACCAGCGCCATGCGCGAGCAGCCGGCCTGGCCCGCCGTCGCCGCCAGGTTCCTTGGCATCGCGGTGCAAGCCGCGCCGCCGGGCGGTGACCAGGCCGGCGAGCGGACAAACCGGAACTCGGCTACCGAAGACTAGCCACAACCCGACCGGCCCGGCAGGTAGGGTCAAGTCCAAGGTCGGGTACGTCGCCGGGATTGGACGGGCAGTAATGAGCTTCTGCGCCAGTTGCGGGCGCCAGCGTAACGAGACCGAGCGCTTCTGCGCGGGCTGCGGTACGGAGTTCAGTGATCCCCCGGCCGCCGCGGACGATCGGGGAGTGGCCGCCGCGGACGCCGCGCCGCACGACCCGCCGGCCGGCCTGACGCGCACGGACGTGGATCCCGGGGTCACCCGCGTCGAGCCGCCCACCGTACCGCCCGACCCGTTCGCGTCCTGGTACCAGCGAGAGCCGCAGGGCGTCCGCAGCGACGCCGACTCGACCTGGCAGCCGACTAAGACGGTGAGCGGCACGCCCGCTCAGGCGGCGGGATACCCGTCCGGCTTCACCGTGGTCAACCCGTTCAGCTCGGCTAACCCGGCTATGCCGCCCGCTCCGCCGTTCCAGCCAGGCCCGCCGCCGGCCGGGCCGCCACCGCGGGGCGGCAGGCGAGGCCTGTTCATGGCGCTCGCGGTCATCGTGGTGCTGGCGGCCGGCGGCGGCGCGTATGCCCTCGCCACCACGCTCGGCAAGCACTCAACCGCCCAGCAATCCGCGGGGGCGTCCACGTCGGCGGCCGGCTCGCCGACCGGGGCGGCGACGCAGCAGGCGAGTTCACCCGCCACCGCGGCGAGCGGAAGCACGACGCCGTCGGCGACGCCGAGCCTGGTGGCCATTTCCCCCGCGGTGCCGGCGAGTGCCGCCCAGGCACCGGTGGAGACGCTGCTCAGCCACTACTTCCACGGGATCAACACCCACGACTACGCGGAGTACGTGGGCACGCTCAACCCGGCCGAGCAGGCGAAGCAGACCCAGTCGGAATTCAGTTCCGGCTACTCCTCGACGACCGACTCGGGCATGACGCTGACGGGCCTGTCCGACGCGGGCAACGGCGGCCTGACCGCGACGGTCACGTTCACGAGCCGCCAGTCGCCTGCCCAGAGCGTCGACAAGAGCGCCTGCAACACCTGGACGCTCAACCTCTACCTAGTAGCGCAGGGCGCCGGCTACCTGATCGGCCCTGCCCCGTCGGGTTACCAGCCGACCCACTCCGACTGCTAGTTTCCCACCATGGTTGTACCGCTTGCCGCGCGCTGGGTCGCGGGGGCCTGTGGCATCGCTCTCGTCCTGACCGGGTGGCAGTCCGTGATCGGGACGCTGATCGTGCCGCGACCCGTCGGCTCCTGGCTGACCCGCCTGGTGGACCGCGTGGTGCTCGCCCTCTACATGTCGGTGACCCGGCCGGTCACCGACTGGATAAGACGCGACCGGATCCTCGCCACCCAGGCCGCGGCGATCCTGGTCGGCCAGTTGATCGCGTGGCTCGGCATCTTCCTGATCGGCTTCACGCTCATGCTCTGGCCGTCGCATGGCCGCAGCATCACCGAGGCGCTGACCGACGCCGGGTCGTCGCTCTTCACGCTCGGCTTCGCCGAGCCACGGGGCACGTCGCCCGCCGTGATCGTCTTCATCGCCGCGGCCACGGGAATGGTCGTGGTCGCGCTCCAGATCGGCTACCTGCCGACCCTGTACGCCGCCTTCAACCGGCGGGAGACCGAGGTGGCGCTGCTCGTCTCGCGGGCCGGCTTCCCGAGCTGGGGGCCGGAACTGCTCGCCAGGACGCACTACGCGCTCGGCTCTGGCACGTCCACGCTCAATACGCTGCCCGACCTGTACAAGGACTGGGAGCGCTGGTCGTCTGACGTAGCGGAGAGCCACACGACGTACCTGCCCCTTGTTCGCTTCCGCTCGCCGCAGCCGTACTCATCGTGGGTGATCGCGCTGCTCTCGGTGCTCGACTCCGCCGCGCTCCTCCTTACCCTCTCGCCTGGACAGGCGCCGATCGTCCCGGCCAGGCTCTGCCTGCGCAGCGGGTTCAACTGCCTGAACCGCATCGCCAGGGCGATGGGCATCGACGTGCCCATAGAGGCAAACCCAGCGGCCGGGATCACCTTGACCTATGCGGAGTTCCTCGAGGCCCACGCCCGGCTGGTCGCGGTTGACTTCCCCATGACCCGCAAGCCGGAAGACGCCTGGCCCGACTTCGTCGGCTGGCGGGTCAACTACGAGAGCGCCGTCTACCAGATCGCCGCGGCGATCGACGCGGTCCCCGCGCTCTGGTCGGGACCGCGCCGCCACCCCTCGGAGCCGATCTCTCCCGATCGGCCGCCTCCCGGGCGACAGCGCCTGCGTCAGGCGCCAAGCGAGACACCGAGCCCAAGCGCCCCCGACCAAATATATGATCCGTCATTAATTCCCGCGCTATGCTGGCCGCATGCAAGGGGCCTGGCTTAGCGATGACGAGCAGCGGGCGTGGCGGACCTACCTGCGAATGAGCTCGCTGCTGCCCGCCGCGCTCAACCGGGAGCTGCAGCTGGACTCCGGGCTCACGCTGCCGGAATACGAGGTGCTCGTTCAGCTAAGCGAGACGCCGCAGCAGCGGCTGCGGCCATTCCAGATCTGCGAGGCGCTGAACTGGGAACAGAGCCGGCTATCGCATCAGCTCACCCGGATGGAGCGCCGTGGACTCGTCTCGCGCCAGGAGTGCGCGGCCGACGGGCGCGGTGCCTTCATCGGGCTCACCGCCGCGGGCGCAGACGCCATCGGCGCGGCCGCGGCCAGGCACGTCGCGGCGGTGCGCCGGCTGATCTTTGACCGGCTGAGCGACGCGCAGCGCGCGGCATTCGAAGAGGCGTGCGCGGCCATCGTTACCGCGCTTTCCGAGCAATCCTGACGCGGTCCAGGCAACGCTGAAGCGGCTGACCGCCGATGGCTACCGCTGGTTCTGGCCGCTACCGCTTCCGCCGACGCCGTTAGCGTTCGCGCCGTTTCCGGTGTTTCCCTGCTGCTGGCCAGGCCCGCCCTGCCCCAGGGAACCGGCCGTACCTGAAGAATCCTGAGAACCCGCAGGAAATCCAACGCCATCGGGGTCTGAGCCGGACTGGTTCGGCGTCATCGCCCACGGCTGAAGCCGCATGCAGTAGCCGAGGATGTGCCGTAGTCCGCCCGCCAGGTTGCTCAACTGCTGTAGGTCAGCCCGTTCCGCGGCCTGGTCTGAGCGCGACCCCTGGTGGGCGAAGGATTCAAGGTACCGGCGGCACAGCTCGCTTGGTCCCGGCGCCGCGTTAGCACCACTCGACGACTGCTGGCCTACGGAGTGGCTGGGAGTGGGAGTGGCGGTCGGCGCCTTGCTCGCGGTCCCCTCGACTCCGTTCGGTCCTGGGTGGCTCGTCTGCGGCGCCGCGCTCGTGGCGCCGGAACTGCGCCCGAGCACTCCCTGGGGCCCGTTGCCGGCGGAGAACACGCCCGCGAGAGCGATGCCACCGACGATCACGACCGCGGCGGCGCCGCCTGCGGCACCGACAAGCGCCCGCGACCGCCAGCGACCACGGCGCGGCGGCCGTCGATGGGCGTGGCGCGGGCGCGGGCGCGCCACCACGTGCGGCCCGGGGTCAGCCGCCCGCGTGGGCAGAATCAACGTGCGGGCATCGCCCGCGGCGACGCTCGGCGGAGCCGATCCGCTCCGGCCGGCCAGCATAATCTCACGGAAGGCCGCCCGCGCCGCGCCTTCATCGGACAGCTCGGCGCGCATCGGAGCGGAGCGCAGCGAGTCCAGGGTTCCTGCCACCGGGCGCATCCCGTCGGGGAGCCAGACCCGCTCGCCGGACAGCAAGCCTTCGAGGTCCCACCCGTCGAACGGATCGGGACCACCATTCGGCGGCAGGCTGTCTGACATGTCATCGTCCGGAACGCCAGAATCGCTCAAAGTGTTACACCCGCCCGCGACGTGACGCCGGCTCGCCCGAGCAGGTCTTCCAGCTTCTTCAGGCCACGGTGCGCCATGACCCGGATGTTGCCGGGGGTCTTCCCGAGAAGCTCGGCGACCGCGTCGGTGTCGAGCCCGGCGACGACACGGAGCATGATCACCTCGGCCTGCGGCGGGGGGAGCTGGGAGAGCAGCGCTATCGCGGACTCCGTCGCGAGGTTTTCCATCGCGATCTGCGCCGCATCGGGAGTCCGCGGCATCTCGGCGGCGCTGACGCCATCAAGCGGCTCCGCCGGATGCCGCTTGCGCAGCCTCGCCTGATCGATCAGGCGGCGCCGCGCGGTAGTGAACAGCCAGGCCCGCCAGGCCGCCTCGTCGCCGATGAACCGAGGTAGTCCACGGACGACGTGGACCCAGGTCTCCGCGGCGATGTCGTCGGCATTCTCCGGAGCGAGCACACGCAGGTAACGAAGGAGAGCGGGATTCGCATCACGCCACAGGACCGCGAACTGATCTTCGCTTCCGCCCTGGGCGTCCGCAAGCACCCGCGCGAAGTCGTCGCCCACCACATGCTGAGTATCCGCACATAAGCCAGTACCGCGCAGGCAAATGGACATCAAGATCCAAAACCATCACTTCTGCCGCGCGGGGCTAAGCCGGCACCACTACGAACTGGCGGAGGTACAGGTCACGGAAGGTCACCGGGCCGCGCGGGCCTGGCACCGCGTCCAGGTTGATCCCGGTCTCTGGCACCTCAAACAGCTTGAACCCGTCGAGCAGCCTGGTCGTCGCGTTCCAGAAGGCGCCGGTCCCGGTGTAGGCCGCGAGGAACTCCGACGCGGCGGCCGGGTCGGTCGCGGCGATGCCGGCCGCCAGGCCAGAGGTCTCGTCGTTGGCGATCGCGGCCGCCGCCGCCGGGCTCGCGGCGGGGGCGATCGTGACCGTGGCCTCGCGTTCGGAGTCGAGCGCCCACTCGTAGCCGAGCGGATGGTCGTGCGGCGGGAGCGACGCCTTGATGCCGAGCCCGGCCAGTTGCTCGGTGATGCCAGGCAGCCAGGCGTCCCACCGCTGCTCGTCGAGGAGCAGCAGGTTCAGCCGGTTGCACACGCCGAGCCGGTCGAGACTGCTTGCGATCAAAGAAGAAGCCACAAGTCGTTCGGAAGATGAATGAAGGTACAGCACCCCGCCGCCGTCGGCGTGCGCCAGCGTGCGGACCCCGTGCGCCGCGCCTTCCGCGGCCAGCGCGCGGGTGGAGTCGCCGCTGCCGCGCAGGATCACCAGCGGGATCAGCTTCGGCTCGCGGACGAGCGCGTACGCGGCCGCCTGGCCGGGGACCCGGACGAGCTGAATGGCGGCCGGGTCAAGGCCCGCGGCGGCAAGCGACGGCGCGATCACCTCATCGGCCAGCGCGATCGCCGAGCGCAGCGCCGCGCTCCCGGTGCGCAGCACGCCCGCGTTGCGCGACTTGACGAGCTGCGAGGCGATGTCCACGACGACGTTCGGCCTGGCCTCGAAGTTCGCGCCGATCACCCCGACCGGGCGGCGGCGCTCGGAGAGCACCAGGCCGCCGGGGAGGTCGCGGATCTTGCGGGAAGCAGGCTCAGGCGCAACCCCGGCGAGGATCTCAAGCTGCACGGCCATCGCCTTCAGCCGTCCCTCGTCCAGCCGGAGCCGGTCGCGTACCCCGGCGGGCAGCCCGTTGTCCGTCGCCGCCCGCATGTCGTCGGCGTTGGCGGCGAGCACCGCGGTCGCGGCGTCCTGCAGGGCGCCGGCCATCGCGCCGAGCGCGGCGTCGATCGCGCCGTCAGCAGCGCCGGCGAGGCTGGGCGCCGCGGCCCGCGCCGCCCGTGCGGCCGTCCTGACCGCCTCGGTGGCCTGCGTCTCATCCGCCATCATGATCCATCCCTTCAGGTCTTCCCCTGCTGAGGTTATCCGTCCGCTGGCGGTAGTGTCCGCGACGGCCACCGACCCGTCAGAACGGGGGCGGGGTTGCTCGCCCGGGGCACGCTTATGACATCGCTGTCAGCGATATGGCAGCGCGGACATTTCCCCCGAAATATAGCTAGCCGCCTATGCGCTACTAACGACTGGCGGACGATGAGCCGCCAGACGAGCCGGACGGTCGCCCCCCGAGAGCAGGTGGCCGCCAACGACCCGCCTTGTGTACTGGAGAAGGACACGGGTTGCGCCGCCTGGGGCGGCGCACAGGAGGTGCTCAGTCATGAAGCTCAGCTCTCGTTTCCTGCTTGACAGCCTGTTCGTGGTGGCAGGCGCATTCCTGACCGTCGCGTCGATGGCATGGGCGGCCGGCACGGCCGGCTGGACCGCCTTCGGCGTATCGGTCGGCATTACCGTGCTGGCGGCGGCAAGCGCCGCCGTGGCCAAGAAGACCTCGCACCGGGTCGGGCACGGCCTGCTCGCCCTGGTGGGGCTGTGGTCGCTCGTCGCGGCCCTGGCCTTCTCCGGCACGGCCCTGACCTGGCTGGTCTTCGCCGACGCGATCGCGGTGGGCGTCCTCGCGCTCGCCGACCTCGCGGCGCACGAGGCGACGACCGAGCGGATCGTTCACCAGCTGGAGGTCCGCGACCCGGCCAAGGACAACCGGATCCCCGCCTGACGGTATGGCCCGCCCGGCCGCCTAGCGGTTCGCGGCTCGGCGGTTAGCAGAAAAGCAAAGCGGAAGGGCGCAGGGACGGCTATGAGGTCCGTCCCTGCGCCCTTCTCCGTGCCGCGCTTCTTACCAGGTGGCCGGTAGGGGGATTGGGTGCCTGCCAGGGAGACGCAGCCGCTCAGGTGGGCGATCGTCAACGGTATACGTAGTGAACGTGTCGAACCCCGCGGGGAGTGGCATGACACCAGATGGCTCGTCCCAGGCCAATGCTGGGCACTGTCCCGTCCCGGTGGCCCGGGGCGGGGTCGTCTCCCGCCCTGGGCTGTTCGAGCGGCTCGCCAAGGCGCCGCGGGTAAGCCAGGTCTCTGCCCCGGCCGGCAGCGGGAAGACGTTCTTGATCAGGTCCTGGCTCTTCGAATCGGGCCTGGCGGACCGCGCCGCCTGGGTGACGCTGCCGGGCGGTGGACAGGATGCGCAGCAGTTCTGGATCTCGATACTCGACGCGCTGCGGGACACGATCCCCGGCTCCAAGCTGGTCCGCCCGCTGACCGGCGCGCCTGACCTGGACGGCTGGGCGATCCTCGAGCGGCTACTTGAAGACCTTGGCCCGCTGGAAGACCCGCTCTGTCTAGTGATCGACGACGTGCACGAGCTGCGGTCGGCCGAGGCGCTTGCCCAGCTGGAGCTGCTGCTGATGCGCGCGCCCGCGGAGCTGAGGTTCGTGCTCCTCACCCGCGGCGACGTGCGGCTGCACCTGCACCGGCTACGCCTGGAAGGTGAGCTGACCGACATCCGCGCGGCCGACCTGCGGTTCACCAAGGACGAGGCGCTGGCGCTGTTCAAGGCGGCCGGCGTGGAACTAACTGAGCCAGCCCTGGCGGCGCTGGTGCGGCGGACCGAGGGCTGGGCGGCCGGACTGCGGCTGGCCGCACTGTCGCTGGCGCATAACCCCGACCCGGAGCGGTTCGCCGCGGAGTTCTCCGGTAGCGAGCGGACGGTGGCGGAGTACCTGCTTGACGAGGTGCTCGACCAGCAAAGCGAGCCGGTACGCCGGCTCCTGCTGCGTACCTCCGTGTGCGAACGGATCAGCGGTGCGCTGGCCGACCTGCTGACCGGCGGCTCCGGCGGCGAGCGGATCCTGCAGGACCTGGAGGAGGCAGGCGCGTTCGTAGTGGCGCTTGACGCCAAGCGGTCGTGGTTCCGATACCACCGGCTGTTCACTGACCTGCTGCAGCTGGAGCTGCGGCGGACCGAGCCCACCGAACTGGCGCCGCTGCACGCCGCGGCGGCCGGATGGTTCGCGGCCCGCGGGCACCCGGTGGAGGCGATCCGTCACACACAGGCGGCCCAGGACTGGAGCCTGGCCGCTCGGCTGCTGTCTGAGCACTTCCTCAGCCTCGTCATGGACGGGCAAGGCGCTACCGCGCACGAGCTACTCGCGGGGTTCCCGGCCGATCTGGTCGCCGCTGATCCTGAGCTGGTCGTGCTGATGGCCGCCGACGAGCTGTTCCGCAGGTCCCTGGGGGCGGCGGAACGCCATCTGGCGCGCGCGGAGCAGGAGATGAAGTCTGTGCCCGCCGACCGGCGCGGAGGCTTCCAGGTCAACGTGGCGATGATGCGGCTGATGCTGGCCCAGCGACGCGGTGACCTGACGGCCGTGATCGAAGAGGCGCAGCGGCTGCTGTCTCCCGACGAGTCCGCCGACGGCGCGCTGCCCGCGCGGTGCCAGGACCTGCGCGCGCTGGCGCTGGTCAACCTCGGCACCGCCGAGGTGTGGGGGCTTCGGGCCGGCGAGGCGGAGCGGCACTTGGAGCAAGGCGCCGTCCTTGCCCACCAGATCGGGCGCCCCTGGATCGAGGTCAGCGCCTTGGCCCGCGGAGCCTGGGCCGCGAGCTTCAGGTCGTTCGGGCTTGCGGCCGAGCAGTATCAGCAGGCGATCCACCTGGCCAGGGAGAACGGCTGGGCCGATGAGCCGGTCGTGGCCCCCGCCTACGCGGGTCTCGGCGCCATCAGGGTCTGGCAGGTGCGCCTGGAGGAAGCGGAGGGCCTGCTCGAGCACGCCGACCGTGCCCTGCGCGGCGAGGTCGAGCCGGCGGCGGCGGTCGTGCTCCACCAGGCCCGCGGGATGCTCGAGCTTGCGCAGGGCCGTGACGGCAAGGCGATGACGGCTTTCAAGGCCGCCGAGCAAGTGGCCGGCTTGCTCGTCGCCGAGCACCCCCGCTCGACCCCCATGCGGGCGCACTTGCTGCAGACGCTGGTACGGCTGGGCGAAACCGGACGGGTGGAGCAGGCCATAGCGGAGCTAGGCCAACCGGGACGCGGCGAGATGCGAAACGCGATCGCGGCGCTGCGGCTCGCCAAGGGCGACCCGCGGGCGGCAACCCTCGCGCTCGCACCCGTCCTGGCCGGCTCGGCCCCAGTGACCAACCTGGGCTGGATGAGTCAGGCGTTCTTGCTTGAGGCGATCGCCCGCGACGCGCTCGGCGAGCCGGTCACAGCGGGGCAAGCCCTGGAGCACGCCCTCGATCTCGTCGAGCCCGACGGCGCCGTCTTGGCGTTCCTGCTGCACCCTGCTCCAGAGTTGCTCTCTGACCACGCCGGCCACGGCACCTCGCACGCCGCCCTGATCGCGGAGATCCTCGACCTGATAGCAGGGAGCAAGCCCGGCTCGCCACCCGGCGAACTGGACCGGTCCCGCGAACCGCTCAGCGCAAGCGAGGCCAGGATCCTGCGTTTCCTGCCGACCAACCTGTCGGCGCCGGAGATAGCCGGCCAGTTGTCTGTGTCGGTGAACACCATCAGGACGCATATGCGGCACCTGTACGAAAAGCTCGGCGTGCACAGCCGTACCGAGGCCGTCGAGCAGGCCAGGACCCTCGGCCTCCTCGCGCAGTCAGCGCGCAGGCCATGAAGATAGGTCCCCGCTGGTGCACAGCGGTGGCCTATTTTCTTCTCTCTCCAGTTGGCGGGGCTGGGCCCGGCGACTGCGCGCCGGGCCCAGCTTGACGTAGTCGGACGCCGCTCAGGGCTGTCCGTCGCGGACGCCCTTCTCGACCCGGTCGCCGAGGTCCTTGTCTACGTTCTTCCAGTACTGGAAGGCCCGCTCGAGCACTGGCTCTGTCACGCCGTTGAGCAGGTGGCCGGTGATGTTGGACACCAGCCGGTCACGGGCGGCGTCGTCCATGACCTGGCGGACCAGGGTGCCGGCCTGGCTCCAGTCGTCATCGTCGCGGCGCAGCGTGTAGGCGGCGCGGACCATGTCGCCGTCGGCGTGCCAGGTGACCTGGCCGGCGCGGGCCTGGTCACCCTGCGGACCGCCCTTGGAGTTGGGCGAGTACACGGGGTCCGAGGCGTTTCTCATCCGCATCGAGCCGTCTCTGGAGTAGGCGTGCACCGGCGACTTGGGTGCGTTGACCGGGATATCGGTGTAGTTCTTCCCGAGCCTGGCGCGGTGCGCGTCGGCATAGGAGAACCCACGGGCAAGCAGCATCCGGTCCGGGGACAGGCCGGTGCCTGGAACCTGGTTGTTCGGCTCAAGCGCGAACTGTTCCATTTCCGCGTGCGCGTCGGTCACGTTGCGGTCTAGGACCAGCTTGCCGACCTCGTGCAGCGGGTAGTCACCGTGCGGCCAGACCTTGGTCAGGTCGAACGGGTTGAGCCGGTAGGCCTTGGCCTCCTCGAGCGGCATGATCTGTACCTTCAGCGTCCAGCTCGGGTAGTCCCCGCGCTTGATCGCGTTGATCAGGTCGCGCTGGTGGTAGTCCGTGTCCTTGCCCGCGATCTGGTCGGCCTGGTCCTGGGTGAGGAACTCGATGCCCTGGTCGGAGATGAAGTGGTACTTCACCCAGAAGATCTCGCCGGCGGCGTTGATCCAGCTGTAGGTGTGACTGCCGTACCCGTTCATGTGCCGCCACGTGGCCGGGATACCGCGGTCGCCCATCAGCCACGTGACCTGGTGAGCCGACTCGGGCACCAGGGTCCAGAAATCCCACTGCATGTCATTGTCGCGCAGGCCGGTGTCTACCCGCCGCTTCTGCGAGCTGATGAAGGACTCGAACTTCAGCGGGTCGCGGACGAAGAAGACCGGGGTATTGTTCCCGACGATGTCGAAGTTGCCCTCGCTGGTGTAGAACTTCAGCGCGAACCCGCGCGGGTCCCGCACGGTGTCGGGGTAGCCCCGCTCACCCGCCACGGTCGAGAACCGGATCGCGGTGCCGGTTCGCGTCCCCGGCTGGAACACCGCCGCACGGGTGAACCGGCTGACGTCGTTGGTGACCTGGAAGTAGCCGAAAGCGCCGTATCCCTTGGCGTGCGGCTGGCGCTCAGGAATACGCTCCCGGTTGAAGTTCGCCATCCGTTCGATCAGGTAGTGATCTTGGAGCAGGATGGGGCCATCGGGGCCGACGGTGAGCGACAACTCGTCGCTCGCCACCGGGATGCCCGCATCGGTCGTGGTGGGCCAGGACTGTTTGCTGGTCATGAACATTTCTCCTTCGGTGATGGAACCGGCGTCATGAAGTGAGTGGTCGTTCTGGGGTGCCTGGTAGCCGTTCGCGCCGCTTATTTATCGCCGGGGTTGAGCGCCAAGAACGCCAGGCCCGCCACGATGCCCGCGCCGAGTTCGACGAGGACGTAGACCCAGATCGTCGACCAGGCGAACAGGCCCGCGGTGGCGCCGCCGAGCGCGACGGCCGGGTTGAACAGCCCGCCGGAGATGCCGCCGACGGCGAAGGCGCCGGCCGCGACGGTGAAGCCGATCGCCAGTCCGAAGAACCCGTTGTTCTTCTGGTCCTTGCTGGTCGCGACGTTCAGCACGACGTAGCACAGGGCGAAGGTGAAGAGCACCTCCACCACGGCGGCGGCCGCCTCGGTGTGCCCGGACAGGGTCAGGGTCTTGACCGTCGCTGGATTGACCACCGCGCGGGCCAGGGCCCCGGCGGCTATGGCGCCTGCCGCCTGCATGATCCAGTACGCGACCGCGTCGCCGATGTCGATCCGCCGGCGGACCAGCGCCGCTATCGTCACCGCCGGGTTGTAGTGTCCGCCGGAGATGTGGCCGCCGGCGTAGACCATGACCATCAGGGTCGCGCCGGCCGCTAGCGGCACGAATACGCTGCCGGTAAGGGCGGCCATCCCGACAGCGAAGGTCAGGAAGAAGGCCCCGATGAACTCGGTCGCGTACTTTCTGGCCGCGATCCCATACCGCGGTGCGGTGAGCGTCGCGGATATCGGCACGGCCTCCCGTGTGGTTACTCCTGCCATTTGCGTATGCTCCTTAGCTCGGTGCTTTGAGTAGGCGTTGCTGCCTCCGCCCGTTCCTTCGTCTCGATCGGGCTGGTTCCAGCCTCACCGCGGGGTTAGTGAGCTGGCATCACATAGTTCTGATGGTTTTCGCACCGGATAGCCGGGTCGCAGATCGCGTCGTTCGCTGGTCATTTGGTCACCAAATGCGCGGCTGTACGTCAGGGAATAAGCAGGCGCGGGCAGGCTCCGCAGCACAGATCACAAGGATCATGTGATGCCGGCTCACCAGGGCGGGGGCGAGGGATGGTGCTAACCGAAACAAGAAATCAAGGCGCCTGTCCTGATCGCGCACGGCAGCGAGCGGAGAAGGCGGCACGCAAACTGCTCCTGATCCAGTACTGGATCAGGAGCAGTTTGCGTGGCCGGACGGTTTCCTTGCCAGGGTCAGGCGGCGGGGCCGCCAGCAAGGATTATCGCTATGACCACGCCTGGCGTGGTGAGTCGGCGCGGCCAGGACTTGCTGACTTGCACTGACAGTCGGCCGACGAGCGGCGCGCGAGCTCTAGGTCAACCTGTCGCACCGCGGAGTGCAACAGCGCAAGGAATACCGGCTCCCGTTCGCTCAATAGTCGGCGCACGTACTCGCGGTTTTCCCTCGCCTGGCGGCAATGCGTCTCGGCGCACCGCAATTGCTGGCACATATCGCCCCTCCGTTCGGCCCGTGCCATCCCGACGATCGCAGACGGACCGCGGCAGTGCTATGCGGCCAGCACCCGGCCCCACTACCGGCTAGCGGTAACGCCGCAGGTAAAGCCAGCACCGCGGGATGACCGGTGCTAGCCGCGATGTGCGACGCCGCGGTTGGAGCGACCCTCTACTAAACGCCCTCGCTGGACGCGGTTGCCCTGGTCAGCCGGGGCAACCCACACCACCCACGTAAAGGCAGGAAATCGTAATGGAGCGTACCGACTGGCTGGACGAGGGGCTGAGCTCTGCCGATGCCCGCTTCCTCATGCTGACGGCGATCACCCACCACAAGTTCAGCTCGCCGGCCTGGGGTGAACACGAAGTCCGCAAGCTCCACGCCGAACTCGCCGAGCTTGACCGGCTGGTTACCCAAGCACCAGTGAACGCCGGCGCCGCCGTGCCCAGCGCCGACGTCTTGAACGCGGCGAACTGGGTCAAGCCGTGGACCTGGTAGTACGGCAGGACGAGATCGAGCGGATAATGGCGGGCGCGGTCCCGGTCGGCGGCCCGACTCCCGAGGATATGACCTGGCTACTCGGGGAGGTCTAATGACGGTTCCGCTGTACGCCCGCTCCGTGGCCGCGATCATCGGCGGCGTGCTGGTGCTGACCGCGTGGGGCAACGTGATCGGGACGCTGATCGTGCCCAGACCCTTGGGCAGCGGCCTTGGGCGCAGGGTGGCCAGGATGGTAAACGGGGCCTTCCGCCTGGCGACCAGCCTGACCGCGGACTACCGGCGACGCGACCGCGTGCTCGTCTGGCAGGCGGCGGCGATCCTGGTGGCCCAGCTGGCGGCCTGGCTAGGCACCGCGTTCATCGGGTTCTGGCTGCTGATGTGGCCGCTCGTGCACGGCGGCATCGGTACCGCATTTACCGCGGCCGGGTCCTCGATGTTCACCCTCGGCTTCGCCGAGCCTGCCGGGGCCCCGCACTCGGTGATCGTGTTCGCCGCCGCCGTCACCGGCCTGGTCATGATCACCTTGCAGATCGCCTACCTGCCAACGCTGTACGCGGCGTTCAACCGCAGGGAAACCGAAGTCGCGCTGCTCAACGCGCTGGCCGGGGTCCCATCCTGGGGCCCTGAGCTGCTGGCGCGCACCCACTACGCGCTTGGCACCGGGATATCGAGCCTGGATACGCTGCCCGGCCTGTATGCGCAGTGGGAACGCTGGGCGGCCGACGTGACGGAAAGCCACACCACCTACCTGCCGCTAGTGCGATTCCGCTCGCCGCGCCCGCTGTCCTCCTGGGTGACCGCGCTGCTGGCGGTGCTGGACTCCGCCGCTCTGTTTCTTGCGCTGTCACCCGGGTTGGCCCCGGTG
>Ga0210389_10001264_pt1 | contig 20666 bp, 19 predicted proteins | sample IncBWH28OmetaG_FD_160127 | JGI IMG/M metagenome (GOLD analysis project Ga0210389, IMG submission 160127) | Forest soil microbial communities from Barre Woods Harvard Forest LTER site, Petersham, Massachusetts, United States - Inc-BW-H-28-O ...
GGCGTTCGGGTCGGAATAAACTCCCCAGTCATCGGGGCCGCGGTGCAGCATGAGATTCGCGGCACGCGCGACGCGCTCGGCGACCTGAGGGTCGCTGACGCCGATGGCTCCTATGATTCCACACATACTGAAGGGGGTTCCTCTGAGAAGCTTGGACAGAAGCTAGCGCGCGGCTGCCAATTCCGCGGAAGTTTCGGGTGTCGACCGGCCGGTGATTCGCCGGTAGATAGGGACTACTTCTTCTGCCAGCCGGCTTAACTCGAAACGTCGCTGAGCAGTTGCCAGACCCGCGCGGCCCAGGTTGGCACGCAGCTCGGCATCGTGGGCGAGTTTCGCTATGCAATCGGCCAAAGCCTGATGATTTCCGGGCTCATGCGTCAAAGCATCCCGGCCTTCGGTGACGAACTCCAACGCGCCGCCAGCGGCACTGCAGATGACCGCGCGCCCGCACGCCATAGCCTCGGCAATCACCCGGCCGAATGGCTCCGGCTCGGTGCTCGCGTGGACGACAATATCCAGAGCTCGCATGGCATCGGCCGGCCTATCTACATAACCGGTGAATCCGATTCTGTCCCCAAGCCCCAGTTGCGCGGCTAACGCGCGAAATTCGTCAAGCGTACGCTGGCTATGGTCAGTTTGATAAATCGGACCGCCAATTATGTATGCTCGATAGTCCAGATCGTCCGGCAACTCGGCCAGCGCCCGCAGGAAGACGGCATGCCCTTTCCAGCGCGCCAATGTCGCGACCAAGCCGATCCGTAAAGTGCACGCCTTCGCCGGCGGCAGGCCAGACAACGTATCCAGGTCAGCTTTCGGGCCGTTCGGGGAATATTGCTCCAGGTCGACTGCATTGTAAACGCAGACTGCGTCCAGCCGTGGCCCGCAGACGCGCTGAATGTCCCGCGCGACGCTCTGCGAATTGCCGATAGCTATGGCGCAGCGGCCGGAGTGAAGGCGTAGCAACCGTTTCATGATGGACCGGGAACTGACGTAATCGCGAATGTGCCAGATGACGGGCGTCCGGCGAGGACGTGACCACAGACCCAAAATGTGCATTTTGAAGCCGTTGGTGTGGATGATGTCCGGTTTGATGGCCGCCAGGATTCGCCGCAGCCGCAACGTATAGAAGACGGTTCCGGTGATGGCGCGGAGAGCCTGCCAGAGCGCTGCTACAGGTGGCTGGCTGCCGGAATCGCCTAAACGGGCGAGCGCGCGAGGAAACGTTGTCACCAGAACCTGAACGCCCAGCGATTGCGCCCTCTGGACCAGCGGACCGTCTTCACCTATGACCAGGTGCAGGTCCCAATCTGGTTCGGCCGCGCGGATGCTGGCCAGCAAGTCCAGAAGACTTACCTCTGCCCCGCCCAACTGGCCACAGGGGTTGAGGTACACGATCCGACCGGGTTTAGTTGCTGGATGCAAAGCGTTCCACGAGCACCGGAAAAATTGATTTAGCGAAGTCCACGCACCGGTTATACTCGACGGTTGGGTCGGCTTGCCGCATGGGCATTATCAGGCGGACGAGGCTAATGTCGGAACGGTGGTACTGGGCCAGATCTTTCAGCAGCCTGAACTTTCCTTGTGATTCGTCGGCCCATATCCGGCGGTTGTTCTGATACCAGTAGAGGACCAGAATTTTTTCTCCAGATTGCTCCAGCAGAAACTTATTGACTGGAAGACTCTTGGTGGGGGGCGGGACATCCAGCGACTGCTCAGTGAACGACTGAACCAGCCAGCCGGCGCCGGGAAGGCAAATGCTGGGGGAGTGCGGACCCCAGGCGTTCTGAAGCGACTTGAAGTACGCCAGAAAAAGGTTTACGGTCGCGCCGGAGGACGAGTCCACGTAGTTCCGAAGAACGTATTCATCGGGCCGCAAATATTCTGTGACATTCCGGTCTAATGATTCATCCCCGTGCGCTTGCCACTTACCGATTTGATAAGGAATCTGATGCAGGGCCGGGGGCGCAAACTCGGTCTCGTGTATAGAAACGAAGTGTGGAGCGGCCGTCTGCACTGCCAGAATCAAGGCCATTGGGATTAAGAACCCGCCAGCGATTGATTTCACGTTCCTAAGCATGCCGCACCTTCCATGTTTTTTGGATCCAAAGAATGAACATATGCAGTGCGACGCATCCAATTCCCGCTACCAGGACGCTTATATATCCGAACGTCTCATGTGAAACGCCTTGGATCAAGTCGCGGTTGTATTGGCTGGCAATGCCCGTCGCAAGAATCCTGCCGGCGTTCCCTAAGATGGCGATAGGTACGGCCATCAGGAGAATCACTGCCTTGGTCAGATTACCTCGCACAAAAAAGAAGTTGTAGAGGGTGCACATGAACAAAATCGAAAAAAGCGATCGGATGCCGCTGCAGGCCTCTTCGACGGACAGCTTAGTGCCCACGAGTTCCAGAATATTGCCTTCGCGCATCACCGAATATCCCAGAACTTCTAGGAAAGTTTCCCCCAAGCGGCTGGCTAGCAATTGAAGTGAAAGCGTAAGGCGGTCGTAAATGAATCCGGGAGGAGCAATCATGAGGAGCAAGGTACACAGCGGATACACCAGTTCCCGGACCATTCGCCAGCCGTACAGCGCCAGAATGGCGCCCACCAGAGAAATAAGGAAAGCGGTCCGACCAACCCAGGGCCAATAGGCGACTACGGCGAGAGTTCCTTGCGCTGCGCCCCAGACTAATAACACCAATCCCCAAATAGATGGCTGCGTGGGAACGCGCGCCAGCTTCTCGCGTTTCGTCCAGGCCATGTAGGCGGCTGCCGGAATCACCAGCAGGCCGTGCTCCATGTACGTATGGTCGTCGAACCAACTCGCGTACATTCCTGTGAGGATCGGCCAAAAGGCCACCAGCAGCAGAACGGTAATGATGACAGCTCGCGCCAGGAGCGCCGGAGTCCATACATCGGGTGGCGCGTACGAGGTTGCCGGTAACGCGCTGCTATGCTCGAGTTGGCTCGCCATATTCGTAGTAGTATTGCCGTTTGTGCTCGGCGCTTAAATCGTAATCCGTGAGGACCGTCCCGAGGAGCGATAAGCCGTCCTCCTGAATCCGCCGGTAGGCTTCTAACGCGGCCTCCCGGTTGGTGACGCCGCAGCGCAATACCAGAATCAAAGCGTCCGTCAAGGGCGCCATAATTCGCGTATCGGCCACGTGCAGAATCGGTGGTGCATCCACCAAAATTGTGTCGTAGCGCTGGATCAAAATATCGAAAATCGCCCGCAATCTCGGCGAGTAAAGAGCCTTCGATACGTTGTCCTGCGTCGGACGATTGGGGAGTAACGATAGTCCCACAAACCCGGTCGGCACACCGAATCGCTCGGGCGGGTATTGCTCCAGAGGGGTGCCCTCGGAAATCAGATCGATCAAACTGCAGTCGTTGGGCAGACCAAATTTGTGGTGCAGGTGCGGCCGGCGGAAATCGGCGTCGACCAACAACACCTTCGCGCCTGTCTCCGCCAGGGCGATCCCTAGATTCTGAATGACCGTCGTCTTCCCTTCGGCCGGCCCAGCGCTGGTGATTAAAATCGTCTTCTGCTTCCTTCCAGCCTGGTTTCTCAGGATCGAAGCCAGCGTGCCTCGAAACGACTCGGCAACGAAGGCCGGACTGTTTTGCCACGATACCACCGCCGCTTCGGGGTCTGAAGCGCCGTCGATCGACAGGCTCTTCCCGTTACGGACCGCGCGTTTGACCGCTCCATTTCCATTAACACGCAGATTCGGAATCACTCCCAGTTCGGGCGTGCGCAGGAGCCGCCGGCTCATACCAGGCGATTTGATGCTTTGGTCCAGCCGCTCCCTCAGAAACACCAGCCCCGCCGCCAGTGCAATGCCAAACATCGTTCCCAACGACAGGTTTAAGACCGGCTGTGGTTTATAGGGAGCATCCGGAGGATTGGCGGACTCAACGATGCGGATGGGATTGATCGGCACCGAACTGCTCATGCCTGCTTGATTGGCCTGCATCAGCAGAGATTGATACATCTGCCGCAGGGTCTCTACCTCGCGCCGAAGCGCATTATACTGAGCTGCTTTCCCAGCTTCCCCGCCGACACGCTGCGATTGTCCGTTATATGCCGCTGATAACAGCTTTTCCTGCCGCAACGAGGCGTCGTAGTCGTTCTTGATGCGTTTTACGATGCTGTTCAGTTCGTTCGTGTATGCACTCTCAAGCAACGGAAGTTGTGCATCGAGTTTCTTCACACTCTCGCGTTTGGATGTATAGGTCGTCTCCAGGACCGCTTTTTCGCGCTTAATCGACTGAATCTGCTGCTGGTATTGCTTTAGTGCGGCGTCGTCCAAAATCTCGCCCAGCGTCTCGGGGGGATTGTTAAGCGTAAGCTCATATCTGGCCTGCCTGGCGATGCGCTCGGATTGGATCTTGGCGAGTTCGGCCTTCAACATCGCTAATTTCGTGTCCTCGAGAGTAGTATCTTGTCCGGCAAATACGTTTCCCGAAGCCCTCACGAAATCCTGGAGGTGCTCTTCGGATTCCTGAACTTTCGATTTCGTTTCTTCAATCTGCTGGGCCAGCCACTCGCTGGTCCTCTGCGAAGTCTGCATGCGAGACCGGGAGGTATCTTCTGCAAACTCCGCAGCCATTGCATTCAAGAACTGAGCCGCCACATCGGGACTGGTCGATTCGCAGCTGAGTTCAATCAGCCTCGTCTTTATGATGGGGCGGGCATCGAAAGACCGGACGGCAACGAGCAGACCGCTGCGGGCATTCTCGAGGGGATCTTGCGTGGTGGGGTGAACACGTTGCCGTAAACGCGAAAATAAGTCCTGTCCGGTTGGCGCCAGCGGCACCGATTCCGATTGCATGCGATCCGCGCCACGTTTCAAGAAAGATCCACCATGGAGGATATTGATCTGAGTTTGAATGTCTACCTCAGTCGCCTCAAAGTTGGTTCCACCCAAACCGCCTTCCTTGAACAACGATGCATTTACATTTAGGACCTCCAATAATAGGCGCGCTTTGTACATCGGCGAGCTCAAGACTACCGACGTGAAACCCGCGGATGCCCCTAAGATCATCAGCGCCAGCAGCAACAGCCAGTATCTTCGGAGAAGCTTGCCAATGTTGATTGATGAACCGCTGGATTCTTCGCTGGCGGGATAGACTGAACCAAATCCCGGCCGCGCCTCAGACAGATGCTCGTCGTAAGGCACCATCTGGTTGTTATGGTCGCCACTTCCCCCGAATAGTATTTCCATAAGATTATTGTTCGCTCCGATCGTCGGGGAAATCCGGTCGGGCAGCACAGCTGTCGGTGCTCGCCGCTACGTCCACCATTCCCTCCTCACGTAGCCGGGTGGCGGCTAACAATCGCAATTGTTCGGTTACCGCCGTGATCAATTGCTCGAGGCGATGCATTCTCTCGGCGAGTTCCTCACCGTTCCGGTGCCGATCACCGTTCGCGATCAGCCGCTGGATTGCCGTTCTGGCAAGATCGGAGACGCTGCGCGCACCTTCCTGCTCGCAAACGCTCACAAACTGACGGAACTCGTCTTCTGATATTCGGAAGTACACGAGACGCTCTCTCGGCTTTAGTACGGCCACAGCATCCCTCCTGCTTGGTTCGAAATTGCCAACTTATTGAAAAGGTTGATCCCGGATACGGGAATTGAACAAGCTACCGCCCTTTTAGTCCCATTTTCCTTTTACATAGGACGGCGACAGCTAGACGCACCGCCGGGCTGATCCCAAACCCACTCAATGACAAATGTCAGTGCGTATTCGGAGTATGCCGAATTCCTATGACAACTGTCAATGAACTTCAGATCTATTTCGTACTCGCAAGTACTAGTACTGGCAATATCCATGAAAAATAGGGAAACTAACGGTATGGAAGTTCGAGGCACGCTATTTGCTTTTGTTGCGTTGACGCTTGCCGCTCAGCCACCAGCCGACCACAAAGCGCCGTCTCCGGCCCCGGCTTCCGCTAATCTGACTAACTGCGTGAAAGGCCTTTCAGAATGCAATATATCCACGCTTAGTCCCGACGAGCTAAAGCAGGTTTCGGACGCATCGAAGAAGCGTAATCTGGACAGTTGTCTAGAAGGTTCGACCCTGTGCGATCCCACCCGCTTATCGGCTACCGAAGCCAGTGCGGTTCAAACCGCCCGATACCGGCGCAACCTCGACAAGTGTACGAACGGCTCAGCCGCTTGCAATCCGCTTATGCTCGACAAAAAGGACGTTGCGGCGATACAGGCGGCCGCTGCCCGGCGGAACTTCGAAAAATGTCTAGCCGGCTCTCCTACTTGCGACCCAATAGGGCTAACTCAGGCTCAAAAGGGGACAGTCGGCGCTTCCGCCGCTCGTCGCAACCTGGATCGGTGTCTGAGCGGATCATCTGCTTGTGACCCATTGCGTCTGACACCCACCGAAGCAGCCTCCGTTCAGGCCACCTCGCTCAGCCGCAACCGGGACCGCTGCCTGGATGGCTCATCCACATGCAATCCGTTAGTGCTGACCGAATCCGAAGCGAAAGCCGTCCGGGCGGAACTGGAGCGCCGAAGACGGGCCAGTTGCCTGAACGGGCTAGCGACGTGCGAACCATTGGAGCTCAACGAAGCCGACTTTAACGCCGCACGGTCCGCGTTTCGATTGCGTAATGTGGAGGCCTGCAAGCGAGGCCTTCCGGCCTGCGATCCTTCGGTACTAACGGGTCCGGAAATGGCGTCTGTGACTGCCGCTTTCCAGGCGAGACGCTCCCGGCTGGAGCGCAGCCGGCAGGTCGCCAAACCATAGTTGCTGGTCGGGTGTAACTTTTTCGTTGGATCGGTGAGCCTGAGGGGCGGGGGGCGGATGTGATTAGTCGCCGTTAGCGCCAGCGACCTCAACTCCCGTCCCAGCGCTGGCAGTATAAAACAGTTGGGCGGCTACCGGCACTCGAACCAACTGTGGCGCATGGCTGGGAGCCTTGCTGATCAGGCCCCGCTCCAACGAGCTCTTAAGGCCCCGCTCAACCGAGCCTACAAACGCACTCAAAATCAGCGGACTCATTTCTGCATTGAAATCGCGAAAGAAATTGACATAGTGGGCGTCGGGAAGGGGGATCCTCAATTGCCAAATCGGATGACCATCCCGCGGGCCGAGATCTTCGAAGACTCGCCCGTAGAGGCTCAGGCGCACGCCTTGAAATCCAAACTCACGCGTGCCGTCCAGAAGCTTAGACCAGCAATCCTCCAGATTTCCGGCCGTTGCAAGCGACGACTCGAAATTCAGCAGCCGGGTCTCCAGATCGATGATGCTGCGGAATTTTCCGCCCAGGAACATCTTGCCGGCCATGGCGAATTCAGCATAGTCCAAGTGCCGGATTCCTACCCAAGCTCCTCCACAGATCACCATCACAATCAATCCGCTGAACTGGTTGTGGAGCGCGCTCGCCACCAAAGACAACACCGCCAGCAAGCTGCACAATCCGTAGATGGTCAGTACGGCTCCTTTGGTGGTGAAGCCCCGGTCTAATAGCTTGTGGTGAATATGTCCACGGTCGCCTTGAAAAATGGGACGGTTGCGCAGATAGCGCCGTACGATCGAAAGCAAGACATCCAACAACGGGATGGAAACTGCCAAAACCGGAACCGTCATCGCGACCAGCGTGACGGACTTCTCGCTCCACAGCGCGCCGAAACACCCCATCAGAAATCCGATTAACAGGCTGCCGCTGTCCCCTAAGAAAACCGATGCTGGATTGAAGTTATAGCGCAGGAAGCCCAGCAGACACCCGACCAGCGGCATGGTGGCCAAAGCCAGAGGAAGATTCCCCTGCGTGAGCGCAGCCACCAACATGGTAATCGCCGCCACCAAGCCGACCCCGGCGGCCAAGCCGTCCATTCCGTCGATCAAATTAAATGCGTTGGTGCAGCCCACCAGCCAAAGAACGGTGATCGCGAAACCCAACCACGGCCATTGCGGAAGAAAATGCAAGAAATGTATATCGACCCGTATTCCGCCCCAGAACGCCAGCATGCTGGCTCCGACGATTCCGATGAGCTTCTCTTTGGCCTTCAATCCGATCAGGTCGTCGACCACACCTGTGAAGAAAACTACTGCGCCAACCAGGCTGAGCCGCAGGATATCGGGCAGGGCTTTATGCAGCAGGTTGGTGTAACTGAAGGGCAATGCGAGCGCGATCGCGAAGGTCGCGGCATAGGAAAGGACAATGGCAATTCCACCTACGCGCGGCAGAGCAGTTGCGTGCTGCTTCCGGCCGCCGTCGGGATGATCGAGGAAGCCGAACTTCCCCAGGTAATCGCGAACAAGTGGCGTCAGAATGAGCGCCAAAACGATGGATATGCCACCGAGAGTGAATATCAGAAACAAAAACTACTCTCCTTGAAACAGCTTTCGTCTCACAGCGGAAATTGCCAGACATGGGCAGGGAAGGGCGATCACTGGAGCGTACTCTTCCAAGTTTTCCGCAATTCGTTAGAGCCTTAGCTTACTCTATTTCTCCGCGAAAAATCACTGAAAATGCCGTGCAATCGGACTAGATCGTACTAGTACTCAAAACACACCGATTTCGTACTAGTACTTCCCCGGGAATCGCTCAGCGCGTTGTGGAGCGAAGCTCGTAATGAATGGCGGCAACGCTCACGTTGCTGCTCAGGTGTCAGGCTTTCTGATCTAGCAGCACGCGCTACAGGCCTGGAATCCGCCTCGTGGCGATTGAAGAATTGAAACTCTCGGAGGTGTTGGTGTTCCGGTTCAGCTGGAAATGGAGAAAGCGTTCCCCCATTAAGATACTGGAGCGAAACGCATGAAGAAGCAACGGAAGCACTGTACGCCGGAAGAGAAAGTCGCCATTCTGAGGCGGCATCTGTTGGAGCAGGTTCCGATCTCAGAACTATGTGACAAGCACGGCCTCCAGCCGACGGTATTCTACCGCTGGCAGAAGGAGTTCTTCGAGAACGGAACGGCTGCCTTTCAGCCGAAAGGGCGGCCCAACCATTCCGCCGAGCAGGAACGAATCGACTACCTTGAGAAGAAGATTCAGACCAAAGATGAGGTCCTGGCCGAATTGATGGCGGAGCACGTCGCGCTAAAAAAAACGCTTGGGGAACTCTGACCGGGGTCTGGGTTCTGCACGATACGCGGGATCAGATCGTTGACTTTGTCCGGCGCTGGTCGGAGAAGACCGAGATCGGCGCCGGGCGGTTTATCGTGTGGCTCGACATCGCTGCCAGCAAGTTCTACGACTGGCGGGAACGCTACGGCAAGGTGAACGAGCACAACGGCTGGGTTCCCCGCGATTTCTGGCTGGACGATTGGGAGAAGCAGGCGATCATCGGCTTCCAATTGAAGAACCCGCTGGAAGGCTATCGGCGCCTGACGTTTATGATGCTGGACGCCGACATTGCGGCGGTGAGTCCGACCAGTGTCTGGCGGGTGCTGGGGCAAGCGGGACTGTTGTCGAAGTGGAACGGCAAGCCGTCGAAGAAGGGCACGGGCTTCGAGCAGCCGCTGGCCGCTCATCAGCACTGGCACATTGATGTGTCGTACATCAATATCAGCGGGACGTTTTATTACCTGTGCAGCGTTCTCGATGGCTGTAGCCGATACATCGTCAACTGGGATCTGCGGGAGTCGATGATCGAGGCGGACATCGAGATCATCCTACAGGCAGCCAAGGAGAAGTACCCGGAGGCGCGGCCCCGGATCATCTCCGACAACGGGCCACAATTCATCGCCAAGGACTTGAAGGAGTTCATTCGGATCTCGGGCATGACCCACGTCAGAACTTCGCCCTACTATCCTCAATCGAACGGAAAGATCGAACGCTGGCACAAATCGCTCAAGGGAGAGTGCATCCGGCCGGGAACGCCGCTGTCGCTGGACGATGCACGGCGTCTGGTGGAGGGCTACGTCCAGCATTACAACAATGTCCATCTGAACAGCGCGGTTGGCTGCATCACGCCGAAGGACATGCTTGCCGGGCGGCAGCAGGAGATCCACGCCGAGCGGGATCGGAAGTTGGAGGCGGCGCGAAAGCAGCGGCAGATTCGTCGGCAGCAGGCTGCGTGATACGCTTTGGAGCCACTGTACGAGAAGCCCACTTTTTGTCCAGTGGGCGGGCGCCGATAAACACTGGCGTGCGGAAGGCCGATTCTGGAAGCCGGTCCGATCCGGGAGCTGGATTTGGTAGCCTCTTGATGGATAGCTTCCAGATGCGCCGTAATCCAGGACCTATCGAGTAAACTGAACTGATTCCCTAAAGTGCCACTTTCCTCCGGCGACAAACTCGGCCCGTATGAGATTCTTGCACCAATCGGGGCGGGCGGCATGGGCGAGGTGTACCGCGCCCGCGATGCCAAGCTGAACCGCGACGTCGCCATCAAAGTGCTGCCCGCGGCGCTGGCCAGCGACGCGCAGTATATGGCGCGCTTCGAGCGTGAAGCGCAAATGCTCGCGGCGTTGAATCATCCCAATATCGCCACCGTCTACGGCATCGAGCAGGGCGCGCTGGTGATGGAGTTGATCGACGGCGCCGACCTGAAAGGTCCTCTGCCTGTCGATGAGGCGCTCGGCATCGCGCGCCAGATCGCCGCGGGTCTCGAAGCGGCGCACGAGAAGGGCATTATCCATCGTGACCTGAAGCCGGCGAACATCAAGCTCACCCCAAACGGCGTGGTCAAGATTCTCGACTTCGGCCTGGCCAAATCGGTGGACACGAACTCCGCTGCAACCCCGGGCTCAAATCCGACCATCTCGCCGACGCTATCGATGCACATGACGCAGGCGGGAATGATCCTGGGCACCGCCGCGTACATGTCCCCCGAACAGGCGCGCGGCAAAGTAATAGACAAGCGCACCGACATTTGGGCCTTCGGCGTGGTGCTGCACGAGATCATAACCGGCAAGCGGCTGTTCGAGGGTGAGGATCTCACCGAGACTCTGGCTTCCGTAGTGAAGGACCAGCCTGACCTGAACGGCGTTCCGGCGAACGTCCGGCGGCTGCTCGAACGGTGCCTGGAAAAAGACCTGAAGAAGCGGCTGCGCGACATCGGGGATCTGGACCTGCTGTTGGAGGAGGCGTCCGCTCCACCCGCTGCAACCGCTCCCTCACGGTCGCGGCTAGGTTGGGTAGCGTGGGCCGTGGCGGGAGTGATGACACTCGCGCTCGCCGCGCTCGCCTTCTTCCACTTCCGCGAGCAGCCGCTGGAGCACCAGGTCCTTCAGTACACCCTGGCCCCTCCAACCTCGAACATATCCAACATGGCAGTCTCGCCCGATGGCCGTCACTTGGTCATCAATACCTCGGGCCAAGACGACCCGGGCCTGTGGGTGCGCTCGCTCGATTCTCTTGAGACTCGGGCCCTGCCGGGAACGGAAAACGCGACCCATCCCTTCTGGTCCCCGGACAGCCGCTACATCGCTTTCTTCGCCCAGGATAAGCTCCTGAAGATCCCATTGACTGGCGGGCCGGCGCAAACCCTGTGCGACGCCCCCAACTCCCGCGGCGGCGCGTGGGGCCGTGACAACGTCATCGTGTTCGCGCCGTCCAACGGCAACAACGGCCTGAGCCGCGTCCCCGCCGGCGGAGGCGTGCCGGTCGCGCTCACCAGGAACGAGGGCCCGGGCACCCATCGCTGGCCCCTGTTCTTGCCCGATGGCCGCCACTTTCTCTACCTGGCAAACCTCGGGTCCGATGGCGGGAAAGACGACGGAATCCGCCTGGCTTCATTGGACTCTCCCGGCAGGGGGGACCCTCCCGGAAGAGGGGACAACCCCAACGGGCGCCAGCTGGTCCCGGACGAATCCAAGCCCGGCTATCTGCCGCCCTCCCCCGGCAATCCACTCGGCCACCTGCTGTTCGTCCGCCAGGGGACTCTGATGGTCCAGCCCGTCGATCCCCAAAGTCTAGATCCGAAAGGCGATCTGTTCCCCGTCGCCGAACGGGTTTCGAGCGGCGCCACAAGTGGCAACTATTTATTCACCGTCGCCGCCAACGGCCTTCTGATCTTCCGATCTGGAGGCCGCGCGGGAGGCAACCAGCACGTTTGGTTCGACCGCAGCGGAAAAGAGGCCGGGACGGTCGGCGGCACAGTGCCGAGCCGCTTTTCCATTGCCTTGTCGCCCGAAGGCAAGCGCGTGGTGATCGAACGCCTCGCCGACCGAAACAACAGCGATTTGTGGATCACCGATATGGAGCACAGCGGTACAGAGACGCGCCTCACTTTCGACCCATCCCCAAATTCCGATCCGGTTTGGTCTCCGGACGGCAGCAAGGTTGCGTTTGCGCGCGCTCAGGGCGGCATCTTCAATCTCTACCAACGAACCTCCAGCGGCTCCGGGCAGGACGAACTTCTGTTTGAGTCTAAGCAATCGAAATTCCCCAAGGACTGGTCTCGCGATGGCAGGTTCCTTATCTTCGAAAATCAAGGCGGAAAGACAGACCGCAATCTGTGGGCTTTACCCATGGCTGGTGCTTCCAAACCAAGCGACAGTAAACCCATTCCACTGCTCCAGACACAGTACTCGGAGACACAAGGCCAGTTGTCGCCGGACAACCGCTGGCTGGCATACGTATCGAATGAATCTGGAACCTTTCAGGTCTATGTCCAACCCTTCGGCCCCGGCTGGGACAAACCCCTCACCGGAAAATGGCAGATATCGACCTCGGGAGGAACGCAACCCCGTTGGCGCGGCGATGGCAAGGAGTTATTCTACATCGCCGCGGACCGGAAGCTGATGGCCGTGGACATCAAAGCCGGCGCCCAGACCTTTGATCGTGGCACTCCCCAAGCCCTGTTTGAATCGCGCTCATCGGCAAGTGACACCGGCGCCTTCGGCTACGCCGTTACCTCTGGCGGCAAACGTTTCCTGATGCCCGTCGCCGCCGGCGCCCAAGGCGAAACGCCTCCCCTCACCGTGCTCGTGAACTGGCTCGCGTGGGTGAAGAAGTAGCGCTGACGGCGCTGGCGAATTGAGCGCCAACTCCTGGATGGTCGCTAGCCTTGATCGGAAACGCCTCGACGCACGAGAGCCGGGGCTAAGATCTGTATCCGAGCCGAGGCGTTCGGCCGGCTGGAACAGGAGCTGAAGCGTACGCAATACGCGGTCGCGGCGCTCGAGATCGACCCCAATCATCTGTGCGCGCTAATGATTCGCGGCAGTGGCTTGATGCGGCTGGGGACTAGGAGCTGATTCTTCGCCCCCGCGAGATCGCCCACCTGCATGCGGAAATCGGTGTGATCAGCATTCTGCAGCGTCGCCTCCATCTCGGGCTTCTTTCTGAAGCGCGTTCAGCACGGAATGGCTGCAGAAGGACCCCCGATCCTTGGAGGGACTTCGAATTAAGGCCTATCTGGCGATGGAGGAGCGAAGGCCCGAGGAGGCGGTAGGAGATGGCCTGGTGACCGCATTGAGGACAGGCATCGATAAGCGCGGAGGAAGTTGCCCGTCTGATCGACGCCGCCGGCAATCTGCAAGCGCGTACCATCGTGATGACGTTGTATTCAACCGGCATACGGCGTAGCGAACTGGTCCGCTTACGCGTCGAGGATGCTTATTCTGCTTCAGTACGGCTAAAGCGAGGTGGTAGGATGCGTCGGCTGAGCCTGAATCCTTCTGTAGCGCCTTTCGATAGTTCAGCTCCGCCTCGGAAAATTGCCCTGATCGAATAGAGCGTTGCCGCGCTCGACATAACCGGCAGCGCTTTTTCCGCAATCGGATAGAAAACCAATTGCCAGCAAGACGCCCAGCAATCCTATCCAGTTCTTACAACTCATCCATTTCTTACAACTCATCTATCGCATTCTTACAACTCATCTATCGCACCCGCGCAACTCCGACCTGCGCCTTATCGAATGTAATCACTGCCAACCTAAATGTCAATAAACCGGGTAGGCAGTGGTCTCGGGCCTTCCAGAGACTTTTGCGAGGTCGCTCGAGAATTTACGACGTCACCCGCCGGCGATAAATCATCCCCCACAGACTTAGTAAGCCAACCAGTAAGATGCCGTAGAAGCGCGGCTCGGGCGTAACTTCAACCAGATAAGTCTGGATCCTGGTGCTGTCTGAAAGGGCTCCCATCGGGCTACCTGGAACGTAGGCTCCGCTGGCCACCGCCCATCCGCTGAAGTTATAGCCGGAAGCCAGCATACTCTCCGCGGTACCGATCAAACTGTTCGCAGCACCCAGGTTGGGTTCGCCGTTGGTTCCCGACTGCCCAGGCGCGATGGACGTGTTCTCCATCACCTGCCAGATGGCCTGCTGAACGGCGTCGTTGTTAGGATTGTCAACGGGGGCCTGCTGAGGGTTGTACATGGTGATCAGTATGGCCGCGAGTTTATAACGGGTCAGCGCATCGTTGGAGTTCGACACGCCACTAACACTGTAAAGCCAACTACCTCCACCATTTCCTACAGACCCGTAGCGAACCTGAGTTCCATCATCGAAGGCGGTGTCCGCTGTCGTATTCAGTGAAACGATGTTGGCGGTATAACTCGGTTGATCGAATTCCTGGGAATCCACGCACCAAAGGGTAACGTTGGATATCGGTCCGATCGTCGCGGTGAAGGCGCCCCCACACCCTGGGATAACATTGCAGATTCCTCCACCGGTAGGATTCGACGTGAGATTAGAAATGTTCTGAACGCCGAGCTGGCTCGGAGTAATAGGGACGGGCCCGCCAAAGACCGGCGTGATCGCCAGAGCTGTAAGCGCGAGTAAGTAAGTGAAGGTGGATTTCATTGCAAATGTAGAATAGGCGACCCCTCTGGATGGGTCAACGCTGGCTGGGTGTGTTTTTTCATCGGTACGCTCTAGTACCAGTGAACCAATCACATCCGAAACATCAGAAGATGTTGAATCTGCGAATGCTCTTCGGCGGAAGGATGTAACTCCTGCGCGGCCCCAAGTTCACGATTTGCAGAGTTTACGTCTCCGCTTTCGAGGTATGCCATGGCAAGATGAATACGGAACGAGGCATTCTGCGGCTGTCGTTGGCGAAGGGTCTGAAAGACTTTTAAAGCGCTTGGGATATTCTTCTTCTTGAGATAGACCCAGCCCAGCGTATCGGTGAATTCGAGGTTGCCGGGGCTTTTCTGAACAGCTTGCCGCGCCATTTGCAGAGCTTCGTTTAGGTCGCCATTGGTCTCCACCAGAGCGAAGGCCAGATTATTCATCACGGAAGTGTTCTCTGGGTCTAAACGCAGACTCTCGCGATAGCTGGCGATGGCTTCCTGGCGCCGGCCCGTCTGCTCCAAAACCTTCCCCAACATAGCCGCGGGAAGCGGATCCTGAGGATTCAAGCGGTGGGCCGCTTGAAATTGGGCCAGCGCCTGGTTGAACTGGCCCCGCGCGTCATATAGCAAACCGAGTTGAAGCGGGACCTCTCTTTCGGCGGATTGCATCTGTAAAAGTTTTTGATATTGTTCGATTCCGAGATCAAGGCGGCCTGCCCGGCTCGCTGTTTCAGCTAGCAACCGGTGTAGTTCGGGCGACTGCGGGAACGCCTCCATCTCTTTCTCTAAAACCTCGATGCCCTTGTCCCACTCTCTCCGCGCCGCATACATCTCCAGCATTCCTTTGAGAAGGCGAATGTCGCCTTGGCCGGCATGATAGTGTTTGCGAAAGATTACCTCGGCTTGGTCGTAGTGTTTCTCCTGTATGTCGAGCAGCCCCAGTTGCAGATATGCGCCTTCCAGATTCGGATAATCGTGAATCAGGCTCGTCAGGATCGCCCGTGTTTGCCCATAATCGCCCAAGCCCGCGAGACTGGCGGAGTGTACCAGCCGGCCGCTCGGATTCCGAGGATCGATTGCCAGCCACATGTCCGAGTATCGTTGGGCATCCGCGAACCGCTGTTCCCGAAGGTACAGATGGGAGAGAGAATCCAGGGTGGGAATATCGGCGTTATTGACCCGGAGAATAGCCAGGTACTGCGCTTTGGCCGCTTCATCGGCTCCTTTTCGCTCGTACGCTGTACCGAGCTCGTAAGCAATTTTGAGCTTGCCAGGTTGTCGCTCAACCAAGCGCTTGAGGTCCGAGATGGCTTGGTCGAGGTCCTGAGACTTACCGCTCGCCATACGTAACACTGCTCGGGAGGCCCGCGCGTCATCCTCTTCAGGGTGATCCTTTAAAACATCATCCAGTATTTTTTCGGCTTCCGCGCGCCGGCCGGCGGACAGCAACACGGTCGCGAGGCGCTTTTGATAAACAAGCTTGTTCTTTGGATTCGCCCGGATGCCGGCTTCGTATTCTTTACTCGCGTCACTCCAGTCTCCGCTTTCGGCGTAAAAGTTCCCGGCGTCGAGATGTCCTTCCGGATATTCTTGCGGCCGGAAAGAGATCTGGCCGAGCAATGGAATCGCTTGCTCGCGTTTTCCTGTGCGCCAATAATGCCGGCAGAGCTGGGTTACAAAGAAGCTGTTCCTGGGGTTGTTTGCGATCTTGCGCTTCAAAACATTCTCGGCGTCCCCCAGGCGCTTCAGGTCCATGAAGTGCGCATACAGAATGTCGTACAAAGGCCCATAATTTTTGTGAGCGTCGAGGAAGTGTACGGCCAGGGACTCACCCGCCTCGAATTGGGCATCGCGAAAAAGACTTTGAACCAACAAGCCGGCTACATCCGGCCGGTCTGGCTGAATCTGGTTGGCTCGCCGGAAATTCTCAATGGCCTCTTTCGGTTTGTTATCGGCTATTGCCAGGTATCCTTTTAGCCTTAGCCCGTAAAACGAATTCGGATCTTTGTTCAGCAGCTCGGTTGTGAATCGGGATGCTTGTTGATACAGTCCGGCGAAATTCGCCGGGTCCGAAAGGTAGGTTCTGACATAGAGTTCCGCCAACTCGGCTTTTGACTGGGCGCGATCGGGCATCAGGGCCACTGCATGTTGAAGCGCTTCGGCTGCCTGGGCCGGGCTGCCTTGCTGGAGTTCGGTAAGTCCGAGTTTCAGATAGGCTTCGCCGAACTTAGGATCCTTCTGGATCGCTTTGCGGAATTCGATGGAGGCCTCGGAGTATTGGCCTCCCTCGTACAGTTTCGTTCCGCGATCGAACGCCTTTCGCGCGGTGAAGCCACAGGAGGCCGACAGAATAGCGGCGACAAGGGCCACGATCACTGGCAAAGTTTTCATGCACTACCACGGTGTCATGCGCCGGCGCGGGCTTCAATGGCTCCGTGGTACGGCAGGAGGGTTACGAATGGCCTAGCTCGGGGCTGCTATGGCGCCACCCGCTTGGCAATTTCGGACGAGAAACTGAAGGGGATTTCAAGAATTACGTCCACATCCACTGCTGTGCCGTCCCGTGTTGCCGGTTTGAACTCCCAGGATGCGACGTCTTGAATTACCGCCTGAGCGAACGCCGCACCAGTGTTGCGAAGCAGCGAGATTCCGTCGATTTTACCGTCTTTTCGTATCACCGCCGCAAGTTGTATGCGGAATTCCGTTCGGGCGCTGGGTACCAGTGTTTCAACTGGCTCAAACTTGCGTAGCGGTATGGGTGCCCGCATGAGCGGCGAATCTCCAGGTTTCGGTTGCTGTTCGGCGAACCAGAGAATCCAGTCACCCGAGTAATCCGGCAGGTTTTCGATCGGGACCACCATCGTATACACCAATCGCCCCTGGAAACGGGCATCGATCTGCCGCGGAATAGTTCTAGAGGCCGGCCGCAAGGGAACGGACAGAGTAGTCACAGGAATACTCCGAATTTTTTCGGCGTACAAGAGAGTCTTCCGGGCGGGCTCGACATGCGGGGGTTCGACCTTGGTGCGATCCTCCCGAATGCTCAAATCCGGCACGGATAGGCCGCCTTTCACCTCTCCGGTGGCCGTTTCGCCGACAATTGGCGCTTTTGAGAACTCACCTGGACGCGCACCGTTGGGAAGCGGGCCGTTGAGCTTGTCGGCAGGGTGTAAACCGGCTATAGCGATGTCCACCTTGGCGTTGCCGGCCGTCGTCACCGGCCCCGGCGGCGCATTTGGCGGAGGCGCGATGCCGTTTGAGAACGCCGGCGTCCCGATTCCTTCAGGCAAGGCATTCCTGGCGCTGGATGTGCCGACAACTGACGCATCCGGCATCGCAACGTCGGCGGTTTGGACCGGGATTGTGAGCCGAGCCTCCTGCTTCACCGGCGGTGGCGGGACGAACGCCTTGCGCGGCTTGGGAATCTCGACCGCCTGGACAGGATGCTCCTCGGCGTGGTTCAAATCCCCTTTTGGCTGGGGTTGCGACAGGTTTGGCTGGGGGGCAGGCGGGCCCAAAACTTGAGGTTTTTCAGGCTTTTTCAGCTCGGGAGGGGGCGGCGCGGGGATCGCGGTCGCAACTCTGGCAATCAGGTTCGGCACTGCCAGGTCCTGTTTGATCTCGATCTTCGGGACCGGAATCCAGATGAACTGTTTATTCGAGGTCGCTTTTGGCGCAGTCGCGATGATGACGTCTCGTGACAATTCTTTCCCCCGTGGCTTAGGGAAGGTTCCAATGCGCTGGGCTGCGTCGACGTCCGGCAGATCCGGCTTGCGATAGTCATACCAGACGATTTTGTGCTCATCGGGCCGGATAACATCTTCATAAATGGGCCTGTTTGATACGTAAACTTGGGGCGGAATCAAGCCCAGGGCCAACACAACCGAGGAGTGCAGGAACACGGAGACCGCAAACGAGCGCGGCCGAATGCGATAAACGGGGACCTGCCGCGGTGGATCGCCCTCAAGCCAGTTTGATCGAATATTTACTTTTATCGACATTAGCTTGGACAGGCCTTAAGCCTGAAGAATAGCAAACTTTATCCGGCTCACTTCTTTGAATCGACGAAAGTACCACGACTCTGTAGGCCGCCCAGTTCGTGAAGTTATTGTAGAATAGTCGCTTAGCTCAGGCTGGCAAAAACGAACCCAGGATGAGAGTCAGGCTCACATTCCATTGCCCCCGTTGCGGGTCGCGATCGATCCGGCCCTCGTGGAAGCCAGCTTTTCGGGACCCTTTCCTTCGTATTTTGGGCGTTCGGCCTCACCGCTGCCACGTATGCCGGTCCAGATTCTACCTTTTCATACCCAACACATTGCGGATTTTCGTCGCGGCGCTGAATCGCCCGCCTAGCAGTGGCGAGACCGTGGGAGCCGCAGGCGCCGAGTTAACGCCCGAAGCCAAGCGGCGGTGGATAATTTGGGGTCCGCTTCGAAATAATCGCCTCTGGTAGTTTCTCCAAAGTTAAAGCACAGACTTCCGATTACTTCCGATTCAGGATTAAGAGGAAATTGGGATGAAACTCCCATAACCCGGTTACAGGTGTCTTGGTATTGGTTTTGCCTGCTCTTGCGGGTGATATCAGCGGCCACGCCCGGATCAGTAAGCGGCTGACCAAAAAGGTCCTTTCTCCTGTTGCGTACGATCTGCGCGGCGTCGCGGCGGCGCCCGCTCCAGTCGCCTCCAACCAGTGAATGTCGGGGCGTTCAGCTGGCGACGACATTTCGCGCGTTGGATTGGCCGTTCCGGTAGGAATGGTAAACGCCCCGGTCGCGTCATTCGCCCGGACGTCGTAAATGCCAGTTCTGATGGATTCGCTTCATGGGAGGAATCACTTCGGCGAGCTTTCTCCCATCACTTTTTCAGCTTCAGATTAACTATTGCGGCCTTCTTGGTGTTGAACACGGTCAGCGTCTTCTTGCCGCTGATGACGGTGTCCTTCTTGGCCTCAAGTTCGTATTCCACGTTAGTGCTCAACCCTGCGAAATGATAGCTGCCGTCCGGCTCAGTGATGTACGAGCGAATCTGTAGCGACTTGGTGTCCTTCAATTGCACCACAGCACCGGCCGCCGGCTTGCCGGATGCATCGGTGACGACGCCTTGTACCGATCGTGTGCCGGTGTCCTCGTTCTGGCCGATCAGAGCGACGGTGAACAGTACGGCAATCAGCCCAGCAGCCGCAGCCAGTCTCATATTCACTCGCTTATTTTGATTGTGACTGCAATGAAAACGTTACATCGACACGCGCTTCGCCTTCCACGTCGATGGACTTCTCTTGGTCGTTATAGCCCTTCGCCGCTGCCCGCACGGTGTAGTGCATGGTGAGCGGTGGCAATCGGAAAACGTACTCACCGCGCGAGTTGCACACAGTTTGCTGTTTCTTTATTTTCGCGGCCGACGATCCCGGCGACGGGTCGGGGGTGAGGGTTACCGTCGCGTTGGGCAGGGCGAAACCGGGATCGCGAAACACCGTGCCCGATATCAAAGCGTACGATTCCGGCTCGGTCTTCTTCTTGGCGGCCTGAGCCTCGGGGAGGATGGCGATCAATGCCAGCAGGAGGCTAATGCCAATCCTCTTCTTCTTCTTCCTCCTCTTCCTCGTCTTCGTCCTCGTCATAATCGAAGTCTTCTTCTTCTTCCTCGTCCTCTTCTTCTTCGTCCTCCGTGGTTTCGAGCTCAAAAGGATCGAGACCGGTCACGGTGAGATCGGCGCCGCATTCCTCGCAGGTCAGCGTGTCGCCTTCGTCAAGTTCGTCCTCGTCTACGTCGATCACAGCGTCGCAGTTTGGACAGTTGACCATCTACTTTCCCTCCAGAAGCATATTCCCTTATACAAGAATTCGAGCGTTAGCGCTTATGCGTTGGCCTTGGCCTGGCGGCGCCGGGTGGTAGGCGGCACGATGCCGTTCAAGCGGAGATACATAAAGAGCTGCTGGCGATGAGTCAGCTCGTGT
>Ga0210389_10001268_pt1 | contig 20650 bp, 16 predicted proteins | sample IncBWH28OmetaG_FD_160127 | JGI IMG/M metagenome (GOLD analysis project Ga0210389, IMG submission 160127) | Forest soil microbial communities from Barre Woods Harvard Forest LTER site, Petersham, Massachusetts, United States - Inc-BW-H-28-O ...
ACCTGACCTTCCTGCCGTTCTTCGCCCGCGCCGTGATCGACGCCCTCAAGATCCACCCGAACATCAACGCCAGCTACAACGAAGCGACCAAAGAGATCACCTACTACGACGCCGAGCACCTCGGCTTTGCCGTGGACACCGACCAGGGCCTGCTCTCCCCGGTCATCCACAATGCCGGCGACTTGTCGCTGGGCGGGCTGGCCCGAGCGATCGCCGATATCGCCGCGCGCGCCCGGTCGGGCAAGTTGAAGCCCGACGAGTTATCCGGTGGCACCTTCACCATCACCAACATCGGCAGCCAGGGGGCGTTGTTCGACACCCCGATCCTGGTGCCGCCGCAGGCCGCCATGCTGGGCACCGGCGCCATCGTCAAACGCCCGCGGGTGGTCGTCGATGACAGCGGCAACGAATCGATCGGGGTCCGCTCGATCTGCTATCTCCCGCTGACCTATGACCACCGGCTGATCGACGGCGCCGATGCCGGACGCTTCCTCACCACCATCAAGCACCGGCTCGAAGAGGGGGCGTTCGAGGCCGACCTGGGGCTGTGACAAGGTGGCTCAGGCTGGTCCTAAGGCCACCGTCGCGATAGCGGGTTCGTCCGGCCTGATCGGCTCGGCCTTGGCCGCGGCGCTGCGGGCCGCCGACCACCCGGTGCTCCGCATCGTGCGCCGCACCCCGGCGAATTCCGAGGAACTGCACTGGAACCCCGAGAGCGGCGAGTTCGATGCCGACGCGCTCGCCGACGTCGACGCCGTCGTCAACCTGTGCGGTGTCAACGTCGGCCAGCGCAGGTGGTCCGGCGCCTTCAAGCAGAGTCTGCGTGACAGCCGCATCACACCCACTGAAGTGTTGTCCGCCGCGGTCGCCGACGCCGGCGTCGAAACCCTGATCAATGCCAGCGCGGTGGGCTACTACGGCGACACCAAGGCCCGCGTAGTTGACGAAACCGCCTCGGCGGGGACAGGTTTTTTGGCCCAGCTGTGCCTGGATTGGGAGGCGGCCACGTTGCCGGCCCAATATGACGGCACCCGTGTTGTGTTGGTCCGTACCGGCCTGGTGCTGGCCCCGGCGGGTGGTGCACTGGGCCGGATGCGGCCGCTGTTCTCGGTGGGTCTGGGCGCCCGGCTGGGCAGCGGCCGCCAGTACATGTCATGGATCAGCCTTGAGGACGAGGTGCGCGCGCTGCTGTTCGCCATCTCGCAGCCCACCCTGTCCGGCCCGGTCAATCTGACCGGGCCGGCGCCGGTTACCAACGCCGAGTTCACCACGGCATTCGGCCGTGCGGTCAACCGCCCCACCCCGTTGGCGATGCCCGGCTTCGCGGTACGCACCGCGCTCGGCGAGTTCGCCGACGAGGGGCTGCTCATCGGTCAGCGCGCCATCCCGTCCGCCCTGGAGCGCGCCGGTTTCCAGTTCCACCACAACACCATTGGCGAGGCGCTGGAGTATGCCACCGCGCGGCGCGACCACGATTAGACCCGTGGGGTGGCTCGGGGTAGCCTCGCCAGCGTGACGGCTTCCATCCGGTCAAGCCTGGCCGCGATTGACGTCCGCCAGCTGGCGGTGGTCGACTACCTCGCTGCCTGGCAGCTGCAGCGAGACCTGGCCGACGCCAGGGTCGCCGGCGGCCGCGACACGCTGCTGCTATTGGAGCACCCCGCGGTCTATACCGCCGGGCGGCGCACTGAGCCGCACGAACGACCAACTGACGGCACTCCCGTCGTCGACACCGACCGCGGCGGCAAGATCACCTGGCATGGTCCAGGACAGTTGGTCGGCTACCCGATCATCGGACTGGCCGAACCGCTCGATGTGGTCAATTACGTTCGGCGCCTTGAAGAATCGCTGATCAAGGTGTGCGCCGACCTGGGCCTGGACACGATCCGAGTCGACGGCAGATCCGGGGTGTGGGTGCCGGGCGGCGCCGACCGGCCCGCGCGCAAGGTCGCCGCGATCGGCGTCCGGGTGGCGCGTGCGACCACGACGCACGGATTTGCGCTCAACTGCGATTGCGATTTGGGCGCGTTCACCACCATCGTGCCGTGTGGCATCAGCGACGCCGGGGTCACATCGTTGTCCGCCGAACTCGGTCGCACGGTCGCTGCCGACGATGTCCGGTCGGCGGTCGCCGACGCCGTCTGCGACGCCCTGGACGGGGTGTTGGCGGTCGCCGAGCATACCGCTGCACATACCGCCACCCGGGTAGCATCAGCAAGGTGACTGTCGCTCCGGAGCCTGATGTCGCCGGCCCTGCGGCTCCGTCGGGCCGTCGCCTACTGCGCCTGGAAGTGCGCAATGCGCAGACGCCGATCGAGCGCAAGCCGCCGTGGATCAAGACGCGGGCCCGGATGGGACCTGAGTACACCGAGCTGAAGAGCCTGGTCCGGCGGGAGGGTCTGCACACGGTCTGCGAAGAGGCCGGGTGCCCCAATATTTTCGAATGCTGGGAGGACCGGGAAGCCACCTTCCTGATCGGTGGTGACCAGTGCACCCGTCGCTGCGACTTCTGTCAGATCGACACTGGAAAGCCGGTTGCCCTGGACCGCGACGAGCCGCGGCGGGTCGCCGAGAGTGTGCGAACCATGGGGCTGCGCTACGCCACCGTCACCGGGGTGGCCCGCGACGACCTGCCCGACGGCGGGGCCTGGCTGTACGCCGCGACCGTCCGCACCATCAAGGAGCTCAACCCGTCGACCGGCGTCGAGCTGTTGATCCCCGACTTCAACGGTGAACCCGCCCGGCTTGCCGAGGTCTTCGAATCCCGTCCGGAAGTGTTGGCGCACAACGTCGAAACCGTGCCCCGTGTCTTCAAACGGATCCGCCCTGCGTTTGCCTACCGGCGCAGTCTGGACGTGCTCACCGCCGCGGGCGACTTCGGCCTGGTCACCAAGAGCAACCTGATCCTCGGCCTGGGCGAAACGCCCGACGAGGTGCGCACGGCCCTGGCCGATCTGCGTGAAGCCGGCTGCGACATCGTCACCGTCACCCAATATCTGCGTCCGTCGGCGCGCCACCATCCCGTCGAGCGTTGGGTAAGGCCCGAGGAGTTCGTCGAGTACGCGCAGCACGCGGAGGGGCTGGGTTTCTCGGGGGTGCTGGCCGGGCCGCTGGTGCGGTCGTCGTACCGGGCGCGTCGGCTCTACGAGCAAGCGCGTGCCTCCGCGGCATCGCACTAGCCGGTGCTTACGTATTCTTGGTAACTATGGCTAAACCCCGAACTGCCGCTGCGAACAAGGCCGCCAGGGCGGAGGCAAAGGCCGCCAGCAAGGCCGCCGCTCGTCAGCGCCGCGCTCAGCTATGGCAGGCGTTTAACTTGCAGCGCAAGCAGGACAAGCGCCTGCTGCCGTACATGATTGGCGCCTTCGTGCTGATCGTGGCTGCGTCGGTGGCGGGCGGTGTGTTGGCCGGCGGGTTCACCATGCTCACCTTGATCCCGCTCGGCGTGGTGCTGGGTGCGTTGGTCGCGTTCATCATCTTCACTCGCCGCGCCCAGCGGAGCATCTTCCGTCAAGCCGAAGGCCAGACCGGCGCGGCGGCGTGGGCGCTGGACAATCTGCGCGGCAAGTGGCGGGTGACCCCGGGTGTGGCTGCCACCGGCCACTTCGACGCCGTGCACCGGGTGATCGGTCGGCCTGGCGTCATCTTCGTCGCCGAGGGCTCCGCGGCACGGGTCAAACCGCTGCTGGCCCAGGAGAAAAAGCGCACCGCACGATTGGTCGGCGACATTCCGATCTACGACGTCGTCGTCGGCAACGGCGAGGGCGAGGTTCCGCTGGCCAAGTTGGAGCGCCATCTGAATCGGCTTCCGGCCAACATCACCGCCAAACAAATGGACGCGCTGGAGTCGCGGTTGGCCGCGCTCGGTTCGCGGACCGGTACCAGCCTCATGCCCAAGGGACCACTGCCCAACGCCGGCAAGTTGCGCGGCGTGCAGCGCACGGTGCGCCGCAAGTAGCACACAATCAGGCCTAGCGGCGCACCACCGCCGTGCCGGTCACCCGATCTTGCAGCCCCCGCCCGTCCGAATCGACGAACAACGGCGGAATGACGACTCCGATGAGCAGCCCCCGCACCGCCAACCGGCCCACCCCGACAGGCACGCGGCCGTCCACCGCCGCCACCTGGAGGCCCAGGGCCAACTGACCGGGTGTGAACCCGAACAGCCGCACCGCCACCACGCCCAGTAGAAGCCAGATCACCAAGATCGCGGTCGACAACATCGCCTTCGAGATGGCGCCGGCCCCCAGGGCCAGCAGCGCCAGGCCGTAGGAGATCAGCCAGTCGATCAGCAGGGCCACCACCCGGCGACCCATCGGTGCCAATGAACCCGGCCCGCTCTCCGGCAAACCGAGGTCTCCGCCGGGATATGCGGGACGCGATCCCGCCGTCATCGGCCGGATCCCGTAGCCCAGCGGGGCGGCCCGCTGCGCCTGTGCAGCAGACCAGATACGATCTTGCGGTCCATGGCCCCACAATAGAGTCCGCGCGGGGTGACCCGGCCTCCTCTGTGAGCGACGTGGTCACGTAACCTCTGCGCAACGCCAGCTTGACTTACGGGCAATAACAACTCCATACCGTCAGGCCGCGGATCACCAAGTAAAGGAGCACATCAGTGACAGATATGACGCCCGACGACGTCTTCAAGCTCGCCAAGGACGAGGAAGTCCAGTACGTCGACGTCCGGTTCTGCGACCTGCCCGGCGTCATGCAGCACTTCACAATTCCGGCTTCCGCATTCGACGAGAGCCTGTTCGAGAACGGCGTGGCCTTTGACGGCTCGTCGATTCGCGGGTTCCAGGCCATCCACGAATCCGACATGCTGCTGCTGCCCGATCCGAACACCGCGCAAGTCGATCCGTTCCGCGAGGCCAAGACGCTCAACCTCAACTTCTTCGTGCATGACCCATTCACCCTTGAGCCGTACTCGCGCGATCCGCGCAATATCGCCCGCAAGGCCGAGACCTACCTGGCCAGCACCGGCATCGCCGACACCGCGTACTTCGGCGCCGAGGCCGAGTTCTATATCTTCGACTCGGTGAGCTTCGACTCGCGAGCTAATGGCTCGTTCTACGAAGTGGACGCGATCTCGGGGTGGTGGAACACCGGCAACGCGACCGAGGCTGACGGCAGCCCCAACCGCGGATACAAGGTCCGCCACAAGGGCGGATATTTCCCGGTGGCCCCCAACGACCAGTACGTCGACCTGCGCGACAAGATGCTCACCAACCTGATCAACGCCGGCTTCATCCTGGAGAAGGGCCACCACGAGGTGGGCAGTGGCGGACAGGCCGAGATCAACTATCAGTTCAACTCGCTGCTGCACGCCGCGGACGACATGCAGCTGTACAAGTACATCATCAAAAACACCGCGTGGCAGAACGGCAAGACCGTGACCTTCATGCCCAAGCCGCTGTTCGGCGACAACGGCTCCGGTATGCACTGCCACCAGTCGCTGTGGAAGAACGGCAGCCCGCTGATGTACGACGAGACCGGGTATGCCGGTCTGTCGGATACGGCCCGCCACTACATCGGCGGCCTGTTGCACCACGCGCCGTCGCTGCTGGCCTTCACCAACCCGACGGTCAACTCCTACAAGCGGCTGGTGCCGGGCTATGAAGCCCCGATCAACCTGGTCTACAGCCAGCGCAACCGCTCGGCGTGCGTGCGCATCCCGATTACCGGCAGCAACCCGAAGGCCAAGCGGCTGGAGTTCCGGAGCCCCGACTCGTCGGGCAACCCGTATCTGGCGTTCTCGGCGATGCTGATGGCGGGTCTGGACGGCATCAAGAACAAGATCGAGCCGCAGGCCCCGGTCGACAAGGATCTCTACGAGCTGCCACCGGAAGAGGCCGCGAACATCCCGCAGACCCCGACCCAGCTGGCCGATGTGATCGACCGTCTCGAGGCCGACCACGAATATCTCACCGAGGGCGGCGTGTTCACACCCGATCTCATCGAAACCTGGATCGCCTTCAAACGCGAAAACGAGATCGAGCCGGTCAACATCCGGCCGCATCCGTACGAATTCGCGCTGTACTTCGACGTGTGAGCCGAGAAACGACGCGCCCAGATATAAACCAGTGCGAACGTCGGCGGCGTGTCGTGTGCGTGGTGTACATGTCGCGGCGGCGTGGCGCATCCTTGCCTGCACCGTCTTAACGTCCGCGCCGGAGGCGATCAACAGCGACGCAAGGTAGTGCCGCAGGTCGTGGAAGCTGAATCCCTCAGGTAGCCCGCCGATTCCCCCGGGCCTCGCGGATCGCACGCTCGATGATCCACGGCCCCCACCGGTCCGTGCCCGGCCCGTTGGTGACCATCATCTCGGACGGGTATGCCTTGACCGATGCCGGCAGCAGCAGCGCCAGGTCCCGCGGAATCGGTATCGGCTGATCGCTGCCATCGGTCTTCAGCGGCTTGGCCGGCCCTCCTGTCGCTGAGTAGGTTCTCCCGGCGCCGCCATTCTCCGTTATCGCTGAGCAGGTTCTCCCGGCGCCGCCATTCTCCGTTATCGCTGAGAAGGTTCTCCCGGCGCCGCCATTCTCCGTTATCGCTGAGAAGGTTCTCCCGGCGCCGCCATTCTCCGTTAGGGGTGCCTACCTCGTCGCCAACCCGTTAATCGAATTCGATTTCGTTTGCGAGGTCCTTTCTCCTCTCGCGCTCTGCCTGGCGGGCTTTACCTTCCTCGCCTACGTGGTGTCGTGCCTCAACGGCGCGCTTCCGGTATTCCTCACCCTCAGCGGCGATCTTGGAAACGATCTCCCGAAGGGAGTCGCGATGTTGTCCCACCTTCTCGATGGTGGTTTCGGTGACAGTCAAATGCCTCAGATCCCGCTCAATTTTGACCCAGCCAGCCGGGCTAAGAGGCGGCGTACCCCATCCCGCGACATAGTCTTGTTCGCCAGCCGTGAGTTTGCGAGACAATTCAATGTGCACGCTGTAGACCGGCTCATCGGTCTCCTCGATTCGAGGAGTCCCGATGAGTTTTAACTCCTCGGTGGGCGGCTCCAAGTTTGGTTCCGGGTCCCGAAGAGGGGGCCTTTCCGCCACGTGTCCGACCTCCTCGTTGGGTTCGTTCTCGGAGATATTGCGGCCAGGTCGACCGTAGCCGAGTCATCCGACACGGCGCCTTGGGGTCAGGTCGGTTGGAGTTCGAGCACCCTACCGCCGAGGCGGCGAAGCGCAATGCGGAGTTTATGGACTGTCAGAAACCTTAAGGCGGTACCACACTCATCGTCTACCCGCTGGACACAGGGTTGAAGCAGCTCGTCTCCCGGTCCACACGTATGGGCCGCGTGGATTGCGAGCTCCGCGTGTAGCGGGCCCCGCTAAGCACAAGCTGACCACAGTGGTCGCACGGCTTGTCGGTTATCTCCCAGGGCGAGGTTTCACTCATCGACTTAAGTCCCCGGCGCGTCGTCGCCACACGTTATGTGTCGCTGTCTTCGGCGCGCAGCCGCCAAACACGTTGTGCCGTAAGTCTATTGGATCTAGATGGAGTATGTCGGAAAGGCGTCTAGCCATCGAGCGCGAGGTCCTTGCGGAAGCGCCGCATACCGTCGATCTTGTCGTCCAAGGAGGCATCTGGCCCGGCGTAGAACATCCACGGCATGGTGATGATGCCGGTGATGCCGGCGTCAGCGGCGCGCCGATAGTCGGCGGTGGTGAAGGCGTCGGTCAGTGGCGTCAGGACGGTGAAATCGTGCATGGCCAAACCGTTTTCGGTGCGCAGTTCCCGCAGCCGACCCACCGCATCGATAGCGCGGTCGGTGTTGATCAGGTCACCGATCCAGCCGTCGTGCCGCGCAGCGCGGCGCAGTGCGGCGTCACTGAGCCCGCCGACATACACCGGTATCGGCGGCGGTGTCGGCTGCATCTCCAGCCGCGGCGCCCGGTAGAACTCGCCCTGGAATTCCGTCCAGCCCGGTTCCCACAGCGCTCGCATCAAGTCGAGCATCTCGTCGGTGCGTTTGCCACGGGCGGCGAATTGCTCACCCATCAAGGCGAATTCCTCCGCGCACCAGCCGACGCCGATGCCGAGCTCCACCCGGCCGGACGCTAACAGAGCCGCGGTGCCAATGGCTTTGGCCGCAGAGTAGGGGTTGCGCATAGCGGGAATGTAGACGGTGGTGACGAACCGGACCCGCGTCGTGACCTGCGCAACGGCGCCCACGAGAACCCAGGGATCGGGCCAGTCGGTGAACGGCTGCCACCGTCGTTGCCCGTCCTTGGTGTACGGGTACGGGGTGTCCAGCGTCTCCAGGTTGACGACGTGGTCCGGGATCCCGATGCCGTCGTAGCCGAGCTCGTCGGCGGCTTTGGCGACCTCGATGATCTCCCGCGTGTTCAAGAAGGCGCTGCTGATGTAGAACTTCATTCAGTTTCCCTTACCCATGTCGGCTGGATAAAGACGCCTTCGGCCTCCACAGTGATCCCTTCGGCATCCGAAATAAAGCCGCGCGCAAAGGCTTTGACACCTTCGATACGGTCGATGAAGGCCTCGGCCCGAAGCCGTCCCAGTGGAGTACCGCGCAGGTACTTCACGGTGATGGTCCCGGTGAAAAACGGCTTGGTCATGCCCTGGCTGGCCGCTTCCCCAAGCAGGTGATCAAGCACGAGGGCGCTGACTCCGCCGTGCACCAGAGTGGGCGGACCCTCGTAGGCCGACCCGAGGACGAACTCGCTCCAGCACCGCCCGCCGCCGTCGTGCTGGACCATCAACGGCGGGGCTATCGGATTGCACAGGCCGATCGCGGCGTTACCCAACGGCAGCGGACGACCGTCGACGACGTAGCTCATACCGTACGGCCGGGTCCGCTGGCGCAATGACCGGGTCACCGCCTCGATCGCGGCGCGAGCATCCTCGACGACGTCGTCGTCAGCCTGGGTCCAGATGGTGGCGTCGATGAGATCCCGCACGGCCTCGGCCAGCGGCGCGTACAGCGCCATCACTCGATCACGCTCCGCGGCGCTCAACACCTCGAAACGGGCGCCCAACGCGCCGTCCTCCCGAGTCAACTCCCGAACACCTTGCGCACGACCGCTTTTGCGCGCCGCGTCACCCGCAGATAGTTGTCCAGGAATTCGCTGCCGTCGTCGTTTGGCCAGCCTGCGGCGACCGCCACCGCGTTGAGCTGACGTCCGGGTCCCGGCAGCTGGTCGGTGGGCTTACCACGAACCAGAACCAACGCGTTGCGGGCCCGGGTGGCCGTCAACCACGCCTGCCGCAGCAGGTCCACCTCCTCCACCGGAACCAGATCGGCCGCGGCGATCGCGTCCAGGGATTGCAGCGTCGAGGTGTTGTGCAGGGCCGGGAGCTCATGCGCGTGCCGCAGTTGCAGCAGCTGCACGGTCCATTCGATGTCGGCCAGTCCCCCGCGGCCCAGCTTGGTGTGCGTGTTGGGGTCGGCGCCGCGCGGGAGCCGCTCGGATTCGACGCGGGCCTTCATCCGGCGAATCTCCTGCACCGCTTCGGCTGACACACCGTCGGGCGGATAGCGGGTCTTGTCGGCCATCAGTAGGAACCGCCGGCCCAGATCCGCGTCACCGGCGACCGCGTGGGCGCGAAGCAGGGCTTGAATCTCCCACGGCTGCGCCCACTGCTGGTAATACGCGGCATAGGACCCCAGCGTGCGGACCAGCGGACCGGCACGGCCCTCGGGCCGCAGATTGGCGTCGACTTCCAGCGGCGGGTCGACGCTGGGAGTGCCCAGCAATGTCCGAACCTGCTCGGCGATCGACCCCGACCATCGCAGCGCCCGTGAATCCTCCACACCGCTGGCCGGCTCACAGACGAACATCACGTCGGCATCGGACCCGTAGCCCAGCTCGGAGCCCCCAAGCCGGCCCATGCCAATGACCGCGATGGCCGCCAGTGCCTTGCCGTCTTCGGGCATGTTGGCCCGGATCATGGCGTCCAAAGCGGCCTGCAACACGGCCGCCCACACCGACGTGAGCGCGGCGCACACCTCGGTGACCTCGAGCAAGCCCAGCAGGTCCGCCGAACCCACGCGGGCCAGCTCACGACGGCGCAGCCCGCGCGCGGCGGCGATGGCCCGAATCGGGTCGGGGTGGCGGCCGGCCGAGGTGATCAGCGCGCGGGCCACCCCGGCGGGCTCGGTCTCGAGCAGTTTCGGCCCGGCCGGCCCGTCGCCGTAACGCTGGATGACCTCGGGCGCGCGCATCAGCAGATCCGGCACATAAGCCGACGTCCCCAACACGTGCATGAGCCGCTTGGCCACCGCGGGCTTGTCGCGCAGCGTGGACAGATACCAGCTTTGCGTGGCCAGCACCTCGCTGAGGCGCCGATACGCCAACAGCCCGGCGTCGGGGTCGGGGGCATACGACATCCAGTCCAGCAGCCTGGGCAGCAGCACCGACTGCACCCGCCCGCGCCGTCCGCTCTGGTTGACCAGCGCCGACATGTGTTTCAACGCGGTCTGCGGCCCCTCGTAGCCCAGCGCGGCCAGCTGTCGTTCGGCGGCCTCCGACGTCATGCCGTGCGCGACATCCAGTCCGGCGGGCCCGATCGACTCCAACAGCGGCTGATAGAAGAGCTTGGCGTGCAGCCGCGACACCCGCACGTTCTGGTGCTTGAGCTCCTCGCGCAGCATCCCCGCCGCGTCGTGCCGACCGTCGGGCCGGATGTGGGCCGCACGCGCCAGCCAGCGCACCGCCTCGTGATCGTTTTCCTCGGGCAGCATATGCGTGCGCTTGAGCCGCTGCAGCTGCAGTCGGTGCTCGAGCAGCCGCAGGAACTCGTAAGAGGCGGTCATGTTCGCGGCGTCCTCACGCCCGATGTAGCCGCCCGCGCCCAAAGCAGCGAGCGCATCCACCGTGGAAGCCACGTGCAGCGACGCGTCGCTGCGGCCGTGCACCAGCTGCAGCAGCTGCACGGCGAACTCCACGTCCCGCAACCCGCCGCTGCCGAGTTTGAGCTCGCGCCCGCGGACATCGGCGGGAACCAGCTGCTCCACTCGCCGCCGCATGGCCTGCACATCGGCCACGAAGTCCTCACGCTCGCAGGCGGTCCAGACCATGGGCATCAACGCGGCCAGGTAGTGCTTGCCGAGTTCCGCGTCGCCGACCGCTGCCCGGGCTTTCAGCAGCGCCTGGAATTCCCAGGTCTTCGCCCAGCGCTGGTAGTAGGCGATGTGCGACTCAAGCGTGCGGACCAGTTCACCGTTGCGGCCCTCTGGCCGCAGCCCGGCATCCACCTGGAAGAACGCCGCCGAGGCGACCTGCATCATCTCGCCGGCCACCCGGGCGCTGACCGGATCGGCGTGCTCGCCGACGAAGATGACGTCGACGTCGCTGACGTAGTTCAGTTCGCGGGCACCGCATTTGCCCATCGCGATCACCGCCAGCCGCGGTGGTGTGCGGTCCCCGCACACGGTTGCCTCGGCCACCCGCAGCGCAGCCGCCATCGCCGCGTCCGCGGTGTCCGCGAGCTGGGCGGCGACCAAGGTGAACGGCAGCACCGGCTCGTCCTCGACGGTGGCGGCCAGGTCGAGCGCGGCCACCACCAACAGGTGGTCGCGGTACAAGGCGCGCAATCGGGGTGTGGCGGAGCCCGGCGCATCCGACGTTTCGTCCATGAATTCGTCAACGCACGCGTTGAACGTCTCGCGCAGCTGGTCGCGGGAGGGCAATTTGACCCTGCCCCGCAACAGCTTCCAGCACTGCGGATTGGCGACCAGGTGATCGCCCAGGGCCAGCGACGAGCCCAGCACGGCGAACAGCCGCCCGCGCAATCCGCGATCGGAGAGCAGGGCGGTGTTGAGCTCGTCCCATCCCGCGTCCGGGTTTTCGGACAGTCGAACCAACGTCCGCAGCGCGGCGTCGGCGTCCGGCGCACGCGATAGCGACCACAGCCGCTCGATATATGCCCGGTCGTCGTGGTCATACCAACCCAGCTGCCTCAGACGGTCGCCCGCGGGAGGGTCGACCAACCCGAGCCGACCGACGCTGGGCAGCCTGGGGCGCTGCGTCGCGGGTTTGGTCACGACCACGACGGTAGCGCAACCCGCCCGCCGCTCGGAGCGACCGGCGATTATTTGGCTACAGCGACAGGTATGTCTTCAGCTCGTACGGCGTGACATGGCTGCGGTAGTTCGCCCACTCCGTCCGCTTGTTGCGCAAGAAGAAGTCAAAAACGTGCTCTCCCAAGGCTTCCGCTACCAGCTCGGAGACCTCCATGGCCCGAAGCGCACTGTCGAGACTGGACGGCAGCTCGCGATACCCCATCGTGCGGCGTTCCTCGGGCGTGAGGTCCCAGACGTTGTCCTCGGCCTGCGGCCCCAGCACGTAGCCCTTCTCCACCCCACGCAACCCGGCGGCCAGCAGCACGGCGAACGCCAGGTAGGGGTTGCACGCCGAATCCGGGCTGCGTACCTCGACCCGTCGCGACGAGGTCTTGTGCGGGGTGTACATCGGCACCCGCACCAGGGCGGACCGGTTGGCCGCCCCCCACGAAGCGGCGGTGGGCGCCTCGCCGCCGACCACCAGCCGCTTGTACGAGTTGACCCATTGGTTGGTGACCGCGCTGATCTCGCAGGCGTGCTCCAGGATCCCGGCGATGAACGACTTGCCCACATCCGACAGCTGCAGCGGATCGTCGTCGCTGTGGAAGGCGTTGACGTCGCCCTCGAAAAGGCTCATGTGGGTGTGCATCGCCGAGCCGGGGTGCGGCCCGAACGGCTTGGGCATGAACGACGCCCGTGCGCCGTTTTCGATCGCGACTTCTTTAATGACGTAGCGGAACGTCATCACGTTGTCGGCCATCGACAGCGCGTCGGCGAAGCGCAGGTCGATCTCCTGCTGGCCGGGTGCACCTTCGTGGTGACTGAACTCCACCGAGATGCCCATGAATTCCAGGGCATCGATGGCGAGCCGGCGAAAGTTCGACGCCGAGTCATGCACGGCTTGGTCGAAATAGCCGGCGTTGTCGACTGGAATGGGCGGCGTCCCGTCGTCGGGACCGGGCTTGAGCAGGAAGAATTCGATCTCCGGGTGCACATAGCAGGAGAACCCGAGGTCGTTGGCCTTCTGCAGCTGACGCCGCAGCACGTGCCGCGGGTCCGCCCACGACGGGGAGCCGTCCGGCATGGTGATGTCGCAAAACATCCGCGCCGAGTGGTGGTGGCCGGAGGCGGTGGCCCAGGGCAGCACCTGGAAGGTCGACGGATCCGGATGTGCAACCGTGTCGGATTCCGAAACCCGCGCGAAGCCCTCGATCGAGGACCCGTCGAAGCCGATGCCCTCCTCGAAGGCGCCCTCCAGCTCGGCGGGGGCGATCGCGACCGACTTGAGGTAACCGAGCACGTCTGTGAACCAGAGCCGGACGAAGCGGATGTCCCGTTCCTCCAACGTGCGGAGGACGAATTCCTTCTGTCGATCCATAACCCGAACAGTAGGCAATGGCTGTTAATACTGTGTTACCGATGCCAGCCCAGAAGCGTTGCCGGTCGTTAGAGCTAACTTACGGCTGGCACCGCAAAAACGGCGGCGGCATCGTCAGATCGACGAAGTAGCGCACCACCGCGCTGTCCACGCACTCGTTACCGTCGAAGACGATGGTGTGCTGGGTCCCGTCGTAAGTGATCAGCGGGGCGCCGAGCTGGCGGGCCAGGTCTACCCCGGCCTGATACGGCGTGGCCGGGTCGCGCGTCGTGGAGACGACGACGACCTTGCCCGGCGCGACCTGCGGCGCGGGGTGCGGCGCCGACGTCGCCGGCACCGGCCACATTGCGCAGATATCGCGGGGCGCGTTCCCGGTGAACGGCCCGTAGCTGAGGAACGGAGCGGCCTCGCGGATCCGTTGATCGGCGGCCACCCAGCTCGCCGAATCCGTCGGCGCCGGCGCGTCGACGCAACGGATCGCGTTGAAAGCGTCCTGGTCGTTGGCGTAGTGGCCGTTCTTATCGCGGCCGTCGTAATCGTCGGCCAGCATCAGCAGGTCGCCGGCGTCGGTGCCGCGCTGCAGCCCGAGGAGGCCACTGGTCAGGTACTTCCAGTGCTGTGGGGTGTAGAGCGCGTTGATGGTGCCGGTGGTGGCGTCGGCGTAGCCAAGCCCCCGCGGATCCGACGTCTTACCCGGCTTGGTCGCCAGCGGGTCGACCAGCGCGTGGTAGCGGTTGACCCATTGGGCCGGGTCGGTGCCCAGCGGGCAGGCCGGCGAGCGGGCGCAGTCCGCGGCGTAGGCGTTGAACGCGGTCTGGAATCCCGCCATTTGCTCGATGTTTTCCTCGATCGGGCCGACGGTCGGGTCGATGGCGCCGTCGAGCACCATCGCCCGCACCCGGTCGCTGAACCGCTCGAGGTAGGCGGTGCCTAACTCGGTGCCGTAGCTGTAGCCGAGGTAGTTGATCTGATCGTCGCCGAGCGCCTGCCGAACCATGTCCATGTCGCGCGCGGCCGACGCGGTGCCGGCGTTCGCCAGGAATCCGGTGCCCATTCGGTTAACGCACTCCTGCACCAGCTGCTTGTAGAGCTGCTCGATGTGCGCAACCCCGGCCGGGCTGTAGTCGACCATCGGCTCCCGCCGGTAGGCGTCGAACTGAGCATCGGTGCGGCACCGCAGCGTCGGCGTTGAATGGCCTACCCCTCTCGGGTCGAACCCGACCAGGTCGAAGTGGCGAGTGATGTCGGTGTTTTGCAGGTCTGGCGCCATCCCGGCGGCCATATCGACCGCGGACGCGCCAGGTCCTCCCGGATTGACCAGGAGCGATCCGATCCGCTCGCCCGTCGCCGGAACACGGATCACCGCCAACTTCGCTTGTGCACCACCGGGATTGTTGTAGTCGACGGGCACCGACACCGTTGTGCATTTTGCGGTGGGGATGTCACTGGTGTCGTCAACGAACTGGCTGCAGCTGCCCCAGTTCTGCTGCGCTGCCCCCGCGGGCTGCGGTGCCTGGGTCTGCCCCGCACCGGGTTCCGGGGTGGCGCCGGCCAGCGGCAATGCCACCGTCGGTTGCCCCCCAAGTAGCAGCCCAAACGAAAGCAGCGCCGAGCTCAAGGGTCTCAGGCGCGACATGGCAGCCATCGTCGCACCTTCAAATACTTGCGGGCAGCGCGAAATGGTCACGCCTTGATCTCGTATCGGTGGCGTGCAACGTTTCAATTTGCCCGGCTCCTCAGCGGGCCGTCGCGGCCCGCATCGTCGCCAGGCGGTTAACACTTGGCGCCGCTCGGCGGCGTGGTACCGCCGATCAGATACTCAGTCACGTAGTCGTCGACACAGCTGTCGCCCTGAAAGACCACCGTGTGCTGGGTTCCGTCAAAGGTAAGCAGCGAGCCGCGAAGCTGATTCGCCAGGTCGACCCCGGCCTTATACGGTGTCGCCGGATCATGAGTGGTCGACACCACCACGGTCGGCGCCAGTCCCGGCGCCGAAACGGCATGCGGCTTGCTGGACGGTGGCACCGGCCAGAACGCGCAGGTGCCCAGCGGGGCGTTACCGGTGAACTGCCCGTAGCTCATGAACGGTGCGATTTCCCGTGAGCGGCGGTCTTCGTCAATGACCTTGGCCCGGTCCGTAATCGGCGGCTGGTCAACGCAATTGATCGCCACCCGCGCGTCGGTGGCATCGGTGTAATGGCCCTTCGAGTCGCGGCGCATATACATATCGGCCAGCGCCAGCAGGGTGTCCCCGTGGTGGTCGACAAGCTCGGACAAGCCGTCGGTCAGATGGTGCCACAGGGTCGGTGAGTACAACGCCATGATGGTGCCCACGATGGCGTCGCTGTAGCTCAGCCCGCGCGGGTCGTTCGTGGGCGCCGGCCTGCCGATCATTTGGTTGTTCGGGTCGACCAGCGGGTCGACCAGGCTGTGGTAGACGTCGACGGCTTTGTTCGGGTCGGTGCCCAGCGGGCAGGTCGGCTTCTTGGCGCAGTCGGCGGCATAGTTGTTGAACGCGTCCTGAAATCCCTTGGCCTGACGCAGGTCGGCCTCGATGGGATCGGCATTGGGGTCGACGGCACCGTCGAGGATCATCGCCCGCACGTTCTGTGGGTAGGCCTCAGCGTAGGCGGCGCCGATCCGGGTGCCGTACGAGTAGCCGAGGTAGGTCAGCTTGTCGTCGCCCAGCGCCGCGCGGATGGCATCCAGATCCCGGGCGACGTTGACCGTCCCGACATTCCGCAGGAATCTCTTGCCCATCTTGGCCACACAGCGGCCGACGAACTGCTTGGTCTCGTCTTCGATGTGCGCCACACCCGCCGGGCTGTAGTCGACGTTCGGCTCGGTGCGCAATCGGTCGTTGTCGGCATCGGAGTTGCACCAGACCGCGGGCCGCGACGCCCCCACCCCGCGCGGGTCGAACCCGACCAGATCGAACCGTTCCCGGACCCGCTTCGGCAACGTCTGAACAACACCCAAAGCAGCCTCGATACCGGACTCGCCCGGGCCGCCGGGGTTGATGACCAGCGAGCCGATCTTGTCCCCGGTCGCAGGAAAGCGAATCATCGCCAGCGCCGCCACGTCGCTGCCGACATGATGGTCGTAGTCGACCGGCACGGCGAGCTTGCCGCACAATGCACCGCCGGGGATTTTCACCGACCCGCTGGTGGAACGACAGGGTATCCACTTCACCGGCTGGCCCAGCTTCGGCCCGGCCATGTGAGCACTCCCGCCGACCACGCGGACGCAGCCCGCGAGCACCAGCGCTACGGCAGCGATCGCCGTGAAGATCAGCAGCAGATGCGCGATCTTGTCGCGGCGAGGCAGGCCCATGTCCACCTATGCTGCCAGAGCAGGCTCAAGATCCTGGTTAGCGGCCGTCACGGGCCGGCTAACCCGCGATCGCACGCAGTTCTTGCATGCCGATAGCGAACTCGTCGGCCATCGCCCACAGGTCCGGCAACAGCTGCGGGCACGAGATGAGCCCGACGTCCAAGTTGCGGTTCAGCGACATCACGGTGATGTTGAGACCCGAGCCGTGAAAGATCGGCCCCAACGGGTACATCGCCTTGACCTCACAGCCCAGCATGTACAGCGGAATCTGCGGGCCCGGCACGTTGGAGACCACCAGGTTGTGCACCGGCATCTCGGTCAACCGGGTCCTGGCATAGACCCGCATCGCGATACCGAAAACCGCCGGCGCGGCGAACTGTGTCCAATCCTGCAACAGGGTGGCGCCGATGGCCGAACTATGTTGCTTGGCAACCGAATTCGCTTCCGCGATCGCCTCCAGGCGTTCCACCGGGTCGGCGATATGGGTTTGCAGGCTGGAAAACATGCCCGAAACCTGATTGCGACCGGGGCGATCGGACTTGCCGTGCACCGAAACCGGCACCGTCGCGACCAGCGAAGTGTCGGGCAATGCGTTGCGCTCGGCCAGGTATTGCCGAAGCACCCCGGACACCAAGGCCATCACCACGTCGTTGACCTTGACGCCGAAGTGGTTCTTCACCGTCTTGATGTCCTCGAGATCCAGTTTGGCCAACGCGACGTTGCGGCGGCCGCTGATCCTGGCGTTGAACACCGTGCGCGGCGCGGCGAACGGACGCGCCATCGTCTGGCCCTCGCGGGCCCTGAGCAGCGTTCCGACCACCGAGGACACCGTTCCCGGCACCACATTGGCCAGGTGCAACGGCCGGCTGGCGAACCGCACCAGCCCGCCGGCGGCGATCTCCCAACCGCTTGCGCCGCCGACGCCGTCCACCGGATCCGGCGCGGGCGCGTCGGCTTCGGTGGTGCACAGCTGCGACATCAGGTTGGCGCCGGTCACCCCGTCCACGCCGGCGTGGTGCACCTTGATCATCACCCCTATGCGGCCGTCGCGGTGGCAATCGGTGCCCGCCACGCCTTCGATCACCCACATCTCCCACAACGGCCGGCGGCGGTCCAACGGCAACGACGCGATATGGCCGCAGATTTCCGACAGCTCGGCCCGCCCGCCCGGAGGCGGCAGCCCGATGCGATGCAAATGGCGATCGATATCGAAGTTGTTGTCATCGACCCAGACGGGGTGGTCGAGGTTGAGCCGACTGTTGGCAAGCTTTTCCCGGAACTGCGGCATCGCCCGGATGCGAAGTGACAACGCGTCGCGCAGCCGGTCGAAGGTGTAGCCGCCCGGCATCGTCGATGTGTCCAATTCCATAATCGAGCACACATGCATGGGCTGGTCGGAAGTTTCGAGGTAGAGGAAGCTGGCGTCGAGCCCACTCAGCCGCTGCATCCGCCGATGGTATGTCCCAACGGGGGCCTGGCGGTGCATCTGTGCGCAAGAGATGGCACACTGTCAGGGTCAGACGAACCCGGGGACCCTGAGGGGCCACGAGGATCGACCCGACCCACACCATTAGGACACTGATGTCTGAGCAGAATGTTTATGGGGCTGGCAACTCTGCGCCACGAACCAAGATCCGCACCCACCACCTGCAGAAGATGAAGGCCGAAGGCCACAAGTGGGCAATGCTCACCGCCTACGACTATTCGACCGCCCGGGTCTTCGACGAGGCCGGCATTCCGGTGCTGCTGGTCGGAGATTCGGCAGCCAACGTCGTGTACGGCTACGACACCACGGTGCCGGTCTCGATCGATGAACTGATCCCGCTGGTCCGCGGCGTCGTGCGCGGTGCCCAGCACGCGCTGGTGGTCGCCGACCTGCCGTTCGGCAGCTACGAGGCGGGACCCACCGCTGCGCTGGCCTCCGCCACCCGATTCATGAAGGAGGGCGGCGCGCACGCCATCAAGCTCGAGGGCGGTGAGCGTGTTGCCGAGCAGATCGCGTGCCTGACCACGGCGGGTATCCCGGTGATGGCGCACATCGGCTTCACGCCGCAAAGCGTCAACAGCCTCGGCGGCTTCCGGGTACAGGGGCGCGGTGACGCCGCGGAGCAGACCATCGCGGACGCGATCGCCGTCGCCGAAGCCGGAGCGTTTTCCGTCGTGATGGAGATGGTGCCGGCCGAGTTGGCCACCCAGATCACCGGCAAGCTGACCATCCCGACAATCGGGATCGGAGCCGGTCCGAACTGCGACGCCCAGGTCCTGGTCTGGCAGGACATGGCCGGCCTCAGCAGCGGCAAGGCGGCCCGGTTCGTCAAGCGATTCGCCGACATCGGGGGCGAATTAGGGCGCGCCGCAATGCAATACGCAGAAGAAGTGGCTGGCGGGGTTTTCCCGGCCGACGAGCACTGCTTCTGAGTTACTGCATCTGACACCGACTGCGGAAATCGGTCAACGGCTGGCGAATGCCCTCGAGATCAGCATGGGCCTGCGGGTTGGCATCCATGTACTGCTGCAGCTGGTCGCGAATATCCTCGCGGGGCTGACCCTTCAAGCTGGTGAAGTAGGCGTTGACGTCCGGATGGGCGAACAGATACGCCGAGGTCGTGGCCGCAACGCCGGCAGATACTCCGGCGAGATCGGCCGCTGTGCAGTTCGGCGGTGGTGGCGCGGGCTCCGGATCCGCTCCCGCTGTTGGAGAAGCCAAGCCGGCGGCACCGAAAAGCATTGCGCCGCCTATCACACCGGCAGCGAATCCGCGCGCAACCACGCGGGATGCGGCACACCCGAAAAACAACATGGAAAGCTCCTTCATCGCGACGGTTACCCGCACCGCAAACCATAAGCGGTTTCGGTCACAGGCATGGACCAAACAGCAGGATCCCTCCCCCGGCACGGCATTCGCCGGCAAGTGGGTAATCGTGATGTGGCACGCTAGGCACGCCAGAAATACCTATCCGTGTCCATCTTCGACCGCGCCGACGCGCCCTCACCGGAGGCGAAAATGCCTGTAAATGCGCCCAAAACCTCGCGCCATCTGGAGGTGGAGCGCAAGTTCGACGTCGGCGAATCGACAGTGTCGCCGTCGTTCGAGGGCATCGCCGCGGTGACCAACGTCGAGAAGTCACCGACCCAGTCGCTGGACGCGTTGTATTTCGACACGCCGGCTCACGACCTGGCACGCAACAAGGTCACCCTGCGACGCCGCACCGGTGGTACCGACGCTGGTTGGCACCTGAAGTTGCCGTCCGGACCCGATGCGCGCACCGAGGTCCGCGCGCCGCTGGACGCGTCCGACGAGGCTACCGTGCCAAGTGAGTTGCTCGATGTGGTGCTGGCGATTGTTCGCGACCGCCCCATCGAGCCGGTCGCCCGAATCACCACCCAACGGGAAAGCCAGCTGCTCTACGGCGTCGAGGGCACCGCACTTGCGGAGTTCAGCAATGACCAAGTCACCGCATGGTCGGCGGGCAAGTCCGGGGACCCCGATGCGGGCCCCGCGGAACAACAGTGGCGCGAGTGGGAATTGGAGCTCGTCGAAACTGAGGGGGCCGACAACGGGACGGCCGACACCGAGCTGTTGAACCGGCTGAGCAATCGGCTGCTTGATGCCGGTGCGGCACCCGCCGGTCACGCCTCCAAGCTGGCGCGCGTGCTCGGCACGACGTCACAGTCGAACGGCTCGCACCCGCCCACAGACCCGGTACAGCGCGCGGTGGCCGAGCAAATCGACCAGCTGCTGGTGTGGGATCGGGCCGTCCGCGCCGACGTCCCCGATGCCGTGCACCAGATGCGGGTCGCCACCCGCAAGATCCGCAGCCTGCTGCGGGACTCCCAGGATTCATTTGGATCGACCAATGGCGACTGGGTTCAAGACGAACTGCGTGAGCTTGCCAGTGTCTTGGGTGTGGCGCGC
>Ga0210389_10001270_pt1 | contig 20642 bp, 17 predicted proteins | sample IncBWH28OmetaG_FD_160127 | JGI IMG/M metagenome (GOLD analysis project Ga0210389, IMG submission 160127) | Forest soil microbial communities from Barre Woods Harvard Forest LTER site, Petersham, Massachusetts, United States - Inc-BW-H-28-O ...
CCCAGATCCGATTGAAGATGAACCCAGTGCACTCCTTGAGCGCCTCGAAGGGATAGACACCGAACTCGGGCAGCACCCTCAGCAGCATGTCGAGCAGGCCGCGGTCAGTCTCGCCGTCCGACATCAGATCGACGGCGTTGATTTCCGGCGGCATATAGAAGTGCATGTTGCATAACCGCCGCTTGTCGCGCACGTTTTCGGCCATCAGGCGGGACGGGTACGACGATGAGTTGGTCGCGAAAATGGTGTCCGGCGGCGCCAGTTGGTCAATCAGGCCCCACAGCGGGATCTTGATTTCGAGCTTCTCCGGGACGGACTCAACGACAAGCCAGGCGTCGTCCAACGCCTCTTCGAGTGACCCCGCGGCCGTCGCGCCACCGACCTCGCCAAAGCCCCGGTCGGCCACCACCTTCGGCAGCGTCTCCGTCACGTACTGCGTGGCGGCGGCGAGCTGTTCGTGGCGCCGCGCGAAGATTCGCACGGTTCCGCCGCGGCTGGCGAACATCACCGCTACGCGGCGACCCAGTGTTCCCGCACCGACCACCGCCACCGGGCGGTTCTGGATGTCTTCGAATGTGTATTCGTACGAGCCAGTCACACACGCATGCTAGATCCCGGAAGCGAGCCTGCAACCATCGCCAGGCGACAAAGATGGCCGTACTGTTGTCCGCGGTGGACGACGCGGGCAGCGAGCGGCCTGATCTACTCGGGCCGGTGCCCGCACGCCGCCCCACTCTCAGCCCACCCTCGCGACTTTTTTGTAGCCGGAAACAGAGGTCGACGGTCGCCCGCGTGGGATAGTGGCGATTAATGGCCGACGTCGATCAACATGCGTCGCATCGGGATCGGGTCCCTGACATACCCGCGGAACTGCGCGACGCGGGCTTCGAGAATGCCGCCGAAATTGGGCGGGGCGGCTTCGGTGTGGTGTATCGCTGTGATCAGCCGATGCTGGACCGCGTGGTCGCCGTCAAGGTGTTGATAGCCGACCTCGACCTGGAGAACCTCGACCGCTTCCTGCGCGAGCAGCACGCGATGGGTCGGTTGTCCGGCCACCCCAACATCGTGACGATATTGCAGGTCGGCACCACCACCTCGGGTCGGCCGTTCATCGTGATGCCCTTCCACGCAAAGAATTCACTGGAGGCGCTGATCCGTCGGCACGGGCCGCTGGATTGGCGTGAGACGCTGCGCATCGGCGTCAAGCTGGCGGGAGCGCTCGAAGCCGCCCATCTGGCGGGCATCCTGCATCGCGACGTCAAGCCGGGCAACATCATGCTGAGCGAGTACGGCGAACCGGAGCTGACCGACTTCGGCATCGCCAGGATGGCCGGCGGCTTCGAGACGGCGACCGGTGTGATCACCGGTTCGCCGGCGTTTACCGCACCCGAAGTGCTCGAGGGCAAGACGCCCACACCCGCATCGGACGTGTATTCGCTTGGCGCGACGCTGTTTTGCGCATTGACCGGCCACGCCGCGTTCGAGCGTCGCACCGGCGAGAAGGTGATCGCTCAGTTTATTCGCATCACGTCGCAACCGATTCCGGATCTACGGGAGAGTGGATTCCCGCCGGAGGTGGCGGCGGTCATCGAGCGGGGCATGGACCGCGAACCCGGGGCGCGCCCGGCGAGCGCAGCGGCGTTCGGCGAGGAGCTGCGCGAGGTTCAGCGCACGGGCGGTGTGTCCGTCGACGAGATGGCCCATCCCGTCGAATTGGGCGTGGAGCGCCGGACCTCGCCGGTGACCGCCTCACAGGCACGGCGGGATACCCCGACCACGATGAAGGCCACGCTGACGCCCCCGACTCCGGCGACGAAATACCGGCCGCCGGTGGCGACCCGATCGTTGGTCGCGCGCGAGCGGCTGATCGAGGTGTTGCGGGCGGGCGATCGGCGACGGTTCGTCCTCATCCACGCCCCCTCGGGCTTCGGCAAGAGCACACTGGCGGTCCAGTGGCGAGACGAACTCACGCGCCACGGCGTCGCGGTTGGCTGGCTGACGATCGATGACGACGACAACAACGTGGTGTGGTTCCTGGCGCACCTGCTCGAGTTGATCCGGCGAGTCCGTCCCACACTCGCCGCGTCTTTGAGTCAGGCGCTCGACGAGCGCGGCGACGACGCCGTCCGCTACGTCTTGACCAGCCTCATCGACGAGATTCACGAAAACGACGATCGGATCGCGGTCGTCATCGATGACTGGCACCGGGTGTCGGACCCGCAAACCACCGCCGCCCTCGGTTTTCTGCTCGAACACGGATGCCATCACTTGCGGATCATCGTGACCAGCTGGTCGCGCGCCGGACTTCCGGTGAGCAAGCTGCGGATCCGTGACGAGCTGGTCGAAATAGACAGCGATTCACTGCGTTTCGATGTCGACGAGACGCGTTCGTTGCTCAACGATATCGGTGGATTGCAGCTGCCGGCAGACCAGATCGAGGCTTTGACCACGTCCACCGACGGCTGGGTCGCCGGCTTGCAGCTAGCCGGGCTGTCCCTGCGCGGCGGCAGCGACGCCACCAGCCTGGTGAACCGGCTGTGCGGTGCCACCGAGGTGATCGGCGAATTCCTCGCCGAAAACGTCCTGGACACACTGGAACCGGAGATGGTCGAGTTCCTGCTGGCAACGTCCATCACGGAGCGAACCTGCGGCGGGCTGGCGTCCGCGCTGGCCGCCGTGCCCCGCGGGCAGGCCATGCTCGAGGACATCGAGCGGCACGGTTTGTTCTTGCAGCGGATCGGCGATGATCCGAGCTGGTTTCGCTACCACCACATGTTCGTGGAATTCCTGCGCCGCCGACTCGACCGGGACCGTCCCGACCAGGTCGAGCGACTGCACCGCGAGGCGTCGGCGTGGTTCGCCGCGCACGGCTACCTCAACGAGGCCGTCGACCACGCGCTGGCTTCGGGCGACGCGCTCGGCGCGGTCGATCTCGTCGAGCAGGACGAGACAAATCTGTTGGAGCAGTCGAAAATGACGACCCTGCTCGGAATCGTCAAGAAGCTGCCACCACAACTGGTGGTTTCGCGAGCGCGGCTGCAACTGACCATCGCCTGGGCGAATATGTTGCTTCAGCGCCACCCAGCGACCCACGCCGCGCTGAATCGCTTCGAGGCGGCGGTAGAGCGGGCCGACTTCCCGGGCGCCATGCGGGCGGATCTACGGGCCGAAGCCGACGTGGTCCGCGGCGTCGCCGAAATATTCGCCGACCACGTGGACGCCGTCGGCGACCTGGTCGGCGTCGCCCTGTCGAGGCCGGACACCTTCCATCCGCGCGTCGCGGGGGTGGCGTACAACGTCGCCGCATTCGCGGCGATCTACCGCTTCGAGTTCGACGCCGCGCAGCGCCTGCTCGCGTCGGCGGCGCCCTACCACGAGATGCTGGGCCCGTTCGCGGCCGTCTACGCGCGTTGCTTCGGCGGCATCCTCGCCAGATATCAACTCGACATCCCTGCTGCGCTCAAGCAGTTCCGCGAAGCGTATGCGCTCGGTACCGGGATGGGGGCGCACTCATTCGCCGCGCGCCTCGCCGGTGCGCTTCTCGGCGAACTGCTCTACGAGACCGGCGAGATGACGGAGGCCATGCAGCTTCTGGACGAGAGCTATCAACTCGGGTCCGAGGGCGGCGGGGTGGACTACCTGACCGCGCTGTACGTGGTCGGGGCCAGGATCAAGGAGGCGCACGGGGATCGCGACTCCGCGGTGGAGCACCTCGCCGACGGCGCCGAGGCGGCGGAGCAGTTGCGGCTGCCGCGGCTGGCGGCCGCGATCAACAATGAGCGGATCCGGCTGGGCATCGAGCTCGAGCCGGCGGTGGCCGCCCGGTTGCGCACCGCCCGCACAATTCCGGACGACGACGGAATCGGCGTACTGACAGCCGAACTCGACGAGGATTCCGGAATCCGGTTGTTGTCGGCGAGCGATTCGGCCGATGACCGGGCCCAGGCGTGCCGGCGCGCGGCCGAGCTGTTCGCCGGAATCGATAACGAACGACGGCCATTGGCGGCGCTCACCGCGCAACTGCTGCTGGTCGAAACACTCAGGGCGACGGGCAGGGTGGATGACGCCGACGTGGTGTTGGCGGATGTCGCGGCGCGGTGCGAGAAGCTCGGGCTGTCACGGTTACTCGTCGACGCCGGGCTCGGGTAAGGGCAAACGAAGGTGGCCGGCCCTATAGCAGCGTCGCTTGCTCAGGCTGCGGGTCCACCGGTTCGAGTAGCTCGGGGCCGTTGTTGCGGACGCTGTTGACCAACGTCGACACTTCGCGGATGCGGATGTCGTGCACGTCGGGCGGGCGGCTGAGCAGCTCTTCGTCGACCGGGACGTCCGGGTCCAGCCAGCGGTCCCAGTCGCCTTCGGGCACTACGAGCGGCATGCGGTCGTGGATCTCGGCGAGCTCCCCGACAGCGTCAGTGGTGATGATCGTGCAACTCAACAGCGGCGAACCGTCGTTGGCCGACGGGCCCCCCGGTTTCCACACCGACCAGAGCCCCGCCATGAACAACGGCTCGCCGTCCTCGCGATACATGAAGAACGGCGTTTTGCGGGACTTCTTGCCGGCACCGTCGGCGTTGACGCGCCATTCGTAGTAGCCATCCATCGGCACCAGGCAACGCTTGGACTTCGCGCTCGAGCGGAAGGCCGGCGAGCTGGTGAGCTTCTCGGCGCGGGCGTTGATCAGCAGTGGGCCCTTGGTTTCGGGACCGCCTTTCGAGTCCGCTTTGGTCCACGGCGGGACCAGGCCCCAGCGCATCAGGCGCACCCGGCGGGTCGGTTGGTCGTCGGGCTCACTGTGCCGGGTGACGACGGTCGCGATCGTCGTCGTCGGGGCCACATTGTAGTTGGGGGATTCCGCGTAGTCGGGCGCATCCGCTTTCGGGGCAGTAGCCTCGTCGATCGCCTTGATTTTCTGGGCCAGCAGGGCCGGATCCGTGGTGACCGCAAACCGTCCGCACATGACTCCCATAGTGCCTCGCGCAGGACTCCTGCAGTGCCCCGCACCGAACTCCGGTATGCCCGGTACCCACGACGCCGGCCGACACGGCAGGATGAAGCACGTGAGTAGTACCGCGCCCCTGACAGCCTGGGCGGCCCCTCTGGCCACCGAACCGGTGCACGCGACCGTGACCGTGCCTGGCTCGAAGTCGCAGACGAACCGGGCGTTGGTGCTGGCGGGGCTGGCCGCGGCGCAAGGCCAAGGCGTCTCGACCATCAGCGGAGCGCTGCGCAGCCGGGACACCGACCTGATGATCGGGGCGCTGCGCGCCCTCGGTTTGGACGTCGAGGGGGCGGGATCCGAACTGACGGTCGCCGGCCGCATTGCGCCCGGGCCCGGCGCGCGGGTGGATTGCGGGCTGGCCGGCACGGTTTTGCGTTTCGTTCCGCCGCTGGCGGCGCTCGCCGATTCGGTGGTGGAGTTCGACGGCGACGAGCAAGCGCGGGCCCGCCCCATCGCGCCTCTGCTCGATGCGCTCAGGGTTCTCGGCGTCCCGATCGACGGCAGCGGTCTTCCTTTTCGGGTTCAGGGCAGCGGGTCGGTCGCCGGCGGCACCGTGGCCATCGACGCCTCCGCGTCGTCGCAGTTCGTGTCGGGCCTGCTGCTGTCCGCGGCGTCCTTCACCGACGGCCTGACCGTCCAGCACACCGGTTCGGCGGTGCCGTCGGCGCCGCACATCGCGATGACGATCGTGATGCTGCGGCAGGCGGGGGTCGACGTCGACGACTCGGTTCCCAACCGCTGGCAGGTGCACGCCGGCGCCGTCGCGGCCCGCCATTGGGACGTCGAACCGGATCTGACGAATGCCGTTCCGTTCCTGGCGGCGGCCGTGGTCAGCGGCGGAACCGTGCGCATCACCAATTGGCCCGCCAACAGCGTGCAACCCGCCGACAACATCCTGAGCGTCTTGAGCAAGCTGAATGCCACTGTCACTCAAACTGATTCGTTTCTCGAGGTGCGGGGGTCAGCGGAGTACGGTGGCTTCGACGTCGACCTGCGCGCCGTCGGTGAGCTGACACCGTCGGTCGCGGCGCTGGCCGCGCTGGCCACGCCCGGCTCGGTGTCACGAGTGAGCGGCGTCGCCCATCTGCGGGGCCATGAGACCGATCGGCTGGCCGCGTTGTGCGCCGAGATCAACCGCCTCGGCGGCGACTGCACCGAAGCGCCCGACGGCCTGGTGATCACCGCAACGCCGCTGCGGCCCGGCATTTGGCGCGCCTACGCCGACCATCGGATGGCGATGGCCGGCGCGATCATGGGGTTGCGGGTCGCCGGAGTCCAGGTGGACGACATCGGCGCCACCAGCAAGACGCTGCCGGAGTTTCCGCAACTGTGGGCCCGCATGCTGGCCGGCGAAGCAAGCGAGGGAGAGCCCGGCATTTGAAGCCAGGCGACTACGACGAGTCAGACGTCAAGGTCCGGTCCGGCAGGGGCTCGCGACCGCGGACCAAGACCCGTCCCGAGCACGCCGAAGCCGAGGCCGCCATGGTGGTCACTGTCGACCGCGGCCGGTGGGGTTGTGTGCTGGGCGGGCGCCCCGATCGGCGAGTCACGGCCATGCGAGCGCGCGAGTTGGGCCGCACTCCGGTTGTCGTCGGCGACGATGTCGATCTGGTCGGCGATCTGTCCGGTCGCACCGACACGCTGGCCCGGATCGTGCGCCGGGGGCCGCGGCGAACGGTGTTGCGGCGCACCGCCGATGACACCGATCCGACCGAACGAGTGGTAGTCGCCAATGCCGACCAGCTGTTGATCGTGGTCGCGCTGGCCGACCCGCCGCCGCGCACCGGCCTGGTGGATCGGGCGTTGATCGCCGCCTACGCCGGCGGACTGACCCCGATTCTGTGTCTGACCAAGACGGACCTCGCCCCGCCGGAGCCGTTCGCCGAGCAGTTCGTCGACCTCGACTTGACCGTGGTTGCCGCGGGCGTCGACGATCCGCTGCTCGCCGTGGCGGATTTGCTGACCGGCAAAATCACCGTGCTGCTCGGACATTCCGGGGTCGGCAAGTCGACATTGGTGAATCGGCTTGTGCCCGACGCGGATCGGGCCGTCGGAGTGGTGACCGAGATCGGCAGGGGCAGGCACACGTCGACGCAGTCGGTAGCGTTTCCGTTGCAGACGACGCCGGAAGGCACCGGATGGGTGATCGACACCCCAGGAATCCGCTCGTTCGGGTTGGCCCACATCGAGCCCGACGACGTACTGATGGCCTTTTCCGATCTGGCCGACGCGATTCGCGACTGCCCCCGCGGCTGCGGGCACATGGGGCCGCCGGCCGACCCCGAATGCGCGCTGGACGGGCTGTCCGGTCCCGCCGCTCGCCGCGTCGCCGCGGCCCGGCGGCTACTGGCCGCACTCAGAGAGACTTGACCAGCCGCATACCCAGCTCGTCGGGAGGCACCAGATGGCCTTCCGTGCAGCGGATTTCGACACCCGCCTGCGCCCCGCAGCCCTGATGCGTGAGCCGCAGACGATTGCGGCCCGGCAAGTGGCGTCTCCCCCACTCGAACATCGCCCAGACCACCGGCATGAAGTCGACGCCGGCGTCGGTGAGCACATACTCGTCGCGGGTGCGCTGCCCGGGCTCGCGGTAAGGCCGTCGGGCCAGCAAGCCGAGGTCGACCAGTTCGGCCAGCCGGGCCGACGTGGCGGCCTTGGTGATTCCCACCCGCTCGGCGAAGTCGTCGAAACGGGTGGTGCCGTAGTACGCCTCGCGCATGATCAGCATGGCGGATTTGGTGCCGACCGCCGCCATGGTCTTTTCGATCGCACACTCACCCACTGCCGACCACTTGTCTCGGTCGGCGAGCGCGCCCTGCAAAAGTGTCACGCAGATCACCTCCCATCTGGGTTGCTTTCAGTATACCCAGGTGTTTACCTGAGTACAGCGAGTGATACCCAGCTGAGGACTCAAGGAGGAGCCATGGCCAGCTACCAAGGTCGCGACGCCGTCATCGTAGGCGCCGTTCGCACCCCGATCGGCAAGGGAAAGGCCAGCGGCGCCTTGCACGATGTGCTGCCCGCCGATCTGCTGGCGCACAGCCTGCGGGAGCTGGTGGCCCGCACGGGCGTCGACCCGGTACAGATCGACGACGTCATCGCCGGCGCCGTCACGCAGGTGGGAGACCAGGCGGTCAACATTGCCCGTAATGCGTTGTTGGGTGCCGGATTCCCCGAGTCGGTGCCCGGCGTCACCATCGACCGCCAGTGCGGTAGCAGCCAGCAGGCCATCAGCTTCGCCGCCCAGGGCGTGTTGGCCGGCGCCTACGATTTGGTCATCGCCGGCGGGGTTGAGTCCATGAGCCGCGCGGTGATGGGGAGTTCAGTGCTGCCCGGCAGCAATCCCTTCGGCCACGACATGGCAGCGCGTTACCCCGAAGGTTTGGTGCCGCAGGGCATCAGCGCCGAACTGATCGCCGCGAAGTGGGACCTTTCGCGCGCCCAGCTCGACGAATTCTCCGCGTTCAGCCATGAAAAAGCCGCCCGGGCTACCAAAGACGGCCTGTTCGACAACGAGCTGATCCCGATCGCCGGGCTGGAAACCGACGAGATCATCCGGCCGGCCACCACGGTGGAAACGCTGTCAGCACTGCAGCCCGCGTTCTACAGCGAGGCGATGAAACAGCGCTTCCCGCAGATCAATTGGGAGATCACGGCGGGCAACTCGTCGCCGCTCTCCGACGGGAGCGCAGCGGTGTTGATCACCACCAGCGAAGTCGCCCACAAGCTGGGGCTGCGCCCGCTGGCGCGGATCCACACCACGACCGTGGTCGGCTCCGACCCGCTCTACATGCTGACTGGGGTCATCCCGGCCACCGAGAAGGTGTTACGTCGCGCCGGGCTGACGCTGGCCGACATCGACCTGTTCGAGGTGAACGAGGCGTTCGCATCCGTTGTGCTGGCGTGGGCCCACGACGTCGGGGCTGATCTGGCCAAAACCAACGTCAACGGCGGCGCCATCGCGATTGGCCACCCCCTGGGCGCGAGCGGTGCGCGCGTCATGACCACGCTGGTCAACGCGCTCGAGCAGCGCGGCGGCCGGTATGGGCTGCAGACGATGTGCGAGGGCGGCGGAATGGCCAACGCCACCATCATCGAGCGCTTGGGCTAGGCAAGGCAATCGACCAAGGAGGCACTATGACAACGCCCACAACGGTCGCACACGAGACCCGGTTCGACGGTGTGCGAGTGCGCTTTGACAGCGACAAGAGTTATCAGGAGTTGGTTGCCGCCTTGCTGGCGGACATCGGCGAGCAGCCGGTGCTGATCAACGATCTCTCGACCTCGACCGGCGGCTGGCAGGAATATCGGGAGCGGGTCGAATCCCACGTCGGGCCAAGCGGATTCATGTTGTTCAGCCTGATCGATCACGGCGGGTGGATAACCAAGGCCGGCATCGACCGAAAGGTGCTGCGCGTCATCCTCGGCAACCCGCTGATCGCCATCACGATGCTGCGCCACGACGTCACCGCGGGGTTGTTCGCCCCGGTGGAGATGCTGCTCGTCGACGAAGGCCAGGGCCGCAGCAGCCTCAGCTACGTCAAGCCATCGTCGCTGATGGTCGTCGAGCCGAATCCCGAATTGCTCAGCGCCGCTGAACAACTCGACGCCAAGCTGGCGGCACTGGCCACCAAGGTGACCAGCGGATCGTAACCGCACGATCCTTGGCTGCTCGGCATCCGCCGAGGTTCGCAAGCTTCGATCCAGCAGCTCTCGTCGCCGACTCCGTCGGCGCGCCCTTTACCGCGATGCGCTGCGTGGCGTATTGTGCGGGCTTGCCGGCGATCGTTGTCTTGACAAGCGTGTCAGGGATTTTCGGTGTTGGAAGTCTGCGAGATCGTCCCGTCGTCCGGCCGTCAGGGGGCTCGTACGTGGGATGAACGCAGGGGGAACGCCGATGGGCCGAGTGATCATCGGAGCGGGCCGGAAGTTGGGCCGGCCAGGTGTTTGACGTCGTCATCGCGGGGGCGGGCCCGGATGGGCTGATGCTGGCCTGCGAACTGGGATTGGCCGGGATCCGGCCAATGGTGTTGGACCCGATGCCCGGGCCCAACCCGCAGCCGCGGGCCAACCGCATTGTGGGCCAAGCGGCTCGAATTCTCGATCACCGAGGTTTGTACAGCGCGCTCACCGGGACCGCGGAACCGCCAAAACCCGCGTCGCACTCGATGTTCGCGGGCTTTCCCCTGGACCTCGCGACGCTACCGGACTCCCAACTGTTCGTCGTCCCGATCCAACAGCACGGGCTTGTCGAGGTGCTCACAAAGAGGGCCGACAAATACGGCACGGAGATTCGTTGGGGTCACGCCCTGACCGGTTTCGATCAGGACGACGACGGTGTCACGGTTCATGTCGCCGGCCCCGCCGGTGCCTACGACCTGACGGCCAAGTACTTCGTCGGCGCCGACGGTGGCCACAGCAAGACACGCCATCTCGCCGGCATTGAGTTTCCCGGGATGTCGTCGTATGACCTGGTTGTCCGGATTGGGTTCAACGTCTTGCCACCCGACGAATGGATTGCACCGGTCAGCGGCACACCCGGGCCCGACAACCTTCCGCCGCAGCGGTATTACCGAACTGACGGAGGGGTTTTCGCGTGCGGTGCGATGGGCAGCCGTGTGGCCGTGCTGACCTACGAACTGGACAGTTCGCCCCGTGAAGAGCGCCGCGACGACGTAGCCGATCAACCGCCCATGAGCCTCGCCGATTTGGAGGCCAGCGCCAAGCGTGTACTCCGCCAGGACGTGCCGCTGCGGCCCGCATCGCCGGACGCGCCACTCGATCTGCGCCGGTTCTTCGGTATCAATTCAAGGATCGCGTCCCGGTATCAGGTGGGCAGGGTATTACTGGTCGGCGACGCCGCGCACGTCCACTCGCCGATTGGTGGACCGGGTCTGAACCTGAGTTTGCAGGACGGCGCAAACCTTGGCTGGAAGCTTGCCGCGGTAGTCAGTGGTCGCGTGGGACCCGCCCTGCTCGCCACCTACGAGGCGGAGCGCCGGCCCGCGGCCGAGCGGCTCATCATGCAAAGCCGTTCCCAGTTGGCGCTTTTCCGACCTGGTCCCGAAGTCACGGCGCTGCGCGAACTCTTCTCCGAACTGCTCACCGACCCCAGTAACGTTCGCCGGATCAGCGACCTGCTCTCGGGCGCCGACAACCGCTACACCATGGGCGTTCCAGGCGCCGCCGGCGCGCACGTACATCCCCTCGTGGGACGCTGGGTGCCCGACTTTTCCGTTACCGACGACATCACAACACGGCGGGTTGCGGAGCTCGCCCGCGATGGGCTACCGCTCCTTGTCGATCTCACCGAGCGCGGCGCGGTCGCAGCCGCGGTGACCGACAATGCCGGCCGGCTCAGCCTCGCCGCCGGACGGCCCGTCGGTGAGATTGCCGCCACCGCCGTGCTGGTGCGTCCCGACGGCTATGTGGCGTGGGCGTCGTCGCAGGCCATTCCCGACCCCGACGAATTGCGCGAACTGCGTGGCGTGCTCGCGCATTGGTTCGGGATCTAGTCCAAGCCGGGGTCCGCACTGGCAAATCTAGTGGCGCCCAACTGGCGGACACCGGCGAGCAGCCCATGCCGGTCAGCGACGTCGCCAACTGAACCGGCGCCTGGCAGTCATCAAGGAACGGGTCGAATCCTACGTCGGGCCAAGCGGATTCATGTCGGTCAACCCGATCCACCACGGCGCGACGAAGTGCGACGGCAAATCGATTCCGGCGTCATCAATCAAGTTTGCTGGAATATTGGAAGCAGTACTCTCCCGTCGCCACCCCGATGATCTTGGCGATCGAGGTGTCGGCTAACTGCGGGAGCCCCGATTTCGCATCGGCGAGGGTTTGGTCGAACGTGAACCCCTTGGACCAGTCCCCGCACACCGCATGCCCGATTTGGATCATGGTTTGCTCCGAGCCGGTTGGCCAAGTGATCCCCTTGTCCTTGAGCGATTGGAGATAACTGTCATCCGTTGGGTCGGCATTCGCGATGGGCGTCACCATGACTGCGACACCGCCCAGAACGGCAGCGAGCGGGCCGGTCAATCGTGCGGTCTTCTTCATTCGTTGACTCCTTGGTGTGGACTACGTTCGCGCAAGCCCGCCCGACGCTGACGCGGCAACAGTTAGGCTATCCCGATCTGCCGGCCGGCACGTCGATACATTTTTGGTGTTCAGTCGTTCTCTCGAATTGCTCAGCGCCGCAGAGCAGCTCGACGCCAAGCGGGCGGCACTGGCCACCAAGCGGACCGACGCGCGCTCAGTGCATGAGTTCGACCCATTGCGCCCGAGACGGCCCCGGCTCGAACGGCTCGCCGAAGTACTGTGTCTCCCGGACCACGTCCGCACCCTCGAATTCCATGATGCTGACGACGTAATACGGTTGCTCGTCATAGGTCAGGACGAGTTCGCTGATCCACAGTTCGCCACCACCGAGCATGCGCCGCACGGTGAAGCGCTTCGTGTTCGGCTGGGCTGTGCGCGATGCCTGGATGTTGGCACGACCTCGAATACGCTCGCCCGATTGCGGATACTCGAGAACCGCATCAGCTCGGTAGATTTGGTGCTCCGTTGCGAAGTCGTTGGCGTCGGAGGCCGCCCAGTGGCGTTGCAGGGCGGCCCGCCGCTCATCATCACCCATTGCTGTCTTTCCTTCCGGTGAGTACATCAATGGTCCACCATCAGGCGGGATCCCGACACACATGTCGATCCCGCACGATAACCCGCGCAGAATCCGTTTGTGTTTCCAGCGTGGAGGAACAGCACACGGGTCACGCTGTCGAGGTCCGTCCGCCGTCTGGCCGTCGGGGACCTGTCATGTTTCGATACGCTTCCCGGACTTAGATAGGCGCGGAGGTAAGCTGATGGGTCGTGTCGCGGTGATCACCGGAGCCAGTCGGGGAATCGGTGCGGCTACCGCATTGGTGCTCGCCGGGCAACGGTTTCGGGTAGTCGTCAACTACCGGTCCAGCGCCGAGGAAGCAGATGAGGTGGTCCGGGCCGCGACCGCGGCCGGCGGTGAGGCCGTGGCGATTCGGGCCGATGTCACCGCGCCCGACGATGTCGCCGCGATGATCGACGAAACGAATCAAAAGTGGGGCCGGGTCGACGTGCTCGTGCACAACGCGTTGATCCCTTACGACGTCACTTCGTTCGCCGACCTAACCTGGGAGCAACTCGGCGGCAAGCTGGACCGAGAGCTGCATGCCGCCTTCCTGGTCACGAAAGCCGTTGTGCCGGGTATGATTTCCCGCAGCTACGGCCGACTGGTCTATCTCACCACCGTGCTGTCCCGCCGACCCCGCGAAGGCATGATCACGGTGGGCACCGCCAAGGCGGCCATGGATCAGTTCGTCCGGTACGTCGCGCTCGAGGTGGCGCCACACGGGATTACCGCGAACCTCGTTTCGCCCGCCACGGTGGCCGATACGGCGGCGAACGCGCTGTTGGCGGCCGGAGAGGTGCATCAACTGGGCGCCACCAATCCCATGGGGCGCCTCGTGCGCCCCGATGAGGTGGCCAAGACGGTGGCTTTCCTGGCGAGCGAGGATTCGGGCTTCACCACCGGCCATTGCCTGGAGGTCAACGGCGGCCTTGCGATGGACTGAAACAGGTTCCGCCGCAAGCGAAGTCAGCAGATCGGAAAGGGGTTTTGGCCGTGCAGACGATCGATCTGGCCTACGTCGGGCGTGGTATCCACGAGGAGCTGGTCGCCCATGTTGCCGACCAGGAGGGCTACTTCGAGGATGAGGGCGTCCACGTCGCCGTCCGCGACGGGGTCGGCTGGCCGGCGGAGCGGCTGCGCCGCGGCGCGGTGATCGGCCTGGGCCGCGCATTGTTGTCGCGGCTGACCGACGGGATCGGTTGGACGGCGCTGTCGGTCAGCACCGATCACCCGCTGTTCTGGTTTCTCGGCAACGCCGACGTGAAGTCCATGGCGGATCTTCGCGGGCGGCGCCTGGCCGTCCACGCTCCCGATAACCCTCCCGGTACTTTCGCCCGCATCGTCCTGCGTAAGCACGGCCTGGACCCCGACCGCGACCTGGAATGCGTGGTGCGGCATCCGGGCGACTACCAGATGGACCTGCGACGCCTGCGCGACGGCTCGATCGACGCCGCCTACGTCGGCAGCACACTCTCGCCCGAACAGGTCGCCCAGGAAGAAGGGTTCCACGTGCTGGCCTGGGTCGGTGACCACTTCCAGATCCCAACCGTCGGCGTCGTCGTCGACCCCGTCCACATCCCGCTGGACAGCCCCGCCCTGCAGGCCCTGCTGCGGGCCAACCAACGGGCACTGGGCACCCTCACCGAACAACCCGGCCGAGCCGTCGACTACGTCAACTGGTTCCTCGACCGACTCACTCGCGATGAAGCGCAACAACACTACGACCGCTACGTCGGGCCCTACTTCAGGCCCGGCCGCCGGGTCGACCTCAACAGCGCACAGGAAGCGATCGACGCCGTCGCCGACGAACTCGGTGTCACCCCGATCGCCGCCGCGGACTTCTATCAGCCCACCCGGTGAGCGCCGTGGCCGAAAAGCCAACGACCTGAAGGCCTTAACGGCCCTTAGGCGGCCAGGCCGTCGGCTTCTCCGATCGTCTGCTCCGCCTGCTTCCCGGCGCGCTTGTCGCGCCGCCAGCCCCGCACCGTGGCGATGGCGGTCTTCAGGCCGCGTCGGCGTCCCGTCGTCGGATCGGTGCCACCGAAGCCCGGCTCCAGTCCGGCGAACATCCGCTCGCTGCGGGTCTCCGGCGCGTCATCGGCGTCGGCGAGCAGGTACTTGTCCGGCAGCGACAGCTTGGCGATGGTGCGCCATGTCTTGGCGTACTGCACCAGGAACGAGCCCGTGGTGTACGGCAAGTCGTACTTGTCGCAGACCTCGCGCACCCGCACCGAGATCTCGTGCAGCCGATTGCTCGGCAGGTCCGGATACAGGTGGTGCTCGATCTGGTGGCACAGGTTGCCGCTCATGAACCGCAGCGCGGGGCCGGCCTCAAAGTTGGCGCTGCCCAGCATCTGACGCAGATACCACTGGCCCTTGGTTTCGCCGATCATGTCGGTTTTGGTGAACTTCTCGGCGCCGTCGGGGAAGTGCCCGCAGAAGATCACGGCGTTGGCCCACACATTGCGGATGACGTTGGCCAGCCAGTTCGCCGTCACGGTGGACCTGTAGGTCGCGCCCGGCGACAGCGAGGTCAGGGCCGGGAATGCGACATAGTCCTTAACCATCTGGCGACCGGCCTTGGCGAAGAACTCCAGCGTCCTTTCCCGGGCCTCGTCATGGTCCATCCGCTTCTTGGCGATCTTGCCGATCTCCACGTGCTGCAAGCCGACGCCCCATTCGAAGCCGAGCGCAAGCATGGCGTTGAACAGCAGATTGAAGATATTGAAGCGTTTCCAACGCTGGTCACGAGTGACGCGCAACAGACCGTAGCCGACGTCGTCGTCCATTCCGAGGATGTTGGTGTACTTGTGGTGCACGAAGTTGTGCGTGTACCGCCAGTGCTTGGACGACCCGCTCATGTCCCACTCCCACGTCGAGGAGTGAATCTCCGGGTCGTTCATCCAGTCCCACTGGCCGTGCATGACATTGTGGCCGATCTCCATGTTCTCGACGATCTTGGCCACCCCCAGGGTCGCCGTGCCGGCCCACCACGCCGAACGCCGCGAACTCGCCGCGAGCAGCAGCCGGCCGGTTACCTCCAGCGCGCGCTGCGCCGCAATGGTGCGACGGATGTAGCGGGCGTCTTGCGCGCCGCGAGAGTCTTCGGTGTCCTGGCGGATCGCGTCGAGCTCCATGGCCAGATTTTCGATATCGGCATCCGTCAGATGCGCGAATACGTCGACGTCTGTGATCGCCATCGTCCTGATCCCCCTGTGCTCGTTGTCCGGTCAGTTACTTACGTTATCGTAACCTACGAATCCGTAGGTTACCTGTGAGTAATCTTTAGATGTCGAGCGCGCAATCGCCCGAGGCGGCCGATATACAGGTCTGAACCCGCGTTCCGGGGTCGTGTTCCTGGCCGGTCCGCAGATCACGGACGTGGCCTTCCACCAGGCTGACCACGCAGGACTGGCAGATGCCCATCCGGCAGCCGAACGGCATCTGCACGCCGGCGCCTTCACCGGCGTCCATCAATGACGTCGCGGCATCAGTGGCAACGGCGCGCCCGCTTCGGACGAACGTGACCGTTCCGCCGGCCCCGGCGGGGGCGGCCTTGGACACCGCGAATCGCTCCAGGTGCAGCCGGTCGCTGATGCCCGCCGACGACCAGACCTTTTCGGCCTGGGTGAGCATGCCCTCCGGACCGCACGCCCAGGTCTGGCGTGCACGCCAGTCCGGCACTTCTCGTTCGAGCGAAGCAAGATCGAGCCGACCCTGTTTGCGCGTCTCCCGCACCTGCAAGCGATAACCCGGCCGGTCGACCGCCAGCGCAGCCAACTCGGCGCCAAACATCACGTCGGATTGGGTCGGCGCCGAATGCAGATGCGTGACGTCGGTGATTTGGTTGCGGCGCACCAGAGTCCGCAGCATCGACATCACCGGCGTTATCCCGGAGCCGGCGGTCAGGAACAGGATCGCCGGCGGTGCCGGGTCGGGCAGCACGAAGTTGCCCTGGGGCGCGGCCAGCCGGACGATGGTCCCCGGCTCGACGCCGGCCACGAGGTGCGTGGACAGAAAGCCCTCGGGCATAGCTTTGACGGTGATGGTGACAGTGCGCGGCGACCCGGGCCCCGGGGCGGCCGGGCTCGACGTCAGCGAATACGACCGCCAGCGCCAGCGTCCGTTCATCAGCAGCCCGATCCCGATGTACTGGCCCGGCTGATAGTCGAAGCTGAAACCCCAACCCGGCTTGATCACCAGGGTCGCCGAATCTTCGGTCTCCCGGCGAACCTCGACGATGCGGCCCCGCAATTCCCGCGCGGACCACAGCGGATTGGCCAGATGCAGATAGTCGTCGGGCAACAGCGGCGTCGTGATGCGTGCAGCTACCTTGCGCAGCGCGTGCCACCCGGGATGCCTATCGGCGCCGGCGATGACCGGACGCGTGGTGGCGACGACATTGCCGGTGATTGATTCGAATTTCTTGCTCATAGGAAGCTCCTGCTCACCATGCGGCACTTAGCTCCCGCTCACAACACGGCGTTCCCACGCCCCGAGAAACGCTGGTCAAAGGCTACGATGCCGTAACCTACGGTACCGTATCCACGCTGGAGCGCCAGACATCCGTCACATCTGACCGGCTAAATCCACGATTGTCCAGGTCAGCGGGGCGCGCCGGGCATCGTCGGCAGGCTAAAGCGATTGCCCGCCTCCTCCTCCCAGCGCTACGCGCCGGGCATCGTCGGTGGGCTAAAGCGATTGCCCGCCTCCTCCTCCCAGCGCTACGCGCCGGGCATCGTCGGTGGGCTAAAGCAGGTCCAGCAGAAATGGCAGTTCCTGGTTCGCATACCAGGCCAAATCGTGGTCCAAAGCGTCGCCGACAATCAGTTCGGCGTCCTCATCGCCCAGGTCAGCGGCGTCGATGACCTCGATCGCCTTCACAACGTCCGACTCGGCGCCGGCGTTGTCGACGTAAGCGGCAACGACTTGGGCAACCGTGACCGGCGCACCGAGCCGGACCACGGCGTCGTCGAGGTCGGGACGGAAATTGACGTCTTCGATCTCGGCGGCCAGCACGGCGCGCCGCGGCGGCATGCCGGCTTCGGCGGCGCCTCCCTCGTCGGGGGCCTCGGCCGCCAGCAGCCGCAGCGACGCCAACGCCGCCTCACGCAAGGCCACCTCGGCGAGCTCCTCGTCGTCGCCCTCGGCATATGCCTCGCGCAATGTGGGCGTCACCGCGAACGCGGTGCCGTTGACCGGCCAGAACGAGCCGTCGGTGACGAGCTGCCGCAACATCGCCAGGGTCGCCGGGATGTATACCTCGATCATTCGGCTCGCCCGGCTGTACCTATCAAAGTCGCCGCGTAGTCGTCGACGTACCTCGACAGCTCACGCGGCGGGCGCTGGTAATTCTGGCTCACGATCGGATGTTTCGGCAGTGTGACTTGGGGTCGCTCCACGTCGTAGTACTCGATCGTCGACAGCAAATGGGCCATCATGTTCAGCCGCGCGTGCTTCTTGATATCCGATTCCACGACGTACCAGGGGCTGACCGGAGTGTCGGTGTGCACCATCATCTCGTCTTTGGCGCGCGAATACTCATCCCACCGATACAGCGACTCCATGTCCATCGGGCTGAGTTTCCATTGCCGGACTGGGTCATTCAGTCGCGCCCTGAACCGGCGCAGCTGTTCGGCCTCGGAGACGGAAAACCAGTACTTCCGCAATAGGATCCCGTCGTCGATCAGCATCTGTTCGAAAATCGGCGTCTGTCGCAAGAAAAGCACGTGCTCTTGCGGCGTACAGAATCCCATGACCTTTTCGACGCCGGCGCGGTTGTACCACGACCGATCAAAGAGCGCGATCTCCCCCTTGGCGGGCAGGTGGGCGATATAGCGCTGGTAGTACCACTGGCCGCGTTCCCGATCCGTCGGAGCAGGCAACGCCACGATGGGGGCGACGCGCGGGTTCAGGTATTCGGTGATCCGCTTGATGGTTCCGCCTTTGCCCGCACCGTCGCGGCCTTCGAATACGACCACCAGACGCGCCCCGGAATGCCGCACCCACTCTTGCAGCTTCACGAATTCCGTTTGCAGGCGGAATAATTCAGCTCGGTAGACGGCATTGGGAATTACCGGTGTGGCCGGCGTCGCCGACCTCTTTTTCTTGGCCTTCGCCGACGCGCCGTCGTTTGTCGCGGTGCTCACACCAACGGATGATAGATCCAAGCAACAATTTTCACTTCGACTCTTACCGGGAACCTTCGAGAAGTTCCTGAAGCGATTGGCTCAACAGGCCCGGCAGTAGATCGACGTCACTCATCGCGTCGCGGTCGGCATTGATCCCGAAATACAGCATGCCGTTATACGACGTCACACTGATCGCCAACGCCTGGTTGGGCAGCAACGGTGTCACAGAGTAGGTTTCCAGCAGTTTCGTACCGGCGATGTACATCTGCGACTGAGCCCCGGGCGCATTGGTGATCAACAGGTTGAACGTCCGCTTGGAAAGGCTCGGGAAGCCGGTGGCGACTCGAATACCCATCGCGTGCAGAGTCGGTGGCGCAAAACCCGACAGAGTGACGATGGTCCTGGCGTCGACCAGGCTGGCGGCCGTCGGGTTGGATTCGGTGGCGTGCGCGATCTGCGACAGGCGCACCACCGGATTCGCCTCCCCCACCGGCAGATCGACCAGGAACGGCGTGACCTGACTGATCGTTTGGCCGGGACCGGTCGAGTCAAGTTGGCCATCGGAATAGATCGACAGCGGCGCCATCGCGCGGACCGTCGCGGTCGGCGACACCGCGACTCCGCGCGACATCAACCAGTTGCCCAGTGCGCCGGCCACCACCGCGAGCACCACATCGTTGACGTCGCACTCATAGCGTGCGCGGACGGTGCGGTAGTCCTCGAGGCTGCCCCGAGCCACCGTGAACCGCCGATGGCGCGACACGGTCACGTTGAGCGGGCTGCTGGGTGCCGTGCCACGGGCCACCGCACGGGCAACGCCGATGACGCGGCGGCCCGCATCGAGCAGCTCGCCATAGTTTGTCACCCACCCGAGCACCGCGGACCCGACGGCCTGCAGCTGCGTGCCGGGCCCCACCAACCAATCCCCGATCGCACCAAATATCAACCGGGTACTGCCGGGGTCACGTTCAGGTATCCAGATGTCCTCCGGGAGTGGCGGCGGACGGCGCGTCCGGTCGGCGATGACATGGCCGATTTCCAGCGCGGACATGCCGTTGATGAGTGCCTGATGCGACTTGGTGTACAGCGCCACGCGGCTTTTGGACAGGCCCTCGATCAGGTACATCTCCCACAGCGGCCGCGACTTGTCCAGCGGCCGCGCGGCGAGCCGCGCGATCAGATCATGCAGCTGCTCGTCACTGCCCGGCGAGGGCAGCGCCAGCTGCCTGACGTGGTAGGTGATGTCGAAGTCCCGGTCGTCGACCCAGACGGGCCTGGCCATGCCGATCCGCACCTCGCGGACCTTTTGCCGGTAGCGCGGAATCTGCGGCAGCCGCTTTTCGACGGTGGCCAGCAAGGTCTCGTAGCTCAATCCGGCGCGCGGTCGCTGCAGGATGGACAGCGATCCCACATACATCGGGGTGGCCGTGTTCTCCAGCCGGTAGAAGGAGGCGTCCGCGGGGGACAACCGGGTCACCATTGCGGCCCTGTCCTCCTTGTCAATGCGTTCTCATTTCGCTCTGTGGACACCGATGTCCTGGCTCACGCTAATAGTCCGGCCACAGCGCTGCTGAGCGCGGGTACGCGCGAGCTCGAGTTGTGCCATGATGGCCCCTGACTGATCACCGTCTGCCACTCTCCTGCAGGCTCCCGATTCGGATCGAGCAAGTTTCCCTCGTTTTGAGTTGGTTCCATCGTTTGAGTTGGAGAGTGCGCGTTGACCATCGGTCCTGCAGTGAGCCCACCCCGCCGCGACGCCTTTGCCGTCACCCCCGTCGTCGACTACGAGCCGCCCAGACAGGAGCGGCGCGATAACCCCCAGTGCGCGCAATCATCCCACGCAACGCGG
>Ga0210389_10001276_pt1 | contig 20574 bp, 19 predicted proteins | sample IncBWH28OmetaG_FD_160127 | JGI IMG/M metagenome (GOLD analysis project Ga0210389, IMG submission 160127) | Forest soil microbial communities from Barre Woods Harvard Forest LTER site, Petersham, Massachusetts, United States - Inc-BW-H-28-O ...
TGAAACCACCCTGAACTGCACCCGATACACCGGTAGTTTTAGTGCGGGCGGAGGGACTCGAACCCTCACGCTCTCTCGAGCACCGGCACCTAAAGCCGGCGCGTATTCCATTTCGCCACGCCCGCGCGCTTAGCGATCCTACCGCCCCGATCAGCGACGAATTGGCGGCGACGGCGCCTAACTCGGGGTACCGAAGGCATGATGCCCGACCCTCGCGCGGGGCGCCCGACGAACACCGCGTTGTACCGTCGTGGGGTGTCCGCTACCCGTCGTCGCAGACCGGCGCTGATCGCCTTGGTGATCGTCGCGGCCTGCGGCTGCCTGGCCCTGGGCTGGTGGCAGTGGACGAGGTTTCAGTCGGCCTCGGGCACGTTCCAGAATCTCGGCTACGCGTTGCAATGGCCGTTGTTCGCCTGGTTCTGCGTCTACGCGTACCGCAAGTTCGTCCGTTACGAAGAGACGCCGCCGGAGCCGCACAACAGCAGCGCCATGACCGAGATACCTGCGGGGCTGCTCCCAGAGCGACCCGCACCGGTACAGCAACCGCCTGACGATCCGACACTGCGCGAGTACAACGCCTACCTGACCGAGCTCGCCAAGAAAGACGCCGAAAAGCAGAACAGGACCACCGCATGACCACACCCGAGACACCCGAAGCGCAGCAGAGCGCGGTCCCCGTCGACAGGATCCGCACCTCGCTGCTCGGCTACCGAATCATGGCGTGGACGACGGGCATCTGGCTCATCGCGCTGTGCTACGAGATCGTCTCGCACCTCGCCTTCCACCACGAGATCCGGTGGATCGAAGTGGTGCACGGCTGGGTGTATTTCGTCTACGTGTTGGCCGCCTTCAATCTCGCGATCAAGGTTCGATGGCCGGTCGCCAAGACCATAGGTGTCCTGCTTGCGGGCACCATCCCGCTGCTGGGCATCATCGTCGAGCACTTCCAGACCAAGGACGTCAAAGCGCGCTTCGGGCTGTAGCGATGCCCAACGTGACGCTAGTGTCACGCTCGCGGCCGATCGCGACACTAGCGTCACGCCCGGCGGTAGGCCAGAGCGCGCAGCGCCGGCACCAACAGACCCAGCGCGCGACCGCGGTGCGATATCGCGTCCTTCTCCGCCGGGCTCAGCTGCGCGGCGGTGCGCTCACAGCCATCAGGAACAAAGACCGGGTCATAACCGAACCCGCCGTCGCCGCGCGGCTCGCGGGCAATGGTGCCCGGCCACTCCCCGCGGACGACGACCTCGTCGGAGTCCGAGACCAGCGCGCAGGCCGATACGAACGCCGCACGGCGCCGATCGTCGGGGACATCACGCAATTGCGCCAGCAGCAGCGCGGTGTTGCCGGCATCGTCACCGTGACTACCCGACCAGCGCGCCGACAGCACACCGGGCATGCCGTTGAGCGCGGCCACCTCCAAACCGGAGTCGTCGGCGACACTGGGCAGACCCGTCGCGACGAACGCGTCACGCGCCTTGGCGAGCGCGTTGTCCTCGAAGGTCGCACCAGTTTCCGGCGCTTCGTCGAACGGCGCCACATCGTTCAGCGATACCAGCGTCAGCCCCGACAGCCCGGCGCCGTCCAGCACGCGGCGCAGTTCGGCCAGCTTCTTCTGGTTGCGGCTGGCGACCAGCAGATCTGTCACCAATTACTCCCAAACCTCTTGTTGACGTAAGCACCGCTCTACGGTCCCAAGGCTAGGACAGCCGCACCGTCGGGTCGGGCTAGGTCATCTGTGCGTCAGAAGAGGGATTGGCACAAGGAACCGGCCGCAGCGGGTTGAACACCGGGCGCGGCACCCCAAGCCCCGTGTGGCGCCGCTAAAAATGGGTCAGATGACCCAGATCGACATCCAAAACCCGTACCGGATGGCTCGGACGCATTGTCGCCCGGTCGTGACAGCGGGGGCGAACGTATACCCATGGGGCAGCCCCCACTGCCCTGCTAACCAGCCGCATACCCTGCGGGCCACGCCCCGATACCTCTCAGCAGGGCCGCCTCCGGGGGCCGATACCTCATCAAAACCAGTCTGCTGCGGTTACTTCACTTGATGCGGCACGCCGGTGAGCAGCAGTTCCATGCTGCGCCGTGGCGCCTCGGACAACAACGGAGCGAGCACGGCTCGCTTCGGGAGCCGCACGTGCCTGCGGCCCTTCCGTACGGCCTCAACGACCTCGGCAGCGACCTTCTCGCGGGGTACCTGGACCATTAGCCGCGTGCGGTAAAAGCGCTCGAAGGACTTGGCCGTCGGCTCATAATCCTCCGTTCCGGCCAGCATGTCGGTAGGGATTGGGCCGAGCTCAACGAGGGTGGTGCCGATCGGAAAGCCGCGGAGGTCGGCTCGCAGTCCCGCGGTGAAGTGGGAAAGCGCCGCCTTTGATGCGGAGTAGGCGACCAGGCCGGGCACGACGGCGCAGCCCGCGTTCGAGGAGATGTTCACAATGTGACCGCCGCCGCGGCGAAGCATCCGCGGGATGGCCTGCCGGCAAAGCTCGGCCGGCGCCAGGTAATTGACCTCGGTGACCCGGCGCAGGTCGTCATCAGGCGCGTCGGTGAAGGCGCCAGGGGTCCCGATCCCGGCGTTATTCACCAGGACGTCGACCGGCCCGGCTTCGTCCTCCACGTGACTGATGAGGATGGCGACCTGCTTCGGGTCCGAGAGGTCGGCGGGATGCGCGGTGCCACCTAGCTCGGCAGCGAGCGCCCGAATAGCGTCCTCGGTCCGAGCAACGAGTGCGACCGTGGCCCCGGCCCCGGCGAACGCACGGGCTAAAGACTCGCCGATGCCTCGTGACGCCCCAGTGATCAACACCCGTTTCCCGCGCAGCTCCATGGCCGGAGCGTACGCGCTGCCGCGATCACGACAGCGATCAGCGGTAGCAGTTTCATCATCCCCCGCTTTTTCGTTCGGATGGCCGCCCCAAGCCGGGTCAGCTTCCGAAAGCCTTCGGCGATGGAGGCCCCTCGGGCAGCACACCCGGGTAGGGCAGCGCCAACGCCTCGAGCTGTGCGGCAAACAACTTGTCACAGGCGCCCAACGCCATGTCGAGCAGCTTGTCGAGTGTCGAACGCGGGAACGTCGCGCCCTCACCGGTTCCCTGAATCTCCACCAGAGTCCCGGTGTCGGTGGCGACGACGTTCATGTCTACCTCGGCCCGCGAGTCTTCCTCGTAGGGCAGATCCAGCCGAATCCTGCCGTCGACCACGCCGACGCTGACCGCCGCGATGGCACACGACAACGGCCTGGGATCCGAAAGCTTGCCCGCGGCCGACAAGTAGGTCACCGCGTCGGCCAGGGCCACATAGGCGCCTGTGATGGCCGCGGTCCGAGTGCCGCCGTCGGCCTGCAACACGTCGCAGTCAACGGCGATCGTGTTCTCCCCCAGCGCCGCCAGGTCGATGCACGCCCGCAGCGACCGGCCGACCAGCCGGCTGATCTCCTGGGTCCGCCCGCTGACCCGGCCTCTGACTGACTCGCGGTCCGACCGGGTGTGGGTGGCCGACGGCAGCATCGCGTACTCCGCCGTGAGCCAACCCAGGCCGGACCCTTTGCGCCAACGCGGCACCCCTTCGGTGACGCTGGCGGTGCACATGACCTTGGTGTGACCGAACTCGATCAGCACCGAACCCGCCGGGTGTTCGGTGAACCCGCGAGTGATGACCACGGGGCGAAGCTCGTCGTCAAGGCGACCGTCATCTCGTTTGGACACGACGCCAACCCTAGACGTTCAGGGGCGCCCGATATCGAACGTCTCACCGCACACCACCGCGTGCACGGGACCATCGAACTCGGCCTTGGCCTCACTGATCACGTCCTCACGCGAGGTCCACGGTGGGATATGCGTCAGCAGCAGCTCACCAACACCTGCCTGCGCCGCGGTTCTCCCGGCTTCTGTGCCCGACAGATGCAAGTCGGGCGGACGGTCCGGCCCGTGCGTCCAGGAGGCCTCGCAGAGGAAGACGTCAGCGCCACGAGCCAGCTCGACAAGCTGGTCGCAGATGCCGGTGTCACCGCTGTAGACCAGCGACGCGCCGCTGGGGTCGGTGATGCGCAAGCCGTACGACTCGGTTGGGTGAGCCACCACCCGCGGCACCACCGTGAGCGCGCCCAAAGTCACCGGCTCGCCGTCGACCCAATGGTGAATATCGAAGATGTCCGAGCAATCGTCGATCTCCCCGCCGTACGGCGACGACGCCGCCCCCAGTCGCGACCAGGTATCGCTCGGCCCGTACAACAACGCCTTGCCGACCGGGCGCGACGGGTGATAGCGACGCCAGACGTACAGGCCAGGCATATCCAAGCAGTGGTCCGCGTGCAGGTGAGACAACAGCACGTGCACCGAGGCGGGGTCCGCGTGCCGTTGGAGCGCGCCGAGCACTCCCCCGCCGAAGTCCATGACCAACGGCGGCGTGTCCGGTGCCCGGAGCAGATAACCCGATGCAGGCGAATCCGGACCCACAACACTGCCCGAGCAGCCGAGCACGGTTATTCGCACGGTCACTACTGTGCCATGCCCGCTAGCGCAATGAGGAAAACATTGCAGCATTCGGTGATGAGAATCTGTGCGCGCACCTAATAGACACGAGAATGACGCTGAACGGGTTGAACACCGGTCACTGCCGGACCCAGGAATCGCGCCGCCAATTTGGTGAACTCCTCGGGGTCGCCGGTGGCTTCGAACACCCGGGTCGCGGTCGGCGCGTCATGCGGACGCAGCAGGTCCCTCTCGGTTAGCACCCGCAACACTTCCTTCGCGGTCTCCTCGGCGCTGGAGACCAGCGTGACGTTGTCGCCCATCGCCAGTTGAATCAGTCCGGACAACAGTGGGTAGTGCGTGCATCCCAGAACCAGCGTGTCGACCTCGGCGCGCTGCAGCGGCTCCAGATAGCCCTCGGCCAGTCCGAGCACCTGCCGACCGCTGGTCACACCGCGTTCGACGAAGTCAACGAAGCGTGGGCACGCCACCGCGGTGATCTCGGTGTCACGGGCGGCGGCGAACGCGTCTTGGTAGGCGTGCGAGGTGATGGTGGCCCGTGTGCCGATAACACCGATGCGCCCATTTCGCGTAGTGGCGACCGCACGTCGCACCGCCGGCAGGATCACCTCGACGACGGGCACGTCGTAACGCTCGCGAGCGTCCCGCAGGCACGCTGCAGACGCCGAGTTGCATGCGATCACCAGCGCCTTGACGCCGCGGTTGACCAGGTCGTCACCGATGGCCAGCGCATGCGCACGGATCTCCGGGATGGTCAGCGGGCCGTAGGGGCCATTGCCGGTGTCGCCCACGTAGACGATGTCCTCGTCGGGCAGTTGGTCGATGATCGCGCGGGCAACCGTGAGTCCTCCGACGCCGGAGTCGAAGACCCCGACGGGCGCCAATGGGGAGCTCATGTCGTAAGGCGCGGCGAACGTGTGCCGGCTTTTTTCAGTGCGCGGGCCTTGCGCTCCGGTGCGGACAACATGTACGCGGCCACGACGCCGCCGACCGCACCACACAGATGACCCTGCCAAGACACGCCACCGCACTGGCCGAGCACCGGCATGGCGCCCAGCAGAACACCGCCGTAGATGAACAACACGACCAGCCCGATGATGATGTCCCAGATCCTGCGGACAAACAGCCCGAACACCAGCAGGAAGGCCAGGTAGCCGAAGATCAGGCCGGAGGCCCCGATGTGGTCGGTCGGGCCGCAGCTGCTGCCCACGTTGCCGATCAACCAGGTGCCGAACCCGCCCAGGATCCAGATGATCACGGTGGCCCAGACGAAGCGAGAGAGTCCGGCCAGCGTCACCAGAAATCCCAGCACCAGAAGCGGGATGGTATTGGCCGCCAGGTGCTGCCAGTTGGCGTGCAGAACCGGTGCGAAGACGATCCCCCACAGGCCGTCGGTTGTCTGCGGCCTGATGCCGTTGACATCCAGGGAATGGTGGCTCAGCTGGTCGATCAGCTCGACCACATAGAGCAGCGCCACGAAGGTGAGGATCGTGGCCCCGCCCACCATCCAGCGGGGCCGTTTTTTCGGCTGTGTGGCGGGTGTGCGCGGATTTCCGGCTCGCCCGGTTATGCCCATAGCTGACCTTCCAGAGCGTTCTCGGCATCTTCCAGGCTACCGGTGTAGGCGCCGGTGGACAGATACTTCCAGCCGGCGTCGGCGACCACGAACGCGATGTCGGCGCGCTCTGAGGCCTGGCGCGCTTTCGCTCCGACTCCCAGGGCGGCATGCAGCACGGCACCGGTTGAAATGCCCGCGAAGATGCCTTCGGAGTCCACCAGCTCGCGGGTGCGGCGCACCGCGTCGGCGGCGCCGACCGAATAGCGGGTGGTCAGCACATCTGGGTCATACAGTTCGGGCACGAATCCTTCATCGAGGTTGCGCAACGCATAAACGCCCTCGCCGTAGCGGGGTTCGGCGGCCACGATCTTGATGCTCCCAACATGCTCGCGCAGAAACCGGCCGGTGCCCATCAGGGTGCCCGTGGTGCCCAGGCCGGCGACGAAATGGGTAATCTCGGGCAGGTCGGCGAGCAGCTCGGGGCCGGTGCCGCGGTAGTGCGAGTCGGTGTTGGCCGGGTTGCCGTACTGATAGAGCATCACCCAGGACGGGTTGGCCGTGGCCAGCTCCTTGGCCCTGGCCACCGCGGTGTTGGACCCGCCTTCGGCCGGCGAGAAGACGATCTGCGCGCCGTAGAGCTCCAGCAACTGACGCCGTTCCACCGAGGTGTTCTCGGGCATCACGCAGATCAGCCGGTAACCCTTCAACCGGGCCGCCATCGCCAGCGAGATGCCGGTGTTACCGCTGGTGGGCTCGAGGATCGTCGCGCCAGGCGTCAACAGCCCGTCCCGCTCGGCCTGCTCGATCATCCGCAGCGCCGGCCGGTCCTTGATCGACCCGGTCGGGTTGCGGTCCTCCAGCTTGGCCCACAGCCGCACGTGCGGACCGTCCGGCCCGTCATCCCAGCGCGGCGAGAGTCGCTGCAGGCCAACGAGCGGCGTGTTGCCCAGGGCCTGCAACAGCGAGTCGTATCGCGTCATGCGCTCCGCTTACCCACCCGCCACAGCGGGCAGGATGGTGACCGAGTCACCGTCGGCGATCGCGGTATCCAGGCCACCGGAGAACCGCACGTCCTCGTCGTTGACGTAGATGTTGACGAAGCGGTGCAGATTGCCGTTATCGATCAGGCGCTCGGAGATACCGGAGTAGTTGGCCTCCAGATCGTTGAGAATGGCGCCCAGCGTGTCACCACTCGCGGAGACGCGCTTCTCGCCGCCGGTGTGGGGTCGCAGGATGGTCGGGATCGACACAGTGACGTTCATACGGGCCTTCCTATTCAGTACCGCTCGTTCAGTACTGCTCGACGATATTGACCGGTTCTTCGGTGACGGCGCCGTCGACGATGCGGTAGCTGCGCAGCTCGTGCCGCTCCGGGTCACGGGTGGACACCAGCACGTAGTGCGCGTCCGGTTCGGCGGCCAGGTTCACGTCGGTGCGGCTGGGATACGCCTCGGTCGCGGTGTGCGAGTGATAGATGACCACAGGTGCTTCATCGGCTTCGTCCAGCGCCCGCCACACCTTCAGCTGTTCACCGGAGTCGAACCGGTAAAAAGTCGGCGACCGCTCCGCGTTGACCATCGGGATGTGCCGCTCGGGACGGTCCGAGCCCTCCGGCCCGGCCAGCACCCCGCAGGCTTCGTCGGGGTGGTCGCGACGAGCGTGGCCGACCATCGCGTCCACCAGGTCCGCACGAATCACCAGCACGTCAAGACTTGCCCTTCCGGAATGCTCCCGGCAACGTGCCGCGGTAGGTCGGTATTCCGGCGACCGGCTCGGCGGCCAGCACACCGGCCAGCACCGCGCGAGCCAGGCAGTCCGCCGCGGCGGCGCCCACCGAGGTGACCAGCCCCGTCTCCGGAGACAGCGCGGCGGGCGTGTCGGCGCCGGGGGGCACCTCGACCGCCCCGGTGGCCAGCGCGAACACAGTATCGCCGTCCAGCGGCGTGTGCGCGGGCCGGATGATTCGGGCCAGCCCATCGTGGGCGGCGATCGCGACCCGCCGGCAGCCCGCTTTGCTCAGGGCGGCGTCCGTAGCCACCACCGCGATCGTGGTGTTCAGCGCGCTCAACGGCGACGGCAGCTGCGCGAGCACGTTGATCTCCTCGGCCGGCGGTGAGGTCAGCCCGAACTCTTCAATCAGGTCCGCCATCCACGGCAGGCCGGTGGTCGTGTCGATGACGTTGCCCGCAGAGTTCACCGCGACGACCGCGCCGACGGTCACGCCCGACGACAGTGTCGTCGACGCTGTGCCGAGACCGCCTTTGAGCACGCCGGCACGCGCCCCCACCCCGACGCCGACCGTACCGACGGCCACAGCGCCGGCTTGAGCCTCGGAGGCCGCGCGGGCGGCCCGGTACCCGAATTCAGGCGTCGGCCGGCAGTCCCAGCCGCCGACCGGCAGGTCGAAAATAACCGCTGCCGGCACGATGGGCACCACGCCGCCGCCCATCAATACGCCGCGCTCGTCTTCCTCCAGCCAGCGCATCACGCCGTCGGCAGCTGCCAAACCGTAGGCGCTGCCGCCGGCGAGCAGCACCGCATCGACGAAACGCACGCTGTTGGCCGGGTCCAGCAGATCGGTCTCCCGGGTGCCGGGCGCGCCGCCGCGGCAATCGACGGCGCCGACGGTCCCGGGTGGTGTCAGCACGACAGTGACGCCGCAGGCCCAACCGGCGCCGAGGGACGCATCGGGATCCAGCCTGTGGTAGTGGCCGACACGGATACCCCCGACGTCGGTAACCGAGTTCATCCGGCCGTCATCAAGATCATCGGGACCCCATCAGCACCAGAACCAGGTATTCCTGCAAGACGGTCAGCCACTGGTAGACGTCGAAGTGCGCGGTCAGCGGATGATCGGCCGGCAGTCGATCAGCGCCCCCCGGGCCTTCTGGGCCTATGTCGAGCATGACGCCCAGCGTCAGCCGGATGTCGTTGACCGCCGCGATCCAGGCGTTCGCGCCTTCCTCGGTCAGCTCAAAACGGCCGCCGTTTTCCGGAAGAGTGTCCAACAACTGCTGTGCGGCAACACGTTTGGCGTCGATGATCTCCGGCTCGTGCAGAATGCGCAGCGCTGCGTTGAGCCGATCGGAGGCATCGGGGTCCACTGGGTTGTCCTCATCGTCCGGCTTGTGAAAATCGGGCAGCAGCCGGCGCAGTCCCGGGTCCCCCGGCGGTTGCGTATTCCCGGTCCTTATCCCGGTGATCTCCTCGAGTTCGTCTGACGGCGAGGAGGATTCGCGCTCGTCGAGCAGGCCGATCATCGAGCTGACCAGGTTCTTGAGCAGGGCCGCCTCGTGCGCGGCCAAGGCGGAACGAAAACGGGGACCGTCGGCGGTCTCGACCCGCTTCCATTTGCGCACAGAGGATCCTGAATGCCCTCTGATCTCACCGGTCCTGCTGCAATGTCGCCCACAAACCGGCGGCATGCAGCTTGGACACGTGGACTTCCATGGACTCCCGGCTACCTGCCGACACAACCGCCTTGCCTTCGTTGTGCACCTGCAGCATCAGCTTGGTGGCATGCGGCTCGCTGTAGCCGAACAACTTCTGGAACACGTACGTCACGTAGGTCATCAGGTTGACCGGGTCGTCCCACACAACGGTGACCCAGGGACTGGCCGTGACGTCTACCGAATCTGCCTCGCGTTGCCCGGTAGTGCCCGGCTTGGTGGGCGCTGACGCAACAACCATGCCCTACACGATACCGAGCCAACGTTGCCAGCCGATACCGTTGCGGGATGAATGACGCGGCCTTGGCGGGGCTGCTGACCGACAGGTACGAGTTGACCATGCTGGCGGCCGCGCTGCGCGACGGCAGCGCTCATCGCCGCACCACATTCGAATTGTTCGCGCGCCGGCTTCCCGAGGGGCGCCGCTACGGCGTCGTCGCCGGAACCGGCCGGCTGCTGGAAACCCTGCCGCGATTCAGGTTCGACGACGAGGCCTGCCAGTTGCTGGCGCAATTCCTCGACGCCGACACGTTGCGTTATCTGCGCGATTTCCGGTTCGGCGGCGATATCGACGGCTATGCCGAGGGCGAGCTGTACTTCCCAGGGTCCCCCGTCCTGTCGGTACGCGGCAGCTTCGCCGAATGTGTGGTGCTCGAAACGCTGGCGCTGTCGATTTTCAACCACGACACCGCGATCGCCTCCGCGGCGGCACGCATGATCAGTGCCGCTGGGGAACGCCCGCTGATCGAGATGGGATCGCGACGGACCCACGAGCGCGCCGCGGTCGCGTGCGCCAGGGCGGCCTATATCGCCGGCTTCGCCGCAACGTCGAACCTGGAGGCCCAGCGCCGATACGGAATACCCACCGAGGGCACCGCCGCGCACGCGTTCACGATGCTGCACACTCGCGAGGACGGTCCCCCTGAAATAGGTGAGCTCGCCGCGTTTCGCGCCCAGGTCGATGCGCTGGGCACCAATACCACGCTGCTGGTGGACACCTACGACGTGACGACCGGCGTGGCCAATGCCGTGGCGGCCGCCGGCGCCACGCTGGGCGCGGTGCGCATCGACTCCGGCGAGCTGGGAGTGCTGACCCGCCAGGTACGCGAGCAGCTCAACCAGCTGGGCGCTACCCAGACCCGCATCGTGGTGTCCGGCGATCTTGACGAGTTCTCCATCGCCGGCCTGCGCGCCGAGCCGGTGGACAGCTACGGCGTCGGCACGTCGCTGGTCACCGGCTCGGGTGCCCCGGCCGCGGGGATGGTCTACAAGCTGGTCGAAGTGGACGGCATGCCGGTGCAGAAGCGCAGCAGCCACAAGGAATCCCACGGCGGCCACAAAGAGGCGCTGCGGTTGTCTCGACCGACTGGGACGATCACCGAGGAGGTTGTATACCCGGCGGGCCGGCCGCCCGCCACCAACGGACCGTGCCGGGAGTTGACCATCCCACTGGTGCGCGACGGGCAGGTGGTGGTGGAGACGGGTCATGCCGCCCTGGCCGCAGCGCGGCGGCTGGTGGCGTCCGGGCTGCACAGCTTGCCGTGGGAAGGGCTGAAACTGGCGCTCGGCGACCCGGCGATCCCGACGACGCACATCTCACCGATCGTTCCGGGGGGATAGCCACGCCAGACGTATCCGCATCCGTGCCCGAGCTGCTGGCCATCGCGGTGGCCGCGCTCGGTGGCAGCGAACGCAGGGGCCAACAGGAGATGGCCAACGCCGTAGCGCAGGCCTTCGAAACCGGCGAGCACCTCGTCGTGCAGGCCGGCACCGGTACCGGCAAGTCGCTGGCGTATCTGGTTCCCGCGATTGTCGGCGCAGTCAACGGGGATGGGCCGGTCGTGGTGTCGACGGCGACCATCGCATTGCAACGTCAACTCGTCGATCGGGATCTGCCCCGGCTGGCAGACTCGCTCACCGATGCGCTGCCGCATCGGCCGCAGTTCGCATTGCTCAAAGGGCGACGAAACTACTTGTGCCTGAACAAGATCCATAACGGCGGCGCGACCGGTGAGCCCGACGGACAGGACGAACGGCCGCAGGAAGAACTCTTCGACCCGATGGCGGTCACCGCGTTGGGGCGCGACGTGCAACGGCTCACCGCCTGGGCGTCGACGACCGATACGGGTGACCGGGATGACCTCAAGCCCGGTGTTAGAGACCGATCCTGGTCCCAGGTCAGCGTGTCCGCGCGGGAATGCCTGGGCGTGGCCCGCTGTCCGTTCGGCACCGAGTGCTTTTCCGAACGGGCGCGCGGCCGGGCCGGCGCCGCCGATATCGTCGTCACCAACCACGCGCTGCTGGCCATCGATGCCGTGGCCGGATCGGCGGTGCTGCCCGAGCACTCGCTGCTGGTGGTCGACGAAGCACACGAGCTGGTGGACCGGGTGACGTCGGTGGCCACCGCCGAGCTGACGTCGGCCGCGCTCGGTGTCGCCGCACGGCGGATCACCCGACTGGTCGATCCGGAACTGACCGAGCGGCTGGAAGCGACGTCGGCCACCCTCGCGTCGGCGATCCATGACGCCGGGAAGGTCAGGCCGGGCCGCATCGATCACCTCGACCAAGAGCTGGCGACCTACCTCACGGCGTTGCGTGACGCGGCCGGCGCGGCACGATCGGCGATCGACAGCACGAGTGATGCCAAGGCGGCCGCGGCCCGCGCCGAAGCGGCCGCTGCCCTGAGTGAAATATCCGATACCGCGTCGCGGATCCTGGCGTCGTTCACCCCCGCCATCCCCGAGCGCACCGATGTGGTCTGGGTGGACGAGGACGACACGCGCGCCGTGCTGCGGGTGGCCCCGCTGGCGGTTGCCGACCTGCTGCGCAAACAGGTGTTCTCCCGTTCGACGACGGTGTTGACCTCGGCGACGCTGACGATCGGAGGGACCTTCGATGCGATGGCCGCGACGTGGGGGCTGACCGGACCGGAAACCGCGGAGTACCCGAACTGGCGTGGCCTGGACGTCGGATCGCCCTTTGACCACGCCAAGGCGGGAATCCTCTACGTCGCCGCTCATCTTCCGCCGCCCGGCCGAGACGGCACCGGGTCGGCCGAGCAGCTGACCGAAATCGCCGACCTGATCACCGCCGCCGGCGGGCGCACCCTGGGCCTGTTCTCGTCGATGCGGGCCGCTCGGGCCGCGGCCGAGGCAATGCGCGAGCGGCTGTCGACGCCGGTGGTGTGTCAGGGCGACGACAGCACCTCGGCGCTGGTCGAGCAGTTCACCGCCGACGCAGCAACCTCGCTGTTCGGCACGCTGTCCCTGTGGCAGGGCGTCGACGTGCCCGGCCCGTCGCTGTCATTGGTGCTGATCGACCGTATCCCGTTCCCGCGGCCGGACGACCCACTGCTGAGCGCCCGCCAGCGCGCGGTGGCCGCACGCGGCGGCAACGGTTTCATGGCCGTCGCCGCCAGCCACGCCGCGCTGCTGCTCGCGCAAGGTTCGGGCCGGCTGTTGCGCCGCGTCACCGACCGGGGCGTGGTTGCCGTCCTCGACTCGCGGATGGTCACCGCGCGCTACGGCAGCTATCTGCGAGCCTCGCTACCGCCGTTCTGGCAGACAACCAACGCCGCGCAGGTCCGTGGGGCGCTGGAACGATTGCGCAGCGCGCCCGAGGGACTGTCGGCCTGACGCTATCCGGCCAGGGTGACCAGACCGAGCTCGTTGCTGGCGGCAAGCATCGGATGACGGGGCAGCACACGCACCGTGTATCCGACCGCGCCGGCCAGCGGCAGCGGCGTTGTCGTCGAGAAGATCTCGTTGCCGCCCTCGGCGGTACCGGTATGTGACATCTCGACGGTGATCGGATCCAGCAGGATGTCGCCGGCATCGACCCTGCCCACCACCGCCTGAACCGCCACCTCGTCGGGCCCCAACCCGGCCAGGTGCACGGTCGCGGTCAGGGTCAGCTTCGACCCCAGAACCGGAGTGTCCGGCAGGCCGGTGCTGTCGACGTCGGTGATGTTGATCTTCGGCCACGCTTCTTCGGCACGGCGACGGTAGGCAGCCAGCTCGCGGGCCCCGCTGAACTCGCCCGCATCTTTCTCGGCGCCATCCGGCGGGGCAACGGTCTTACGCAGCGATTGCGCCGCCGGCACGTAGTACTGCTCGACATAGTCGCGCACCATGCGAGACGCCAGCACTTTCGGCCCGAGCGTCTGCAAAGTGTGGCGCACCATCTCGATCCACCGCGGCGGCAACCCGCGGTTGTCACGTTCGTAGAACTTCGGCACCACCGCGTGTTCCAGGAGGTCATACAGCGCGCTGGACTCCAGGTCGTCGCGACGGGCGTCGTCGGTCAACCCGTCGGCAGACGGTATCTCCCATCCGTTTTCCCCGTCGTACCACTCGTCCCACCAGCCGTCGCGAATGGACAGATTCAACCCGCCGTTGAGCGCGCTCTTCATTCCGGAGGTGCCGCACGCCTCCAGGGGCCGTAGCGGGTTGTTCAGCCAGACGTCGCAGCCCCAATACAAAACTCGGGCCATCGACATGTCGTAATTGGGCAGGAAGGCGATGCGGTGACGCACCTGCGGCCGGTCGGCGAAGCGCACCACCTGCTGGATAAGCGCCTTGCCGCCGTCGTCGGCCGGGTGGGATTTCCCGGCGACGATCAGCTGGATCGGACGGTGTTCGTCGAGCAGCAGCCGTTCCAGGCGCCCCGGATCGCGCAGCATCAGTGTTAGCCGCTTGTAGGTCGGTACCCGCCGAGCGAACCCGATGGTAAGCACGTTGGGATCAAACGCCGTCGCGATCCAGCCAAGTTCGGCATCGGACGCACCGCGTTCCAGCCACGATTGGCGCAGCCGCATCCGGACGTCCTCGACCAGCAGCGCTCGCAGCTGCGAGCGAATCCACCACAAATGCCCGGGATCGACCTGCTCCAGTCGCAGCCAGACGCCGGGGTCACTGAAGGAGGAGTCCGAGCCGGCCAGTTCGCGCCCCAGCTGCAACCACTGCGGCGCCGCCCAGGTGCGCGCGTGAACGCCGTTGGTGATCGACCCGATCGGCACCTCGTTGCGGTCGAAGCCGCGCCAGAGGCCGTTGAACATGGCCCGGCTCACCCTGCCGTGCAGCAGCGAGACGCCGTTGGCCCGTTGCGCCAGCCGCAACCCCATGTGGGCCATGTTGAACTTGGTCGGATCCTCCTCGGCGCCGAGCGCGACGATCCGCGCCGTCGGCACGCCCGGCAGCAGCGCCGAGGCGTCGTTGCGGCCCCCCGTACCCTGCGGCTTGCCGTCAAGATGGTCATCGAAGTAGCGCTGAACCATGTCGACGGGGAACCGGTCGATACCGGCGGGCACCGGGGTGTGGGTGGTGAACAAGGTGCTGGACCGCACGACCGTCAACGCGGTGTCGAAGTCCAATCCCGCTCCGGTGATCAGCTCCCGGATGCGCTCGGCTCCGAGGAACCCGGCGTGGCCCTCGTTCATGTGGAACACCTCGGGCGCCGGCCGGTTTTCGATGGCGGTAAACGCCCGGATCGCCCGTACCCCGCCGACACCGGCCAGAATCTCTTGCCTGATGCGATGTTCTTGATCGCCGCCGTACAGACGGTCGGTGACGCTGCGCAGGTCGTGATCGTTCTCCGGAACGTCGGAATCCAGCAAGAGCAGCGGGACACGACCCACTTGCGCGACCCAGACCCGGGCCCGCAACTGCGCGGAGTCGGGCAAGGTCAGCTCGACCAGCACCGGATCACCGTCGCCAGCCGTGAGCAGCCGCAACGGCAGCCCCTGCGGATCCAGCGACGGGTAGGTCTCGTTTTGCCACCCGTCCGCGGTCAGCGACTGCCGGAAGTACCCGGAGCGGTAGTAGAGGCCGACCGCGATCAGCGGCACGCCCAGATCCGAGGCGGACTTGAGGTGGTCGCCGGCGAGGATCCCGAGGCCGCCCGAGTAGTTGGGCAACACCTCGGCGACGCCGAACTCCATCGAGAAGTACGCAACGGCGGTCGGCATCTCGACGCCGGCCTGCTGCTGCTGCTGCTGATACCACAGCGGCCGGCTCAGGTAATCGTTCAAGTCGGCGGCCAGCCAATCGAGCCGGCCCAGGAACCCTTCGTCGAGTGCCAACTGGTCGAGCCTTGACGGGTTCACCACTCCCAACAGCGCCACCGGGTCATTGGCACAGTACGCCCACAGCGCCGGGTCGATGCTCGCAAACAGATCCTGCGTCGGTTTGTCCCAGGACCACCGCAGGTTGGTCGACAGCTGGTCCAGCGCGGCGAGCCGCTCGGGTAGGTGGGCACGGACGGTAAAGCGACGGAGGGCTTTCACGCATCACTACCTTACTGAGGATTGCCGTGCGTGCAGAGCGACCGAGTGAGCGTTTACCTACGTTTACCTCGAGGTGTGTGGCCGGACACTAGGGTGGGTATCGGGTACTTACTGGGGCCGCAAAGATGCTTCCCCATTGGAGGGGAAGTTCCCCAGGAGAGGAAGTTTCCGACGACAGGCATTCCGCGACGAAGCACACCGCGGTTTGGCCGCACACAATCGGAACGGAGCTGTGGTGCCCGGTCGTGTCGAGATCGATAACGTCCAGCCCGTCGTTTCATGCGGCGCATACCCCGCCAAAGCAGTGGTCGGTGAAATGGTCCCGGTCAGCGCTGCGGTATGGCGAGAGGGCCACGAACGCGTCGCAGCGACTCTGGTCGTGCGCTACCTCGGGCCGCGCTATCCGCAGGTAACCGAAACGCGCCGGATCAAGGCGGTCCAGGCCCCCGAAAGGCTGGCATCCGTGCCCGAGGCCAGGGTCGCCGAACGGGTTAAGCCGCTACTGCTTCCCATGACCATGGGCGAAGAACCCTACGTGTTCCACGGCCATTTCACGCCCGACCGGGTCGGGCTATGGACCTTCCGGGTCGACGGATGGGGTGACCCGATCCACACCTGGCGGCATGGGCTGATCGCCAAGTTGGACGCCGGCCAGGGCGAAACGGAACTGTCCAACGATCTCTTGGTCGGCGCTGCGTTGTTCGAGCGCGCCGCGACCGGCGTGCCGCGCGCAGCTCGCGATCCGCTGCTGGCGGCGGCCGCGGCATTGCGTACCCCCGGAGACCCCGTGACGCGTACCGCGCTGGCACTGGCCCCCGAACTCGATGCACTTCTGACCGAGTATCCGTTGCGGGATATCGTCACCCGGGGCGAGCAGTTCGGGGTATGGGTAGATCGGCCGTTGGCGCGGTTCGGTGCGTGGTACGAGATGTTTCCGCGCTCGACCGGTGGGTGGGACGCCGACGGCAAGCCGGTGCACGGCACCTTCGCCACGGCGGCCGCAGATCTTCCGCGCATCGCCGCGATGGGGTTCGACGTCGTGTACCTGCCCCCGATCCATCCGATCGGCAGAATTCACCGTAAGGGCCGCAACAACTCTCCCACCGCCGCTCCCGGAGATGTGGGATCTCCCTGGGCCATTGGCAGCGATGAGGGCGGCCACGATGCTATTCATCCGCACCTGGGCACCATCGACGACTTCGACGAGTTCGTCGCCGCGGCGCGCGACCTGGGTATGGAGGTCGCCCTGGACCTGGCGCTGCAATGCGCGCCGGATCATCCGTGGGCCCGCGAACACCGGCAGTGGTTCACCGAACTGCCGGACGGCACCATCGCCTACGCGGAGAACCCGCCGAAGAAATACCAGGACATCTATCCGCTCAACTTCGACAATGATCCCGCGGGTCTCTACGACGAGGTGCTGCGCGTGGTCCGGCACTGGATCGACCACGGCGTCAAGTTCTTTCGGGTCGACAATCCGCATACCAAGCCGCCGGACTTCTGGGCCTGGCTGATCGGTCAGGTCAAGGACACGGACCCTGACGTGCTCTTTCTATCGGAGGCATTTACGCCGCCTGCTCGCCAGTACGGGCTGGCCAAGCTTGGCTTCACGCAGTCCTACAGCTATTTCACCTGGCGCACGGCAAAGTGGGAGCTCACCGAATTCGGTGTCGACATCGCCAAACTCGCCGACTACCGCCGGCCGAACTTGTTCGTCAATACCCCCGATATCCTGCACGCCGTCCTACAGCACAACGGCCCAGGCATGTTTGCCATCCGGGCAGCGCTCGCGGCGACCATGAGCCCGGCGTGGGGTGTGTACTCCGGTTACGAGCTGTTCGAGCATCGCGCGGTGCGGGAGGGCAGCGAGGAATACCTCGATTCGGAGAAGTACGAATTGCGTCCCCGCGACTATGCCGGCGCCTTTGCCGCCGGCAAATCACTGGAGCCGTTCCTCAAGCAGCTCAACGTGATTCGCCGGCTGCATCCCGCACTGCAGCAGTTGCGCACGATTCACTTCCACCACATCGACAATGAAGCGTTGTTGGCTTACAGCAAGTTCGACCCGGCAACCGGCGACTGCGTTTTGGTGGTGGTGACGCTCAACGCGTTCGGGCCCGAGGAAGCGACGCTGTGGTTAGACATGGCCGCATTGGGTATGGAGCCATACGAGCGGTTTTGGGTGCGGGATGAGATCACCGGCGCGGAATACCAATGGGGGCTAGCGAATTACATCCGCATTGACCCAGGGCAAGCCGTCACCCACATTATCAACATGCCCGTCGTTCCGCAGGAATCACGAATCACACTGCTGCGCAGGAGGTGAGGCCAGTGAGACGAACCAGTAGCCGAACCGACCAAATCGCCGGGAGACACCTGGCGCCCGACCCTGCCGACTTGGCGCGCCTGGCGGCAGGCGCGCACCACAACCCGCACGGCATCCTGGGCGCCCATGAGTACGGCGACCACACCGTGATACGGGCGTTCCGGCCGCACGCAGGCGAAGTCGTCGCGCTCGTCGGCGAAGAGCGGTTCCCGATGCAGCACATCGAATCCGGTCTGTTCGCCGTGGCGTTGCCGTTCGCAGGCCTGATCGATTACCGATTGCAGGTGAGCTACCAGGATTCCGACCCGTACACCGTGGCCGACGCCTACCGCTTCCTGCCCACACTGGGCGAAGTCGATCTCCATCTGTTCGCCGAGGGTCGCCACGAACGCCTATGGGAAGTCCTTGGCGCCCATCGCCGCTCGTTCACCACGGCCGACGGCGTGGTAAACGGGGTGTCGTTCGCCGTCTGGGCGCCCAACGCCAAGGGCGTCAACTTGATCGGCGAGTTCAACGGCTGGACCGGCAGCGACGCCCCGATGCGGGTGCTGGGCTCCTCCGGAGTATGGGAATTGTTCTGGCCCGGGTTCCCCGCAGACGGTCTGTACAAGTTCCGGGTGCACGGCGCCGACGGCGTCGTCACCGAACGGGCCGACCCGTTCGCCTTCGCCACCGAGGTGCCGCCGCACACGGCGTCAAGGGTCACGAAGAGTCAATACAGCTGGGGCGACGACGCCTGGATGACGCGGCGCGCGCAGCAAAACCCGGTATTCGAGCCGATGAGCACCTATGAAGTCCATCTCGGATCGTGGCGCCCCGGTCTCAGCTATCGCCAGCTTGCCCGCGAGCTGACGGATTATGTTGTGGAGCAGCAGTTTACCCATGTGGAGCTGCTGCCTGTCGCCGAGCATCCGTTCGCCGGATCGTGGGGATATCAGGTCACCTCGTACTATGCACCGACGTCGCGATTCGGCACGCCCGATGACTTCCGGGCGCTTGTCGATGCCCTGCACCAGGCCGGCATCGGTGTCATCGTGGACTGGGTACCGGCACACTTTCCGAAAGACTCCTGGGCGCTGGGACGGTTTGACGGCACGCCGCTTTACGAGCATTCCGATCCGAAGCGCGGTGAGCAATTAGACTGGGGCACTTACGTGTTCGACTTCGGTCGCCCGGAGGTGCGTAACTTCCTGGTGGCTAACGCGTTGTACTGGCTCGAAGAGTTCCACATCGACGGATTGCGGGTGGACGCCGTGGCGTCGATGCTGTACCTGGATTACTCGCGGCCCGAGGGCGGCTGGACCCCGAACGTCTACGGTGGGCGGGAGAACCTGGAAGCGGTGCAGTTCCTGCAGGAGATGAACGCCACCGCACACAGAGCCGCGCCGGGCATCGTCACCATCGCAGAGGAATCGACGTCGTGGCCCGGGGTGACGCGGCCGACGAATCTTGGCGGCCTGGGTTTTTCGATGAAGTGGAACATGGGCTGGATGCACGACACGCTCGACTATTTCAGCCGCGATCCGATCTACCGCAGCTTCCACCACCACGAGATGACGTTCTCAATGCTGTACGCATTCAGCGAGAATTTCGTGCTGCCGCTCAGCCACGACGAGGTCGTCCACGGCAAGGGCACACTTTGGGGGCGGATGCCGGGCAACAATCACGTCAAGGCCGCCGGCCTGCGCAGCCTGCTGGCCTACCAGTGGGCGCACCCGGGCAAGCAGTTGTTGTTCATGGGCCAGGAATTCGGCCAGCGCGCCGAGTGGTCCGAGCAGCATGGTTTGGATTGGTTCCAACTCGAGGAGAACGGTTTCTCAAACGGGATTCTGCGTTTCGTGCGCGACATCAACGACATTTACTTCAGCCATCCAGCGCTGTGGAGTCAAGACACCACCCCCGAGGGCTATTCCTGGATCGATGCCAACGATTCCGCCAACAACGTCCTGAGCTTCCTGCGGTACGCAAAGGACGGCTCGGTAATGGCCTGCGTGTTCAATTTCGCGGGTGCGGAGCACAGCGGCTACCGGCTTGGCCTGCCGACGGCCGGCCGCTGGCGCGAGGTGCTCAACACCGACGCGACGGTCTACAACGGCTCTGGGATCGGTAACCTCGGCGGAGTCGACGCCACCGACGACCCCTGGCATGGGCGCCCGGCATCGGCGGTGCTGGTGTTGCCGCCCAACTCGGCACTGTGGCTGGAGCCCGATTAGGTTGCGCTTGGAACCCGGTCGGCGTGCCCGGTGCGGGGTCCCGTCACCTCACCGGCGATCGGCGGTAAGGTGCGGGGTCCCGTCACGTCATCGGCGATCGACGGTACCCGGGTGGCGCGCACGTAGACGGTGTCGCCCTCCCGCAATGCCAGCGCCTCGGCGTCGCCCCGGGTGATCTGGGCGGTAAACGGCCCACCGTTTCCCGCGTTGGTCAACTCCACACGGACCTCGAACCCTAGGACCACG
>Ga0210389_10001278_pt1 | contig 20565 bp, 19 predicted proteins | sample IncBWH28OmetaG_FD_160127 | JGI IMG/M metagenome (GOLD analysis project Ga0210389, IMG submission 160127) | Forest soil microbial communities from Barre Woods Harvard Forest LTER site, Petersham, Massachusetts, United States - Inc-BW-H-28-O ...
CCCAATCGTCCTCGTCGTCGTCCTTCGTTCTCGGCCGTTTCCCCGCGGAGCGAACGAAACTCCCGCCGCTTGCTTTTCCCTCTTCCTTCTCTCCTATGTCCATCCTTGCAATCGGCCCCAATCCGTAACCGACCACGAGGACGACGACGACGATAAGGACGATTATAAAGACGAGGAGGATTAGGACAACAAGTTAGCGCTTATGGGGGTAACCCCAGGGTTTACCCTGAGAGCGCTCATACTGGTAGACGAACGCCAGAGAAGCGGTAGCAGGCATCGAGTAATTTTTCCTGCCGCTCCACGTCGGACACCGCCGGGTGAGACGAGCGAGGACGCAGATGATAGAAATATCTGCCCGTAACCCGTGCCGCAGCATCGTTGCTTACAGCAAGCCAGACCTGAGTCCGGTGCCCGGCACCCAAATCGTCGGGTGCTCCCGGACCTCCCATCTTGGTTGGCACCCACCCAGGTTCGAGCGCATTGGAGAGTACTTCCGGCCAGCGACGTGCGACCGCAAAAGCTAGTAAAACGTCGTGGAGCTTCGTATCGGAATACGCGGCCGCGCCCTGCCAAGGTCGCCGTTCCCACGAGAGATCCTCAAGGCTTATATCGCCACTCCGGTGCAAACCGGAACTTAGGTAGATCAGACGTTTCGGCCTATGGATAAGGGCTGTCAGCAGATAAGGAGCCAGCGTGTTGATGGCAAAAACATGAGGGAGACCGTCTTCGGTCTGAATGCGGCGAGGTTCGCGGTAACCAACGCCAACGTTATGGATCACAGCATCGAATGAGCCGAGCCGATTGATCTGTTCCGCGACGTCCCGAGTTTGTGCGATGCTCGCCACGTCGCCGACTGCGACCGTCTCAGCACCGGGCACAGCGGCTGACGCCTCCTGTGCCCGCAACTTGTCGCGGGCGTGCAGAACAACTTGATGCCCCTGATCGATGAGAAGTTGAGCTGCCATTTTACCCAGCCCATCTGCGGATCCCGTGACGAAGATACGTGACATATTAAGATTTGTGCAAGTCAGGTCCGGGCTTCTCGAGTTTGACAATCCGGCAAATCTCGAACACACAAAGTTCAGGGTGACGGAAAAACTTTCCCGAATCCAGACCAAAATTAAGACAAGGAATTACCTATGCGCCCTTAGCGCCAGTCCGGCTCGGACCGCCTTGCCGGCGACTCATTTTGAACGCAACGACATCACCTTTATATGCGAGACGGTACACCATTGTCCCAAGCCCCACTGTTCGACGAAATTTTTTATAGGGAGCTGCGGCTCCTGCTCGAATGGCGTCGCGACGTACGCTGCTTTCGTACCGATCCGCTGCCCAACGGGTTAATCGAGGAGCTTGTTTCGCTCGCGTCTCTGGCGCCCTCAGTCGGCTATTCGCAACCATGTCGTTTCGTTCGCGTTGACGATCCCCAACGCCGTGCTTTGGTGATTGAATCTTACGAACAGGCAAACCTGGCGGCGCTGTCGTCTTACAAAGGGGAAGACGCCGAACTTTACTCCCGCCTTAAACTCGCCGGGTTGCGTGAATCGCCCGTACACCTGGCCGCCTTTTGTGACAGTGCAACCTCGACAGGCAAGGGTCTTGGACGGCAGACGATGCCTGAGGCACTGCAGTATTCCGCGGTGATGGCGATCTGCATTCTCTGGCTCGCTGCACGCGCGCGGGGGGTGGGCGTCGGCTGGGTTTCGATTCTCGAACCCGATGTTGTTACGCGCGTACTGGAGGTGCCCGAATCGTGGGAGCTCATAGGCTACCTTTGCGTTGGTTACCCACGTGGTGAGGACGATAAGCCGGCGCTGATGCGCGTTGGTTGGGAAGAGCGCGACCTCCGCGCGGAGACGCTGCTAGCCCGCTAATTACCTGCGGATTCCATCGGAAGGCCTGACGGTGCAGCCGTGAAACGACGCGTTGCGACTATCTGAGGTGCTCCATGAGTGCGGACGCCGTCAGGTCTGGGTCAGCCAATGACCACACCCGAGTGGACGACGGAGGCAGAGTGTCTTCTTCGTAAAGGGCGATCGATACCTGTTCGAGGCGTACCTCGAGTATCAAGGGTGGCTGGACACTCAAGAACTGGCGAACTTCGGCTTCCAGTGTGTCACGTACCCTTTCCGTTAATGCTGTTTGGTCAACGAGCATCCCTATTCGAAAGAACAGATCGTTATCGACATCCGTCAGGGCTCGATGATAGGCGTGGAGGACACCGTACGCTTGAGCAGCGTGCCGCACCAAGTCGAGTGTGAGCGGGTACAGTCTTGCCTCCTGGACCCAGGCAGACGGCGTTGCGGGTGGCTGCTGGAATGGCTTGCCGCGAATAGGCCAACCCATCACCACCACCTTATCACCTTGGATTGAGAACGACCTTTCGTAAGGAGAAGCTTGGCGGCTGATGAACGGGTAGTCGCGCTTCCCATAACCTCCAACCTGAACCTCCAATGGGAAAAGACCGCAGCAACGGAGATAATCAAGAATACCCTCCAGGTTCATCACGAGATCGCGCCCTCGGTACCTCGAGAAGTTGGCGTTGTAGAACGGTGAGCCGATCTTTCGTTCCAGACCGAAAATCGTCGCGTGAATCTGAGACAGACTATAGGGTCTGAAACCAACCCCGAGCACGCCGCGGCCGATCTCTTGACAGCGCGTAATCAACGTGGCCAAATCGCCGCTCTTGTCGCCGTAGAGCGCAACAAACGTCATCTCCATCGTTTTCGGTCTCGGCCCCAATAATTCACTCCTTGATCAAATTGAAAATCTCTTCAAAATCCGTCGTCGAATCTCCCTGGAGATTGCCCATCGACTCCAACTTTCTCAGGAGCACCTCGGCGACACGGGTGTCAATCGTCTCTTTGGCAACCACCCAATAGACCTGGGCAAACTTCCCATCGCGATGGCTGCGGCCGTCGATTTGGTGCGCCTGGATGGCGGACCATCGTAAATCATGATCGATTTGACAGCGGGGAACATTGTTTCCGCCGTTGTTGGTTTCGCCTTCGTGTAATGAGATACCTTCGGCGATGTTGAACAGAATGACTTGAGTTTCTCCACGCTGATAGCGAAGCCGCTCGCTCTCTTTGGACTGAGACGTTTTGGTACGCTGTCCGTCTATCCGGGCGTGCTCAATCTTTTTGGCTGTCAGAGCCTCTTCCATCGCATCCATGGTCGCCAGAAATTCACAGGAGATGGCGACCTGGCGACCGTTGTCCAATAGCTCCTGGCAAAGCTCGATCGTGTCTTCTGCTTTGAGCAGCGATGATTTCTGCCGGAGCCGGATGACCGCCTCGCTTTGAGCGAGCGCGGCCCGTTGTTTACTCAGATTTGCAGTTCCATCGAGCGCCTTTTTGAACTCTTCCCAGGCAAGTCGGTAGAGATGCTTCGCCTTTCCGTCGAGTTCCACAAGATGAACGATGCGGTTCACTTCGGGCCATCCAATCAGGTCGGCAGGTCGGCGGCGCAAAGCCGCTTTTACGCCATTTTCGTCCGGTTCAAACAAAAGCTGGCGGATCTCTTCCTCGTCCTCCTTTCCGCCTGCCCATGCCCAGGCGCCAAAAGCGCCCCTCGAAACGCCAGGAAGATTCTGAGCGCACCATTGCTCAAAGTCTTTCGTGGTGAGAGCCCTGTCACCGGTCTTCTTGGCCAAAATCGGAATCAGATACCCAAGTTCCAGCGGATTTTGTCCAGCCGTGGCCGAAAGCCAGAAGATCATTTTCGCGCTTTCGTAGAGTTTGAAGGCAAATTTGGACCTGAGAGCGCTCAGGTTTTTGAGCGCGTGGGATTCGTCAAAGAGGACGACATCGAATTTTTCGCTGGCCGCCCCTCGCCGGGCCAGGTCTCTCTTACTAATCTTTTTGGAACCTTTGCGGGCTTTGGTCTCAAAGATTTTTCCGAGGCGGTCATAGTTCATTATGACCACTTCCTCCACCCATTGATTGGTGCCCATCCATCGGATACTGGAACGCCAATTGGCGACCACGCCGAGAGGGCAAACGATCAGTATCTTCCGTTTCTCCTCTGAGCTTTCGAGGATCTTGAGAATACTGGCCCACGCTGAGAAAGTCTTCCCAAGGCCAACATCATCGGCCAGCAGAAAGCCTGGATACCCTTCTTGGTAGGCGAGATATATCTCCGCGACAGCCTCGAGCTGATGGGGATTGAGGATGATCTTTTTCTGCGGCGGAACGCTCTCGAATGAGCGACCGCTCAGTTCCCTCTGGATCTTCTCTTCCCAACTAAACTCTTTGGGTTCAAAGCCGGCAAGTTCGCTTGGCAACTCATGTCCCGATGTTTCCTCGAAGAAATAGACTTTATTCTCGGAGTCCCACCGCGCTCCGGCCTTTGCCGCGATATCCCGGTAGGTATAAGGGATATCCAGGATGATTTTTGTGAACGGCCCATTTCCTTTTATCACGGGCCGAAATTGCTCTAGCTCTTTAGGAAGCACCTCGCCGGGAAAGTACCAGAGTTTCTTTCCTAGGTCCCAGCGGGCACCGAAAAGCTTGGCCTCATCCTTTTGAGCGTAAGAGACTTCGAGATACACCATCTATTTATGCCCTTGAGAGACAGAAGAATTTACTGGCTTTTCGACTTTTGACGAGTTCGTAGTTCGGGCACAAAAGAGTAGGGAGAAGGACCATTCTTCGCGTTACATCGAAATTGGAACAAATATCTGGCAAATTTACGTGGCGTCCTGTAATACAGCATCTTTTCCACGGTTACCATTGCGCCCGTCTACCCTAGCCCCCTTACCCAAACTCGAAATAACTCCCTAGAACTTATGGATACATTTATAAGCACCATCCTCATCTGGCCTCCCAATTTCGCTCCCACCGGTTGGGCACTGTGTGCAGGTCAGCTAATGTCGATCTCCCAAAACACTGCCCTTTTCAGCTTGCTGGGCACATTCTACGGTGGAAACGGCCAAACCACGTTTGGATTGCCGGACCTGCAGGGCCGCGTCCCCATTGGAGCCGGACAAGGAACTGGATTGAGCCCTTACAACGTCGGTCAGGCTGGGGGCGCGGAGAGCATTACTTTAACCACGGGTAACCTGGCCTCCCATACCCACACGGCGACGCCCTCGGGCCTCTCCACGAAGGTACCCGCAGTGACATCCGTTGGGACAACGAACCAGGCGAGTCCTTCCGTCACTCTCGCGGCCCCGGTCGATGCAGGACGGAATTCGATCAACATTTACAGTACCGCGGCGCCGAACCAATCCATTGCTTCCGGAACCGTCACCGGTTCCGTATCGGTCGCTCCGACGGGCGGCGGACAGGCGCACGAAAATCGACAACCCTATCTGTCCGTGAACTATATTATCGCGCTGGTGGGTATCTACCCTTCGCGAAATTAGCCCGTAAATCTCTCGCCGGTTTCTCGCGCTAAAGCGGTCTGGAATGAGCCAGATATTAACACTCCGACCCGCAAGAGCCGATGACGAAGAATTTCTTTTTCAACTGTTCTATTCGGTGCAGGCCGAAAAGCTCGCCCTTTCTTCTCTCGCGCAAGACGAGATGGAAAAGCTTATTCGGCTGGTCTATACCGGCTTCACCAATCACTACCGCGCCCTGTCGGACTCTTCGGAAGATCGGATCGTCGTTTTGAATGAGGAAGCTGTTGGGCGCATGATTCTCCTTCAATCGCGCGACGAGATTCGGTTGGCGGACATTGCCATCTTGCCGCGCTGCAGGAACCTCGGGGTCGGCAGTGCCTTGATTGGCCAACTGCAAGTCGAGTCCGCGATGAGCAAACGACCCCTTCGCCTGAAGGTCGCAATATTTGAACGGGCGGTGAGATTATATCGACGGCTCGGCTTTTACAAAATCGAGTCCGACGGTCCCCATTTGCATTTGGAATGGACGCAACGGTTCGCGACGAGTAGCTGAACGGCTCAGGGCTGATTCGAATGGTCTTTGCCCCAGAGGGGCTGCAGGACTCAGCCCGGCGTTTCAACGCCGCATCTGTATAGCGTCGTGTCTTCGGCCCCAATTGAGCACTCGGCTTATTTTGATTTGACCAGCCTCCAAAAAATCCGAGTACGAGGACGATTTTAGGAACGATTGCCAGGAAAGAGCCTTGTCCGATCGAACGGAGATTTCGTTGGGCTCGAACCTATCGACCGGTCGTCGTCTTGGAATCGTCATCGTCGATTTCCTTTTGGGACTCACGCATCTGCTCCACTGGCAACAGACAACTGACAACTGGCAACTGTTCGTATCTCCGTTCTTCTAGCGCCCCTGCAGGGCGCGTCGTCGTAATGGGGAGATTTCCGGCGTTAAAACGCCGGGCTGAACCCTCCAGCCCCAACGGGGCATAGCCCTTCGGGCCGTAAAACCGACGCTAACAGATACAGCGATTTATCGCCGGTCCGGGATCACACGTGGCCTGCGTCCCGGAGGGACGCTCGAATACCGAAAAACTGCCGTAGTGGGCTAACGGTTTCATGAGCCCAGGCCGAGGATCCGCCTTTGATAGATTGCATCGCTTTAGCGACCGACACAGCGCGTCGAATGGCTTGCCGAGCAAGCGACAGCGCGTCGAATGGCCTGCCATGAGCAAGCGACAGCGCGTCGAATGGCTAGTCAAAAATAGCTTCGTACAGCATCCCGTCTTCGCCCGTACTGACGATCGGCTCGAGATAGATAGAAATACTGTTGCCGGTCCCATCCTGAAGTTCGTGAATCTGTCGAGGCAATGCTTGCGTGTGGTTCCCGACCGCCGAGCCGCGGAATATCAACGCAAAAGGCTTTGTGCGCAGGCCGCGAACACGTCGAGGCCCTAGCTCTCGAAAATCGATGAGTTCCAATTCAATGATCGAGTTTCCGGAACAAAGACGGAACTTTTCACCAACCGCGTTTTGAAAGCGCTCTTTTTCCATTTGGTTCGATCAGCGTCTCTCTGCAGAATCAGCCGCGAGTCTCACGTGTTCTGCCCTCCCGAACGCGACTCGGATGCTGTTTTCGATTCTTTGGCCGCTTGTGAAAGGCGTTTTCGTCGCGATGCGGTCTTGCCGCCGCCTCTGGCCGGAGAATCTCGGCCGGGCGCGACTCCTCGCCTCGAAGCTCGTGGATCACCGCACAGGCGATATCGGTCGAGGAGAAACCTTGTTCGAGCAATCGATCGACGATTCGCGATTCCTTCTCGAACGCACCGCTTTGCAGCGCCGACTGAATTCTTTTGAAGAACAGATTGGTCCGTTTCTCTTCGACTTCGTCGAGCGAGGGGACTTGCTGACGCGCGATTTTCGTCCGCGTGTAGCGTTCAATGCTTTCCAACTTATAAATCTCGCGGCCTGCGATCAGTGAGAATGCGCGACCCGATTTACCGGCTCTGCCCGTGCGACCGATGCGATGCACATAATCCTCCTCGTCCCATGGGAGATCGAAGTTGAAGACGACCTCGATGTTATCCACATCAATCCCGCGGGCTGCGACGTCTGTTGCCACCAGAAATTCGAGGCCGCCGCCGCGAAACTTTGTCATGACCCTGTCGCGCTGCGCCTGGCTCATGTCTCCATGAATTCGGTCGGCCGAATAACCCCGGGCAACCAGTTCATCAGTCAAGTCGTCAACCATCCGTTTGGTATTGCAGAAAATAATACCCAGCTTCAGGTCATGCACATCGATTAGCCGGGTTAGAGCCTCCGTCTTCGACCGACCGCGAACTTCGTAAAAAGCTTGTTCGATCGAGGGAACAGTGAGGACTTTATGTTCAATCCGAATACTCTTCGGATCGCGCGCGTACCGATGTATCAACTCGAGGATCGCCTTGGCCATGGTCGCACAGAAACAGATGAACTGGCGTTCCGCAGGGACACTCTTGAGGATTTTCTCGATATCATCGCGGAAACCCATGTCCAGCATCTCGTCCGCCTCATCCAGCACCACCATTTTGACCCTGTCGAGCTTAAGCGTTCCACGGTCGAGGTGATCGAGGATTCTCCCAGGTGTCCCGACCACAATCTGAGCGCCCTGCTGCAGGGCGCGAATTTGTCGATCGTACGATTGACCTCCGTAAATAGGGACAGAGTGTATTCCGGATTTGAACGCCGAAAGGCGAAAGATCTCCTCAGCGACCTGAACCGCCAACTCTCGCGTTGGGCAAAGAACAATAACCTGGACCGCCCGCAATTCCGCTTCGACGAGCTCGACCGCCGGAATTCCAAACGCGGCCGTTTTACCTGACCCGGTCTGCGACTGGCCGATGACGTCATTTCCGGCCATAATCATGGGAATCGCTTCCGATTGAATAGGAGCGGCTTTTTCGTACCCGAGCCGGTCAATGGCCCTTAACAAAGCAGGAGAAAGGCCGAGCTCAGAGAAAAGTTTGGCAGTCATTTTTTTAAGGTCGCAAGTCGGTCTTTGATTCTGCTGAAGAATCAGGCTTAGCGCAGACGAGCTTCGCCTTGCCAACCGCGGTTCGCCGAGACGCACAAAAATTTGGTTATAGTTCCCGAAAATCCACAAATAAATAAATAACCCTCTTCCGCTCTCTGCGCCCGGGTCACCTGCGAACCCTATGTTTACATTCATTGCCACGCAGCGCAACAGTTTGGAATTCCACGACGAAAGGTGTCAAAAAGAAACGCGCGCTCAACTCGGCATACCAGGACACTAGATCATGAAGCGCAGCGATTTTTTGGCGTGGATACGGCGAGTCGCCCTCATTCTTTTCCTGGTCGTCGCCGCAATGGTATCGCGGTGCGTGCACCCGTATCACGGCCGGGCGCGAGAGATCGGTCTCGTCCCTATTTCTGATCGAAAAGATAGCGAATCTTTTTTGCCAGAGCGTCGATACTGAACGGTTTTTGCAAGAACGCCACTTCGGCGTTTAGGATACCCTGGCGAACCGCAATGTCGTCCGTATGGCCGCTTTGCAGTAGCACCTTTATACCCGGGTCGTACCGACGGAACGCCTCGGCCAACTCACGACCGCTCATGCCCGGCATAATCACATCGGTAAGCAACAGGTCGATCTTCACTCGGTTATTCTGTACGAGATTCAATGCCTCCTCGGCGTCGGAAACCTGCATCACCTGGTAGCCCAAGGATTCCAAAAGCAAGCCGGTGACTTCTCGAACGGGATCTTCATCTTCGACCAACAAAATAGTTTCGTTGCCCGGAACCGGTTTAGAGAGAACGATCTTTGGCGATCCGGCCAGCGGCTCTGCCACTGCGGGCAGGTAAATCTTGAAAGTTGTGCCCAGGTCAGGACGGCTGACCACGGTTAAGTGCCCTCCGTTCTGCTTGACGATACCGTCAATCACTGACAGGCCAAGCCCGGTGCTATCGTTTTTCGTGCTGAAGAAGGGCTCAAAGATGTGCGCCTGCACTTCCGGCGTCATGCCGCAACCAGTGTCGGCCACGGTCAGCAGCACGTATGGGCCAGGCCGCGTTTCCGGGTGGACCATCGACATCGAGAAAGTGGCGTCGAAGTCCGCCTCGCTTGTCTCCACCGTTAATTCGCCACCTTCGGGCATGGCGTCCCGGGCGTTCAGGGCCAGGTTCGTTAACATCTGGTTGATTTGGCCGGGATCCACGTTCACTCGGCTCTGACCAGGCGATGAAATTATCGTCAAGCGCACTTTCTCACCGATCAGCTGCCGCAAAAGATTCCGCGCTTCCGCTAATACCGAGCCCAGATCCAACACCTTGGGCTCGACCACTTGACGGCGGCCGAAGGCCAGCAATTGCCGGGTCAAGGCAGCGGCTCGCTCAGCGGCCCGGTTGATCTCCGCAACCGAGTCCCGCAGCCGTTCTTGCGAAGGGGAAGACGCTGTCAGCAAAGCGCTGTGGCCGAAGATAACCGAAAGCAGATTGTTGAAATCGTGGGCCACCCCACCCGCCAACCGACCGATGGCTTGCATCTTTTGCGATTGACGCAGTTGGATTTCCCACTGGCGCTTTTCGGTCACGTCTTCCGCCACTCCCGCAATGCGAATCAACAAGCCCGCCGCGTTGCGGACAGGAAATGCTCGGTCCCGAATCCAACGCACAGAGCGATCGGGTCGAACGATGCGGTACTCCAGCTCGTACGGAAGGCTCGAGTCAGCCTGGATGGTATCGACAACCCGTGCGCGGTCGTCCGGATGAATCGCGTCGAAAAAAGAATCGGGCCGTTCCAGCAGGCTCTTGCAGCTGCGTCCCCAAATCTTTTCGTAAGCCGAGCTGACGTAAAGCACTTCTCTTTTGCCCGGATCGGTCATCCAGAAGACCTCGTTGATGTTTTCCGCCAGTTGCCGAAGACGCTCTTCGCTTTCCCGCAAGGCCATTTCCGCCCGCTTGCCTTCGATGCCTCGTGCCAGGGAGTCGGCAATCGCCGCCAACGTCGTTGTCGTCGCTTCGGGTAAAACCTTTCGCGCAAAAACCGCCATAACACCCACCAGCCGGTCTTCGACGATTAACGGGTACCCCTCAATCGCCTTTACGCTCGCTCGTCGTGCCCAATCCTGCTCCCGCGTATTCAGTTCAACCAGGGCTGCATTCATTCGGTAGGGTCTTCGTTCCTGTACGATGCGCCCAACGATCGCTTGACCGAGTTGAACTCCTTCGGGGAGTTTGTCTATGGCGGCGCTGGCGCGCAACTCCAGCGCAACCTCCTTATCGTTAAGCATCCAAATGCGCGCCAAAGCAGCGTCCAGATGCTTTATAATCGACTCGGAGCATGTTTGCAGGATCTCGCCCAACTCGCTCTTGCGCGTCCACGCCGCCCCCACTTCGACCGCCAACTCTGCCATCTCGCTCAGCTCCGCGGTCTGATTCTCAAGCTTGGCCACCAAGGGTTGGTTGTAGGCGTTCAAGACGTCCATTTCGACGTGCGAGGATCTAGGCCGACTTTGACCCGCTCGAGTCCCATCCATCGACACGCGCAGGGCACCCAGGATTGCGGCGCTGGAAGAAGGCTTGCGCAGATAAGCATCCGCTCCGAGATCGTACGCCAGCTTCTCATCGTTTAGCGACTCGCTAACCGCTGTGTAGCAGATTAGAGGGATGTCGCGCCAGCGTTCATCCCGGCGGATCTCCTGGCAAAGTCGGTGACCGTCGAAATTCGGCAATAGCAGGTCGGAAATAATCGCATCCACCGGACGACGCTCTAAAAGCACGAGCGCTTCCTGGCCATCCTCAGCGACGATTACCGCATGCCCTTCGCCTTCCAGCACTGCGCTTAAGAGTTGGCAGCTGGTGTGGTTGTCGTCCACGATCAGAACATTCATAGAAGATTCGAAAAAAATAGATATCCTCTTGATCGGCTAAATGGCAACGAAATTTATTGAAATAATGGAATCTATTGGATAATTTTGCTCCAGTCGCCGGGATTTTGACCAATCCATGCTTATGATGCATCGGGAATTCTTGCCCTCGGTCCAACCTCCTTTGCGTCCAACCAAGGGACGCCACTTAAAGTTCTGCTCCTACTGATCTCATCGGGGCGCAGGCACAACCCCTGCATTAACCCTCGTTATTCGCTATTTTCCATAATAACAATTACTATAATAATTAAGAGCGAAAATCAAGAAAATGTCCTCTCCCGATCCGATCCGGCTGCTCACCGCTCTCCCTCGTCCTCGCCCTCGATTGCTCATCCTCCTCCTTCCTTCCGTTAGTTGTCAGTTCTCAGTTGTCGGTTGCCGGTCGGGAACGGGCGAAGCCGGTGCTCGTCGACGGATACGAGGCTGGTGATTACTAATCTTGAACGTTATCCGGGTGCGTACGGATGACCGATGCTGGCAGAACGGCCCGAAGGGCCCTGGAGTTTGGACATTCCTAGAACGATCTAGGCCGGCGGGGTAACGCGAGACGCCTTACTTACACCGGATAGGCCGGCATGCTGGGACAATCGAACCGTACCGGATCGTCCGCGGTCGTAAGTAAGGCGTCTCGCCTTACCGCACAGGCTGGAAGCCTGTGCCGAAAAGATCCAGGACGAGGACGATTGCAAGACGACAGGTCGATAGGTTCGAGCCCAACGAAATCTCCGTTCGATCGGACAAGGCTCTTTCCTGGCAATCATTCCTAAAATCGTACTCGTACTCGGATTTTCTCGGAGGCTGGTCAAATCAAAGTAAGTCGAGTGCTCAATTGGCGCCGAAGACGCCTTCGCTTACAAACCAAGTTCGGAGAGACCAGGATGGTCGTCGGGACGACGACCGAAGGGCCAAAAATATTTACGATCTTCCTCGCGGATTGGTAAATCGTTAATGCTCGCAATACGTCGCGCCATCAGTCCGCTCTCATCGAATTCCCAATTTTCGTTCCCATAAGATCGAAACCAATTGCCGCTATCATCGTGCCATTCGTAAGCGAATCGGACAGCGATCCGATTCTCACGAAAAGTCCAGAGCTCCTTGATGAGGCGGTAATCAAGTTCTTTGGACCATTTGCGCGTGAGAAACTGAACGATCTCTTCGCGCCCGCAAAGAAACTCCGAACGGTTGCGCCAGACGCTGTCCACCGTGTAGGCAGCCGACACTTTTTCCGGATTGCGACTGTTCCAACCGTCTTCTGCGAGTCTAACCTTTTTCACGGCAGCGTCATGGTCGAAAGGAGGAAGTGGAGGACGAGGATTATCCTTTGGTTCTTCTTTAGAAATTGCATTCATGGTTGTCGGCGTCTTCGGGCTGGAAAACTCAAATACCGCGCGCGTGGATCACTTCGCCGCTGATCCACTCGGCCGCAGCACTTGCCAGGAAGACAATCAATCGGGCTGCGTCCTCAGGACGCCCAAGCCTCCCGATAGCACTATGTTCAGTCAGAGAAGCTTTCAAGTCTTTTGACATCCATCCTGTGTCGGTCGGTCCGGGATCGACAGCATTTACCGTAATGCCTTTGCCTCCAACCTCCTTGGCAAGCGAACGCATGAACGCGCAGATAGCTCCCTTCGACGCAGCGTAAGCCAACTCGCCGGGCATCGGGCCTAGATCCTGCCCGGAAGTCAGATAGATGATGCGGCCACCGCTTCTCTCGGAAAATCTTCTCGCGAACTCGACCGACAACAGCGCCGCTGCCCGGACATTTACTGCGTAGTGGGCATCAAGGCCTCCGGCATCGAGCTTTGCGAACCCGTCTCTTGTCGAGTAGGCAGCATTGTTGACGAGAATCGATGGTTTCCCCAACCGCGCTTCGACAGCGCTTAGGATCTGTTCCCCACAATCCGGCCGCGCGAGGTCCGCTTCGACGTATCCGGCCAAAACACCTCGTTGGTGCAACTCCTCGACCAGGCACTCCGCGGCAAAAGCGCCCGGTTCATCCGGATACCTCTCTTGATCGTAGGACGAATAGGTCGTAAAAAAAATGCCGCAACCCTGGTCGGCGAAAGCACGGCAGATCGCGGCGCCGATCCCTCGAGACCGACCGGCGCCTGTCACCACCGCTACACGTCCCCGAAGATCCGGAAATTGCATCGTGTCGCGCCGAAGCCGGCTGATGTTCATAGGGTCTTTTTGGTGACTCCGCACACGAGCATTTTGACATGCCCGCTAATCAGTGAGTCCAGTTGGGACCAGGGAAATTCCGATTGGAAAAGAAGCAGCACAACCAAACCATGAATCGCGGCCCAGAGCTGCTGAGTCAGGCGCCGCGTATCAGAATCACTCGTCAGGCCGGCTCGCACGACCGCGTCGACGCAGTCGTAGAACCGCCCGAACGCTTGCATCCCAAGCTTCTCATTTTCAGGCTTGAGTTTTTGCAGTTCCTTTGAGCGCCGGGTCACAAAGGTGAGCTCGTATTCGTTCCGATGGTCCAGGCCAAAACGGATATACCGCTCCAGACATTTCACCAGCGCGCCCAAGGGATCCTCAGAGTCGCGTCGCACCTCGTCGAGTTCGGCGATCAACCCTGCGAATGTGGCATCACATATCTCGACCAGGATCGCATCTTTGTCCGAAAAATAGACGTAAAGGGCGGTAGTGGATACCCCGAGTTTCGCGGCGATTCGACGAATTGTCGTGGCGGCATATCCTTCCTCGACAAATAACTGCTTGGCTGCGTCAAGAATCTCTGCTCGACGTTGCAAACCCTCCCCTTTTCTTTTTCGACCAGGCAGCGGAGGAGATCGCCGTTCGCTCTTCATGTTTCGCTCCCAGCTTATCATGTCCGAACCGCCCCGGCACGATTTTCGGCCCCTTTGCGGACGCCGTTGCGGCGTACCGCGTCAATCCTCCCAGGGAACGACCGTATAGACCCAGGGACCGTTCGGCATGGTGATGGAGGAGAAGCTACCAAGCGACGAGTTGAGGAGTTTCTTCGAAGAGTGCGAACTGCCTTCGATGCAGCCCGCAAAACCGCGAAAAAACGCTTTGATCCTGTCTGCCAAACCGCGGTCTTCAGTAGGGAGAAAGACAGCTCCAGGCGTGTTGTGACGGATCTGTGGCATGAGCGGAGTCGAGGAGAAAGTTTTCATATAATACCTTATCGTTGATTAGTTATCTGCGATACGTTACCAGAAGTAACTCATGTCAGGATCGATGTAAAGCGGTTTTTTCTGTGATCACTTTTATTTCTGTACGCCGAAGTTAAAGGGCTCTGGCACAAATGGCGTAAGAGACCCGATCCCATCTTGCGGAGCCCGCGCTATCCTGACACCCGGGTTTACCCCGGGTTTTTCGTTTTTATCGCGCGAGGCCCTGAAGGGGGCCCGGTCAAAGAGACGCCCAGGAACCAAGGGTCGAATCAACTGGTGGCCAAATCGAATTCTTCGTCCAAGCGGTTGATTTATCTTTCGGTGTTGCTAACCGGTTTTGCAGAAAGCGCCCCGGTCAAAAACCGATCCAAATCATCATTTAGCTTTTCACGTGCTCCCCTCTCGATGTAGAGCATGTGACCGCTCTCGTAGAACGTGAACTGGATATTATCGCGAATCGCCGGATCCAAATTCATACCGCGCACGACGCTCTGGGCCGCAAAATACGGCGTCGCCAGATCGTAGTAACCGCAGCAGACCCATATCTTCAAATACGGATTCCGGCTCATCGCTTCTTTCAAACTTGAGGCCACATCCAGGTACTTGTTCTCCGCGAGGTTCCATGGGTTTACTTCGGCAATGGTCTCGTAAGGCAGGTCTGTCTCAAACTTCAGTTCGCGCCTGACGTAGTCGTTGAAGGCGGCAGTGAACGGCCCATTGACGGCCTCGTCGCTTGGATCGAAGTCAACCGTATCTGTGCCAGGGTGAAGCCTGATCCCGGTGAATCGACTATCATAACGCCCAACCGATCGGTTCTGACCCTTCAGGAGGTCGTTCGTAAAACGTTCGATCGGTTCCCGCAGGTTTTCTTGTTTAATGTAGCTGGCATCAAGTCCGGTAAACCGAGACAATTGATTCGCGACGCGATCCGAGTCGCTTTGGGAAACGGCATCGCCGCGAGCAAGGGTGAGAAGATATTCGGCAGATGAAAATGCTTCAGTTTGACTGAGAACCTCTCGCAAGGGCAACTTTTGCAAGTCGGGCGGAAGTCGTTTGTGATACCACGCCGTTGCAGCATAAGTCGGCAGATAAAGCGGGTAAGGAACATCATTCCCCGGCTCGAATTCGAGGGTCTGAAAATTTAACACCGAACTGATCAGCACGATTCCGTTCACATACATTCCATATCGGTCCTGCAGATATTCACTCAATCCCGCCGCACGAGTTGTTCCGTAACTCTCACCTGCAAGAATCTTAGGGGAAGACCATCGGGAATAGCGCGTTGTCCAGATTCGAATGAAATCCCCGACGCTGGCGAGATCTTGTTTGTATCCGTAAAATTGTTTGGGATCCTCACCACGCACCGGACGGCTGAAGCCCGTCGAGACGGGGTCGATAAAGACTAGATCGGTCCTTTCCAGCCAGGTCGATTCGTTGTCCGTGATTTTGGCCGGAGGAGGCAACGCTTCACCCCGATCGGACAAGACGACGCGCCGCGGTCCGATCCCTCCCATATGCAGCCAGACAGAGGCAGACCCGGGTCCGCCATTAAACGCAAACGTCACCGGCCGCGTCCCGGCGTCATCGACCCCGTCTACGATGTACGCCACGAAGAAGATTTGCGCCATCGGTTTCCCCTTGGACGGATCGAGTTGGTCTTGCACACTCTCTTTGGCCGATTCTTTGCCGGAATCCCTCCCCGACTGAGTCTCCGGCTTGATGTCTCGAATAAGCAGGTAACCGGTGATCGCTTTGTAATTGAGGATTTTGCCGCCGGGCAGCGTAATGGTGTGTTCCGTCACCACCGGCGGCGGAGGCTGATATTCGCCCTTTTCCCCTTTCTCCTCTTGGGCTGCGGGCTTCTCTTTGACAGCGTCAGCGGGCTGCTTGACGTCCATGGGAGCACCAACAGAAATGCTTGCAACGAGGGTGGATAATAGTAAGAACCGGGCAGAATCGAACATAGAGATCGAGCCCTTCAACGAAGCAGATTCTGGGCTGGAAACAAGCTCCGTCGCCATGTTTACGATCCATCCGGACCTCGGGTCTGCCGCGAGTACGATGACGACTTCAGGAACGGTTGTGAGGGCAGAAGTAAGCGAGGGCGCTAAAGCCGAGCCAAAAGCCTTCTCGCGACCCATTGCGCGCCGCGCATCAACACAATGAAAAAGATCAATATCGGCGCCAACAAACATCCGCAGCATCCGCATCCGGGCCGCGGACGGCAGGAATACTTAGCGTAGAAGAGCCCCGGCCGTCTTCGAAAGTGCAATCGCATGTCCCAAGAGCATAATCCTGAAATCAACGACGGAAAGCGAAGTTGTGCCATGGCGCTACCCCGGTTCGCCAGCGGTCGTAAGTAAGGCGTCCCGCCTTACCTTCCGGGTTGGAACCCTGGGCTTAGTACACAATTTGTGGGCGGGAATAAAGCCTCGCTCGATGGTGTGAATGAATACAGGCTGGAAGCCTATGCTACATTGCTTTTCGGAGCGTCGAGCGATTGCTCGAGGTCATGCGGTAAACCACCGCCCCGGACCCACCGCGGGGACGCGATGGCGTAAAGATAGCATAGGCTTCCAGCCTGTAATTTGTTCGCGCTATCGAGCGATGCCTTCAGGTATCCGCCGTTTCTCCGAATTGTGTACAATGCCTAAAATGCCCAGGGTTGGAACCCTGGGCTGCGTTTCTCTAACCCCTTCGGGCAGTTGACGTCGCAAAGAATCCTTAGCCTAGCGCAATTCTAAGCTTCCCCGTGGCCTAAAAGTTACGCTGGCGGCGTGTACTCCACATGCTTTTGCATTGCCCGATCAATCTCTTCAGGTGTCAGAAGTTCAATGGTTTTCATTCGTGTCGCCCCTGCTCCGGCGACCGCGAGCGAGATGGCTGCAGCAGTCAGATTGTCCGGCACATCGAGAATCAGATAGGCGTCGTTCTCCCCGAACGCAAAATAAAACGCCTCCAGATGGCCTCCGAGGCTCTTTAACAATTTCTCAACAACAGCCCGTCGCGATACTCCCCCAGCTTTCGTCAGGCCCTTGATTCCCTCCGAGGTATAGGAAGCCACCGCCAAATACTTGGGCATAGATCAACTCCAAAAATGAATTATTGCAATTTTCGACACGAAAGATCGTGGAACGCGAGTTCCGCTCATTTCCCGTCGCACCTTAAGAGTCGCTCTTGGTCAAAGCAAGCAACAAAAACACACCGCCAGTTCGTCCCCTGGAGCTGCCGCCGCTCGATGATGGACTGGTCAAAAGGATTGCAAGATTCGACCTGTGCCTCTATTTTGTTTAGTCTGATTTGGAAAATTGGGGTGAATCAATGCTAAAGTGTTGGTGCAAAACTCCGTTGTTCCACGAGGACTGCATGTTATCCTCTCGCATTATTGATAGACGAAACGCAATTATTACGGCGATCCTTTTCGCTCTTGTGCTGACCGGGCACCAAGGTTTCGCCCAAGCGCCCTATGACGCCGCAGCCAGAGCCTCACTCGCCGACGAGATCAATCACAATTACGGCTTCCTTGTCACTTCGTCCCTCTCGATAACCGAGCTCTTCGATATCAAGAATCGCCTGGATGAAGCGGATAGTATCGCCCAAAATTACGGGGTCGACTTGGATTATCGGGAGCACAGTTTTATCGAATTGTGCGACATCGAAAACCGGATCCGATTAAGCGTCGTGATCAATCAGCAATACGGCAAAAACATTGACTGGCGAGAGTATGGGTACCCGCAGCTGGTTGAGATGGAGCAGGACTTGAAATCTAAGGCTCAGCCGGCGAAACCCTAGTGCATCGCCTCATAAGTGGGAGGCATACCGTTGGATTCAAAAGGGTTTGGATGCAAGGCGCGAGTGAGGAGCGTATCCGCTCCGATACGTAACGAACGAGCAACGACGCAGACAAACCCTTTTCAAGCCAACCCGGAGGACCGATGGCGGCATGCCTCCCACTGATGAGACGATGCACATCATTCTGTCGTCCAATCGAAAAAGCCCTTTTTCCGGACTTTTCTTTCAGACCCTGGCGAACGTAAGCTCCTGTTTGGAGGAGCCGATTCCGATTAGTGCTATGCCAGACATTCGCCAACTCTTTGAACAAAACCGCGCTTGGGCCGCACAAATGGAGGTACGCGAGCCCGGTTTCTTTGCTGGACTGGCGCAACAGCAGTCGCCGGAATATCTATGGATCGGTTGCTCGGACAGTCGCGTGCCTGCAAATCAGATCGTTGGGCTAGTGCCCGGCCAAGTCTTCGTCCACCGCAACGTTGCCAATGTCGTCGTCCATACCGACTTAAACTGTCTGTCGGTTCTCCAGTTCGCCGTGGACGTGCTGCGAGTGAAACACGTCCTAGTTGTAGGCCACTACGGATGCGCCGGCGTACAGGCCGCATTGCTCAATCGACGCCTTGGTCTCATTGACAATTGGTTGCGCCACATCCAGGACGTCCGCCTCAAGCACGCCGCGCTGCTCGATTCGTTATCCGAACCGCGCCGCCCGGACAGTCTCTGCGAGCTGAACGTGATCGAGCAAGTACTGAACGTGTGTCAGTCCACCGTGGTCCAGGAAGCATGGGAACGGGGCCAACCACTCTCAGTCCACGGTTGGGTCTATTCACTGAACGACGGCCTCATTCGCGACATGCGGATGACTGTCAGCGCGTCCAGCGAGACGTCGGACGTCTTTCAAACGTCGCTCGCGGAGTTGCGATCACGTGCATCACGATGAGCTCATCAAAATCGACTCGGAGAAAAGTCTTTGGATGAAGTTGGCACCCGCGAAGCCGGACCAGTCCGATTTGGCCCGCGAGACGTGCAAATCTGGAGTATTTGGTTAACTGCCTCCGATGAGGCGGTCGCGTATTATCGTTCAACGCTTTCCTTGGACGAGCGGCATCGCGCGGATCGGTTCCGCTTCGAAAATTTGAGAAGTTCTTATGCCCTTTCCCGCGGAGGGCTGCGGTTCTTACTCGCGCATTATCTGGGTTGTCCGCCGAACGAGATCGAGCTTATTTGTGGTCCAAAGGGCAAACCGGCGCTTCGAAACTCGTCGCGACTTCGATTCAACACCTCGCATTCGGGTCAGCTGGCGCTCTATGCCTTCACATTTGGTTGTGAACTGGGGGTGGACGTGGAACATCTGCGGAAGTTGGACGACGCGGAGTCGATCGCGGCTCGTTTTTTTGCGACCGTCGAAGTTTCCGAATTGCTCTCCCTGAAACCGGAGGACAGAGGTCTGGCGTTTTTCCGCTGCTGGACTCGGAAAGAAGCGTACGTCAAAGCGGTCGGAGACGGCCTGGCAATCCCGCTCAATCGTTTCCAGGTAACGCTCCTCCCTGAGGCCCCGGCCCGATTTGTCCAGATTCCCAGCGACATGGGAACCCCGAGCGATTGGACACTGCACCATCTCGAGCCGGCGCCCGGTTACGTCGCAGCGCTGGCCTACCGAGACAGCGAGCGGCCCACCACAATTCACCCAACGATTCGGGCCGACGACCTTCCCGAAGCGCTGCGGAACGAGACAATTTAAAAGGCAGTTTTACGCCAACCCAGCGCTGTACCGCCTTTCTCGTCAAGTTAAAGTCCCTTGTCCACGCCTTTCGTCGTTCACCACTTCTCGAAGCCCGAATATCGCCGCCCAACGCCAAACGGTGAACGGTGAACGGTGAACGGTGAACGCCAAACGCCCAACGCCTCAACTAACCCCAATCTATGAGCCAGCGTTTGGCAGCCAGCGCTTGGCGGTCGCGAGGGTGGTCTCTGTTAGGCCGTGACTGGCGTTCTCGAAAAACGCGGTCACATCGGCACCCGATCGGCGCAGCAACGTCACGAGTTCACGCACGTTTTCTACCGGTACGATCGGGTCATAGTTGCCCGCCGCCACCAGCACCGGGGCGCCTTTGAGCTCGGGGAGATTCGCAGGAATCAGTGGCACCATCGGCCGTAATAACGCCGCTCCCTGAAACGTGTCGGGACGCAACAGTAAAATGCTCCCCGCGATGTTGGCCCCATTGGAATAGCCGACCGCGACCGATTTACTTTGACTGAAACCGTAACGCTCGGCGGCGGCTTGAATGAAGTCGGCTAGCTCGTGCGTGCGATAAATCAGGTCTTCCTCGTCAAAAACACCTTCAGCGAGTCTTCGAAAGAAAC
>Ga0210389_10001279_pt1 | contig 20556 bp, 15 predicted proteins | sample IncBWH28OmetaG_FD_160127 | JGI IMG/M metagenome (GOLD analysis project Ga0210389, IMG submission 160127) | Forest soil microbial communities from Barre Woods Harvard Forest LTER site, Petersham, Massachusetts, United States - Inc-BW-H-28-O ...
CGAAAACTGCCTCATCTGGTGACAGTTTTTTGACGAAATTTGGATTGTTTCCGCGACCTGCGGGCTGATAATATGCGAATGCCAGACTGCGGCCTGCTTTTTATCATTCTCCCCCAAGGGTAACCATGCCTACGGAGCGTAAACACAGGGAAGAAATCGTCCGTTACGGACGCATGCTGCACGAACACGGCTTCGTGGCCGCCATGGATGGCAATCTCTCCGTTCGTCTTGATGCCGACCGCATCCTCGTCACCCCCACGTGCGTCAGCAAAGGCGCCATGAAGGTCCCCGATATGGTCATCGTCGACCTCGACGGTCAAAGAGTCTCCGGCCGCCGCAACGTCACCAGCGAAATCGGCATGCACTTGCTGATCTATCGCATGCGCCCCGATGTCCAGGCCATCTGCCACGCCCATCCGCCAACTGCTACCGGCTTTGCCGCCGCCGGCATTCCCCTGACCGAGCCTCTGGTTTGCGAAGTCGTGATGGGCCTGGGATGCATTCCGCTGGCTCGCTACGGCACCCCCGGAACCTCGGAATTAGCGCACACCCTTGAGCCCTACGTTCCCAGTTACGACGCCATCCTCATGTCCAACCACGGCGTGGTCAGCTACGGCGACACCCTCGAACACGCCTACATGAAGATGGAGACTGTCGAGCACTTCGCCCAGATCGCCCTGGTCACGCACCTGCTCGGCCGCCAGCAGCCCCTGAAAGAAGTAGAAATCGAAAAACTTCTTCTCGCCCGCACGAAATATTTCGGCGCCAAAATCGCCGCTGCCATGCCCTTGCCCCGCGCCCCGCAAAAAGTCAGCTAGCCTCCTGATTCGATTGGACGGTGAACTTCCAACCCGTGTCGACCAATCGCCCATACAACGACGCTGACCCGCTCGACCTGTTATCCTTGACTCACCACTAGTCCCTTAGAGCGAGTCGGCCGAGCGCATACGCCTGTTCGTTTTTCGTTGCGTTCGTAAATCCGTTATTGTCCGGCGCGTTCCTCAAATGTCCCTTTCGCAACCACGATTGTCGGACCAAAAAGTTCCACGGGAATTCCGCGAACCTCAGCCTTCGCGGAGAAGCTTGGGAGGCAACACTTCGATGACAAACACACAAAAATCACTCTGGTGGAGCGTAGCGCTCGCGATCACCCTCGCCCTAACCGCTCTACCGAAGCAAGCAACCGCGCAAGATGACGACGATCCCCCCAGCCGCGTCGCCCGCCTCGGCTACATGCAGGGTTCGGTTTCATTCCAGCCCGCCGGCGAAAGCGATTGGGTTGGCGCCGTCCCCAACCGTCCTATGAGTACCGGCGACCAGCTCTGGACCGATGAGGATGGCCGCGCCGAAGTCCAACTAGGCTCGGCTGTAATCCGCCTCGCGCCCCTGACCACATTCTCTTTCCTGAATCTCGACGATGACACCGTGCAGATCCAGCTCACCTCCGGCGCCATCAATATCACAATCCGCCGGTTGTGGGACCAGGACGATTTCGAAGTCGACACACCCAACCAGGCTTTTACCGCTTTCCAGCCCGGCCACTATCGCGTCGAGGCGAGTGCTGACGGAAGTTACACCGTCATCAGCGTTCGCGCCGGCGAAGGTGAATCCACCGGCAACGGCCAGAGCTTCAGTCTGCACGCCGGCCAGCGTGGTACATTTAGCGGCACTGACTCCCTCTACGCCGATGTCGAGCCCCTCTCCAACCCCGACGAATTCGACAACTGGTCCGACTTCCGCGATCACCGTTACGAATCCTCCCGTTCGTCCGCCTATCTTGCTCCGGACGTTGTCGGCTACGAAGATCTCGACCAATACGGCGACTGGCGCGACGATTCCAACTACGGCCACGTCTGGTACCCCAACCAGGTTGCGGTCGGATGGGCGCCTTATCACGAAGGCCATTGGGATTGGATTTCTCCCTGGGGCTGGACCTGGGTCGATGATTCTCCGTGGGGCTACGCGCCCTTCCACTACGGCCGCTGGGTCAGTGTCGGCGGCCGCTGGGGCTGGGTTTCCGGTCCTGTAGCGGTGCGCGCGGTCTATGCGCCCGCGCTGGTAGTGTTTGTCGGCGGTGGTCCCGGTGCTTTCGGCGGCAACGTAGGATGGTTCCCCCTGGGCCCGCGTGAAGTCTACGTGCCCTCCTATCACGTGAGCCAGGCGTACGTGAATCGCGTGAACATCAGCAACACGACGGTCAACGTCACCCAGGTGACCAACGTTTACAACACCACCATCATCAACAAGACCACCAACATCACAAACGTCACCTACGTAAACCGCAGCGTGCAGGGCGCGGTGATGGTAGTTCCGCAACACGCCTTTACCAGCGCGCAACCTGTAGCGAAAGTTGCCGTATCAATGAGCGCACAGCAAATCGCCGCAGCGCCCATGAGCGCACGCGTGGCGGTAGCTCCCACCCACGAAAGCGTGCTAGGCTCGCGGGCATCGACTGCAGGCCATGTGGCCGCACCTCCGGCCGCAATAGTTAGCCGACAGGTCGTCGCGAAAAAAATTCCGCCTCCGCCGCCAGTAGCGTTCGCGAAACAGCAACAGGCTCTGGCCGCGCATCCCGGACAGCCCTTAGCCCGAAGCGAAGTGCAAACCCTGCGTCCCGCAGCCGCCGCTGCCGCGCGACCGATGGTGAAGCAAGCGCCGCCCGCGAAACCGGCCACGCCGAACATGGGACGCCCGGCTCCCAACCTGCCGAACGCAGCACGTCCCGCGCAACCCACGCCCGCTGCGAATCAACCGATGAATCAGCCGGCGAAGCAGCAGCCCATGAACCAGCCGGGCAATCAGCCGATGAATCGTCCCGGAAATCCTCCGCCGGCAACCGAGCGTCCCGCCGAGACTGCTCCGATGCAACCGAATCGCCCAACCGCTCCGACACCCGCACCACAACCCGAATATCGTCCGGGCAACAATCGTGTCGATCAAACTCCGAACCCAACTCCGACCCGACCCCAGCCCGCTCAGCCGATGAATCGTCCTGCCCCGGTTCAGCCGAACAATCCACCCGCACCGGCCCGTCCCGAAACCACTCGCCCCGAACCGGCTCCGCGTCCGCAAACGCCCCCGCCCGCCGAGCGTCCGCAGGAGCGCACGCCTCCTCCCCCACAGCGCACACCGCCTCCGGCAGCGACGAAGCCCACGCCGCCTCCGCCCGCAGCCAAACCAGCGCCTCCGCAGAAGCCGAAGCCGCTAACGCCAGAAGAAAAAAAGGAACAAGAACGCCAGAAACGAGAACAGCAAAAGCCGCAGAGTAACTAGAAGTCCATCTCCACGCACGCAAATAGAAAGGGCATCCTGAGTCTCTTCAGGATGCCCTTTGTTACTATCTAAACCGCAGCGGCATTGCCGAGATCTCGCGCTCGCGGCAAGCATGTTCATCTGCTAACAACAAAGTTTCGAGAGCGTCTATTCCGCAGCCAACCCACCAAGATCAGGAGCACTCCCATGAAGCATGCACTCGCCGTCGTAAGCTCGATTTTAATGTTAATGTTTTCGCTCCCCGGCAGCGCACAAACTCAACCTCAGCCCGCGACCCTGCGCAGCCTGCTTCTCCACGAACTGCACACCACGCACGATAAGGCCGACTGGTTCGTCCCCATCAATGTAGCCGTCGACGGACTCACCGCCGAGCAAGCCCGATGGCAGCCCCCGGCCGCCGGCCACTCCGCCGGACAGCTCACCTACCATCTGCTTTATTGGAATCGCCGCAACCTGATCACGCTCCAGGGCGGAACTCAGGAAAAATTCAGCGGCGACAACGACGAAACCTTCGTGAAGTTCGACGACAAGCAATGGGCCGACACCGTGCACCAGCTCGACAAAGTGATGACCGATCTCGAGAAACTAGTGGAATCCGCCGACGAACAAAAGCTGGCCCAGTGGGCCCCCACCATAGCCAACATCTGCACTCACAACGCCTATCACGTCGGCCAGATCGTTTACGTCCGCAAATTGCAGGGATCGTGGAATCCTGAAAAAGGCGTGAAATAGGCAGCGCCTGACAACCTGGAAAGGCCCCTTGTTCCAGCGCTAGTCCGGAACGAACCCGGGTCTCGTTCCTGCTTGCCCCTCCAATCGCCCTTTCCGCCTCATTACTATCCCGCAAGAAAATAATCTCCGCCTCGTGAGCCAGTTTCCCCCACCTTTTCCGGTATGCAGGTAGAAGCGGCCACACATCGCTTCCGGGAAGCCGTCGGTGAAATCGGCTGGCAAACTGCCAAGCGTTTCCCCTGCGGGCGCCACAGCTCCCATTCCACCTAGGAGGGTCGCTATGCGACCTGTAAAAATTGTCGCCACGCTCGTCTTTGTACTCGCCATGTTCTCTGCCGTCGCCGGGGCGCAGGTTGTGCTCACCGACGACTCTTTCACTTCTTCGCTCACTCCCAAGGCGAACTACGGCACCAGCATCGCCCTGGTCGTTTCCTCGGGAGCCAACACCTATTTGAAATTCAGTTTCGCGAGCCTGCCTTCCGGCCTCAACGGCAGCAACATCTCCGGCGCCAGCGTCGTCCTCTATGTCGACGCCCTGCTCGCGTCCGGCACCATGGACGTCTACGCGGTGAATGCCCCGTGGTCGCAGAATTCCATCACCTACAACAACGCGCCTCCACTCGGCACCCAGATCCTGAGCGCCGTGCCCGTAACCAAAGCCGGATCCCTGTCTCTCAACTTAACTTCGACCATGCAAGCCTGGCTGAACGGAACCCAGCCCAACTACGGGATTGCCCTCGTGCCAAGTCCGGGAAGCTCGATCGTCGCCTCCTTCGACAGCATCGAAAATATCCTCACCAGCCATCCCGCGCAGCTGAACCTGGTACTGGTTTCGGCCGGACCGCAAGGCGCACAAGGCCCGCAAGGCCCGCAAGGTGCACAGGGTCCGCAGGGCCCGGCAGGACCAGCCGGAGCCACCGGACCGCAAGGCCCCGCTGGCCCGATCGGCGCCACCGGACCAGCCGGCATCAACAACCGCGGAATCTGGACTAGCGGCAACACCTACAATCCCGGCGACTCCGTCTACGATGCCGGCTCCTACTGGCTGGCCACAGCGCCCAACTCCGGCTCTGAACCGTCCCCGGTAAACCCTACCTGGCAACTGCTGGCTGCTGGGATTAACAATCGCGGACTGTGGAATTCGTCAGCCACCTACAACCTCTACGACGCGGTCAGCGATCAGGGCTCCTTCTGGCTCGCTCGCGTGCAAAATTCGAACTCCGAGCCCACGCTGAGCAGCGTCTACTGGCAGCAACTCGCGGCCGCAGGCGGAGCCGCAATGAGCTCCATTAACAACCTCAACGGCACATCCTGTTCTTACTCCGGATCAAGCGGCACCGTAACCGTCACTTACTCGACCGTCGGTGCGATCACCCTGTCCTGCATTTTGCCCGCTATCGCGCCCACACTGACCTCGATCTCAATCTCACCAATGAACCCGTCGATCGTAGTCGGGAACACCGAGCAGTTCGCCGCCACCGGCACCTACTCTGACGGCTACACTCAGGTCATTACCAACGCCGTGACCTGGAGTTCTTCCAACACGGCCACAGCCACCATCGGTGCGAGCACCGGTCTGGCCACAACGACCGCCATCGGTTCCACCACCATTACCGCCACGCTCGGCAGCGTAAGCGGCTCGACGACCCTGACCACCTCCAGCCCCAACGCTTGCGATTGGTGCTTCCTTGGGCCGTAAAATTAGAGTCGCAGACGCAAACCTTTCTGGTCGTCTTTCTAAAAACCATCGAGGCCACCGAGGATCGTGCTCCTCCGTGGCCTCTGTGGCTAATGTTGTGCGCCTCCCCGAGGTCGGCTCGCGTCGCCGCGATTGCGTGCAGCGTTTGTCGACCCGACATCCCGCAGACGTTCGTGATTGCGTTCAGTGCGATGGAGTGAGCAGCGCAGACACCTTACGTGCGATCAGCAGAAAGTTTTTCTCTCGCGCCTGCTTTTCAAGTGCCGCAAGCTGCGCCCGGCCCGCCGCAGCCTGACCCGACTTCAACTCAATTTCTCCTAGCGCCAGCCGTGCCTCCAGCAAATACGGCACCGAGACCGCCTTGCTCGGTTGCGCCAGCACGGGTGCGAGTTTTTTGCGCGCTTCGCCAAATTTCCCCGCAGCCATCTCGACCCGCGTCGCGGCCAGCTCTGCCCCATACTTCGGGTCGCGGTCCGCGGCTTTTCCGGCGAAGCTCAGCGCCTGTTCCGCGGCACTGCGCGCTTCCGGTTGTTTATTCTCGGCGACCAAAGCCAGCGCCAGAACCGAATTTGCCTCAGCCGGCCGCGCCGGCGGAGAATTCGCGTCCATAAGATGCAGCGCGTCGCCTGCCAGCTTTTCTGAGTCGGCGGCCTTGCCTTGTTCGAGCGCGATCTCCGCCGACTGGATCAAGCTCCCCGTCAAAGATAAAGTCCGCTTCAGTTCTCTGCGCATGGCCAGCGCCTGCTCGCACTTCTCGCTAGCCTGCTTCAGATCATCCTGGGGAATGAGCACATCGGCCAGGGCGAACAGCGCCGCCGCCTGCGCCGCTTTATGTCCGGTCGCATTTTCCAGTTCCACTGCGCGTCCGTAGTGCTGCGTGGCGCCCCGCAGGTCACCGTCTTCGGCAAGCGCGTCTCCCAGATTAATCTCGGTGATCCCGGCGGCATTCTTGTCTCCTACTTCGTCAAAGATTTGGATCGCCTCCGCGAAGTCCTTCTTCGCCCCGGCAAAATCCCCCAGCCGCTCGAGCACTTCGCCAAGGTTCCCCAGCTCATCGCCGATGACCTCCTTGTAATCCGCCACGCGATAAGCGTGCAGCGCCTGCTCATAATAGCCTTTCGCTTCCATGAGTTTTCCTTGGCTGGCCAGCACGATGCCAATCTCATTGAGCGCTTGCCCGGCATACACTTCGTTGCCGATCTGGCGAAAGATCACTAACGCCTCCTCCGCCTGCTTGCGGGCTCCCGGCAAATCTCCTTTCGCCTTGAGGAAGTCAGCGGACCATACCAGCGTCATGCCCGAATCCTTGAGATCGCCGGTCGCGGCAAACAAAACCTTGGCCTTCTCCAAAGCGGCGTTGCCTTGATCGCTCTGCCCGAGCTTCTGCAGAGCCGTATTCTCATACATGAGCGCGCGCGCCTGCACCAGCCGAATGCCGCGCGCCTCGCCCTTCTGCGCGGCCGCCTCCGCTAGTTGCTGCTCGCGCTTGTAGTCCCCCAAGGCCTCTGTCGGAGGCGCCTCCGCCAGATCGATGCGAGGATCCTCTCCCTCAGGCGGAGGAAGCTTCCGCAAAGCCTCAAACGTAGCCAACGATTGCTTGGGATCACCGGCGGCATTTTCCAGCGCCCCCAACCGCAGGCCGTAATCCAGATTGTCCGGATACAAGTCCACAAGCGTGCCCAGAATCTGGACCGCCTTCGCGCCTTCGTTGTTCAGATCCCGGTACTGCGCCTCCATCCAAAGCCGCTCTTCGTTGCTCAGGTTGCTCGACAGCTCGAAAGCTTGCTGCGCTTCATTCTTAGCTTTCGGGTCGTACCCCAGTTCCAGCCAGGCCTCACTCAGGGCGGCATGCGGCTGCGGAGACTTCGGATCAGCAGCTACAGCCTGACTCAACAAATCCTGAGCCGCCAGGGTTTCGAACGCACGCAGTTTGTTCAACCCTTCCGCATAAAGCCGTGCCGCTTTTGGATCCGACGGCATCGAAGCCCGCGCATGCGCTCCTTGTTCGGGAGTCACGGGGCCGGCTCCCAGATGTTCGCGCATCCGCGCCCCGATCTGCGAAACCAGATCAAACAGCTCCGATTCGCTTCCCGCCGCAGCTTCTTCCGCAACCGTGTCGCCCGCATTCGTATCTTCCAGCCGGAAATCGAGTCGAATCTGACTTTTGTCGCCTTCGCCCACCACCGCATACGATCCGGTCGCAACGTAGTCCGTGTCGAGGTTCGCTCGCAAACGCGGCAAAGATTCCCGCGGAGTATCAGTCAGGCTCCACGGAACATCGCGCCCGGCTCGGGCAACCTGTTCGCCAGAGACCATGCGCAACCGCCCATTCGACGCCAGTTCCGCTCGCAGCATCTCCGCCAGCGCGGTCGAAAGCCAAGCCTTGTCAGGTCGTTCGGTCAGATTCTTGAAGCCAAGCACAGCCACCGACGGCCTCGTCTTCACCACTGGAGCGCCAGATGGTCCAGCGCCAGTACCGCGAAAAATCTGTTCGCGATGCCGGAATACAAACACAGCCAACAGAAAGAGCGTGGCGGCAATGCCTCCGAACAGCGAAACCCTCCAGTTCTGCTTCCCCAGAACCCGATGCACCGTGGACATCGCAGGTCGCGATCCCAGGCGAACCGCACGCAGATCAGCCGCCAGCTCGCGCGGACTCTGGTAACGCTCGTCCGGTTTTTTCTCCAGTGTTTTGGCGACGACCTGGGCGAGCGGCGCAGGAACAGACCGCCCGAGTTTGTCGAGCGGTGTCGCCTCCTGCTGCAGAATCTGCACCGCCGTCACCGTGGAGGTCGCTCCCATGAACGGATGCCGTCCTCCCAACATTTCGTAAAACACCACGCCCAGTGAAAAGATGTCGGCCCGGAAGTCGGGCATGCTGCCCATCAGAACTTCGGGCGCCATGTAGCTGGGAGTCCCGCCCACCGGAGCAGCAGCCGAGATCGTCTGCGTCGCCGCCGAGTTGGTCGCGCCGCCAGCCAGCCGCCGCGCCACTCCGAAGTCGAGCAATTTCACCTGCCCCGACTCCGTGATCATCACATTTTCCGGTTTGACGTCGCTGTGTAGAATCCCACGCTCGTGCGCGGCGGTCAGCGCGTCCGCACATTGAATTGCGATGTCGAAAAATTGATTCAGGTTGATGGGCAGGTTCAGGCGTTGCCGCAACGTCTGCCCTTCCACGTACTCCATCACCAAGAAGATCTCGTCGTCCTGTTCCAGCACGTCGTAAACGCTGGCGACATTAGGGTGGTTCAGCGCAGACAGGCGCTGCCCCTCGCGCAGCAGGCGAGCCGCCTCAGCCCGGTCGCCGCTTCCGCGCACTGAAACCCGCTTGACCGCGACCGTACGCTGCAGTTTCGGATCCTCCGCGCGCCACACCTCACCCATTCCGCCCGCGCCCAGCCGCGCCACAACGCGGAGACGGCCGACCACGCTGCCGGTCAAATCCTGGTGTGCCCTGGCGGGCGAAACCTCCGAGGTGATGCCAAGCAATTCTGGAGCGCCATCCGCGAGAAACCGGCTGCCCGCCGCCTCGTGAGAAGAGATCAGCGATTCCACTTCCGCGCGCAGTCCGCTATTCTGCCCGCACGCTGAATCCAGATAAGCCTTTCGCTGCTCGGGCTCGAGCCGCAGCGCTTCCTCCAGCACCTGCTTCGTCTTCTCCCATTGCTCTGCGCTTCTACGCTCTGCGCTCATACCTGGCTCTTTCCAGACATTTCCCGATAAAGCCAGGCCCGGGCCGCCGTCCAGTCGCGCTGCACTGTAGCTGAACCAACATCCAGCGCCTCAGAAATTTCTTCCACGGACAGCCCGGCAAAAAAGCGCAACTCCACCACTCGGCTCTGCCGCTCATCGATTCTGGTCAGTGCCTGCAAAGCTTCATCCAAAGCGATCACGTCTACGTCCGTTTGCCGCGACATCGCCATCGCGTCCTGCAATGATACCTTGCAAACACTGCCCCCACGTTTAGCCGCCCGGTGCTGGCGGGCGTAGTCGACAAGAATCTGGCGCATCAACTGCGCCGCAATCGCGAAGAAATGAGTTCGGTTTTCCCATCTCGGCGGGTTCGCGCCAACCAAACGAAGGTACGCCTCATGCACCAGAGCGGAACTCTGCAGGGTGTGACCGACTCGCTCGTTCCGGAGCTGAAAGTGCGCCAGACGGCGCAGTTCCTTGTAGACCAGCGGCAGCAGCTCATCGAGGGCCTCGCTGTTGCCGCCCCGCCAGCCTTGCAAAAGTTCGGTTACTTGGTTGGGAAGCTCGTGCCCCACAACGATTTCCCTCCCGTACGCGGTCTTGGCCGCCTAGCGTATCCATTCCAGTGCGTGCTGTCAATCGAGGACGCAGGAAAAACCGGGGATTAGGAGCAGTTCCTCTCTGGGCGAATTTTTTTGTGCGGCAGATGATCAAATCCGCTGCCCCTTTGCGCTGTAAGAGACAGAAGGGACAGCAAGGGAAATTCAACGACTGGAGGGGCGATTTCAATGAGCATCTACAAAGATAGGGCCATCGCAATTGAGGACCTGGATTTCCTGATCGATTCAATCAAGACCGCCATGACCGGCCGGGCCCGAAAAGACCACAAGAAGGGCTTCGACAACAACCAGATCCTGTTCATGATCAAAGCCTGGACCAAGATCTCGATCCGAGCGGAAGTCAGCGGCGACACCTCGTGGTACACCTGGCTTTCCAGGCGCGAGCCGTCGAGTCTTGCCGGCACTCATCTGAAGCGATCCGAGACGCTGGTTCTGGCCCTCGAGCACTATCAGAGCGCCCTCGAGACCGACATGGATGTATCCAGCTATTACCATCGCGCGGCCGATGCCTTGATGAACTTCGTCTGGGACTACCGCCAGCACATCGTCGACGACCCGGATCTCGACAGCGATTTCGTCAACAACATCACTCCGCTCATGTCCAAGGGGCTGGATCAATTCATGGAAATCCCGGTCTTTCCGTCAGAGCAGCACATTTAACCGAACCGCGCAGCCGATTTCCCAGACCAAAGTAGTTTTCGTGGTCTGCTGATCAAATCCGTCACGCCTTTGCGCTGATAACAGACAAAGGCGCGCGTCTTCGCCCGAGGAGGAGCTTATGGCACACAAGACGGCTTGGTTGGTGCCTATACTGTTGGTCGGAGTTTATCCGCTTTTTGCCAGCACGTATTACGTCGGCACCTGCAAATCCGGCAGCTTTCCGACGATCAGTGCTGCCGTAGACTCGCCCAGCGTTGCACCGGGTTCCACCATTAACGTTTGTCCGGGAAACTACCAGGAGCAGGTGATTATCTCGAAGCCTTTGACGCTCCATGGAATCACGGCAAACGGTTCGAGCGGAGTGTATATAAACGCGCCCGCTACCCTGGCAGAGACGGAGAGTGCCGTATTGATTCAGGCTCTCGCGCCGATGGTCTGGGTCACAGCTGGACCGGTCAATATTCAAGACATATCCGTAATCCTCAGGGAGGGGACCAGTCCGTGCCCGTCTCCCCAGTTGGTGGGCTTCTACTATGCCAGCGGGGCCTCAGGCACGCTGAACCGGGTCGAATTTCAGGCGACTTTTGATGATCTGCTCGGCGACGACAAAGCGTGTCCTGGATATGGCATTTGGGTGGAGAACGCCAATCCCGCCCCCACGTCCGTGACCATTTCGAACAGCTTTTCCGATGGCGGCATCCTCGCCGCGGCCCTGGAACCACTGCCCGACATTCGGCTGAAGGTTACCATCACAGGCAATCAGGCGCTCGCTAATCCGTGGGGCGGGGACGCCGGCATATTTGTGTCCCAGGTTAGCGGCACGGTCACCGGAAATTTCATCCGGCCGAGACGTGGGCCAAAACCTTACTTCGGCATAAACGATGCCGCCCCAAATGTCACGGTTTCAGGCAACACAATCGTAGGCGACGACCTGGGCGACGCGGCCGGCACCCAAAGCGGAGTCGGAGTCTTGATCGATGCAGACGGTGCCATCGTCAAATCGAATAAGATCACAGGTCTTGAAGTCGGCATCGACCTCGGCTGCCACTCCGCCGTCGTGACGGGCAACACAATCATGGGCGCGTTTACCGGTTTGGGCGATCCGCTCGCGTCATTTACAGGCTCGAATTCATTCTTTACCACTCAGGAGAACGTCCGAAGCAGTTGTCCCTAGTCGGTCGCGTGTGTTCTATTCAAGCGAGGCCACGCGAGCGGGTGGCCTTCTTGTTGCCCGGTCTTACTCCGTGCTCGTCCGGGGTCCTCTGTGGTGAAGATTTTCTGCGGCCCGCATCTCTACTCCCCGCCAATCCGAAACCGTAGCCCCGCCCGAAAATTCACCGGCAGCGCCGGATATCCCACCACCTCGTTATACCGCCGGTCGAGCGCGTTCGAGACATTCGCATACGCAGTCACGCGCCGCTGCACCGCGACCCATCCCCCCAGATCCACGCGCACATATCCTGCCGCGTGATCAATACCAAAGCTGTCGAAGTCGGAATCCGCGCGCTGCCCCACAAAACTCCCGCTCAAATTTCCGCCCCACCGGTTGCCCAGGTACGACAGTGACTCGGTCGCCGAGTGCTTCGGCCTGCGCAGCAGCGGCTGCCCCGGATTGTAGACCGCATCAAATGGCGCCGGGTTGTCCAGATACTCCGACGACGTGTAGGTATATGCCGCATTCAGCAGCAGCCTCGGCCGCAGTTTCGCCCGCAGCACAAATTCCGCTCCCTGCGCGAACGCCTCATTCACGTTGACGTACTGCCCCGGAAAATTCGGCGGTTCATTCGAGACCACGTAGTTGATCTGGTCATGAAACAGATTGTTGAAGTAAGTTCCGCTGAATTCATATTTGTTTTCGAAAAAATTCTGCTGAAAGCCTGCTTCAAACGCCCGCACCCGCTCCGGCTTCAACCTAGGGTTCGGAATGTTGAACGGATCTGATGGCAACCCGTTGAAAGTCTCCTCCAGCCGCGGCTCCTTGAATCCCGTCGAGTACGAGAAACGCAACCGCGTCCCCGAAAAGACGTCGTTCCCGCGCAGCGCCTGCAATGTCAGCGCGACTCTCGGCACGCCCGTGTTGCCAAAAGCGCTGTCATGCACAAACCGTCCTCCGGCAATCACTCCCAGACGGCCCAAAGTCAATTCCTGCTGCACATACGCGTCCTGGTTCAGCCGCTGGCCGTGATTCTGCGCGCCGTAATCCAGATCCCCCACAAACCCGTTTTCATTTTCCAGCCGATAGCCAAACGTCGTGTGCGCCGACGCCAGCAACGAATTCCCCGCCGAAGCCCGCTCCGTATAGTCTCCCTGATATTCAAATCCTCCACGGTTAATGTGGTCGACTTCGTTCGAGGGAAAGTCAATCGAGCACGGGACCGGAGGCGGAGAGAAAGCGCAATCCACCGTATTCACCCGCTGCGCATCGCCCGGATCGAGATCGTAATAGCGATAGAGATAATCAAACCCAGTGAAGTGATGCTGCCATCCCGAAGGTGCGCTGATGGCCAACTCCACGCTGCCCAGCAAATCATTCAGCTGCGACCAGCTCACCGGATTCGCCGGCAGCGGCTCAAATGGCGCCCCAAATCCATTCACCGGAACCAGCGGATCGTAACCGTCAAAACTAAACTCTCCCGGCAGGCCGGTATGACTGTTCGAGTGCCGAAATCGCACCCGGAGCGAAGTCTTATCGCTCAGCGCCGCGCCCACGTTCCCGCCCTCCAATGTATCGGAGTAAGCGTCGTTCACACCCGAGCCCTCGCTGTTGAACTGATCCCCGAACACGTTGTAATCAAACTTTCCGCGCGCTCCTGCCAGCGACGCGTGCCCGCTCTCAGTTCCCAGATTTCCGGCATCCGCCCCGAAGCGCAATTCCGGAACCGGCGTACTCCCCGCCCGCGTCCACACCTGCAGCACGCTGGTCATCGCATCCGTTCCATACAGCGTGCTCTGCGCGCCGCGAACGAATTCCATTCGGTCGCCCTGCGCCAGCGACACCGTGCCGAAATCAAACGTCCCGCCCGGCTCATTGATCGTGACCCCGTCGACAATCACCTTGTTGTAATTCGATTCGCCCCCGCGCACGAACAATGACGACAACCCGCCGCGCTGCCCCGCCGTATTCACCACCGCTCCGGGAAGAAACCGCACTGCATCGTCGGCCGCAATCGGCTGCATGGTCGTCAACTGCGCTCCGCTCACCGTATCCACGTCCGCACCCGCGGCTTCGCCGGCCACAGGAGTCCGCGTCGCGGTGACCACCACTGTTTCCGCCGCCGTCGCCAGCCGCAGATTCACCGTGACTTCCGCTTGCGAAGAAACATCAGCCGTTTCCAACGCGAATCCCGGCGCCAGAACCTGAAGGCGCTCGTGCTTCGAGCACGCCGCCGTGAACGTCACCGTTCCGTCTCCAGCTGTATTTCGCACGACGTGAAGAAATGCGACGTCCTCTAGGCAGTCGAGCAACACTTGCGCACCGCTCACCGCAGCCCCTTGCGGATCCACCACTTTAACTTTGAGATCGGCCGCCGCAGCAGCCAGAGAAACCGAGAGAACCGCCAGAAGAACGCCCACGAATACGCGCATACTGTCCTCCTTTGCACGCGAAAGAGGTTGAAGTTAGACGGATCGCGCCGGTCTCCTGGCTTCGCGAGTAAGGATGACGTTTCCATCCAGTCACGCCCCCAGCCTTCCCGGGATTTCTCCCAGTGGCCGAGGACAAGTTTCCTCGCTTACAGTTGCGCGGCAGCGCGGGATTCTCACCCGCTTCCCTGTCTTCACCGAGCGGCAAAGACGCGCGTTCCAAACGACACTGCAATTAACAAAGAACAAAAACAACCATCGCCAAGAATCTAACGGCTGCTCCCGCTTGAAGTCAAATCAGTATGAAGTCAAATCAGTGGTGGCGAAACGAAAACGGGTGCCCCACCCTTCTCGCGTTCTTCGCGAGAGGGTGGGGATTTTGACTCCGCTGGAAAGTCGACGCCCCACCACGCTCACTTCCTCCACCCTCCCACCACATACAACACAATCGAAAGCACCAGACTCACCAGCACCGACGTTGCCAGCGGAAAATAAACCGTAGTGCTCTTCCCGCGATAAACAATATCTCCCGGCAACCGTCCCAGCGGCAGATGAGACCGTCCCACAATCGTCAGCACCACCCCCACGGCCACCAAAACACATCCCAGAATAATCAGCATTCGCCCAAGATCCGTCATAGTTAAGTCTCCCGCCGCGAGTTCATGGCCCGATCGTGAACGCCCCCAGCACCCACGTGCCATTTACCACCTGCCAACCTCAAATCTATTCTGTCGTCGGACGATACGTCTTCATCATCTCTCGTCCGCAAGAGGTTCAGGAGTTCACGATGGCGTCCCCCCAATCTCCCCGGTCTGACACTCTAGGTAATTTTCGATTTGAATTCGATCCCGTCAACCGAATCCTCATGGTCCGCTTCGAGGGCCGCCTCAGCCAGGGCCTGGTGGAACAGTTCTACCGCGAGGGCAGAGAATGCTGGATCGCAACCGACGCCCGCGCCGCGATTCTTGACGGCTCGTCTGTAACTGAAGTTGGCCTATCTTCCGAACTCATCCGCCAGTTGGCGAGACAAGACCCGGTTCTAGAATTAACCGGGAGACCTCGGGTTTTCGTCGTGCCGCGCACCGAATTGTTCGGTCTGGCTCGCATGTTTCAACTTTCCGGCGAGTCGAAACAGCCGCACCTATACGTCGTCCGTACCATGGATCAGGCCTTCGCCCTACTGGGCATTCAAACCGCAACCTTTGAACCGATAGAAAGCCGTCGCGCCAGCTAACAATGTGCTCCTGTCGTCCTGAGCAAAGCGAAGAGCCTGCCCTGAGCTCGTCGGAGGGACCCCTTGCAAGCTGACACCATCAGCGGCTTCCAACGGAGTTTCGATTACTTTGTTTCCACCTGGGGCCTACGCCGGAATTAGGGTTTCCCCTACGCTCCCAGCCTGCCCTGCAACTCCCGCACTACCGCGATCCAATCGTTCAGCCCATCAGCTTCCATCCAAAGATCTTTCAGCTCCGAATTCCGCCGCACCCGCTCCAGCGCACGAATTGCCACCGCCTTCAGCTCGGGAGTCAACGCCTGCGGATGTTTCTTCGCCCACTCACTAATCTTCGCCGGAGCGCCCGCCGCCACAGCACCGTTCAAAGCCGCGACCACCTCACCGGCCGCAACCGCGACGCTCGCGCCGGGCGCTTCCAGATATGCCGGATCATCTGCCGCCTGAACTAAAATCTGTGTCAGATCGGCAGGCGCAATCCCGTCCAGCCCCGCAACCCAATCGGCCGCGTCGTCATTCTCAAAACTCCCCGTCCCCCAAGCCCCCACGCATTCTCCTTCTTGAAATGTTCAATGTGGAGCGGGCACTCCTGCCCGCTGCCCTTGATTTTATTTTTCAAAAACGCCCAATCCCAAGGCAAGCTTGACCTGAGTTTGTCGAAGGGGGGACCCGCTCCACCCGCACGGAAATCACTCCGAGACGCCGCTCGCCTTTTTCCCTTCACCCGGCCGCAACGCCCCCGGCGCAGCCGCCGCCTTCTGCGTCGTCACCCACTCGTGGATCCTGGCCGACAGCACGTCCAGCGGCAGGGCTCCCGCGCCCAGCACTTCATCGTGGAAATTGCTCAAGCTAAACTTGTCGCCCAGCTGATCTTTGGCATACTGCCGCAGTTTCAGAATTTCCAGCTGTCCGATCTTGTAGCCCAAGGCCTGCGCCGGCCACGCCATGTAGCGATCGGTCTCGCTCTGCACTTCGGCCTCATCAATCGCCGAGTGGTCATGAAAGAAGTCAACCACCTGCTGCCGCGTCCAGTGTTTGTAGTGAAAGCCCGTATCCACCACTAGCCGGATCGCGCGCAGCATGTCGTCCTGCAAGTGCCCGTAATAGCTATACGGATCCTGAAAAAATCCAACTTCCTTCCCCAGCCGCTCGGAGTACAGCGCCCAACCTTCCGTGTATGCGGTGTAATATTCGTTCTGCCGAAACGGCGGAAGCTGAGGCAGTTCCTGCGCAATCGCAATCTGCATATGATGCCCAGGCACGCCTTCGTGATAGGCGGTCGTCTCAAAGTCGACCGTAGTCCCTTTCTCGTAGTCGCTGGTGTTGACCATCACATGCGCCGGCCGCGATCCATCCTGCGCCCCCTCCGTGTACGAAGTCGAAGCCTCTTTCTCGCGGAACTCTTCAATCGGCATGATTTCCAGCTTCGCCTTTGGAAGGCGGCCAAACATCGCCGGCAGTTTCGCGTACATCTGATCAATATATTTCTGGTAAAGGTCAAGGATTTCCTTCCGCGAGTGCACGTGAACCTTGGGATTCGTCGCCAGCGACGCGCTGAAGCTCTTGAGATCTTTGTAGCCCAGCTGATTCACCACTTGCAGCATCTTGGCTTCAATTTCCTTCACCTGTGCCAGCCCGATCTGATGAATCTCCTCCGGTGTCAGATCGGTCGTCGTGCTCTCCTTTACCCGAAACGCATAGCGCTCGTCGCCATCCGGAAGCGACCACACGCCCGGCTCGGTACGCCCTTTCGGGGCATATTCTTCGCGCACAAAAGTTGTGAATTTTACGTACGCCGGCAGCACGGAATCCTTAATTGCAGCCAGTCCCGCCTCGCGCAACCGCTTCTGGTCCGCCTCCGCCATCGACTTGGGAAACTTGTTGAAGGGCTGCGCGAACGGCGAGTCTTCCGGCGTTTTCGTAGCCAGCCCATTAGCCTGCTCCACCACTTTCTCCAGTAAAATCCGCGGCGGCATTAGCCCCTCCGCCATGCCCTTGCGCATCTGGACCACGTTCTCATCAAACACACGCGGAATCTGCTTCAGCCGCGAAACGTAGTCTTCATAATCCTTCACGCTCTGAAACGACAGCAGCGACACCAGTTGCGGCAAGTCGATGTGCACCCCGCCAAACTGCGTCACCGGCATTTCCCACGATTTAAAACGTGCGCCATCCAGAGTGACCCGCAGGTCGCGCACCATCAAAGTCTTGTTCAGCGCTTCCTGCTCCGGGAAGCCCGTGGCGTCGATCGCTTCGAAGCGCGCGAGAAACTTCTTGCTCTGTTCCAGGTCGTCGTCAATGGCCTTCTGCGAGAAGTCGTCCAGCTTGTCGTTCCAGCGCTTGTCTCCCAGAAACGAAGCGAAGGTGGGGCTGGTGCGCAGCGTGTACTCCCAGCGCTCGGCCAGCAAATCATTCAAGGCCTTTCGCCGGCCCTCGAGGTCGCCCTGCGGCGCCGCTGCCGCGAACACAATAGAGCCCAGCACGAAAGTCAGCAACAAGAAGAGTGACGCAACTCGCATGATTCAGAATCTCCTTCGAAGGTCGTGGAAGCAGCCGCAATTATAAGCGGCCCACCCGCGCTCGGCCTGTCGAAATCCATCTCAATCACGTAGGAGTTGCGACATAACAGCGAAGCCTTGTTGCAGGAAAAAAGCGAGTGATCCTTGTAAGAAAACGCGAGTACCTGTGGGAAGAAAAAAGTGGGCGCCCCATTCTAGCCGCGTCCTTTGCGGCTAGGAAATTTTGATCTTTCCATTCGTGAACCGCCAAATCGCGCCGGGTGCCCCATCCTTCTCGCGTTCTTCGCGAGAGGGTGGGGATTCTGACTCCTGATTTCGAGCGGCGAATCCCGCAAAAGGCATTATACTTTGCATTGCAAAGTACTTGACACATACCCCCGGCCCCGCTATCCTATTCTCATGTTCGACCCGCGTCCCCATCGCATCCGGCGTTTCCGCCGATCGGCCGAGAACAGCCTCACCGAGCAAGCCGAGTCGAACTCCCCCGCCCGCACCGCTCCAGAGGTTTTCCCCAAAGCCTTTGAAGATCTCCGCTTCATTCGCGACACCATGGAGCGGACCGCCGCCTTCACCGCCGTTTCCGGCTGGGGACAGGTTTTTCTAGGCTTCACTGCCCTGGCCGTTGCCTGGTTAGCCGCCCAACAAGTTTCGAACTTCGCCTGGCTCCGCGTCTGGCTGGCCGAAGGCCTTCTAGCCGTCGCCGTCGGATTGCTCTCCTGCACCTGGAAAGCGAACCGCCGCGGCCTCCCATTATTTTCCGGCCCGGCCCGCAAAGTCGCCCTCGGACTCGCGCCGCCGCTCGTCGCCGGAGCCTTCCTCACCTTCCTCCTATTCCGCGCCGGCCTGCAAAGCGCCCTACCGGCCACATGGCTCCTACTCTACGGCGCCGGCATCATGACAGGAGGCTCGTTCTCCGTCCCCGCCATCCCGGTCATGGGACTCTGCTTCATGCTCCTCGGCGGTCTAGCAATCCTCGCTCCCGCAGCCTGGGGCAACTGGTTTCTAGCCGCCGGCTTCGGCCTCGTCCACATCGTCTTCGGACTCTTCATCGCGAGGAGGCACGGTGGCTAGACCACTGCCATCCCGCAAGCACGCCAAGCCGGAGCCCGGACCAACCGAGAAGCCGCGCGAAAAAACTCGCCTAAAACTTCACGAAAAGGCCAGCGCCGACGCGCACACCCACGCCCACGCCCAAGCGCAATCCGTGCCCGTCGCTCCCGAACTCCCAGAACTCGACCGCCTGATCCACGAGCGCATCCGGCTCGGCATCGTCAGCGCCCTCGCCACCAACGATTCTCTCAGCTTTAACGACCTCAAGCGCGTGCTCAAGACCACCGACGGCAACCTCAGCGTCCACGCCCGCAAGCTCGAAGAAGCGCAATACATTTCCTGCGTAAAGTTTTTCGAAGGCCGCGTCCCCCGCACCGAATACCGCCTCACCCCCACCGGCCGCCGCGCCCTAGCCGAATATCTCGACCAAATGGAAGAATGGATCCGCGTCACGCGAGAAGAATAGGCGATCCAGGGTCGTTTTTTGGGAACCTCCTCCGCACCAAAACAGTAAACTTACGCATTTTTCAAATTACCCCTTGCAATTTTTCTTATTCATCTGCTATAAACAATTCACCGAGAGCAGTGTGTGTGGCTAGCCGGGTGTATTGTCTGCAACTCTCGTCGCGCGTCCGGCATCTAAACTAAAGTGTGAGGGCGTAAGGCCTTCAAGTCGTCCCGGCCACGGGACTTGATTCGGAAACACTCAGTAGGTTTCTGAAGGGTACCTTCAAAGCAAGGAACCTCCAAGCGTAGGATCTTTTCTCAATTTTCTGTCTTCCGCTTTGCTATGGCCCAAAAAGCCATGCGCCGAAATGCTGGCGTTTGTTTTCAATCCAAAGCGGAAGGCCATACCGTTGCGCGCCGTAGTGAGCCGCGATCGAGACTCTTGTCATTCCGAGTCGGGCTGAAAGCCCGGCGAGGAACCTGCTTCTCGGTTTGCTGAGCTCCCCCGCCGCTGGTTCCAGGCTGGTTTTCCCAATGTGGAAAACCGTTGGAAATTCTGTGAGTCGCGTGCGTTGACAGGGTCTTGCGCAGCAACGTATGTTTGTAGGGTTTCGAGGACAGCCGGATTCGCTCTAGTAGCGGCTCCGTCTAGACCTGAATTCGCGCCGCTCAGGCGGATCGCGATTCGGTCTTTGACAACTCGGTTGAACGTGCCAGTCGTGAGAGAGCGGATTCGGGCATTAGTCCGAAACGATCTCACAAGATAGACCACTGTGGTCTTCAAAGCCTCTTTCGGGAGGTCGCGAAGCTGAACGGTGGCGTCATCCCGCGCTGTTGAAACCCGAGCGGCTTTTGCAAGCTGTTTGGGATGTGCGGCGATGGCAGTCTGCCAACTACCCGTCGGCAGACATCAGGTTTCAAACGAGAGTTTGATCCTGGCTCAGAATCAACGCTGGCGGCGTGCCTAACACATGCAAGTCGAACGAGAAAGTGGAGCAATCCATGAGTAAAGTGGCGACCGGGTGAGTAACACGTGACTAACCTACC
>Ga0210389_10001282_pt1 | contig 20528 bp, 21 predicted proteins | sample IncBWH28OmetaG_FD_160127 | JGI IMG/M metagenome (GOLD analysis project Ga0210389, IMG submission 160127) | Forest soil microbial communities from Barre Woods Harvard Forest LTER site, Petersham, Massachusetts, United States - Inc-BW-H-28-O ...
GTACCGTGGCGCCCGCAACCGCCGCACCGCACTCGTTGCAGAACTTCGAGTTCGGCGCCAGCTCGGTACCGCACGACCCGCACACCACGGTCACTGTCGTCATGTCACGCGGCCAGCCCACAGTCGTTCCACGTCACTATGGTGTCACCGCTGGTCAGCCAACATGTGCCATATCTGATGCATGTCACCAACGCGGCTACTAGCAAGAAGCCGCGATTCGCCGTTGCCGTTACGGATAAGCCGTGCGGATTGCGGCCGGTGACACGATCCTTACCGACACCCTCGACCGTTTCGACGACGACTGTAGGTTCCCAAAGTGCGCAGCGGATAACGATGCCTCTACCTGCGCGTTTGCAGATTTCTCATGAAAATGGCGGATCGCTTTTTCTCATCTTTGTGGCGGATCCTTTAACCGTACGGTCGTGCAGAACCTGAGCACATGTTGGAGACATCCCAGTAGAGCGGCATGCCGTGGAAGTGGTCGGCCGCCGGCTGGCCAGTGCGCACGGAGTATGACAGACAGCCCCGGAGTCGCCAGTGTTCGGGATGGCCGGTCAGCAGAATCACGTCGCACATCGACCCGGGCGCATCGGCGCATCGCGCCTTACCCACCCGGGTCAGATCGAGGCGCTACTACGTCAAATGTCGCCAGTCGGGCGGCCGTTGGAGCAGCTTCGGCGATCAAGGCGTCGATGACATGTTCGCGGGATTGACGTCAGTTCCGCAAAGGAACGGCATCGTACTCGAACACCGGTGCAAGTTGAACGCCCACGTCGGTTCCGAACACCTCGCCGTCGGCGGTCACCACCACCAGAGTGTTGCCCAACGCCATCATGAAACGGTCCTGAGGATTGAACCCAATTCTGGCGCCGCCGAACTGATACACCGGTTGCAGCTGCTGTCCGACGACATCGGCGCCGAACACCTCGCCGTCGGCGGTCACCACCACCAGAGTGTTGCCCAACGCCATCATGAAACGGTCCTGAGGATTGAACCCGATCCTGGCTCCGCTGAACTGGTATACCGGCTGGAGTTCGTGTCCGACGACGTCGGCGCCGAATACGTTGCCGTCGGAGGTGACCACCACCAGGGTGTTGCCCAGCGTCATCATGAAACGGTCCTGAGGATTGAACCCGATCCTGGCTCCGCTGAACTGGTATACCGGCTGGAGTTCGTGTCCGACGACGTCGGCGCCGAATACGTTGCCGTCGGAGGTGACCACCACCAGGGTGTTGCCCAGCGTCATCATGAACCGGTCCTGTGGGTTGAACCCGATCCTGGCGCCGCCGAACTGGACCACTGGTTCGAGTAGTCTGCCGACCGCATCGGCGCCGAATACGTTGCCGTCGGAGGTGACCACCACCAGGGTGCTGCCTAGCGTCATCATGAACCGGTCTTGCGGGTTGAACCCAATCATTACCGTCGGTTCCGGTTGGGGTGGCCCAATGAAGTGATCCTCGTAGGTCACCATGGCGCGAGCGTAGATGCCGTCATTGAGGATGAAGGTCTCGCCGCTAATCCACCCATCGGGTCCGATGTTGTAGTAGTCCCACTGATTCTCGAAGAGCACGAGGCCGTTGTTGATCGACATGAACCCGGGAAGTGGATTGAACCGCCATACCTGGCGGTGATTGCCCCAATCTTCACCGGGCCACAACCAGTCCTTTTCGTTCGACCATCCGTCGGCGATGTTCTCGTATCCGCGTGCCGGTGAACCCGGTAAGCCCTGTACGAAGGCACCCGCCCGCCAGGCCGTGCCCTCCGTTGCGGCGTTCAGGGTCTTCGTTGCCGACATACCGGGGTTGAGGCCCAGGACCCAATACAAATGGCCGGCGGCAAGCTGCTCTAGCTCGGCATTGCCCGACATCTCACTGAGCAGAACCATGTCGAGGGCCTCGGTGGAAAAGAAACTGCAGTTGTAGAAGCTCCGGCCTTCGCCTGCCACGGTCGATCCGACTCGTGGCACAACGTCCATCGAATCCCAGTTGTAGCAATTTTGGATAAGCTGTGGATCGCCTCCGCTGGACTGGGGTATAACGTGAAATCCGTTGTTGGTCGTCAGGTAGTTCACCATGTCCTGGGCCAGCTCGGCCAACGGCTGCGCCCAGTGCGCGGTGCGGTCGGGAAGGTCCTGGCTTAGGGCGTGCACACCCTCAAGCCAGGGGATCATCTGGCCGGTGTCCCGCGGTGCTTCGCGCCATCCCTCCAGCGTGCCGAATCCTGTAGTACCGGCGGTTGGGGTATCGAATAGGAACGACTCTGCGGTGTTCAGTGCGATTTCGTCCAGCTGGTTGCTGACTGGCCCCGCGCCGCCTAGCTGGGCTTGCACTTCAGCGGCAAACTCTGGATCGGCAGCTGCGCACTTGGCCAGGTAGTGGTAAACGAGCACCCTATGGGTTGGGGCGAGACCGTCTCGCTCTAACCGCAGACAGCCCTTCCACGCGCGGCGCATCGCCGCGGCCGCCGTCACGGCGTCAAGCTCAGCTGCCTTCGCGGCGAAGCTGAGGTCGCCGTAGACGCCGGACAATGTTAAGTACGTCAAGAACTGGCCGCAACTATTGATGTCTGCTCCGCCATTGCGGCCGAAGTCCTCGTGCTTGTAGCGGCCGGCGCCATCGCCGTCAACGCCCAGGTCGAACAACCGCCCGAGGTAGGCCACCCCCGCCAGAATGGCGGCTTGCAACCCCAGGCGCTCGTCGCCGCTGAGCTGGGCGCCCCGCCGCAACCACACTTCGATGAGTCCGGCAATAAACGCACCATGTGAGTTCGACTCCCCATTGATACTGTCGCAATCGTAGAAGCCGCAGCGCTGAGCAAAAATCGGTAAGCACAAGGGGTGCTCAACACCGGGATTCGGTTTGATCTTGTTCGCCGGATCGCCGGGATCGGTCGTGGATCCGTCACAATTGCACGGGCCTGGCTCAAGCTGGGGTCTGTCGATGATGCGCCCGTCGTCGAGCCCTATCGGCTGCATCTGCACGTACTGCCCGGCAAATGCGGGTTTGCCGTTGGCCCACACGCCGACGTTTTCAAACTTCGCTGAGCTCGCCCAGGCCTTGACGCCAAAAGTCCCGTGTTGCAGATCGACGGGCGTCAGCACGGTGGGAAGCTCAAGTCCTCCTGTCGATTTGCCGCCGTTGACGAAGACTGTGACAGCTTGGGGGGTGACGACGATGCGCACGGCATAGGGGACGCCGATCTTGAAAGGTTCGTCGCTTGGAAAGTATTGCGAGGCAAGGATGTTGAAGCCGCCCGCGACGGAGGGACCTTCCTCGTGAAGCCGCACTGCACCTGGTCCGCCGGCGGGGGGGCCGCCGGGAGGTTGGCAGTTACCGGCCGCGCCTGCCTGGAGGGTGGCCGCCAGCCGGCGGCTTGCTGTGATGCCGAATTGCAGTTGGGCATCACAGCCGTCCAGGATGGTGACCTGGCCGATCATTGTGTAGCCGCTCGCTTGCTGCGGGGAGGGCAGTGTGGCGTTTGTTCCGAAGCCGGTTTTTGTGCGCTCAAGAAGCGCACCAGCGCCACGGGTGGTATCTGTGCCGAGTAGCGCACCTGTGTGATCGAGTGTGAATTCGCCCGAAACCGGGGACCAGTTCTGCCGTAGGTCATCATCTGCGGCGTTGCGGGCTTCGGCGTTGAGCACAGTGAGTGGACGCAGCAGGCTTCGGGTGAGCAGGTACTGGTCGATGCCGAACATCGCGCTGGTTAACTGATGGGTCCAGACCAACGGCCCCGCGGTCACCGCGGTTACGGTGACGCGGTACGTTCCGGGAGCCTGCAGGGACGTGAAATCAGCCTCCCACAATTGCATGCCGTAGGTATCGCGCAATGCGCTGAGTGGGCCGGTGTACACGACATCACCCGCCGTGTTTTCGACGGCGAAGCCGCATCGCTGAAGGTCTAGACCATCGTCCAGGTGGTTCAGTGTGCGTAGTAAGGCGCGTTTTGTGCCCAAAGCGGTGTAGCCCAAAGTGCTGTGCAGCAACGCGAAATTGCTAAGAGCAGCAGGCACGGTGTTCGCATAAATCCCGCTAAACGTCACGGGAAAGGCCGCCGAGTTGGGTTGATAGGCATACAGGCCCAGTCGGCCCACGGGAATCAGTTCGTCGTGGAAGCTGTACTCGGTGTCAACGACCATGATGGTGAAGCCAGAGCCTTGGACACTGATCTCGACCGGATGAAGGGTGTTCGGCGCGAGGTCCATCGCAACGTCGTCAAGTGCAGTCCACTGATTTGTTATAGCGTTCTGGATGTAGACGGCAAACCCCTGCTCGCTCACACGGACTCCGTAGCGCCCGTCGGCGCTGATTCGGAACTGCAGATGCGCCTCGCCGCCCGACCCGAACTGGACTTCAGCGGCGAACGAAAAGTCCGCGGCTAGCACGCCGACGAGATGATTCTCGGCGTACGAGGCGGGTGAATCTTTTATCCCGACGAACTCAGTCGCTGTCAGCGCGCGGGTGGTCGGCTCACAAAGCCACGTTCCGGCCACTCCCGCAAACTGGTCCAAGCTGCCGATCAGATCGTCTGACATCGCGGTAGCGTAGCCAATTTACTGATATGCACGGTGAACATCGGCTAAAACACGTAGATCGACGCACGTGTCTGAGCACCGGTGCGTCGCGCCCCGTGGAATGGTGCAAATCGCACGAGTCGATCTGCCCGAGGCTCTGCGATTTCAACGATGCCGTGATGGCGGTCGGGACCACAACGGATTGATCCGTGAATCGGGCCTGGGGTTGAGCAGGACCAGGGTGGTTTCGCCGAGGTAGCGCTTGTCGGCGACTGCCATTCATCGTGGGCCTCGACGAGGACCGAGCCGGCCAGCCGCAACAACGCGGCCGGGTTGGGGAACACTCCCACCACGTCAGTACGGCGCTTGACCTCCTTGTTCAGCCGCTCCAGCGGGCTGGTCGACCAGATCTCCTAGCGCGGCACAGGGAAAATCGGCGAAGGCGGTGATGTCGTAGGTTGCATTTCGTGCGCAACGTGTTGGCCCAGGTCCCCACGGGCTCCGCGCAGTTGGTGGCCGCGGCGATCCGCACTGCAAGGATGGCATTGCGTCACGTGACAGCGAACGGAAGTCGGCGCTGCATCAGTGCTGGAGATGGTCGACGAACTGCTCGCTCCGCTCCGAATCACGTGCCTGAATCAGGCTGTCTGAGAACGCTTTCGGCGTAGCAATTGAGGGATAATCTCCATTGTCCATGAAGCCTACACCGCGACTCAGCCTTTCGTTCCGGTACCGGGGTGTTGGCAGCCATCCACGCAGCTTGGAGCCCTACGCAGGTCACGCGTACTCGCTAGGCGACTTAGAACAGAAACTCGATGCAAGCAACCAAAGATCCGTCCGAATGCTAGAGTGCCCGAGCCAGTCAACTGGTGACGCGCAGTCCCTTTCGCTCCTCAAGCTCCTCTTCGGTAACCCATTCGAGCATCGGTTGCCCGGGCACGCACAACATTGCGAGGACGAAGCTACAAGGAATGTCCGTGCGGTTGTTAGCGTCCTGATAGTGGATCACGTCGCCGCCGGGTCCCCAGAACGCGTCTTCAGCGCGGAGGACGCGTGGCGCTTCACCCTCGAGCTCGAACAACATCTCACCGTCAATCATGTAACCGAATCCCGGACCGCCAGGAAGGCGATGTGGCGGGTAACCAGGTGCGCCCGGTGGATGGTTGATGAGAACAGTCATCACATGGGCATCGTCAGGAATCAACGGTGACCGTACTCCCTACACCACCTTTATTGTTGATTTCGATTCGGAGTCAGTCGTATCCTGCAACACGTTGTCCCTCTTATGGTTGCGAAACGGACGCACAGCCGGGAGCCCCGTCGACGTTATACGCCTAGTAGGGCGACCACGCCGGATGGGAGCGAAGCAAGCTAACGCTCGGAGCGGACAATGGAAACTTGGGAATCTGCCTGTTGCGCAAGCAAGTGCAGGGCTGCTGCGGTTGGGATCGCTTGAGTTCCCATTCAATTTCCTAAATGCGGCGGCTGGAGTGTGCGTCGATCCAGTCGGAGTATCGAGTGGTGAAGATGGTGGCGTTCTCGTCGGGTGCGAGGGTGTGATCATCGATCACCGCACCGAAGTATGGCGCCTGGGCGTCACACACGACCCGACGTTGATCACCATTGGCGGCTAGGCCCGTGCGGACAAAGTCGTCCATCCCCATTGCTTCGGGTCCAGCGATCTCCGTTACTCCGTTGATGGGGCGCCCGACAGCCGCGCGGGCCACGGCGGTGGCGACATCGTCGGCGGCGATAGGACGGAACAACGCGTGTGGCAACCTGACAATGTCTCCGTCTGTCGCGGAATCGGCCAAGCCAACCGCGAATTCGTAGAACGGAGTTGCTCGCACGATCGAATAAGGCCGGCCCGAATCCTTGATCAGGTTTTCCTGAGCTGCTTTCGCGGTGTTGTAGCCGCTATCTGGCATGATCTGCGCGCCCACTACGGACAACGCGACATGGTGTTTGACTCCCGCTTTCTGTTCAGCAGAGAGAAGATTCGTCGTCGTGGTCGTGAAGAAGTGCATCACAGGTTCATCGTCGAACAATGGTGAATCGGCGACGTCGACCAGGACATCCGCACGGGCGACGGCGTTGGCGAGACCTTCACCGGTGAGTGAATCGACACCTGATCGGCGTGAGGCGATGATCACGTCGTGTCCCTGCGCGGAGAGCTTGATCGCTACTTTCGAGCCGATAAGCCCACGACCGCCAATGACTACGATCTTCATGATGAACCTTTCAGAGTTGCGTTTGATTGGTTACTTAAATTTCGTACGGACCTGGTCGGTACCCCGCGCGCCACGAGGTCCGTACCGCGGCGGCCCCGCCTCATCCAGCCCCGCCGACATTGCTTGGGCATACAAGGATTTCGATCCCTACGGCTCATTATCAAATAGGTTCACCGGGGAATTTCAACTCGAAACGTTTGCATAGTTCGGGGACACTGTCGACATCCATTTCCAGTTCGTACCGCGCACAGAGTTCATCTAGGTCTTTTGTGACGCTCGGTCTGTCGCGGCGCTTGGGGATGCGCCCGGGGATATGTTCGCCGAATCGGTTCGCACTGCAGCCGGGGAATCGATGACGCGCCTGCGGTGGTCGCACGCCGCACAAAGTAATTGCCGCGCAGGCAGAGCTTGGCTATCTGGCGCTTCGTGGTCGCTGCGTCAAGAACACAAGCGTGGTGGCGGCATCGTCAAGGTTTCTCTCGGACGTGACGTCGTACTCGGCCACCTCCGCACTCACGGTCGCGGCGCCCTGCTCGTCGCTGGGGCCACTGCCGCGGAACGCCTCGACGGCCGCCTGGGACTCCCAACGCTCAAAGACGTTGATCCGGCCTGGCTCGACGAGGTCGGCCGACAGCGAGAAGTCGAGACAGCCCGGCGTCCGGCGGGCTTGGCGCACCACCCCGACGAATCCGGACAGGTAGTCGTCACGCTCGGTTGGGTCGACGACTACGTGTCCTGCCACAATGACCACGAGATCCTCCTTCTGGTTCGGTGCTGTAGCAAGCAGGATGATATGAACCTGCGAGAGGCCCGAGAAGCATCACTCGACACCCTTCGATCACTGGCTGGTTGCTGGGAGGCATTGCTGACTGGGGCAAAGGTCATCCACCTTCGAATCCGTTGGGAAGCATCTCGCGTTCAAAGGATTCGCGTCCACAGGTGTCGAAGCGTGTGCAGAGTTCCTGCACTTCGTCCTTGAGCAATACAATCTGCGACAGTCCTACCAATTCTCCGCCGATCCGGATCGGCGAGACCGTCACCAGGATGGTCGTCTTTCCATAAGGTCGTGCGACGTAGCGGACTGGCTCGTCGCGTCCGTCCAGGAACAATTGCAGCATTGCGTTCCATCGAGGGTTGGTGGCTGCCCGGTGGTGGCGTTCGCGGACATCTCGACCGAGATACTCGGGTTTGCGATCGAGATGCTCTGCTGCCCACTTGTTGTAGAAGAGCACCGAGCCGTTTCGGTCGACGATTGTCACTCCCACTCCGGCTTGTTCAAGAATGTGATCAGCCCATTCCGCTAGCGCCCAACCCGGAAATGCATGGCTTCCAGCGGTCTCGGTGTGATCGGCATGAGTGGTCACAGAGCTGAGCCTCCAGTAGTCGGTTGGGCCACGGTGGCCTGCGTGTTATGTCTGAACGTCCTCCCTATGGTCACTGCTTTCGGGGCAATCCACAATGCAGATTTCTGGTAGTCAGCCTTCGGTATAGCCTGAGCCTATGTGTCTAGAACTAGCGGCGGGCAGGGGTTGACATGGCCTATGACCTGAACGATTTGCAGCTGTTCCTCGAGGTCGTAGACCATGGGAGCATCACCCAGGGTGCCAAGCACAGCCACATGTCACTAGCCTCGGCAAGTGCCAGAGTTAGCGCAATGGAGAAGGCTCTTGGAGCGCCGCTGCTTACGCGCCACCGCCGCGGGGTAGTGCCGTCACAGACGGGCTGGGTTCTGGTGGCGCATGCCCGAGCCATCGTCGCCGAGTACGGACGGATGCGAGCTGAGCTAACTCGCCTTTCGGATGGATTGCGGGCGACGTTGGTGGTATTGGCCAACACTTCCGCCTGCGAGACGCTTCTGCCAGTGGTGATGGCGGAGTTCTTATCCTCCCATACCGACATCGATGTCGACCTGCAGCAACGAGCAAGTCATGAGGTGGTTGCCGCCGTGACCGATGGGCGCGCAGAAGTCGGGATCATTGCCGACACAGTGGATTCCGGAAGTCTCATGTGCGTTCAGCTACGGGAAGACCCCCTGGTGGCAATCACCGCTCGCGATCACGCCCTCGCAGCACGTAATAAGGTCTCCTTCAGCGCGTGCCTTGACTTTCCCTTCCTGGGGCTGGCCGGAGGAAGCCCGCTGCAAGAACACCTCAGTGGACAGACGGTGCCGTTAGGACTGCGCCCGCGGTATCGAGCCAGGTTGCCCAGCTTCGAGGCGGTCCTAGCCGCCGTCGCTGCCGGCGTCGGAATTGCCGTCGTCCCGGCGTATACATCAGCACTTATGGCACGGCCTCACGATGTCGCCACGATTGAACTGACGAACAGCTGGGCGAACCGCAATCTGATGTTGTGCCACCGCAGCTCGTCGTCGCTGTCAGCTGCTGCAAACGCCCTAATCGCCTACCTGGCACCGGGTTCTGGCAGCGCAGTCGGAAGAAGGTTGCAACCACCAGCTCTGGCAGCCAACCGTTGAATACGACGGAACCGAATATGCGGCCTTACCGGCAAACTGCGCCGTATTCGCTATCATGTTGTATTGCACAGCAATTCGATGTTGGCCGATTCGCCGATAATTTGGCGATGAATGACTTATGCACTCCCCCAGAGGTGTTCAAGTCGTGGCATGAACAGGCAACGCCTGGGCAATGATGCAGCAGATGAATCGATCCGCTACGGCCAGGAAGATGATTTGGCGGGTCCAGGCGCGCAACAGCGCGACCTTTGGCTGGATCATCCGCTCGCCGCAGATGACATCGACCACCACCGGTCCGACGGGGGCGCTGTCCAAAAAGTAGTCCGGAATGTGTTTGCGCACCTGCCCATCCACCTGAACACGCAAGGCGAATGGTTGAGCGGCAATGTGGCGTACCGCGGGATCAAAGTCAGCCAACAGCAGGTTCGCCAACTCCAGCCGCGATTCGTAGATGACATGGTCACGCTGCGTGGCAGACCAGTACGTTCCCGAATAATGGCGCTGACCGAAGTACCAACGGAACGTGCGCCATGCAGCGGCATGGAACAGCGCGACCGACGACACTTTCTCAATCTCCTCATGACTCACCAGCAGCGGTGGTGTAGGTTCTCATTTCGCATGGCGGATAGCGATGCCTCTACCTGCGGCTTTGCAGAATTCTCATCAGAATGGCGGACCGGTTTTTCTCATCTTCGTGGCGGATCCGAGAACCGTACGGTTGTGCACAACTCGACTCCAGGGCTTGACGGCCCCGCTATTGGAGGGTCGGGTAACCGGGTGCATAGGGCTACCCGGTGTTGTTCGCTGTTCTGAGTTATTGGAACCGTGAAGCGGTGGCAGCGAACCACACATGGCCATAGTTCGCCGCGGTGGGAAACTAAGCCGTCCAACGAGAGCCAGCTCCTCAGCCCATCTGAAGACTGTGAATAGTTGCCCAACTACCCGCCCCCACTTTCGTGCAGGAGTCGCCGCTCTGTTGGACTACGCCCGTCCCGGCTATTGAGACGATATTTTTGAGGCAACTTTTGCGACGGTACGACGTAGGCTTTCCTGTGCCCCTGGGCGAGCTACCCATGGCGTGTTCCCACTGATTGAGTCCAGCAAGTTTTAGAGTCCTGTGGCCCGAGGTCGGGCTGGAAGGGACGATGAAGCACATGGCTGGTCGCAAGCGCCATTCCGCGGAGGACATCGTGCGCAAGTTGCGCCGCGCGGACGAGCTGGTTGCCGAGGGCAAGAACGGTGAGGAGGTCGCCGCCGAGCTGGGCGTGTCGGCGGCCACGCTGTACAACTGGCGCCGCGCATATGGCGGGATGGATACCGACGCCGCCAAGGAGCTCAAGGAGCTGCGCGAGCAGAACACCCGCCTCAAGCGGCTGCTCGCTGAGGCCGAGCTAGAAAAGGACGCGCTGCGGGAGGTCGCGAAGGGAAAATTCTGAGCCCAGCTGCCAAACGCCGCGCCGTGGACATGCTCACCGCCACGTTGAGCATGTCGGAGCGGTTGGCGTGCAAGGCCGTTGGGCTGGCCCGCTCCACCTACCGCCGCCTGCCGGCGGCACAGACCCCCGCCGATCCGGACGCTGAAATGAGGGCCTGGCTGCGCGCCTACGCCCGCAAGCACCCGTGTCATGGGTTCCGGCGTGCGTGGGCGGCGTTGCGCTACGACGAGCACCGTGAGGTCAACAAGAAGAAGATCCACCGACTGCGGCGTGAGGAGGGCCTACAGGTGCGGGTGCGCAGCCCGCGCAAGCGGGCCGGAGTTTCCTCGATGCCGCCGGTGCAGGCTGACGCCTCGAACGTGGTGTGGGCGATCGATTTCCAATTCGACTCCACCACTGACGGCCATGCCATCAAGATCGCCTCGATGATCGACGAGCACACCCGGGTCTCGCTGCTGAACATTGTTGAGCGCTCGATCACCGGTGAGCGGCTCGTCGAGGAACTCAACAAGGTGTTCGCCGCCGCCGGTGGCCCGCCGAAGGTGCTGCGGATGGACAATGGCCCAGAGATGATTTCCCAAGCACTGCAACAATTCTGCGACGGTAAGACCGGGATGGTGTACATCCCGCCGGGTTGCCCGTGGGACAACGGCTACACCGAATCGTTCAACAATCGACTCAGGAAGGAGTGCCTTAACCGCAACCATTGGAACACCCTGCTGGAAGCCCGGGTGGTCATCGCCGATTTCAAGGACGACCACAACCACCGACACCGCCACTCGGCCCTGGGCTACCGGACACCGGCCGAGTACGCTGCGGCATGCAGGTGCACCCACACCCCGGGGGCCTGCGAGATCAACTGAATCCGGATCACACCAACCCGACTCTAAAACCGGGTGGACTCAGTAACGGGGACTCGCCACCCACCCCGTATCACAACTTTAGTTTTGGAATAGGCTCGCGCCTCGACAAGCCAGCGCTGTTCTTTCCACACACTCTGAGATATCTAAGAGATGGCCTTGAACAAGGAGTAGTCGCTCTGCCTGCACTAGCCTTTGGCTGTGAGCACTGCAGGTCGGACTCGCTATGCCAAGTGCGGCGACATGGACGTCGCCTATCAAGTGATTGGCGACGGTCCACACGACTTGGTGGTGTTGCCGGCTGCGCTGATTCCGATCGATTCCATCGCGGCCGAGCCGTCGATGAATCGCTTTCATCAACGGCTCGCGTCATTCTGCAGAGTGATCAGCTTTGACTACCGTGGGACAGGCCTTTCGTCGCGCGTTCCGTCGCTGGATGTGATTGGGCCGCAGTTTTGGGCTGAGGACGCCATCGCAGTGATGGATGCGGTTGGGTGTCCGAAGGCGACGATCTTTGTTTCCGGTTTTGCGTCGATGCTCGGACTTGTACTCGCCGCGAACTATCCCGATCGTGTGAATGGACTGGTTATCGTCAACGGCGCAGCTCGCTTTTTGTGGGCCGCCGACTATCCGTTCGGCGTCCAGCCGAGCCAGTCCACCGCTTTGACGACAGTCGCCTACGAAGTAGACGCGGTCGAGCAGGGTGTCGATGTCCTAGATTGGGTAGCGCCATCGGTCGCTGGCGCGGAAGCGTTTCGCACGTGGTGGGACCTTGCGGGTAATCGTGCGGCATCGCCGACCATGGCTCGCGCCGTGGGCACAGTGGCGGCAAACGGAGACGTGCGTGATGTTCTCGGCCGCATCACGGCGCCGACGCTAATTTTGCACCGTCGCGATTCCACCTACGTTTCACCCGAACATGGGCGCTACCTAGCGGAGCGGATAACTCAGTCCACCTACGTCGAATTGCCCGGTGCCGACATGCTGTATTGGGTTGGCGACACCGCTGAGTTGCTCGACGAGGTCGAGGAATTCGTCACCGGCGTGCGCGGTGGTGCTGGGTGCGACCGAGTGGTGGCTACGATCCTCTTCACCGACATCGTCGGCTCGACGCAACGCGCCGCGGCCCTCGGCGACGACCGCTGGCACGATCTTTTGGATAACCACGACAGCATCATTCGCCATCAGCTCGAGCGCTTCGGCGGCCGTGAAGTTAACACCGTCGGCGACGGATTTCTGGCGGTCTTCAGCAGCCCGAGTGTGGCGATCGACTGTGCAGCAGCGATTGTCGCCGCGATGCACCCGTTGGGAATCGAGGTTCGTAGCGGTATCCACATCGGTGAAGTGGAGGTTCGCGGTAGCGACGTTGCCGGTATGGCCGTCCACATCGGTGCGCGTATCGCTGCTCTCGCGGCACCGAGTGAAGTGTTGGTTTCTTCGACTGTGCGTGAGATCGTCGCTGGGTCGCGACGCGTGTTTCACGGACGCGGGGAGCATGAGCTCAAAGGTGTGCCGGGTCGTTGGCGACTGTATGCGGTGTAGCGCGGGATCGAAGAACGCGAACTAAGTGGCGTTTTCCGCGGCGGCTCTGATGCGTTCAACGGTTCGCTGCATGCCGGCCCGCAGAACGTCCATGCGACGGTCATACCCGCCGAGGAATAGTCGGTAGGCCGCCTTCACGTAGCGGAACTCACCTGAGGTAATGCGCTCCTCCACCAGGAGGCAACCTCCGTTCTCGGCTGCCAATCGGTACCGCCAGAGCACTCCGCTGGCAGCTCGGAATGCAAATACCTGGCCGCGCTCTGATTCGGTGACGATCGCCGGCGAGGGCCACCTCAGACCGCGATCCTTATTGAGCCCAAGAAATAGCGCGCCCTTGCCTCGTCTGGACGTGAGCCACATAGCCCTGTAGCACTCGGGACTCCACTGACCCATCCGTGTGACGTCGCTGATCATCTCCCAGATGCTGTCCGGATCGGCAGCGATGAAAGCCGTGACCCGGTCCTCAGGGGAATCCGTCATGGATGCATATTTATCACGCGACGTTCCAGTACCTTCCACGATTTTGCAGGCATCCGCCGCCGCTGCCACTCGATTCCTGGGCCAACGCATCGACTCGTTGGCACGTGCTGACGCAGGGCGTGCTGATGCCCAAGTTTTGCAGCGATTTTCGAGAAACTGAGACGTTTAGTTCTGAGACTGCGTGGACTTTGGTAAACGATCGACAGGGGTACTGAACCGGCCCCAACCGGGGTTCCAGCCCCAAGAGTGTAAGGGCGACTGGGTGTCCCCTGGCATTCCCTACATCACTATGTGTCCCGGACATCCCATCGCAGCCGACCTGATCACACCTCGCACGGCGGTGGATATGGGTCCGACGCTGGCGTGTCCATTACGGTGCCAGGTCGGGGCCAGTCGGGTATAGCGCTTTTCGATGATGCTGTTCGCATTGGCGATTGCGGCGGGGTCGGTGTCCGGTGGATAGGCAGCCACGTGCAGCCCGGCCGCACCAGGGCCGCAGCCACATGCAGGCGGCATTGGCAGCCGGGCGCGTGGCCCATCAGCCGCCGTCCGTGGGCCTTAGCGTTGTGACCTTAAACTTGCATAAGCCCCACCGCATCCGATTCGGAGGTGACCGGTTGGCCCTCGATGTTCTGCCGCCTGGCCCCCGACTCCCGGTCGCCGTTCAGACGGCCGCCTGGGCGATCCGCCCCTGGGATTTCATGGAGCGTTGCGCGGCTCGCTACGGCGACACGTTCACGATGAGGCTGGCCGGTGAGCGCCCTTGGGTGCTGATCTCCCATCCGGAGACGGTGAAAGAGGTCTTCACGGGGCCGCCCGGGCTGCTGCACGCCGGGGAGGCAAGTCGCTTCCTGTTGCCGGTGGTCGGCGCGAACTCGGTGCTGCTGCTCGACGAGGACGCGCACCGAGAACAGCGCCGACTTCTCATGCCGCCGTTCCGCGGCAACCACCTGACGTCCTACGCCGACACAATGACCGCTGTCGCGAAAGCTGAGATCGCCCGCTGGCCGCGCGGCAAGCCGGTGCGCCTGCACCCGCGGATGCGGGCGTTGACGCTGGAGGTCATCCTGCGCGCAGTGTTCGGGCTGAGCGAGGGTACACGCCTTGACCAGCTGCGGGCAGAACTGGTGCGGATGCTGACCACAGGGACCAGCGGCCCAGCGTTCGTGTTGGCGATCCTTGCCCCCCAGCGCATCAGGGCCGCGGTCGCACGCAGAGTGCTTCGCGGCGTCGACCGATTGCTCTACGCCGAGATCGATAAGCGACGCCGGGCCGACCACCTCGACGAGCGCGAAGACGTGCTCTCCATCTTGTTGCAGGCCCGGCACGAAGACGACCGGCCGATGAGCGATGTCGAGATCCGCGATGAGCTGATTACTCTGCTGGTGGCCGGGCACGAAACCACGGCGACCGCGCTCGCCTGGGCCGTCGAGCGGCTGGTCCGCCATCCCGATTACCAGGCCCGGTTAACCGAGGAAATCCATACCGGCGAACAGCAGTTCTGCGACGCCGTGGTCAAGGAGACGCTGCGGCTGCGGCCGGTTGTCTCACTGGTCGGCCGGCGGCTCAAAGCGCCGATGCAGATCGGCGGCGTCCGATTGCCAGCCGGGGTGCTGGTGGCGCCCTCGATCTACCTGATGCACCGACGGGCCGACATCTACCCCGACCCAAAACGATTCCGGCCGGAGCGTTTTCTTGAACAGCGAGCCGGGACCTATACCTGGATTCCCTTCGGCGGCGGCGTCCGGCGTTGCCTGGGCGCGGCATTCGCCGAATACGAGATGCGCATCGTGCTCAGCACATTGTTCGATAGCTGCACAGTGCGGCCCACGAGCGAGCGGTCCGAGCCGGTGGGGCGGCGCGGGATCACCCATGTGCCTGGGCGCGGAGCCATGGTGGTGCTGGATTAAGACGGAAACAGAAGCAGGCGCAGACCCGCAGACTAGCTGCTTCGGCTTCGGCCTCGGCCTCGGCCTGGGCATGACAGTGCCCCATTCGGGTTCAAATGCGTTCTGCGTCACACTGGCCAGGTTTACGATTTTCCTATGGTGTGGGTGATCCTGGCCTGTGCGGCGGTCGGTGTGTGGGGTGTCCGTTGCGCCGCCATTGTGTACAGCCGGCGGCCCCGCCAAGCGGATCCAGGTATGGACTTGGTGCCGCGACGCTCGAAGGTGACGTGGCAGGCGGGTCGATGGGACGCAGACACCCGGCACGCCTACGTCGCCAATATGGGAAGCGATACCGCTTACGAGGTAAGCGTGACAACGTGCGACGGGTGCGATCGGGTCATTCGGACGGTCGAGGAGGTACCTGCGTTCGGTATCGATCAATTTTCATCGTCTCAACTCCCGTGCTACGTGGTATTTAGCGTCCCTCTTGATCGCCAGGTCAGCGCCGCCCAACTGGAACACGCGATCGGGAGAGCTGGACGGAGCGTCGACGGGATTGAGGACAGACGACGTCTTCCCGGCGCCGCGCACATTGCTGCCCGACAGCACGTAGTCGCCGTCCGAATCGACTGGCGATCAGCGCAAGGGCAGTGGTCCAGTCAAACCGTCTGCACCGAATAGCCCCCCTTGCAAATCGCAAACACCATGAGAAACAGTCGGATACAGCTCAAAGCAACCTGCAGATAAGATGAGTGCATCGCTGTCGAGCTTCAAATCGTTCCGATTCCGGGACACGCGGGCCGCACTTCGGAGATGGTTCTCGTATGAAGTCGACACCGAACAGCGCCCTCATCCCTACCTTCGCCGCACTGCGATTCGCCACCGGCGTGGCGGCGTGGCTGGCCCCGGACAAGACGGCGCGTCTCCTTGGGCTGGGTTCTGATCACCAGCAGCCGTTTACCACCCAACTATTCGGGTCCCGCGAGCTGACGCTGGCCCTGGCCATCACGGACCCCGCCTCACCGCAACTGCGCACCCGCGCATTGCAGCTTGGCCTGTTTGCCGACACCCTGGACATCATCGCAGCGCTCCGCGGCATCCGACGCCACACGCTGTCGCCGGCCGGCGCGATCCTCGCCGGGGGCGGCGCGGCACTGTTCGCCGGCCTAGGCCTTGCTGCGCTGGCCGCCCAAAGACGCCCAACCGCCGATATCTGACACCTAATTACGGAGGTTTCTCGGATACGCTACGTCCTCAATCTCCAGTGTTGACCCAGCGGTTGGGCGCGGCGGCGGTGAAATCGCGACGGGATCACGCCGACCGCAGTGTTCGCGGAAACCCTTGTGCTGGAAGGGATCGCGCGGAAAGTGTAATTGCAACAAGTGTCGACGTGCAAGAAAGATTGACAAGACACGCCTGCCTAGATTGACAAGACATCGGCGTGTCGCCAGGGCTTGTTCAAAGTAGGTGGTCCATGTGCATCCCGACCGCTGCCTGACGCCCGCGCACTCAGCCCGACTTCGTGACGAGGCCCCCCCTTGTAGGCCCGGCTTGGCCGTAGTGTGGTCGGTTTGCGCCCAGCCCTGACTGATGACGCATCCGAGACGGCGTCGGAAAACAGATTCCGCAACGTCGACGCACCCTACGTGTCGGGCGAGGGCGACGGCGATACGCGGCGCGCGGAGTGGTCACTGCGATACCGGACCGACAGATTCGACAGCAATCAACGAACTTCGGGCACCGGGTGGCGCTGCATGGTGATCCCAATCGACTTGCCATGATGGGCAGATGGCCAAGCGTGATCGCGACGAATCCGGGCGGCCCCGAAGCGCGCGGCCGCGCGACACTCTCGGCCGGCCACTTCCGCGCGGCAGAAAGGGTGTTCCGCCTATCCCGAATGATCTGCGGCTGCCGCCGGCCGAAACCCTCGCCTACGCTCAGGACCTGCTGGACCGGGGCCTGGCATTTTCCGCGCACGAGGTGCTTGAGGCCGCATGGAAGAACAGCGCGGACGACGAGCGGATGCTGTGGCAGGGCCTGGCCCAGCTCGCGGTCGGCATCACCCACGTCCAGCGCGGCAACGTCAAGGGTGCGTTCACCCTGTTTCGCCGCGCGTCGGTCCGTCTAGCCCACTTCGACCCGCCGGCACCATACGCCATCGACGCAGCCGGGCTGGTCACCTACGCTGATGCGCTGGTCGATGACCTCGCAAAGGGTGTCGAGATCACCCCGACGCAACTGCGTCCCCATCTGGTTGTCGTCCGACCCCCATAACATGGGGCCGCCACCCGCAATACAGCATGAGCTTTGATGGACGCCGAGGCGCTGCTCGACACCCGCGCAAAAGACCTGCAGGCGTTAACCTTGCGGCTTTGACCACCGGCGAGGCCGTGGCGGGTCATCGGCTGGGCTATCGACGAGCACCTGCGCACCGATCTTGTCGAGTTGGCGCTGTCCAGGCGGTGGTCGTCTTGCGCGTCGGGGTGAAAACCATAGCGGTATCGCCGAACTCGCCGGAGCCAGACCATCGCTCGGCCTTGGTCAACCGGCCGAGCCGCGACGCGACGTCCGGGTCGGCGATCGCGGCCTGCAGGGTGCGACTCATCTTGCCGTCGCAAACATCAGTCTCTTCGCGCTCTTGAAGCAACAACGCACTGAGGTATGCAGCGCCCGGGGGTTGCGACTGTCTTTTGAGCTGGCGTGGCTAGGCTGCCGTCCCTGACTACCACCCATCTCGTGAGGAGGGTTTCACGAGGGAGCACTGTTGGTTAGCATCCAGTATTGGTCTTCAAACCGTCGGCGAACGTCAGGAAGGCGGACCAAACGACACTTTCGGACGGGGGACGGGACCGCATCAACGCGGAATTGACCCGGCTAAAGAAACGCCGTGAGCATCTGCTCACGGGGCTGGTGAGCGATGAGGACACGGTCGGTGATAGCGGCGACGCCGCCGACGAAATTCAGCAAGCCGAGGACGTCGGCTTCGTCGACAGCAGATCGCCAAGCTGGAGGGCCTCCTACATGGCAGCGGATCGGCGAACACGCCAACGGGACTGCTGCCAGACGGAGCGCAGGTCACGCTGCGGCTCGCCGATGGAGGGGTCACGACAATGCGCGTGATCTCCGACGTCGCGGAAATCCCTGAGAGCCCGGAAGCCGGTCAGGAAGACGAGACGCTGAGCGCCGACAGTCCGCTGGGATTGGCCCTGGCGGGGCATCAGCCGGGCGACACCGTCAGCTATGCGACGCCACAGGGTCCACAACGCGTTGAGCTGCTCTCGGTGAAGTTGCCTCCGCAGCAGTGAGTTTGCCGGATCTTGTTGCGCGGACTACCGCCTCCCTCAGAACGATGATCGGTACGCCCAACATTGCCTGACCAGCCAGCCAGCCGCAGTCGACCAAAACCACGGACTCGCCCCCTTCGGATGGCGGTCGGCGAATCCTACCGAGTAAGAGGGGGATTCATTGGTTGGCGCCGAGAGCGCATTCGATGTCGGCGAGAAGGTCATCGGTGTCCTCGATACCTAATGAGATGCGCGCGAAACCGTCCGCGACGGAATCTCCCCAGCGAGCCCGACGATCCACCGAGGTGTGGATGCCCCCGAAGCTGGTCGCCGCGATCAGCAGCTCGCTGCGCTGCACAAGAGCGTGCACGGCGCCAGCATCGGCGAACTCGACCGACACCAGGGCACCGAACCTGCGCATTTGCGCTGCGGCCACTGAATACGCGGGATCCTCGACCAGCCCTGGGTAGCGCACCTCCCGCACGCCCGGATGGCCCCGCAGCATCGTCGCTAAAGCCTGCGCGTTGTCGCACTGGCGCTCAAAGCGCAGTCCAGCGCTGCCCAAGCTGCGCAACAACAACCACGCCTCGAACGCGCCCAGGATCGCGCCGGCGAGCAGCCGTTGACGCTCCACGGCGGCAATCAACTCGGGCTGGTTGGTGGCCACGTATCCGGCCAGCAGGTCACTGTGACCGGAGAGGGCCTTGGTGGCGCTGGCCACCACGAGGTCAGCACCCAGCGACAGCGGCTTCTGGCCCAGTGGGGTGGCGGTGGTGTTGTCCACGATCAGGTGCGCGCCCCGACCGTGGCAGATCGTCGCCAACCGCTGCAGATCGACCACATCCAGTCCCGGGTTGGTGGGAGTCTCGGCCAAAACCACGTCGGCGCTCGCGGCGACATCACAGATCTGGGAACTGACCGCTTCGGTAACGTTGACCCCAACGGGCACAAGGTATTCGGCCGCATAGCGGCGCACCTGGTAGTAGCCGTCAGCGGGCACTACTAACACCGACCCCGGTTTGGTCAAAGCGCTGAGCGCGGCGCTGACAGCCGCCATACCGGAGCCGAATACCAATGCACTGGTCGCCCCCTCGAGCTCGCCAAGCGCCGATTCCAAGTGCCGCCACGTCGGATTGGAGCTGCGGCCATAAGAGTCCAAGTCCGCGAAATCGTCGGTCGACAGATGGTAGGTGGAGGCCAAAACCGCGGGTGGCACCACCGGCTGGCCCGGGATGGCCCGCGAACTCACGGCTTTGAGACTGCGAGTGGAATTGCCATACCGAATACTCACACCATCAATCGTGCCAGCGAAGCGTTGATCTACTTTTTCGGGCCCTTCTGGGGTGACCTGACCCCGGTTGGTTGACTTGGGCTTGTTAAACAACAACGACAATTTGTTCATCTTCGCTGATTGACAAGACGCGCCTGGCTAGATTGACAAAACCTCGGCGTGTCGCGAGGGCTTGTCAAAGTAGGTGATTCACTGGGCATCCCGACTGCTCCGTCCCGACGATGTACGTGTGGAGCGATGGCGACATCTTCGTGCTCGCCAACGGTGCTCGCGCCTGTGGCCCGCCGTCGCGTTGCCCGCGGGCATCAGCTCGGGCCGGGTCGGATGCTCGGCGGCACGTCCCCTTGTTAGACTGATCAAATAACGCATACGGCACTGTTAATGCCGTATGGGTGCAGCGAAATGGCGCTTGATGAATGCGACGCAAGAGCGTGCTTCGAAGCGACCGGTCGTCTTCATCACCGGCGCGAACGGGTTCATCGGCCGCGCACTCGGGGCGTATTTCAGCGATAAGGGGTTTGCCGTACGC
>Ga0210389_10001284_pt1 | contig 20510 bp, 16 predicted proteins | sample IncBWH28OmetaG_FD_160127 | JGI IMG/M metagenome (GOLD analysis project Ga0210389, IMG submission 160127) | Forest soil microbial communities from Barre Woods Harvard Forest LTER site, Petersham, Massachusetts, United States - Inc-BW-H-28-O ...
ATTTGATCCCGAGGGTGTACCCAGGCAATTGCCCTTTATTCCCGTAAAGAGCAAATCGGTGCCGCCATTGTCAGACTGATTAAAAACTTCAGTCATCGCGCCGGTGCAGGGATCATTTCTGTTACCGTTGAGGATGAGCAACGGACTACCCGTGACCCGGGTACTGTTCATCACCCCGGACGCGTTAAATCCAAACGCATAAAGCTCTGCGGCCCCGGCGGCGCTCTGGCCACAGACGTAAAAGTCGCCGCTGGCCATGCTGGTGAAATAGTTGTTGTTGGGCGTTCCAGGATGGACGACATTGAGTGTGCCGGCGCCGGTTGTGTCCTTAACCACAGACCCCGCGGTGAGAGCAGTATCGGTCTGCACAATATAGGAACCCGCCGTTCCGCCGGTTTGAGTCCCGAAGACCCACACTCGCCCGGTGCTTCCATCCACTAGCGGGCCTTCCTGGATCACGCCTCCACCCGTGAAAGCGAAAGTATTCGACCCCACGCACGGTGCGGTTCCACTCAAGCAAGACCCTGTTGTTGAGGCTGCCGTCTTGACGAAAAACTCGGTACCCGTCGAGGACGAAACAAAGACGTTCTTGGACACAAGATCGTAAACCGGAGGCGTCAAAATGAGAGAAGCCCCGACGTTCACTGGCCACCCGCTCAGAACCACCGGAGGATTGGTGGGGGTAGCTTTGAACACCGGTGCAATCGCATAAACGTTTCCTCCGTCATCGGAGACATAGGCCGTGTCCGTAGCATAGTCGATGAACGGAGACGTCAAAGTAGCTGGTTGACGGGAGGCGGAAGGCGTGTACTGAAGGTTGTATTCGCAGGGTGCCACCGCCAGGTTGGTTGTGCAGTTCGTAAGGGCGGTGGTGTTAAACGCCGCGGGAAATTTGGTATCCACGTTCTGCGTGTTCCCGCTTTTCCATTTCAAAACATGGAAAACCGCGCCGCCATTAGTGGCAGTGGCATTCTCGACAAATGCAATGAAGGTACCCTTTAACGAAAGGACCGGGGAGCCGTTGAGTGTGCCCCCAGCCGATGACGCGTTGTACTCGAACATAGCGGTGGGAGCCGTCCCCGTGCAGAAGGTCGAGCCCGCCGTGGCGTCAACGTAGAGATTGTTGAATGCAATAATGTTGAAGTTCCCTGGGAAAGTAGCCCCGCCCGTCGGCAACGTGTAGACCACATAGTCGGTACTGCAATTTGGAGTTGGATTGCTCAATGAAAAAGAAAACTTGGCCGGATACGTTGGACTGGTGAAGGTATAGACTACGTTGCCAGTCTGAAAAGTCTGGGTCCAGTCATGTTTAAACAAGGGCCGGTTTCGCTCGCCGTCATCTTGTCCCCAATGCCAGTTGCCGAACCATTGCTCCCCCGGCGATTTTCGTTGTTCCTGCAGTGCAACCTTCGCAGCGGCGATCGCGGCCGCGTCCAAAGCTTCACTAGAAGCGGGATCTTGCGAGCCGGACCGTTGCAACTGCTGGAGCCAATATCGAGGGTCACGTCGAATGTCGTCCGGGTTTCTCCCAGACGTAGAGGTTGCGGAAAAAAAGACGTGGCGATGAGTCCAATCGGAGGGAACCCCTTCTTGGCTTACGAGTTGGAATGCCTCATCCGACGACATCTCTTGCTGGCACCACGAAGACGGGGTGCAAGAAGTTACGCTGCCGACGACTATCAGAACGGCGAAAAGTCGTTTCATGCCTTCAGCCCCCCGGCGTCGATCCTGCTTCTCTGCTCGATTAATATTCCTGCGATATTACGAGACAACGAGTCTCGGTGCATCACGCACGCCGCGACGAATCATGATTCGCCTCACCCGCCTCTTCACAACATGATCTGGACATGCCTGAAAACGACTGAGAGTCTAAAGAACCCACGAACCTTCCTCGACGCGCGGTAGCTCTTGTCACGAAATCCGAACAAACGAGCGATCGCCGTCGAAACATGACGAAGGTACGGCAGATTGGTATGAAGGTGATCATGAAACGTAGAGACAGGGTGCAGGTGAAACCGTTGGCGAGGGTGGAAGAAAGCCTTCGTGGACACGAAGGGGATGCAACTGCAGATAACGAACCCAGCGAAATGGTCCTGGCTGACATAGAGGACGAGGCCGTTCCACATCAATTGTTTGCCAACGATCTGGAGAAGATCAAAAAGTCTTATGAGCGGCCGGCTTTTCGCTACGAGCAGGTATTCGTGACGAGCGCACTGTCATGCGGAAAGGTCAATAGTTCACAAGGTCAGTGCAATCTAAACCGTAAAGTGTCTTAGGCTGAGCCGTCTGGATTGGGACTTCTTAGGCGGTGCGGCAGTTTGGCTTCCTCCCCACCGTTGTCCTTCTCTCCATTGGCTTTTCGGCAGTGGTGTTCGTCATGTATAGAGTGGGCTTAAACGACTGTCCGTATTGCGGCAATGTCGCAGTTTATCGCTCGAAGCCAACGAGGTTGATCGATCGAGTGTGCATGATTTTCCTTCTCCAAATCGTGAGATGCCACGGCTGCATGCGCCAACACTACCGCCCGATCTTTTGGCCGACGACCGAGTTTCCAATCTCAGCGAAGAAGTCAGTCCAGACCCGCGCCAACGACGACAAACGGCAGCGCTCGGCGTAAGAACGAACGGGCCGAATAGACGCGGGTGTTGTAATTTATCGTCGTCATCTGTGCCCCGACGGTTTCGCTGTTTTTCTTATGCTCTCGCCATGCAGCCAGCGAGAGCGCGGCTAAGATCACGATCAATACCAAGGCTACCGTTGCCAACCAAGTGGCCAGCGAAGCGCTGTCTCCTTTTGTAAGCGTCCCGTTGAACGGATCATCACAAGACCTCGGTTCCATGAGTTCTGCTCCTCAGCCCGTAGTGTTCCCCTGATTTCCTTTCCGCCTAGTTACTACCTGTGATCCTGTTACGAAATCCGAACAACGGTGTGGCGGGACGCTTAACAATTGCGCCACCGTGAGCACGCTACCATGTGAGTGCAGCCTAAATTTTTCAGGCACGACAAGATCGACTAACTCATCACCATTTGTTGGCATGAACGATACAGTGTATGTCACTGATAATGCGGGGAATATCTTACGCCATCTCGCCGGCGGCGACGCGCCTGCCGCGAAAAGCGCTCGGCCAGTCAGTGTTGGCGGCGTCCCGGTCGGGCTTTCTGTTCCGATCTCCCCTAATCCCGCTCCTGAATCGTGCATACCGACGTCACCAAGGTTTAACGGTTTAGAGCAGAGACAACCGGCGGGCACAGTCGACCATGATTTCTCTCTCCCAAGCGGAACGCTGCGGGTTGTTGGGGTGGGTTCGATCACTGGGAATCCGTCCGATCAGGTTTAGGAACACCGCAGCAGAATGTTTGTAGGCGGGAACAGGTGTGCGAAACGCGACGTTGCCCAGGTACTGTAGGGCGTCGGAAAGCGCATAGTACTCGGGGTCTCCGGCCTCCCAGAGCCGGTCTCGCGCGGCGAACTTCTCAGGCGCGAAAGCCGCAAGGCCCAGTAAGTAGTCCGACCCATATTCGATCAGGTTGATGCCCAGGTCGTTCCCTGTGTAGATGCGAAAGTCGGGCCGATGTGCATCGCGAAGGGCGAGCCTTTCAAGTTCCAGAAGACGGTCGAGAGAAGAGTGTTTCATCCCTTTGAGCTCGGGGATGTCCATCAAGCGCCGCACAGTTTCCCCGTCGTAGATCTCACCGTTGGCGGCAAACATCGAACCTAATTCGAACGCCAGCACATGCGGATAGTCTCGACATATCTCTCGATAGACCTCGGCTGTTTTGGCCGGAGGCTTACCGTGCAAGCGAGCTGTCTGGAAGATGATTGGTATGCTGTCAAAACGAAGGATGCTGTCGATCTGCTGGCGAAAAAGTGTGATCACATCGTCGCCGGCGTGATGCTCGATATACGCTCCAGCCACAAACGGAATACCTTTCCCTAGAGCCTGCCGCGTCCAGTCCAGCACCTCCTGCTTTTCGGCATCGTTCAAGTAGTTGACGTAGCCGGTGTCCATATTGACGGCATTCATCAGGCCTGCCCGATTCGTGGAAGTCAGCTGGTTCGCGAACGCTTCGACAGCGATCCGGCCATCTGCCTCGTACGGGAGCAAAGCAGCCGCAATACCCTGCACTTTGCGTCGCGGTTTTTGGCGCTTGATCAACTCGTCAATTGTCATTCTTGCATGCACCATGGGCTCACGTGCTGCGCGCGACAAATCGATGTCAGCGTTTCTTGGCTTCCGTCAGCTTTTCTCGCAGATCAGAGTTCTTGTAGTATTCGTCCAGCGGATAGCACCCCGAGGGCAGTCCGTTTCGTGGCGCGGTTGTGCAATCGCTGAAGGTCCTGCATATCAGCTTGCGCTGAATCTGGGTGCCCGCTGAGGCCTCCCATAAGAACTCGGGATAGCTCAATACCATGCGGCCCAGTCCCACGAAGTCGACCCATCCTTCGCGCACAGCAGCCTGTGCAACATGAGGTAAGAAGTCCTGCAGGTAAGAGTACCCCGATCCAACCATGAGCAGGTTTGGGAATCGCCGCTTGAGCTGACGCGTCAACTCAATTTGCCGAACCACTCCAACCAACGGGTCTTCGGGCGGCAGATATCCGTCGGAAGGTGGGTACAGCGCGGGCCGTTGAATATGCGGATTGTAATATGGGCTGCCGGCTGTGATATTCACCAGCTGAATTCCAAGCTCCTCCAGCAAGGCTAAGAAACGTTCCGGCTCGCTCAAGTCGGCATCCGTGGGGTCAAGCGGATTCACTCCGAAACCCCAACGGTAGGGCAGCAACTCCGGGCCAGTCTCCGCAACCCCGGTGGAGGCTTTCCCGCTGCCGCTCCGGCTTGGGTCGCTGTGGAACGGCACAGTATCAATCGCCGACAGCCGCACGCCAATGTGCAGTCTCGGACACAGCGAGCGAATTCCTTGTACGACGTCGCGCAGAAACCGGGTGCGGCCGTCGAACCTACCGCCGTAACGTCCCGCGCGCGTATGGGCGCTCAGAAATTCATGACCCAGGTATCCGTGGCAATGCTTGATGTCGACGAAATCAAAGCCCAACTGCCAAGCCATAAATGCTGCGCGGTGGAAGGCTTCGATAATCGACTCGATTTCTCCGTCGGTGAGCAGGGGATAATCCGCGGGCAGTTTCAGGCGCCGGTCCAGCAGCGGGTGGTGATAAAGAATGCGGGGTTCGGGGTGCGAATGTTCATTCGGGCGGCAGTACCGGCCGGAGTGTGTCAACTGCAGACCAATTACTAACCCATCGTCGCTTCCAGTTGTCAGAATGTGCTCGCGCCTCAGAACATCCCGCAACTGAGCGAGGCCTTCCTGCGTTCGCGAGGAGGCTAGAAGCTGATTGGGGTTCGCTCGTCCTTCATGTGAAACTGCGACCGCTTCTCCACCCCAAATCAGCTTGCCGCCACTACGACCGAACCGCCGCCATCGTCGAACCGTATTCTCCGACGGCGCTCCATCCGGAGTCGCGTCCCACCCCTCCATGGGCTGAACAGCGATGCGGTTGCCGAGTTTGAATGGACCACGGTTGAGGGGCCAGCGCAGCGGGGACTCTGATCCTGTAACGATCTGGGGATCACAGGGGATCTGCAGGTTGAGAGACTGCATGTGGTGCCGAAAGCGTTCAACGTCTTTCAAGCTCCCCAGACGAATGATTGCTCCGGCGCTCATGCCGGCCTCCGCCGCCCGGGCAAAGCCAAAACGGCAAGTCCGCCCAACAACGCGATGCCCACCAGGACAAAGCAGCTCTCACGGTAGCTCCCTGTCGTGTCGCGTAGTCGAGCGATCAGCCAGGGGGCAGCAGCTTCTGCAATACCACCGGCGGTCAGGATCACGCCCAACAATCGTCCCAGAATTTCAATCCCAAAGATTTCCGCTGTCATGAGTGGAATGACCATGTAATCGCCACCCAGACCGACACCAAAAATCGCCGCAGAAACGTAGAGGATTGGTCGTGTCGTCCCGAGGAATAGCAGGGGGATGCCCGCAGCGACGAGCAGGTACGTCAGCAGCATGACGTACTTCTTGGAGAATCGATCCGCCAGCCAACCCACGAGCAACCGACCCGCAATGCTGAAGGCCAGCACCAGGGATAGAAGACTTGCGGAATCCCGCTGGGTGAAGTGCCGGTCCAGGCTCAAGAAAAGTTTCAGATTCTGCTGCGTCCCACTGACTGCTGCAATCGAGCACATACTTCCCAGAGTGAGCAGATAGAACGACGCTTGCTTGAATGCCGAGATCGGATGCGTGGATCTGACCGATCCAACGGTTGTGCTCGGTCTTGGGAACTCTCTTACTAGCAGCGCCAGAGGGAACGAGACGACCACAATCGAGATGCCCAGAACCCGCAGAGCGGCCTGCCATCCGAAATGCTGGACGAGCATGTGCGATATCCACGGGACTGTCGCCCCTCCGATGCCGATCCCAAGGTATGCGAAACCCATGGCTTTTCCGCGCGATCGGTCGAACCATTGCGTCAATAGCACCTGGTTAGGAAGAGGGCCTCCGCAAACGTAGCCCAGCGCGTTAAAAAAATAGAAGAAGTAAAACATACTGAGGCTTGAGATCGAGCCGAGTCCCACCAAGGCAGCTCCCGCCATCAATATTCCCGTCATCATTAGACGTCGCGGCCCGAACCGATCAACAACCCACCCCGCGAGGAACCCAAATACCGGTCCGACGACCAGTTTGCTCAGAGCATTCCCCGCCGTTACCTGGCCGCGTGTCCAACCGAATTGTTGGACCATTAAGTCGTAGTAGAAGGGTAGCCCCCACAGCGAGACGCCAACAATAAAGAAGAGCACCACAAAGGATGTTGCCACTGCTTGATACAAGGGCCCCCGCATCGCCGGAGACTGAACACCGCTTTGCTCGGGTCTGCCCGACGACGCGCGAATCGATGGCGCAGCCGCTGCAACGCCTTTGCTTCCCGATCCCGTCATGGGGTGCCAGTTTAACGTAACGAGGGATTAGTCAGGCGGAGAATCTCCTCTGGCGTTCGCTTCGACACCAAGTTTGCGGGTGGCCAGCGAGATTTCCTGCCTCCTAAATGTGTATCGGGAGAATCGTTAGAGATTCTTGATATGATCGCTGGACCGGCTTCGATCATGGGAACCCAAGTTCGCAGAGGCCTCGACACAATGAATCGCACGGTTCTCGCTTTGCTGTTTGCAGTTTGTTCGACCGCGCATCTCTCCTCGCAGATGGGCAATATGAACGCTCCGACATTTACCAAGGATGTCGCGCCCATCCTGCAGAAAAACTGCCAAAGCTGCCACCGGCCGGGCGAGGCTGCTCCGTTCTCAATGCTCACGTACGAAGATACGCGGCCCTGGGCCGGAGCCATGAAACTAGCGGTGAAGCAGAAACTGATGCCGCCATGGTTTGCCGATCCTCAGGTGGGACATTTCGCCAATGACAGGTCGCTCTCCCAAAAAGAAATCGACACGATTGTGGCATGGGTAACCGCCGGCGCGCCCAAGGGCGATCCCAAAGACATGCCTGCCCCCGTGAACTTTGTGGAAGGATGGGGCATTCCAAAACCGGACGTGATTTTTCAGTTGCCGAAAGAATTCCCCGTGCCGGAATCGGGCATGGTCGAGTACCAATATGTCATCGTGCCCACCGGCTTCACGGAGGATAAATGGGTGCAGGCCGCCGAAGTCCGCCCTACCGAGCGCTCCGTAGTTCACCACATCATTGCGTACGTCCGCGAACCCGGATCGAATTACTTCAAGGACCAAAAGCCAGGCGTTTTCTTCGAAGCTCCTCCGGCCAAGGATGAGAACGTTGACACCAGCGCTCTGCCCAGCGATTTTTTGGTTGGCTATGCTCCCGGCCAGCCCGCGGAGGTCCTGCCTGCAGGCGAGGCAAAATTGGTGAAGGCGGGATCCGACATCGTATTCGAGGTGCACTACACGCCCAATGGAAAAGCGGTGATGGACCGCACCAAGCTGGGCCTGGTATTCGCCAAAGAGCCGCCAAAGAAAAGAGTGCAGACATTGTCAGCGGTCAATGGCACTTTCAAAATTCCCCCCGGCGATCCCAACTACCGCGTTGATGCCTCCTTTGAAATTCGCAAGGAGGTGATCCTGGCCTCGATTCATCCCCACATGCACGCCCGGGGAAAGGATTTTGAATATCGCATCGTATTTCCGGGCGGTGAGACGCGGACCATACTGCGCGTGCCGCAATATAACTGGCACTGGCAGCTTTGGTACAACCTCGACGAACCAATTATGTTGCCTCCTGGGGCGCGTATTGAATGCACCGCGCATTTCGACAACTCGCCGAACAATCCGGAGAATCCAGATCCCACGAAGACCGTGATCTGGGGGCAGCAGAGCTGGGACGAGATGATGGTTGGCTTCTTCAACCTGGTTTACGATCCGCGAATCTCTCCCAAAGACTTGCAACCGGAAAAGAAAGTTGTTGCAAACACCAAGGCTTCAATCGCTAATCATTAACGCCGATAATGGACGCCGATCCTTGACTGCGATCGTTGACGCTGAAGGCTAAACATTAGGATCCAGAAAACTCCAATATGAAGATTGCAGCTCACGCCCTGATCATCCTCACCGTGCTCTCTGCATTTTCCACGGCCCAGTCTGCTGCTCCACAAAAGAAACACCTCCTCGTCATCGGAGAAGAAAAAGGATACCGGCACGACTCCGTGTCCCATGCCATGGCGACCATCGAGCGACTGGGGCGGGAAACCGGGCTGTGGGACACCACCCTGCGCACCGACACCGAGGTACTAACGAAGCAGAAGCTGGAATACAACGCAAAAAACTTGAACGATTTCGACGCAGTGCTCTTCTTTACCGGGGGCAACCTCGAAATGACTGCCCAACAGAAGGCCGACTTCCTGTCATTCATCCACGATGAGGGCAAAGGATTTATTGGCGTGCATAGCGCCGCCATCACTTTCGTGGACTGGCCCGAATTTGTGGAGATGGAGGGCGGAACTTACGACGAGCACCCGTGGCTTACTTTCGATGCGCCCATCCTCGTGGAGGACGCGGGCTTTCCGGGCATGCGGCAATTTCCGCATTCGTTTACTCTGCGCGACGAAATTTACCAGATGAAAGATTATTCACGCGACAAGGTGCGCGTGCTGATGCGGCTCGATGTCAGCAAGCTCGACATGAAGAATAAAAATGTCCATCGCACCGACGGCGATTTTGCCGTGACTTGGGCGAAGATGTACGGCAAAGGACGCGTCTACTACACGACATTAGGGCACGTGCAAGAGAACTGGGACAAACCGGAGTTCCAACAGATGATGACCGAGGCCATCAAATGGGCGATGGGGTTGGAAAATGCGGATGTGACTCCGCGCCCGCTGCCCGCAAACTAGCTGTCGAAAAAGCAAGACCGCGAGGGGTTCATTGATTCGGGAAGATGCAATCACGAGAAGAAGTTTCGTGAAGACGGTGGCCGGCGGCCTGGCTGCAACCGCACTGCCCTTGCGCGCCGCGGCCAAACTGAACGTTGGCATTGGCACTTATAGCTATCACAATCTCTCAATGGACGAAATGATCGTTCAGCTGAATGCACTGCGAGTTGGGGAAATCGAAATGTCGCGCGGTGAGTTCATGCTGATGAACCGCCCCAGCGAGGAACTGTTTCGATCGGCTCGAACCAAACTTGACCGGGCGGGAATCCGCTGCGTGTCCTACTACACGGCAACCATCAAAGAAGAGCAGGATTTAGAAAACGCGGTGCGGTTTGCCAGGCTGCTGGGCAGCAGCAATGTCACAGGTGATGCAACGGGGAGCATCCTGAATCGAATCGATCGGCGCTTTACGCAGGAAAGGTTGACCTTCGGCATTCACAATCACTACTTCAAGGGCGAGAAGTTCGCCTACGAGAGTCCGGAGGATGTGCTGAGCGCTCTCGCGGGCCTTTCCAAAACCGTCGGCGCCACGGCAGATGTTGGGCACTTCGCATCTTGCGGCCATGATGCCGTTGACGCGGTGCGCAAATTGGGACCTCGTCTGCTACTGGTGCACCTCAAAGATATTCAGGCCGTGGACGGCGAAGTGAACGTGCTGCTTGGAACAGGGATCTCTAAAATTCCTGCGGTCATGCAGGAATTGCACCGGCAGAATTTTGCGGGACTGGTAGCTGTGGAATACGAAAAAGAAGGTGACGTGAACGACGACATGCGGCAAGACATGGAATTCGCACGCAGACTCGCCTAGCGGCCTGGCATAGGGAGCGGAAGCAAATGTGGAGAGTTTTTTTATTCTTATTGATTTCTCTAGGCGCCTGGACACAGGACGCGCATCCCATCCTCGCCCTTGGTTCGCCCGCGCCTGACTTCGAACTACCCGGCGTGGATGGAAAGACGCACAAGCTCAGCGATTATGGGGCGAGTCCAATCCTGGTTGTGGTCTTCACTTGTAATCATTGCCCGATCGCGCAGATGTACGAAGAGCGTATCGGAAAGCTGGCCGCGGACTACAAAGACCGGGGCGTGGCCGTGGTGGCAATTCAGCCCAACGATCCGAAGGCGATCCGGATCGATGAACTCGACTCCTCGGATATCAGCGATAGCCTGGCCGAGATGAAAATCCGCGCCGAATATAAGCATCTGCAATATCCCTATCTTTACGATGGCGATACGCAAGCGGTGACCAGGGCGTATGGTCCGCAGGCCACGCCGCACGCCTTTATCTTTGATCAGGAACGACGTCTGCGCTACGAAGGCCGCGTTGACAACAGCTACCGAAAAGAACTGGTGAAGACGCAAGAAGCGCGCAATGCCATCGACGCGATACTGGCGCATCAGGAAGTCGCGGTGAAACACACCGGAGTTTTCGGTTGCTCGACGAAGTGGCAGGAGAAAGCGGCTACGAGGGTCGAGGGCTTGCGCAAGATTGAGGCGCAGCCCGTACAACTCGAGATGGCGACTGCCGCCGACTTGAAGACGCTGCGCGCCAACCCCAGCAAGCAAACCCTCCTGGTCAGTTTTTGGGCGACCTGGTGCGGTTCGTGCGTCGCCGAGTTCGCTGATCTCGAAGACACTTACCGGATGTACAGTGTCCGCGATCTGGAATTAGTCACGGTATCGACTAACATGCCCGACGAGAAAAATACCGTCACGAAATTGCTGGAGAAAATGCACGCCACCAGCCGCAATCTGCTTTTTGCGTCGGACGACACTGCATCCCTGCAGGCGGCATTCGATCCCAAGTGGGAATCCGCCGTGCCTTACACCGTATTGCTGGCTCCAGGCGGCAAGGTGCTCTATCAGAAGCAGGGATCCGTCGACATTCTAGAACTCCGCCGAAAGATCCTCGCCTACCTCGATTCTGACTATATCGGCTTCAACAAGTATTGGTCGGGCGAGTAGCGGATTGCCAGGATGTCGAAAACAAACGAGATCGCGCCGCCCGAGAATTCATCGAGTCACTTACCGTCTGCGATTCGGAGCAGAGCGTGAGCGATGATGTGAAGCGCTCTGTCTTGCTCCGTGCGGACTGCTCGCCCCGGAATTGTCCCCCTGAAGCGCGGTGAAATGTAAGCATCGCGGTGTGTGCAACCATCCCTCACTTCTTCTGTGCCCTTGCCGTCTCCTTCGACATTCATGACGCAGCACGGGATTTTTGTGCTGCTCGCGGAGTAAAATCTGAATAATTGGTTTATGAGTTCTTCAGGTTTTTGTTCCACCCGTCCTCTCAACCTGCCACGAGGGGACGCCGGAGCTTAACCGTGAGGTGATTCAGCATGGAAGAAGAAGTTGGCATTACATCAGATGACATACTGAAAAGCGTCTCGCGGCGCAACTTCATCAAAGGCGTCATCGCAGGCGGGGTGGCTGCCTCCTCCGCCAGTTATCTGTTTCGGGCTTCCACACTTTTGGGTCAACAGTCGACTGGTGTTGGGGGCCGGCTGATTACCCTCAACGTCAACGGCCAGCAGCGGCGGGCCGACGTCCTGAAGCAGGAAACCCTGGCATGGACTCTCCGCTACAAGCTCGGACTTACTGGCACGAAACTCGGTTGCGACCGCGCCGAATGCGGCGCGTGCACGGTGCTGATTGATGACGTCCCTCACTACTCCTGTTCGGTCCTCACGCACACCGTGCGTGACAGGAAGGTTGTCACCATCGAAGGGCTGGCGAGTTCGGACGGCACGTTGCATCCGGTACAGCAGGGCGTCATTGATGAGCAGGGTTTCCAGTGCGCATTTTGCATGTCCGGGTTCATTATGTCGGCAGTCGGCTTTCTCAAAACGAATCCGAATCCTACGCGGTCTGAGATGGCCCACGGTCTCTCCGGCAATCTGTGCCGTTGCCAGGATTACGACAAAATTCTCACCGCAATGATGCGCGGCGCAGAGAACATGAGGAAGGCGCAACATGTCTAACTCAGAGTGGAAGCCCAACCAGCAGAAATTTGGATCGCAATACAAACTGATCGGCAAGGACTACCCTACCCCGGATCTGTATGCAAAGGTAACCGGCAAAGCGAAATATGCCGAGGACTTTCGCGTCGATGGCATGTTGTTCTGCAAGCTGCTGCTCAGTCCGGTGCCCCACGGCCGCGTGAAACATTTGGACGTTAGCAAAGCGTTGGCGATGCCGGGCGTGAAAGCGATTCTTACCCAGGACGATCTTCCCGCGCCGGCCGACAGCGTGACCGATCTGGGCGTCGTAATCAAGGCCAACAAGCAAGGCGAAAAAGCCCTCACCATGGAGCCGCTCTACCAGGGTGAACCGATCCTGGCTGTCGCAGCCGTCGATGAATACACCGCTGCGGAAGCGATCGAAGCGATCGACATCGAGTTTGAACAACTTCCATTTGCCGTCGATCCGCTGGATACGCTCCGTCCGGGCGGACCCAACCCGCGCGTGGACGGCAATGTTTGGGTGAGACCGCAGATGGCGCAGCCCAAGCCCGGAGAGAAACCGCCGAGCCCACCCCCGCCCCACGTCGGAGAACTCAAGTGGACGGACGCCGATTTCGCAGAAGCCAAACACGGCCGCCTTCCCATGGGGAAAGCACAGGACGAGTGGAGTTTCGGCGACCTGGATGCTGGTTTCAAGAATGCCGCTCTGGTTCTCGACGAGACATTTGTGACGCCCGATACCAGTCACGAAACGCTCGAGCCTCGCACCACGTTGGCTTACTGGCAGAACGGAAAAGTCTTCGTTCACATGGGAACCCAGAGCACAGTGCAAACGCTGGCAAGCCTGGGACGCTGGTTGAACATGGATCCCAGCCAGATCGTGCTGATCAGCGAGTACACCGGAGGAGGATTCGGCAGCAAGGCCACCGGTTATATCTTCGCGATCATCCCGGCACTGTTGTCAAAGAAAGCGAATGCTCCCGTGATGATGCGCATTAGCCGCGAGGAGGAGCATTTCATCGGGCGAGCGCGTCCCGGCTTCCATGGCCGGATGAAGGTCGGCTTCGCAGGCGACGGGCGGATCACGGCACTGGACATGTTCGTCATCTGCAACAACGGCCCGTACGACGCCGTAGGTGATGCGGGCACGTCGGGAAATATTGTGTCGTTGTTGTATCAGCCTCTCGCCATGCGCTGGCGCGGCACAACTGTTCTCACGAACACTCCGCCGCGCGGTGCGCAGAGTTCCCCTGGCGGCATGCAGGGAATCGTGATCATCGAAACGATCGTTTCGAAGGCGGCGCGCAAGCTTTCGCTGGATCAAGTCGCCATTCGGCGAACTAACTGCCCCGAAGGCAAATCTCCGGTTGGGCCCGTGAGGAATGGAACTCGGGCGCACTGCACCAGCGCCTTCCTGAAAGAGGCATTTGACCGCGGCGCCGAGGAGTTCCAATGGAAGGAGCGTATTTCGCGGCCGAAACGAAGCGGCACCAAGGTGCGCGGAGTGGGCGTGTCTTCAAGTTGTTTCGTCGGAGGCTCTGTTGGATACGACGGGCTCTTTGTGATCCAACCAAATGGCCGGATTGCAATTCAATCGGGAATCGGCAACCTTGGAACCGAGTCGATCACCGACGTTCACCGCGTCGTGGCCGAAGTTCTGGGCGTGCCTTGGGAAAAGTGTGATGTGACTTGGGGTAATACGTCCAAGAATCTCCCATGGACCTGCGTTTCCGGGGGAAGCCAGACGACCCATGCTATGACCCGAGCGGCACACGCGGCAGCGATGAACGGAAAAAAGAAACTCCAGGAGATTGCCGCCAAGACTCTCGGTGGAAAGCCGGAACAGTACGAAGTTGCGAATGAGCGTGTGTTTCACAAGGGAGGCGGCAGGGGCATGACCTTGGGCCAGGCTGCCCAGCGCGCCATCCAACTGGGCGGCATTTACGATGGCCACGAGGCTCCGGAGGACGTGAACAAATACACCAAAGCGTCCATTGCCGCGTTGGCAGGACAAGGCCTGGTCGCAGCCGCCAAGGATCAGTATCCACGCGACGGTCAGACCTTCTCCTATGTGGCCAGCTTCGCGGAAGTCGAGGTCGATGTTGAAACTGGTAAGTACGACATCACGGATTTTTTGGCTGTGGCGGACGTTGGCACCGTGCTCCATCCAAAAGCGCTCTCCGGGCAAATCCTCGGCAGGTCTATCTTGGGCATTGGCCACGCCATCGGCCAGAAGTGGGTATACGATCCCCATTACGGCCACGCCGTCTCGCTGCGCTTTTATCACACCAAGCCGCCAACCATCCTGGATGTCCCGGTCAATATGCAGTGGGCTGCGCTCGATATTCCCGATCCGGAGACGCCGGTTGGCGCTCGCGGCATTGGCGAGCCGCCGGTAGGCGGTGGCTGCGGCGCGATTCTAAATGCGCTCTCCGATGCGCTCGGGGATGAGATTTTCCGTCGCGCCCCTGTCAACTTGGACACGATTCTTACGTCGCTCGAAGCTGGGCGGCCGTTGCAGGATCCCCTGACCGCTCATATTTAGCGGATTCGAATAATGGAGCATATATGGCAGTAATCCGAGATGTGATGCCGGCATTTCAGTTGTATCAGCCGAAGTCAGTGGTCGATGCGGAGAAGCTTCTCCAGCAGCACGGAGAGGAAGCCTGGGTGTTGGCGGGCGGGATGGACAGCTTCGATTGGCTGAAGGACCGTATCAAGAACCCGAAGGTTGTCATTGAGCTGAGTGGAATCGAGGAGCTCAGAGGAATTCGCGCGACAGCCGACGGAGTTGAGATCGGAGCCATGACCACGCTGACCGATGTGGCGCAGCATCCCATCATTCGTCAGAAATACGGATTGCTAACGAAGGCAGCAGAACTGGTGGCTTCTCCGCAGATTCGCAATCAGGGCACGATCGGCGGCAACGTCTCGCAAGACGCTCGTTGCTGGTACTATCGCGCGGGATGGCCCTGCTATCGCGCCGGGGGAAATATCTGCTACGCCGACACTCCGGTAGGGAGAAATCGGGAGCATGCGATTCTCCATGCGGAACGATGCGTGGCCGTGAATCCTTCAGACACGGCCCCGGCCTTCATTGCGCTCGACGCCAAGTTCGTGGTCCAAACACCCAAAGGCCAGCGGGTAATGGACGCCGAAGAGTACTTTATCGGCCCCGATGTCGACATCACGCGCATGAATATTCTTCGTCCCGGTTACCTCCTGACGGCGATTCGAATTCCTTCAACCTGGGCCAATGCCCAGTTCTACTTCGAAAAAGTACGGGACCGCAACGTGTGGGATTTTCCTCTGATGAACGTGGCTTCGGCGGTGAAATTGTCCGGGGAAACGATTCAAGACATTCGAATTGCGGTGAACGCCGTCGCCGCCCGGCCCCTGCGCTTAAAGACCGTGGAGGATTCTGTGCGGGGCAAACCCCGCGACGCTGCCACGGGTGAAGCGGCGGGGAAGCTTGCCGTCCAGGATGCGGTTCCGCTGCAGTTCAATGCCTACAAGATCCCGCTCATGCGAAACCTGGTGAAGCGCTCGATTAGCGGAGTGCAGGAGGCGGTATGGACATCATAGAGTGGGCTACCAGTCCGTTCGGGCAAAGGGTTCCAATTCACATCGCCTGGTTCCTGATCTGGGTTGCGCTCATCGGGGGCCTGACGTTTCTCGTCGTGCACGCGATCTACGTTCGCTACTTCGCGCAAGAAAAAAGATTCGTTTCCGATTCCTCGGCGGAGGAGAGTTCGAAGCTGCCCGCGCGCATTCCGCGGCATTCGTTGGTCGCGAGATTGTTTCATTGGATCATGGCGACTGCCATGTTCACCCTATTATTCACCGCATTCCTGCCGAAATTCGGCGTGCAGTTTAATTGGGTGACATATCATTGGATCGCGGGCACAGTTTTGACCGCCTCGATTCTCTTTCACATCATCCACGCAACCTTCTATATGGACTTTTGGTCGATTTGGCCGGACCGAGCCGACCTGGAAGACGCACGGAAGCGCTTCCAGCGTTTTATGGGAAAGTCCTCGGCCTTGCCGCGAAAATTTGCCAAGTACCCGCTGGAGAACAAGCTCTATCATGGCGTGGTCATGCTGACAGGCCTCGCTGTCATCGCGACCGGTGTCTGCATGATGTCGCGCGTACGCACAGTCTTCTTTCCACGCAATCCTTATTTGTTTAGCGATATGACCTGGGGCCTTATGTACGTCCTGCACGGATTGGCAGGCGTGGGACTCATCACGCTGGTCATCGTACATGTGTACTTTGCTATCCGCCCTGAAAAGCTGCCCATTACCGCATCGATGATTGTTGGGTCCATGAGCCGCGAATTTTACTTGAAGGAGCACGACCCGAAACGGTGGGTCGTAGAGAGCTTATCCGAAAGACGCCGGGGACTTGCCGATGGCGACTGAGTTCCTGCAACGATGCGAGGTCATCGAGGAATGTTACGAGTTTCTGCTTGCATATGCTGGACAGGGCTTGCCCAGCGATGAAGGCGAGCAAGTCCGCAACTTCCTGCAGCGGGCGGCGGAAGCATTAACCGGCTTGGCGAAAAGTTGTAGACGAGCCATACGAAATTCCGACCTCGAACCACCAGAGCCGTACGAAGACTTCTGTTCCATGCTGGAGCGCGACGCCAGGAACTCGCTCGCTGTCATTCACGTAGTCCTGGTGCGACCCTCAATCAGTTCGCAGTTAGTCGATAACCTCAATGCCTCCAGCCATCTCCGCGCGCTACTGACCGACCTTTTTCTTATCGGCGAGATACTGAGAACACCGGCCAAATCCGTACTCACAAGCACCGATCAAGGGTAGATGACGCAGTTGCGATCTCGTAGATTCAGGTACTTGCTAAGCTGACGGCGAACCAAAGACATTGCCTCGAGACACTGGTCGTCGCCCGTAGGTCGCTCCGAAAGCTGAGAGCGCTACGCCAATTTGCCTCGACTTCCCTGCTCAACCGATCATGCTTTTTTTCAACGCGTCAACCTCGCGAATCTCGCTCCCAGAGCCAGCTTCAGGCTGTCGTCTCTCTCGGTCCTCTTATCATTCAGCCGGGAGCCGAATGAAATTCATGTCCGTCACAGTCGGGCAATTAAAGAAGGGAGCACATACAGAAGCAACTCCAGCGCATCGCCGAGGCACACGTCGTGCTGTTTGAAGAGAATATCTATCTCTGTTTCTGCTCAAGGCCGTAGACCCCAGCCCGTGTCCAATAAGTCCCGTCTATCCAATTGATGTGATTTCCGTCCGCGGTTACGTCGCCTTCAAACTTCCCGCCAAAAGCATTCAGTATGAGGTGTCCCTTTTTATCCACGCTACCCGCCGCTAAACAGTCCTTGGTATCTCCAAACTTCACCAGATTGCCGTGTTGATGAACGTCACAACCTCCATCCAGCGAAATCCATTTGCCTGTCAGGTTGATGGGGTATGGCGTTGACTTCGAAGAACAGCGCGCCCAATAGGTGCCATTTGACCAGTCGATCTGACTGCGGTCAGGCGAAAGAATTGCCAGCGCCGGCCCCCACTGTGAGGCCGCAAGAACGTAAGGCCCACGCGCCTCTCCGCTGGAAAGCGAACTCTGTTCATTCTTCAGCACAAACAAATCGCCGCCATCGATAATGCTTCCGCGTAGGTCAGTCTTCCCTTCAACGCACCACTCGCCCAGGAAGAACGAATGCGCATGGCCTTCCGGAAACTCCGCCGCAAGAGCAGCTTCGATCTTCTGCTTGATATCCAGCCTGAATGCTGCTTCACTATCTTTTTCTGCAACTGCTGGTTGTACAGCATTCGGTGGCGCGCCGCCCCATTGCCAGAAACGTACGGTCGCAGCCTGCGCGATCATGGTGGAGAGATCCGCATTAGGAAAACGCTGTACGTACGGTACCGCCCATCCGATATCAAGTCCGGAATAGGGCGGGTTGGCTTCCTGTTTTGCTTCGGCTCTCTTCTCAAGCAGTGAAGGGTCCTTCATGGCGGCCAGATTGAACCGCACCAGGCGATGAATGGCTCCCTCCCGCTCCGCATAAAGATCAATTCCATTGGCTTCGCCGAGTTCTGCGAGTATGAGCAAGGGTCCAAGCGCGTAAAGCTGATAATGCAGCGCCTTTTGTCCCCTGCCCATCTCGGCATCCAAAGATCCATCTGGCCGAATCGCGTGAATCCCCATTTCATAGGTTGACAAGCCCCATAAAAACGCATCCACATCGTTGTCCGCGATGCCTTCAGAAGCTACCGAGAGGCCCGCCCAGTACATGTGATTGTTCCAGGCATCGCTTCCCGGCCGCTTGCGCCCGCTGTCGAAGTATTCACGCACCCGCGTGGCAAGGACCCGGAACCATTGCTGTATTTGTGTATCCTGTTCTGCTGATCCGGCGCCGCTGTTGCGCACCTTGAGGTAGGCCAGTGCAGTTCCGCTCAGCATCCAATTCTGCATGTAGACGCCGCTGTTGGTTGGCATCTTGTCGTCCCAGGCATCGGCTTTTGCCGCCGCGTTAAGCAACGAATAGACACATACGGCCGCGGCGCGGCTTCCTTTGCTCTGCCAGGCATCCGCAGCCTGCCCCGCAAACTGGCCAAGATGAGTCGGGCCTTCCACGCTCTTCTGAAACGCAGCTTCCTTTTGGACATCGGTGATGGAGTATTTCTTATCTGTGTAATAACCTTCGACGTTCAGCGTTCTACTGAAGATGGGAGGCTCGGGACAGTCGTACGGCACACCTGTCGGCACAATCTTCAGCCCATCCCATGGCGCGCTCAGACGCCCTGCGGAAGCACGTAAGGTCACCGGGATAAGAGTAATAAGAAGAGCGAATAAAAGCGTTCGGCGGGTCATGGGCAATATCCTAAGGCGTATTTCAGGGATGTTCGACTCTGAGATGAAATGTCCGCGAACGACGTACGTGACATTGCTCCGATGTCGAAAACTTGTAGGAAGGGCCTAGCGACTACTTCTCTATTTATGCTCTGAAAATATGCCCTTGCCACATTGAACGAAAGTGTCACATCGGCACGTCGTCGTCAACTTCCTGAGCACGCCTCGGGCTTTTATTCCATCCTCCAGATCATCCGACTCCGCAAGCTTTCTTGGGAGGCGTTCGCCAAAGTTCTGAAGCGCGAGCGATGTTCCGGAAACCAAAAGAACAACTGTGGGATTTCAGTCAATATAAAACCGAGCTGCACACGCTGAATGATTGCCAATCGGTAAGGCGCGGACCTGCCCCGCCGCGTGGATCTGTCTCTGCGAGAAAAGCCATCAGTGTCCGCCTTTGCAATTAGGTAAGCGGAATGAGCCGATCCTGGTGCGATAGCCGGTGTCGCCTGCCTTCAGGTAATCACCGACATACCAGAACGTACAGTCATCGCTCGGATCCATCGCCGTCGTCGTGTAATCTTCCCAGCGTAGAGTGTTCGTCTGCGGCGCTTCACCCGTCGCGAGTATGGACTCGTGCAACGTCAACAGACCCTTCGGATCGCCCGCACGGCGCGCCACGAAGCGCTGCCCCGCAAAGTTAGGTGATCCGCCGAACGAGTATCCGACGCCGATGTCACCTTTCCGGTCCATCGCGATGCTGGGCATCCAGCGGTAGAACCCTTCCGGCGCGTAGGTGCCCTGCTGATATAGCTCTGGATCACCCTTTTTGTCGAGGCGGAACTCGTACCAGCGCACGCCTCCGCCGCCCTGCGTAGCGACCGAGTGCGCGGCAACGATTGACTCGTGTCCCCCAACTTTGCGGTACACGAGTCGCTGCATGATCTTGTCGCCCTGCACGTCGAGCCGGCGTTCCGTATCAGGTTGGGGCACGCAGCTCGACAACTGCCCCTCACAGAGGTAGTGATACGGTGCAACCTTGAGCTTCTCCGGACCGTCCGCCTTGGTGTTGGCTGGGTTATTCCAGTCGACGTGAACTTTCCAGAAGTAGATGCCGTCGTCATCGAAGATCTTTTTAAGCTGCGTGCCACCGGACGCCATCATGATGTTCGGCGCTCCCGCTGGTGGTGCCGACCGGCCATCGATGTCGGCGTTATTCAAGAAGTTCACGCCGTCGATCACGATGCACTGTTCGGTAGCGGCTTGTCCCGCCAGCATCTTGGTGCGATCCGCAATGCATGCGTGCTTCTGAATTACG
>Ga0210389_10001285_pt1 | contig 20499 bp, 20 predicted proteins | sample IncBWH28OmetaG_FD_160127 | JGI IMG/M metagenome (GOLD analysis project Ga0210389, IMG submission 160127) | Forest soil microbial communities from Barre Woods Harvard Forest LTER site, Petersham, Massachusetts, United States - Inc-BW-H-28-O ...
TGCATATAGGGCAAGGCGACATTGGCAATGGTGGTGTCGAGCGCCTGCATCAGCGTGGCGAGGATCACGCAAACAGTGATCGCCGACCGATTGCCGCCGCCCTCTGTTTTCCGCGCAGGCATCACGCACCTCGGCGCTGGCCGCGACCGAATAAGCCAGTGAGGAAATGCGGCAAGCCTCGCGCGTGACCCGTGTTGACCTCGACTTCAACGCTCATTCCCGCGCGCAGCGGCGGCAGGGTTTTATTGTTGGTGTCGACGCGCACGCGCATCGGCACGCGCTGGACGACCTTCACCCAGTTGCCGCTGGTATTCTGCGCCGGCAGCACGGAGAACTGCTCTGCGGCCGCCGGACTGATGCTTTCAACGGTGCCGCTCCATTCCGCGTCCGGATAGGTATCGACCGTCACCGTGACCGACTGCCCCGGCGCCACATAGGTCAACTCCGTCTCTTTCGGAGTTGCGTCAATCCAGACGTGATCCCTATCGACGAGATAAAAGGCAGTTGTCGAGGCTACGAGGTACTTGCCGGGTGCGATCGCGGGGACGTTCGTCACTATGCCGGCAAACGGCGCCCTGACGATGGCGTGATCGAGCTGGCGCTGTGCCTCGTCGACCTGTGCCCGGGCTTGCAAATACTGCGGATGCTGTGTCACCGGAAGGTCCGGGTCGCCGGCGAGCCTTGAGAGCTGCACGGCGGCCTGCCGGCGCAAGGATTCGAGTTTATTCTTGTTTGTTTCGAGCGTGTATCGCGCCTGATCGTAGGTGGCCTTAGAGGCGGTACCGCTGGGCAAGAGCATCGCGTTTCGATCATAGGTCGTCTGATCGAGCGCGACCTGTCCCTGTTGGGCGGCCGCATCGCTCAGCATGCGTTGATAATCCTGCTTCATCGCTTCGACGGAAAGTGCCGTTTGCGCAAGATTGGCCTTGGCATTGTCGAGGGCGATGCGGAACTGTTGGGGATCAAGCCGATACAGAATTTGACCCGGCTCGACGCGTTGATTGTTGGCAACATCGATCTCTTTGACGATGCCCGCGACGTCGGTGGAGATGCCGACGGTGTCTGCTTCGACATAAGCATCGTCCGTCGATATCATCTGCCCGCCCGCGACGTACCAATAACAGCCGGCGATGGCCGCTACCGGCAGGAGGCCGAACAACCCCCCGCGTATCAAACTCCTCCGCGACGGCGGGTTTTTGCGTTCGGCTGGCGGCGCGGCGCGCACCGTCTCGGGCGCGCGCTCGGTCGGCGCAAGCGGCGCTTCATCACGCGCGCCTGGAACGGATTTCAGTGCCCGTTCGGCCATGGATTCGTTCACTCCCGCCGTCCCGCCACCCACGTGCCGGCGCAAGTGCCGCTCGTGCCTTGGCCTCGCCAAACGCCGTTGCCGTGGCTCTTGCTGAGATAGCCGGAACCGTTGGCCCATTGGCTTCCGGACCGCACCAGAACCCGCACGGCCCCTCGCGGCGAAACGCGTCCTTGCACCGAGGCGATGGCGCTGCCGTCGTTGATGACCGTTCCACCAGCCACCTTCACGCCGTAGCGAAGGCTGGCCTCGCACGGTCCTTCGCGGGTGACGATCAAAATGCTCCAGGCACCGTCAAAGTCGGTGCGGGCATGGGCCGGCATGGCATCAGCGACGCAGGCTAGTGCCATGACGAAGACGACGATGCGAGCGCGATACTCCCGGCCGTGCATGGATGCCTCTCGCTGTTAGGTGGGAGTATTGTGTTGACGTCGGACGAAAATGAAAATCCTATATCTATTGCATTCGCTATTGAGAGGAGCTCACTAATGGATCGTGGCACCCTTGCCGATCTCACCGCGTTCGCCGCTGTAGCTGATCGATTGAGTTTTCGAGCGGCGGCGTCGCAGCTCGGGGTCACGCCATCGGCGCTCAGCCATTCGATGCGGCAACTGGAAGAGCGTCTCAGCGTCCGCTTGCTGCATCGCACGACGCGCAGCGTATCGCTCACCGATGCCGGCCGGCGCTTGCTCGATCGCCTACGGCCGGCAATCGGCGAGATCGCCGGCGCGATCGAGGATTTGAACCAGGAGCGCCAGCGTCCCATGGGGCGACTTCGAATCTATGCGATCCATCTCGCGGCAGCGGCGGTGGTCGCGCCGATCTGGAAGCGCTTCTTGTCGACCTACCCGGAAGTTCACCTTGAACTCGCGCTGGGCGAGGAGGTGATCGACATCCTGGCGAAGGGATTCGACGCTGGGATCGCACCGCGCGACAGGGCAGCAGCCGACATGATTGCCGTACGCGTGACGGGGCCGATGAAAATCGCTGTCGTTGGTGCGCCGACTTATTTTGCGAAGCGGCGGCCGCCGCGCACCCCCGAAGACCTCGCCCGTCACAGCTGCGTTCAATATCGGCGCCAGGCCGACGGCAAACAAGTAGTGTGGTCGTTCGAGCGTGACCGCAAATCGCGGCAGATTTCCGTGGACGGGCGTGTAATGGTCGACGATACCGCTCTGGCGGTTCGCGCCGCCGTTGATGGGTTGGGCATCGCGTACACTCTTGAGGCTCTCGCCGAGCCGTTCCTCCACTCTGGTCAGTTAATCCGCGTGCTGGAAGACTGGTCGCCCTCGTTCGATGGATTGTTCCTCTATTATTCCGGGCGGCGACAGGTTCCCGCCACGTTGCGCGCGTTCATCGACATGATCCGCACGGCCCGCGCCCCGGCACCGCCCAGGCGCTCGCGCCAGAACCCTTTTATCGAGAACTGAGCGGCCGATCTGATCGCGTGTGGTCTGCAGTGCTTCTCTAGAATGTAGTCTCATACACGCGGAGCCAGCGGACGTAGAGCGCCGAGGATCAAAGCGCAGAGCAAAGGGATTGGAGAGGGAATGGCGATGCTTCTCCGGGTCTATCGCTCGCATTCGTTCATGAAGACCTGCCAGGGAGGGCGCAGGCGAGCTCCGCCGTGGTGACGACGGCCGCCTGCTTCGCGATGACGATGTCGAGCAGCATCGTATGCACCTCTGCATCTGGATCGGCGCAGCAATCGCGGACGACGACCAACCGATAATCCAGATCGCCGGCGTGGCGAACGGTCGACAGCACGACACCGCTGGTGTGGACACCGGCGAGCACCAGCGTGTCGATGCCGTTGGCGCGCAGCAGCGTCTCCAGGTCGGTGCCAACAAACGGGCTAATGCGGTGCTTGACCACGATCGGTTCCCCCTCTCGTGCTGCTGCGGCAGGATGAATTGCGGCGCCTTCGCTCCCGGCCACCGCCATTCCGGTTGCCTTCAGCGCGCCGAACACAGGGTTACGGGGGTTGACCTCGGGATGGCCGGGCCGGAATGCGACAACGACATGAAGCACCATCATGCCCGCGTCTCGTGCCATAGCGATCAGATCAGGCACGCACGCGATCGCGTCGGCGGACTGTGCAGCCGTCATGAACTTGGTGAGGGTATCGACCTGATAATCCATCACCAGCAGCGCGGCGCTCGCGGGATCGATATGCGAAAGCTCGGGCATGGGTTTTTTCTCGCAAATGTGATGGGCTTACCCCGCGGAACGCCAGGTTGGTCGGCACGCTTGTGAACTGCCGCCGTTGCTCGATTGTTCGGGCTTCAGCAATTTTATTGGTCTGGTACCCTCAGCGTGCAACGCGCTCCAGACCGTCGTTCAACCGTGAAGCTTCCCCTGAGTCGCCGGACCAACGTCATCACTAGGCCGAGGCCCGAGGACCGCGCTCGGGCCGGGTCAAAGTGAAATCCGGGCCCACGGTCTTGCACATAAAGCTCAATCTCTCCGGACCGCTGTCTAAGCCCCACGTTGACGGCGCTCCGGCCGCGGTGATCGGTGCCGTGTTTGGCGGCGTTGGTCAGCAGTTCATTCAAAACAAGCGCGAGCGCTACAATTGTCTCTTTCGGCAGAGACCCGGTGCTTGCCTCGTACTTGATCGCCACATCTCTGCTGAAGAAAGCCCTGGCATTGGCACAGATCGCCGCAAGGAACCTTTGCCCGCTGACATCTGTGGAATCGTGGGCCGAATAAAACACCTCTTGCGCCGCGCCCATAGCCCCAATGCGCCGACAACTGTCTGAGAGCACCTCGCGGGTCTCTATATTGTCTGTCTTGCGCCACGCCACTTTCAGAAGGCCATAGAGCACTTGGAGGTTGTTCGAGAGCCTCTGATTCATCTCCTCCAGCATTTGTTCGCGCAGTTCGACAAGCTCTGGGTTTTGGCTCGGAATACTCGGACGCATTTTCTGCGCCTTGTTCAACCGTGCGTCATCATTTGACTGACGCTCGGCTGATAAGACGGCATCAAGATTCTGACCCGTTACTTGCCATTCGTGGAGATCTTGGCAGAGGGGACATAGGACCCGAATGCTGATAAGCCGTGCACCACAATGTGAACTGATGCCGCTATCGACTTCCCGGCCGGTATTTGGGCATTGAAACCGCAGTGTATCCGCCGCGCGTTCCGACACGGTCTTGGGTGCAATCGGGACGCCACGGCGGCCGGATGAACGGTAGACCAAGTAAACGGCCTGCATCGATCACATCCCTCTATTCGCGGCCGTCACGGAGGGGGTCGAAGGCAAAGACGCCCTCGTGATTGACAGGGCCTCACAAGCACTTGCCGTATCGGCGACCTTAGATACATATCCCCGGCGGTAGATGAGAACCGCCGAGACATACACTCGGCGGCTCTCACGCGTCGGCGACCCTACTGGGCGGAGTTTCGCCGACGCAAGCGCGGCCTGATAGGCGCCGAGCGCACCGCCTCCTTGGAGGACGAGCGCGATCTTTTCGAACGGCAGGCGCGGCCTGGTTTCTAAAGCCATATCGCTGCCCCTGTTCATCTCGTCGCCCGTAGATGAGAGCCGCCGAGACGTACACTCGGCGGCTCTCACGCGTCGGCGACCGTGCTGAGAGACGGAATTGATCGCCGGCGCTAGCAGTAAACGGTTGAGAACCGTTTCAAACATGGAGTTTCCGAGCCTGATTATTCGTTGGCAACCATCGCGTCTTGTCGCTGGCGTGCGCTCCGTCGCGGCGCAGCGATACTACGTTCACATCAGGGACCCAGGAAACTTCTTCGACGCTTGAAAAGGTATCGGCGAAGAGGTGAATTTAAAACACTTCTCTATTGCCTTCGCTATTGAACAAAATTCAGGAATGAATAACGCGGGTTGGGGCCGCGGCGCGGGAGCATTCTTCGTTCTTACAGATTCGAGCTGGCTTTCGGCGCAATGAACTTGGCCGGTGTCTGCGATGGGTCATAAGCTGCCGCGCGCCGCGCGGAGAGGCGTGTCTGCTCTACCCCCGAAAGCGGACACGAAGTCACAAGATCAGCGTGTCCGTCATGGGCCAATAGCAGACATGGGCCAACGTCGCATTTGGCATTTATTCCGTCATCTGGAGGTGAGATCGAATGACTCTAGCGCGCTTAAGGCTTCCGCTAGCGACGCGCGAAAATTTCATTCAGGTAACGTGTCACGCATTGTTCTCATTGACGTTCGAGCAAGCGATGAAGTGTGATCGGGAATTTGCGCACGCGAATGCCGGTGGCGTGCCAGACCGCATTCGCGACTGCACCTGCCGTGCCGGTGATGCCAATCTCTCCGACGCCCTTGATGCCGAGCTCATTGACATGCGGATCGTCTTCCTCGACTAGGATCGCTTCAAGTGACGGCACGTCGGCATTCACGGGGACGTGGTACTCGGCCAGATTGGCATTCATCGGACGGCCGGACCGCTGGTCGACGACCGTCTGCTCGTGCAGCGCGAACGATACGCCCCAGATCATGCCGCCATAGAGCTGACTCTGCGCCAGGCGTGGATTAATGATGCGTCCCGCGGCGAAGGCACCGACCACGCGCGTCACGCGTATCTGGCCGAGATCTGGATCGACCTTGACCTCAACGAACACCGCGCCGTGCGCATGCATGGCATAGTCCGATTGGGCATGTGCCTCCATAGGATTCGGGTTACCGCCGGTGCCGCGACCTTCGACCTGCGCAAGCCCGGCGCGGCCGAGAATGTCGCCATAGCTTTCGCTGCGGCTCGGATCGTCGCGGCGAATCAAACGGCCACCGCTGGCGATAATGCCAGCATTACCCGCGCCGAATAGCGGTGAGCGCTCGTCGTTGGTGGCGAGATCGGCAAGCCGCGCGATCACATCGGCGCCGGCATTATGGATCGCCATGCCGGCCGTGGCGGTGTGTGACGAGCCCCCAGCAATGCCCGCATCGGGCAAATCGGATGTGCCGGAACGGAATTCGAGCTGATCGAGCTCAAGGCCAAGCCCATCGGCCGCGATCTGTGCCAGCGCCGTCCAGGCGCCTTGGCCCATATCATGAGCGCCGATCTCCATGATGCCGCTGCCATCCCGGCGCAGCACCGCTTTGGCCTGCGCCGCGAACATGTGGGCTGGAAACGTTGCGGTGCCCATGCCCCAGCCGATAAGCAAACCGTCGCTATCGCGCGTCTGTCGCGGCACGAGCGGCCGACGTTCCCAGCCGAACCGCTCGGCGCCTTGCCGATAGCATTCGCGCAACGCTTTTGACGAGAACGGCCTGCCGGAGATCGGTTCTACCTCGGCGTAGTTCCTCAGCCGAAACGCCAAAGGGTCCATGCAGCAGGCATGCGCCATTTCGTCAATGGCACTTTCGAGCGCGATCGAGCCGGGCGCCTCGCCGGGCGCGCGCATGAACAGCGGCGTGCCGATATCGTTCCGAACGCCCTCGTGCGAAATGGCGATGGCGGTGCTCGCATAAAGTGTTTGCGAGGGTGTGGAAGCCGGCTCGAAAAAATCGTCGTATGTGCTCGACATCGTTTTGGTGCGATGATCGAGCGCGACTAGCCTGCTGTCATCGTTGGTGCCGAGACGCAAGGTCTGCCGCGTTGGCGCACGGTGGCCCACCGGACCAAACATCTGATCGCGCCGCAGCACAAGTTTCACCGGTCGGCCTACGGCCCGGGCAGCGATGGCGCCGAGAACTTGCGGTCCGGAGATGAGACCTTTGGAGCCGAAGCCGCCGCCGAGAAACGGACTGCGAATATGAATTTTCTCAGGAGCGATGCCGAATAGTCCGGCAAGACGCCCTTGCGCCATCGCCATACCCTGGCTTGGAGTATCGATTGATAGCGTGTCGCCCTGCCACGCGGCAACGATCGCGTGCGGCTCCATCGGATTGTGATATTGCGCTGGTGTCTCGTAGGTTTGCGCAAACGTTGTTGTCGCCGCAGCGAGCCCAGCCTCCACATCCCCGCGGTGCGCATGCGCAGGAAAGCCGGGGCCGACGGCCTCCAACACGAAGCTTTCGCTCGCATCAAGACCGACCCGCGCCGGTTCGACTTCGTAACGCGGCGCAAGGAGCGCGGCGCCTTCCGTCGCCGCTTCGAGCGTCTCGGCGACCACGACCGCGATCGGCTGACCGGCATAGCGGACCCGATCGTTTTGCAAGAGATCGAGCCGGAACATGAAGGGATTGGATTTTTCGTCCGGATCATGTGCCAGCGGCGGCCGGTTTGCCGGCGTGATCACTTCAACCACGCCAGGATGGCCTTTTGCCGCGGCGACGTCGAGATGAGCAACGCGGCCACGCGCGATGCTCGACACCGCGAGCACAGCGTAGAGCATGCCGGGCGGGTGTTGGTCAGCGGCATATTTGGCAGCGCCGGTCACTTTGAGAACGCCGTCGCGGCGCGTGAGCGGCTGACCGATATTCGAGCCGTGGCGGATATGAATAGGCGATTGTGTGAGCGCGATCTCAGGCATGGGTGAGAACTCCAGAAATGGCGGCAAAGGGTGAGCCGGGCAGGGCGGGTGTTCGCTCCGGTGTGCCGGCCGCAGCGAGCGCAAGCGTCCGCGCTACGACGCGGCGGGCAAGTTCGATCTTGAAGGCATTGTCACCGGATGGCTTGGCGTCGGCGAGCGCTAACTCAGCTGCGCGCGCAAACAGCGCGGTGCCGGCCCGCGCACCCGTTAAAATCTGTTCCGCTTCACGTGCCCGCCACGCCTTCAAAGCTACGCCACCCATCGCGATACGCGCCTCTTCGATAACGCCTCCCTTGAGGCGCAGGGCGGCCGCTGCCGAGACGACGGCAAATGCATAGGACGTTCGGTCGCGAACCTTCAGATAACGGGCATGGTCGGCGAAATGCGCGGCCTCGGCGGCCAAGCGCACAGCGACGATCAGCTCGCCGGGCTCGAGCACGGTCTCGCGGTCCGGCCTGTCGCCGGGCAGGCGGTGGAATGCTTCGAGCGGGATCTCGCGCCGGCCCGCTCGGCCCTCGATCTCGACGATGGCATCGAGCGCGACGAGAGCAACACACAAATCGGACGGGTGCGTCGCGATGCAGCTTTCGCTCCATCCCAATATGGCGTGGAGCCTGTTGTCGCCGCCGCGGGCGTCGCAGCCCGAGCCGGGATTGCGTTTGTTGCAGGCGCTCGCCGGATCATAAAAATAGGCGCATCGCGTCCGCTGCAACAGGTTGCCGCCAACGGTTGCCGCATTGCGCAGCTGCGCCGAGGCGCCGGACAACAGCGCTTCGACAACGGCCGGAAAGCGCCGGGCGAAATTGCGATCGTGGGCGAGATCGGCGTTGCGGACCAATGCGCCGATGCGCACGCCGCCATCGGCAAGATCTTCGATCCGGTCGAGGCCCGGAAGGTGTGTGATGTCGACGAGTCGATCGGGCTTCGTCACACCACCCTTCATCAGGTCGAGAAGGTTCGTGCCGGCAGCGAGATAGACGGCGCCGGGTTCCGCGGCGGCTGAGGTGGCCTCGCGAACCGTTGCCGGCCTCACGTAATCGAAATTTTTCATGCGACCTCCTTGCGGCTCGCCGCATCAAGTGTCTTTTGTGCTTCCAGCACCGCTTCAGTGATTCCCCGGTAGGCGCCGCAGCGGCAGAGATTGCCGCTCATGGCCTCGCGCACGCGCTCCGGATCGTCGCCGGTTTGACCCTCTTGGATCAGACCAATCGCGCTCATGATCTGGCCCGGAGTGCAGAACCCGCATTGCAGACCATCATGTGCGATGAACGCCTCCTGCACGGGGTGGAGCCGACTGGCTTGCGCTACACCTTCGATCGTCAGGACGTCGGCTCCGTCGTGGCTGACCGCAAGCGCAAGGCAGGAATTGACGCGGCGTCCGTCGACAATGACGGTACAGGCGCCGCATTGGCCGCGGTCACAACCCTTCTTGGTACCGGTCAAATTCAGCCGTTCGCGCAGCAGGTCGAGCAACGTCACGCGCGGATCATCGAGTTCGATGGTTCGCGTGACACCGTTGATGGTGAGGGTGGTTGATAGGCTCATACAGTGCTCCATACGAGCGAGTGGGAAGCGAATTCCGTCCGCCGACGGGAATTCGGCGACATCAAGAATTGCCGGCAGGCCCGCAGCTAGGCCATTCCGCTGCAGTGTGGCGGCGCTGGACGCGACAGTGGTATGTGGTCAGCGTTGCCGACCGAGAGATACGGAGGTACCCTCCGCTTTTCAAGGCGTGCCATCGACAAAAAACACCGGACGAAACGTTGGTGGACAAAAAGACATTGGGCAAGAAGACGTTAGATGAGAGCCGTTCACGGAAGCCGCGGGCCGACGCGCTCCGGAACCGTGAACGTCTGCTTGAGGCCGCAAGAGCCGTGTTCAGCGGCGGCGGACCGGAGGCGAGCCTCGAAGCTGTCGCGCGAACGGCGGGTGTGGGAATTGGCACCCTTTACCGTCATTTCCCGACGCGCGAGGCGCTGTTCGAGGCGGTTTACCGCCATGAGGTCCAGCAATTGGCCGATCTCGCAAAACGATTGAAAAAGGAGACACGGCCGATTGAGGCGCTGCGTCAGTGGTTGCATTCAATTGTCAAATTTGTTGCCACAAAAAAAGGCATGTCCACAGCGCTCGCGCTTGCGATCGCAAAGGACTCGCATCTTGTCTCCGATTCATCCGACCGGCTGACGCGGGCGATTGGCTTGCTGTTGGAGCAAGCGGTCGCGGCCGGCGAAATCCGCGGTGACGTCAGTCCGGAAGACTTGCTGCGAGCAATCGTGGGCATGTGTTATACGCACGATCAGCCCGGCTGGCAGAAGAACGTCCTTCGGCTCGTGGATATTTTCGTTGATGGACTGCGTAATCAGCCCACCAAACGTCGAAAGGGCGACAAGTAAAGAAAAGCGACTTTGACCAAGCCGATCTCCTGAACTTCAACTAAGCCGAAAATGGGTCATTAGCGGACACGGCGCAGTCAAATTCGGATGTCCGCTTTACCCCCAATAGCGACATCATCCGGCAACTCTTCGATGTCCGCTAGGGCCATGAACCGACATCGCGCGGCTCCCATCCGATGACGCTGTCGACGAAGCTCGATAGCCACCTTTATGTGCTTCGGTACCAAGCTTGTGCCTTCTTGCACGGGCCTAGGAGCGATAACTAGCCTAACGCTAGGTCAAGTCTTTGTGCCTGTCAGGAAGCTGCGACCGCGTCGGAGTGGCGTACGCGGATTCCTCGCGCGACACGCGACTGAATTTTCAACCGCCAGTAAGGAGCAAAACATGACAGTCATTTCGGTGATCGTGGGAAGCACCCGCCAGGGCCGCTTTTCCGAAAAACCGGCGCAATGGATTTTTCAGCGACTCAAGAATCGCGGCGGCGTCGACGCGCGGCTGCTCGATCTCAGGGACTTTCCAATGCCCTTCTTCGACCAGCCCGTGCCGCCCGCCATGCCGGGTCGCCCGGCTTACGAGAATGAAGTGGTCAAGAAATGGACTGCCGAAATCGCCCGGTCGGACGGCTTCGTCTTCGTCACGCCAGAATACAACTACGGTCCCTCTGCGGTGCTCAAGAACGCACTCGACTGGGTTTATCCGGAGTGGAACCGCAAGGCGGCCGCCTTCGTGAGTTATGGCAGTGCCATGGGCGCTCGCGGCATCCAGCAGCTCCGCTTGACGGCGATAGAGCTTCAGCTCGCTCCGGTCCGCTCGTCCGTATATATTCCTGTCGCGACGCTTTGGGCGCACTTCCAGGGCGGCGATGTGGACGCCGGACTGACGGAGCTTGAGGCAGCCGCCAAGACCATGATCGACGACTTGGTGTGGTGGACCGCGGCGTTGAAGGCGGCGCGCGCGACCGCATCATGATCAGCCAGTTCGCCGCAAAACGGCCCTGGTCACCGAAGTCTCATTTGGGTCAACAACGTCATTTCGGGCGCAGTTCGGACACTTCCGCTTTGACCCCAATTCCACACCTATTCCTGTCTCGCAACAGACGGCGTTAAGGCCCAGCAGCGGACTTATGCATTGCACCAAATAGTGTCGATGCCCTCAGGAGTAAGAAATGCCCAAAGGCGACTACGCAGCTTTTCGCGCGCTCGACCCCTTCTTCGCGGTTGTCATGGATGGTCTCTCGAAGTTCGTAGACGGTGAACACTATTTCGATACCCTCCACGACGACGTTTTATTTGAGTTTCGCTACGATCTTCCAGGTTGGCCGCAGGTAATGCGCGGCCGTGCCAACCTCGTGGCGCTCTATTCTGGATACGGTAACAATATCCGGCTGGATCGCGGCGATGCGCTGATCGCGCATCCTTCCGACAACGGCCGTGTCGTAACTCTCGAGTACGAAGTGCACGGAAAGATACTCGCCACCGATACGCCATTTGTCTCGATCGCTACGATTGAGAATCGCAAGATCGTGCGCTGGCGGGATTACATGGATTCACTCGCCGCATGGAGGGCGTTGAACAGGGTTACCTAACGCGCACAAGCCGCTTCAAATGCCTTCGACGACGGGTCTTTACTCGGCTAATGTCCGCTGCGGGTCATTAGCTGCCGCGACATGGTCGAGCTTCGATGTCTGCTTTGCCCCTGAAAGTTGCCGCAAAAGTCACGAACGGACGTGTCCGCTTTGGGCCAATACGAGGTGAGTGGCGTGCTCGGTCGCCCGATGTTCGGTGACGCGATAGCCGAGCGCCGGCAGATCGATCCCGGCGAACATCGCTTCGCCTTGCCCGAGCACGATCGGGGACAAGGCGAAATGCAGCTCATCGATCAGCCCGGCGCGAAGATATTGACGCACGGTCTCGACGCCACCGCCGATCTTCACGTCGCGGCCATTGGCTGATTGTTTCGCCTGATCCAACGCTGCCTCGAGACCGTTAGTCACGAAGATGAAGGTGGTGCCACCTTCCATCACGATCGGATCGCGCGGATAGTGCGTCAGCACGAAGGTCGGCGTGTGATAAGGCGGGTTGTTGCCCCACCAGCCTTTCCAGTTCTCGTCCGGCCACGGACCGCGGATCGGCCCAAACATATTGCGGCCGAGGATGAACGCGCCGAACCCGTCCATCGAACGATGTGCGTAGGCCTGATCGACTCCGTCCGAACCGCCGTCCTTACCGACCATTGTTCGGAACACGCGTACCGAACAGCCACGTATGCAATTCATGCCCACGCTTGCCGAGCGGATTTTCAAGGCTTTGCTCAAGGCCTGCTCCGAAACCGTCGAACGAGATGGAAAAGCCTGCAACGCGTACTTTCGTCATAGCGAACTCCCTTTCATATCGGCCATTTATCTGATTGCAGGCAATGCGTCCGATTTGGGTCACAAGCGGACATGACGCGAGCGTGACACGGTGTCTGCTTTACCCTCGAAAGCGGACATTGATGGCGACTGTCGAAATGTCCGCGTTGGGCCAATAGCGGCCTCATGCATCGCAGCGAAAGATCGCCACTCGATCACTTCGTCGGCGGTAGCGAGCAACGAGGGCGAGATAGTTATGCCGAGTGCCTTCGCCGTTTTCAAATTTACTCCAAGTTCGAATTTTGTAGGTCGCTCCACCGGAATTTCAGCTGGCTTCTCGCCCTTAATTATCTTTTGCACCAGGGCACCCGTCCGCCGACAGATCGCAACAAGATTAGGTCCATAAGACAGAAGTGCGCCGGCCTTGAGCGTATCAGACGACCATACGCAGGTCGCCAACCGATGCTCCAGCGCCAGCTTGCCGATTGGCAACCGATAGAGAATGCCATTGTCGAGGTCGACGAACGACTGACGCATGTCTCGGTAGAATCACAGATCTCGACAGTGAAATTAAGTGCGATGAATCCAGTGGAGATTTCCTGCCGCCTTTTTAATTAGGAGCAAAGAAAAACGGATCTTACCGGGTTATGCTTGGCCACTCGGTTAGTTTTTACAAAAACATTAATTTTTACAAAACCTTTCCGACTATAGTCCAAGTCACGTTCGAAAATGTGGGAGGACCTCTCGAGGAGAGGGCACTCGATGACGAACCTGACTGAACACGCGCAAAGGCTGCGTCTGAGAATCGGCACCATTCTCCATACGCTATTTGGCCTCATGCTCTTTCTCGTCATCGGCGGCCTTCTGGTGCCGATCTACAGCGACATTCGCGAGCGGATCGAGAGCCAAAACGCGCTGCGCAACGTCCGGGCGGCCCGGACCGTAGCTGCCGCACTCGAGCTCGTCCGAGTTGAACGCGGTCCAATCAGAGCAACATTGGAAGACCCCGCGCCGGCGTCTTCAGAAATCATTAAGACCACGTCTGAACTGCGCGCCAAAGCCGAAGCCGCAATCGCCGTGATGCTCCACGATTGCACCGTTGTCGACTGCACAGATACAAAGAAAGAACCGGTTGCCGGCCTCCGCGACAGTATCGACAGGCATGCGGAAGCCCGAAAGCGGGTCGACGTCGCTCTTTCCCAGCCCTTGAGCGCGCGTGCGCCGGATATAGCTCACGATTTCGACAGCACATCGACCGATTTGATCAATCGGCTTGATACAATGTTCAACGCGCTGGGCGACAAGGTCCGCATGTTCGACGCACAAACCGCCGAGTTGGTCGAGATCAAGCAACTCGGCTGGCTGGCGCGTGATGGATTGGGGCTCGAGCGCAGCTTTATTTACAGAAGCCTTATGGCCAACAAGCTTTCACCGGAAGCGCAGCGGCGCATTGCCGAGCTGCGTATGGAGGCCGAGGTAACATGGCGCGTCGTTCTTCAGCTCGCGGCCCGCGCGGACGCGCCGCAAGATGTCGTCGACTTGATCAAAGCAGTCGATCAGGAATCGTTCAAGAATTATACTGGCATCCGCAATAGCGTTTACGATGCGCTTTTGAAGGGGGAGCCGGCGTCGATTTCGCCCGATGCGTTTGCTGCAACATCAAAAAATGCGGTCCAGCGTATTGCCGATGTCTCTGATGCCGCGCTGGCTGCCGCCGAACGCCATGTGGCGATGAAGAGCGAGGAAGCTAATAGCAACCTTATCTCTCAAGGCGTATTGCTGGCAGTCGCGGTGATTATTGGCTTGGTCGGCGTAGCTATCGTGGCATATCGGATCACACGACCGATCCGCGCGATTACGATGACAATGCAGCGAATAGCAGACGGCGACGCCACCGTTGAGATTCCGGGCACCAAGCGGCTAGATGAAATCGGCGAGATGGCTGCCGCCGTGGAGATCTTCAAGGAGAATGCTATAGAGCGGCAACGGGTCGCGGCTGAACGGCTCGCTGAGCAACAGCGCGCCGCAGATCAGCGCAAGCTGGAGATTCGGGGATTTGCCGATCGTTTCGAGGCCGCGCTGGGCGATATTGTTAGTAGAGTATCAGCTTCAGCCGAGGAGTTCGAGGCCGTAGCCAGAACTCTGTCGGAAACGATGCAGACCACACAAGATTTCGCAGGCAAGGTCGCGGTGGCATCCCTCGATGCATCCAAAAACGTGGTATCGGTATCTGCAACGACCGAGGAAATGACGTCGTCCGCCAATGAAATTAGTGTGCAAACAAGTCAGGCGACAGAAATTGCGCGGCAGGCCGTGAGCCAGGCGGAAAAAACCACCGCAGGTATCACTGGCTTATCGCAAGCAGCAGAACACATCGGTGCGGTCGTCAATCTCATAAGAACGATAGCCGAACAGACCAATCTCCTGGCGCTCAATGCCACCATCGAGGCCGCGCGTGCTGGAAGCGCAGGCCGTGGCTTTTCCGTCGTCGCCGCGGAAGTGAAGTCGCTGGCCAACGAAACAAGCAAGGCGACCGAGGAGGTCAGGAAGCAGGTCTCCGCAATGCAAGCAGCTACCCAAGAGGTAGCAACGGTCATCACGGACGTTGTTCGTACTATCGCCAGCATTTCTAAGATTTCCTCCGTTATCTACAGCGCCGCACAGATGCAGAACTCGGCAACCAAGGACATTGCCCGGTTTACCGACGATGCTGGCAGACGGACCACGGAGGTCGCGCACAATATCGAACGCGTAAATCATAAGGCGATTGAGGCCGGGTCGGCGGCAACTCAAGTTCTGTCTGCCGCTCAAATGTTGTCCCGAGAGAGCAACAAACTTAAAAGTGAGATCGGAAAATTCTTATCCGAAGTCTGCGCAGCATGAATCAAGGTTTGGCTCCAAAGGGACCCTCACCCGACGACATTGATATTTTCTGCTGAAGATTTTTAGCGATTCGGCTATTTGGAATTGAACCGCAAGTTTGAAGCCGCGGCTATACCCATCGGCTTACCCAGTCACCAGTCATAAGTCGAAGTCGTACACCAAGTCAGCCGTTCCAACTTCGTTGGTCGTCCGCTACAGCAGGCGGAGAACATCCCGCAAACGGTGATATTACTGTCACACGTCGCCGTTTACGCGCGACGCGCAAGCCAACATCGATGTGCCCGCCACAATTCCATGGAGCCGTGGAATCGCTATTTTGTGGCGGAGAATTGTGGCGAGCGTTCCGCGGAATCGCCAAACTACAATCATACCAGCGCCCCATTGTTTGTCGACATTATGTCTAAAGTTGGCGGTAAGCGGCGCGTTGCAACCAAAGAAAGCCGCGCGCTACAACAAAAAAAGCGTCCAGCTCTCTGGTACGTCCGGGTGAGGCCGTCCAGCTCCTGGTTGTGAGTCTGTCACACGGGTGTTGTAGCGTAGAGTGAGGGGGGTACGGAGATGTGGGCGCCTTTGCGGCGGCCGTTGTCACGGCCACAAGTGTTAACGTGCATCTTGGTTACCGGGGTGCTGGCAGCAGGCATTTGGATATCGCCGGCTTATGCGCAGCAAAAGCGCCACGATGTAGCTCCCGTCGTCGACGGCAATGCGCCGATCCCGGATAAGCCTGCTCTCGGCTCATTCGGCGCCCAAATCAATGCCAACACGATTGCCATTGTATCGGGCAATATCAATGCCGCTTGGCTCACGATTGCCTACGACCTTTCAGCAGTTCTGGATGACGGCGACAACTTTCGCGTTTTGCCCGTGGTCGGTAAGGGCGGTGCGCAGAACGTCCGCGACGTTCGTTATCTGAAGGGCGTCGATCTCGGCATCACCGTAACGAGCGTGCTGGGCAAGTTCCGCCGATCGCAAGAGCTCGGCAATATCGACGACAAGATCGTCTACATCACCAAGCTGTTCAATGACGAAATGCACGTCATCGTGCGCGTTGATTCCGGCATCACCTCGCTGCAGCAGCTGGAAGGCAAAAAAGTCAATTTCAGCGATATGGGCAGCGCGACGGAAGTGTCTTCCGGCGACGTTTTCGATCGCCTCGGCATCCACCCCGTCGAAGTGAACATGGGGCAGGCTGACGCCTACGAAAAGATGAAAACCGGCGAAATCGCCGCGACGATTCAGTTCGGCGGCATGCCGGCGCCGGCGATCGCGAAATTGCGCGCCAGCGACGGCTGGCGCATCCTGCCAATTCCTTATGACAAACGACTGCAGCAAGACTATTTGCCGGCAAGCTTCACGAACGAAAGCTATCCGGGCCTCATCCCCCAAGGTCAGAGTGTCGATACGATCGCTTATGGGGCGGTCATGATCGCGTACAACTGGCCGAAGGACTCGGAGCGCTATCGACGCATCGCAGCGTTCGTCGATCGGTTCTTTTCGCATTTTGACGAGTTCCAGAAGCCGCCGCGTCATCCGTCTTGGCGCGAAGTGAATCTGGCAGCGGTTTTACCTGGTTGGACTCGGTTCCCCGAGGCTCAAGCGTGGCTCGACAGTCATCGCGCCGCGTCCGCGCCGGTTGCGGATGGCCAGGACGACTTCAACCGCTTTCTGGCCCAGCGCGCGGGTGTTTCGACGATTGTGCTGACGCCCGATCAACGCGATATGCTTTTTCATGAGTATATGAAGTGGCACGACGAACGCCAGCGTGGCCAGAATCCTGGCCAGAATACGGGAGGCTAGCACTATCAAGCGCTGCGCGAGGGTCGACCATCAGGTCGAAAGCTGGAGGCGTGTAAATGAGTACTCCAATTCCGCCAAACTCCAGAGTAGCTGGCCTCGAGCTCTACGCGCCGCGACGGGCGCGTGCGCAGTCCGTGGCGGCCGATCAAAAGCAGTCTTTTGCCGATGACCAAGAGCAGCCCGCGGCCGGCGACCAAGAGCAATGGTTGGCGGACGGCCAAGATGGGCCGCCGGCTGGTCTGACGGGTGCGCCGGAAAACGATCGGCCGCAAGTGCCGGAAGGCGACTCGTGGGAAGCTGATGCTGAATCTGCGGACGCGGTGCAGGCGCGGATCGATAACGTAGCCGAGGCGGTATTCGATGTGGAGTGCGAGTTTCGCGAAGTCCACGTAGCACCGCTGCAGCGAGCCCCGCGCCTGATGTCGTCGCAAGACGAGACTCTGGCGCCATTGCCGCGCGCCGTGCGCCTGATGCCCTCGCGGGAAGAGACTTATGACGGGCCGCGGCCCTCATCCGATTGGCAAAGACAGTTATCCGATCTGCAAAGAAACGGTCGTCGGGTCGATCGGGGCGTATCGCTGCGCTCGCGGCTCGATCCGGACATTGTGCCCCAACCGTCGATCGACACGCAGCACGGTATTCGTCCCCTGCTGATGCGATTTTCGCTGGTAGTTGGTGCCGCAGCAATCGCAGCTTACGGCTTCACGGTCATGTCCTCGTTCCAGCCGCGCGAGAGTTCGCATCAAGACACTTTGTTGCGTCAAGACACGTCTAATCAAGGTACTTCGCATCAAGTCGCCTCGCATAACGCTGCGGACGATGCCGTCGCCGCGCTTGCGAAGCCACCGGTATCCCACGAGGCCGCAATCGAACCGCAACTGCCGACGCGGCTAGTCGTCGAAAACCAGCATACTTTCGTGAACCAACCTCTTCCGCTCGAAGCCTCGGTTGCCCCTTCGGCCGGCGACGAATCCCTGGTGGTCGCAGGCCTTGCCGCAGGCACGCGGTTGTCGGCGGGCGCAGCGATGAACGAATCCAGTTGGCGTTTGCCGTCGCGTGATCTTCGCGGCCTGTACCTTTACGCGCCCAAGGACTTTGTTGGCGTGATGAATACGGCGATCGATGTCCTTTCACCCAGTCAAAAGCTACTTGACAGCCGTTCGGTGCGGCTTGAGTGGGTCGTCAGCAAGGAGCCGCCGACGCAGCGGATCGATACAGTCGGTCCGGCAAGTCCAAATGTTCCAGCTGCACAACAAATTGACCCACAACAAGCCGCAATTCTGATGAAACATGGTCGGGACGCGCTGGCCAGCGGCGACATCGCTGCTGCCCGGCTTTCGTTTCGGCGTTTAGCAGATGCCGGCAACGCGGAGGCGGCACTCAGACTGGCGGCTACCTACGATCCTCGCTATCTTGCCGGCCTAAATGTCATCGGCGTTACCGGGGACGAGGCCCAGGCACGCGCTTGGTATCAGCGTGCGATGGATCTGGGATCTATCGAAGCAAAAAACATACTGGTGCTAATGGCAACCAAATAGCACCGGGCCTACCGCAACACCTCAATTACCTTCAGCCGTGCCGAGCGGCGAGGTTCACCGATTTCGCCACCGGCTGAGCATCAAGTCGGCTGTCGCCGACTTGAACGCTTGGACCGTACCAAGTTCGACCAAGCAAAAGGACAAAGGAAAACTTATGCGAATTTCTCGATCGGCAGTTCTTTTCTCGGTGCTCGGCATCGCCCTCGGTTCGGCAAGCGCGCCGTCCTTCGCGGAGACTCCCGAACAATTCTATGCCGGCAAGACCATCAACCTCGAGATCGGCTATCCGCCAGCAGGAGCCAACGACATATATGCGCGTACGCTTGGCCGCTATCTCGCTAGGTACATTCCCGGGCATCCAACGATCGTGCCGAAAAATATGCCCGGCGGCGGCAGCTTCCTAGCGCTCGCCTATCTCTACAACGTCGCGCCGAAAGACGGCACCGAGATCGGGATTGGCGCGCCGACGGCGCCCCTCGACGAAAAACTCGGTTCGACCGGCGTGCGTTTCAACGCCGCGCAATTCAACTGGATCGGGCGCATCGATTCGCTCGTCAACGTTGTTTTCATGTGGAACACCTCGCCAGTCAAAACCTTTGCCGACGCGCAACGCATCGAATCGACTCTGGCGGGGACCGGTGCGGGCTCGACGGTCTCCATCTATCCGACCGTCACCAACAATGTGCTGGGCACGAAGTTCAAGCTGATCATGGGCTACAAAGGCTCGAACGAAGCCCAACTGGCCGTCGAGCGCGGCGAAGCGGAAGGTCACTCGACGGCCTGGACGGCGGTTAAGGTCGCGCACCCCGACTGGGTGGCCGATCATAAGATCAACGTCATCGTGCAATACGCGCTCAAGCCGCATCCGGAGCTGCCGGACGTTCCGGTCGTCGTCGACCTCGCCCGCAATAACAGCGAGCGCGCCATTTTGCGCGCGGTCATGAATGCGAGCGAGGTGGGCTCGTCGTTCATGACGACACCTGGCGTTCCTAGCGATCGTGTTGCCCTTTTGCGCCATGCCTTCGAGCAGACCATGAAGGATCCGGATTTTCTCGCGGAGGCCGAGCGGCTGAAGCTTACGGTCAATCCGCTCAATGGCGAAGAGGTGCAGAAGCTTGTCGCCGAAGTAAGCAATTTGCCGCCTGATCTCGTCGAGAAGGTACGCAATGTTTACGTCGAGAAGGGAAATTGATTCGCGCAATGGGCGTGTCTTGCAGTAGAGCCGCGCTCTGCGCGTCTACTGCGGCGACCGCCCGGGAGCGACGAAAGTTGCGCCCGCTGGTTCGATTAAACGCAAACGGCTCACCGGCGCCCGAACGGCTCGCTCCGCTTCCGCTATGGCCTGTAAAAAGGACTTTGCGATTACGGTCGGCACACTATTTGCCTCTCGCAAGCTGCCGCTGAAAGGCCGCCTTGCGGCTATCGCGATCTTCTGCAACGAGGTAAAGGGCAAGTCGGGGCTAGCGCTCTGCCGCGATCTCTACCTTTCTTACAAGGCTTGCTTCACAAACTCCGCAATGGCAATTGAAGGTTAAGGCCGATCGCGTTTGCCGGCAACGCGTGCGGCAGTCTAGCGTTTTGCACAATCCCGCCAGCGAGGAGCGTCAATGGAAACGGACATGCTGCATTCCGCAGCGCATGCCCTGCTCATTATCCTCGACCCCACGCGCATGATGTATCTGTTCGGCGGCGTGTGCATGGGATTGTCGCTCGGCATTCTGCCGGGCATCGGCGGCATCGCCGGCACGGCGCTGCTATTGCCATTCACCTACAACCTTGATCCG
>Ga0210389_10001288_pt1 | contig 20481 bp, 20 predicted proteins | sample IncBWH28OmetaG_FD_160127 | JGI IMG/M metagenome (GOLD analysis project Ga0210389, IMG submission 160127) | Forest soil microbial communities from Barre Woods Harvard Forest LTER site, Petersham, Massachusetts, United States - Inc-BW-H-28-O ...
TCGACGAGGCGAAGTACGTCAAGCAGCGCACCCTGGCGGAAAACCTGTTCCCGGGTTACAAGCAGCGCGAACTGGACGCCCAGAACCTGCGCAACACCCGAGGCGGTGTCTGGCGATTCGACTACACAGGCTCAAAGGGCGTCACGATGCGCGCTGACGACCTGCTGTTCACCTTGCAGACCCCGAACGGCGCGCAGTCCTACGCGATCTTCGCCACCGCCCCCGAAGGACCGAACGCCAGCAACTGGAACAAGGTGGCGCTGCCCATCATCGAGAAGATGCTGGCATCCTTCGAACCGTCACCGGCTAGCTAGGCGGGGGAGGAGCAGGGAGGCGGCTGTGATGCCGGCCAGCGTCGCGCCCACGAGGACCACGGTGTCCAGCCAGAGGGTGGTGCTGGTGCCGATGAGCAGGCCGCGCAGGGCCTCCACCTCGTAGCTGAGCGGGTTTACCTTGCTGATCGCCTGCAGCCAGCCGGGCATGATCTTCGCTGGGTACAGCGCACTGGAGCTGAAGAACAGCGGCATCGTGATCGCCTGGCCGATGCCCATGAGCCGGTCCCGGGCCAGCGCGAGCCCGGCGATCGTCATCGACAGGCACGCGAAGAACGCCGAGCCCAGCACGAGGACAAGGGCGGCTCCGATCAGCTTCAGCGGGTTGGCCGTGAGCGAGACGCCCAGGAGCGCCGCGATGATCACGATCACGATGCCCTGGATGAGCGACCGGACGCCCGATGCGAACGCCTTGCCCGTGATCAGCGCCGAACGCGGGGTGGGCGTCACCATCAGCTTGGTCAGGACGCCCGCGTCCCGCTCCCAGATGATCTGGATGCCGTAGAAGATCGCGATGAACAGCGCCGACTGGGCCAGGATGCCGGGCGCGAGGTAGGCGAGGTACGGGATGCCCTTCGGGGTGGGGATCGCGTGCACCCGGGTGAACACCTCGCCGTAGATGAGCAGCCACAGGGCGGGCTGGATAGCCCGGGTGTACAGCTCGGTGCGGTCGTGCCGGATCTTCCGCAGCTCCACCCAGCACAGCGTGACCACGCGGCTCGCCAACCGGGCCAGTTCGGTGGCCGGGCCGCCAGACAGGCTGTCAGCGGAGAACGGCTCACCCGAGGCTGTGCTAGCCAAGTCGCCGGGCGGTGCGCCGGGCGCGGCGTACGTCACGGATGCCCCCTTCCTCCGGTGCCTTGTCGAGGGTGTCACCGGTGTAGTGACGGAACACGTCATCGAGGGTCGCGCCCTCGCCGAGCGTGCCTTTCAGGTCAGCGGGGCTGCCGGTGGCCCGGATCCTGCCCCTGTGCATGAGCGAGATCCGGTCGCAGTTGGCGTCGGCCTCATCCATGTAGTGCGTCGTCATGAGGACGGTCATCCCATGGGCCTCGCGCAGCCGGGCGATGTACTCCCAAACCACGCCCCGCGCGATCGGGTCCAGGCCCACCGTCGGCTCGTCGAGCACCAGCAGCCTCGGCGCGTTGATCAGCGCCTGCGCCAGTTCCAGCCGGCGTATCATGCCGCCGGAGTAGGTTCCGGCCAGCCGGGCCGCGGCGTCGGTCAGTCCCATCGCCTCCAGTGCTTCGTCAACCCGCTGCTTGCGGGACTTGCGGGGGACGTCGAAGAGCCGGGCGAAGAGCTCCACGTTCTCCACGCCGGTCAGGTTCGCGTCGGCGGACAGCGCCTGCGGCACATAGCCGATCAGCCGGCGGACCAGCATCGGGCGCGCCGTCACGTTGATGCCGAAGACGCTGACAGACCCGGCTGCTGGCTTGATCAAGGTCGTGAGCATGCGGATCGTGGTCGTCTTGCCCGCGCCATTCGGCCCCAGCAGGCCGAACATCTCGCCGCGCGCGATCGCCAGGTTCACGCTGTCCACGGCGACGTGCGTGCCGAACTGGTACATGAGTCCCGCGCAGCGCACGGCATCGGGCGTCGTGACGGCTGTCGTCCCGGTGGCTGGCCGGGGCAGTGCTGGCTCCCCTTTGGGGGGTGCCGACGGCCCGTCCGTCGTTGTCAAAGCTGCTCCATCTGCTCGGCTAGCCGGCCCAAGGCGGGAATCGCGCTGCGGATCGCCTGCCGGTCGGAGGGGGCCAGCCGGGCGAGGGCGCGCGCCGCCGCGTCCGCCCGGATGTCCTTCCACTGGGCGATTCGCGCGGTGCCCGCTCGTGTCACGGTCAGCCGTACCGACCGGCCATCGGAGTCTGCCCGCCCCCGGCTGATGAGGCCGTCCGCCGCGAGTTGGCTGACCATGGTGCTGACGCTGTTCGGCGCGAGGCACAAATCGCGGGCGGCTTCCGCGACAGAGATGCCCGGCCGTCGGGCGGCGAGCCGCAGCACCTCTGAGCGGGCGGGCGCGAGCGCACCAGCAGTCGGGGAGTTGCGCACCATCCGGCGGGCCACCCGCCGGATCGCCCCGAGCGCCGCAAGCAATTCGGCCGCCTCGACCTTGGCCGGCTCCGCCGTCATGCCCCCCGCCGCTGGCGGGGGTCCCGGCCGGGAACTTGCATCGTTCACAGAGCTAACTTTAATCGGGCATGCGCCGTTCGCCAAGGCCCTGTCACGCAGTGTAGTGGTATGCTCTCTTAAAGTATTGGGAATATGCCGGAAACACGGGGGTAACCAAAATCATCGGCTTGGTGAACCCTGGCATGGGTGGGCGAGTGGTTAGGAGCACATCATGACAGCGACGTCCTCCAGTACCAGTACAGGCAGTCCCAGCATCCGTAGCCTAATCCCGGCGCGGATCGACCGGTTGCCCTGGTCCCGGTTCCACACTCGACTGGTGATGGCCCTCGGAGTGGCCTGGATCCTCGACGGCCTTGAGATCACGATCGCGAGCAACGTCGGATCTGACCTGACCCTGAAGAGCACGATGAACATGTCCGCTGGCGCGGTCAGCGACATCGCGTGGTGGTACCTCATTGGTGAGGTCATCGGGGCGCTGTTCTTCGGGCGCCTGTCAGACAGGCTCGGACGGCGGAACCTCTTCATGGTCACGCTGGCGGTCTACCTCGTGGGCAGCGGGCTCACAGCTTTCACGCCGGCCGGCGGATACTGGTTCATCTACCTGTACGCCACCCGTGTCATCGCGGGCATGGGCATCGGCGGCGAGTACGCGGCGATCAACTCGGCCATCGACGAGATGATCCCGGCCAAGTTCCGGGGCCGGATTGACCTCGCGGTCAACGGCACCTACTGGGCCGGGGCCCTCCTGGGCACGGTCGTGACGCTCTGGGTGCTCAACCACGTGACGCCCGAGTGGGGCTGGCGGGTCGCGTACGTGGTTGGCCCCATGCTCGCCCTGGTCATCATCTTCGTCCGGCGCAACCTGCCGGAGTCCCCGCGCTGGCAGATCATGCACGGCAAGCACGCCGAGGCCGAGGCCTCGATCCGGGAGATCGAGGACCACGTCGCGCATACCACGGGCACGCTCCCGGCGGTGGACCCTGCCCGGGAACTGGAGATCCGGCCGGCCAAGCAGATCGGCTACCTCGCCCTGCTCAAGGTCCTCTTCCGGCAATACCCGAGTCGCTCGGTGCTCGTCGCGGCGCTGATGATCACCCAGTCGTTCCTTTACAACGCCATCTTCTTCACCTACGGCCTGGTGCTGCAGTTCTACTTCCACGTCAAGCCCACCGACACCAGCTACTACTTCTTCGCGTTCGCGGTGGGCAACCTGCTCGGCCCGCTGACGATCGGGCGGCTGTTCGACACCATCGGCCGGAAGAAGATGATCGCGGGCACCTACATCTTGTCCGGCGTGCTGCTCGCCATCACCGCCGAACTGTTCCGGAACGGTGCCCTCAACGCGACCACGCAGACGCTCTGCTGGGCGGTCATCTTCTTCTTCGCCAGCGCGGGCGCGAGCGCCGGTTACCTGACCGCGAGCGAGGTCTTCCCGCTGGAGGTCCGGGCGAAGGCCATCGCGGTGTTCTTTGCCATCGCGCAGCTCTTCGGGGCGTTCGGGTCGCACTGGTACGGGCACCTGATCGGCACGGGCAGCGACCGGAACTCGCTGTTCGCGGGCTACCTGGTCGGAGCCGGGGCGATGATCCTCGGCGGTCTCGCCGCGGTCTTCTTCGGCGTCAACGCGGAGGGCAAGGCCCTGGAGGACATCGCCAAGCCGCTGTCGGTGGTCGCCAAGCCGGCCCAGGCCATCTTCCGGACCGGTGGCACCACCGGCGCGGGCGGCCCCGGGATAACGCCAGCGCGGTAAGGCGCGGGGCGCGGCGACGGGGCGGCGCACGGCGCGGGGGTTCCCCTGGGCGAATGCCATAGGGGGACCCCCGAAACGTTGGTGGCACGGTGTGCACTATCGTCTCATTGCTATCGCCACGAGCGGCGTGCTCTGGCATAATGCGACCAAATATCGCCCGCGACAGGACTGGGAGGGGCCTGTGGCACCTGTTCTAGAGTGCGCTACCGTCCCGTGACCCGGTTCACGCACGCGGCCTCGACATCGCCTGGCCAGGTACGCCGCGTGAACGAGGATAGCTACCTGGCCCTGCCTCCGCTGTTCGCCGTGGCCGACGGCATGGGCGGTCACGGGGCCGGCGATTTGGCCAGCAGGCTCGCCATCGAGACGATGACCTCCGCCGCCCGGATCCGGCCGTTGTCCCCGGAAGGAGTGCTCGCCGCGCTCGACGGTGCCAACCGCGCCATCGTCACGTACGAGGGAGCGCGGGGCATGGGCACCACGATCACCGGCCTGGCGCTGCTGGAGACCCCGGGCGGCACGGAGCAGCTGATGGTCTTCAACGTCGGGGACTCCCGCGTCTACCGGCTGTCCGGCGGCCACCTCGACCAGGTCACCGTGGATCATTCCGAGGTCCAGGAGCTCGTCAAGGCGGGCGTGATCACCCGGGACCAGGCGCGCATCCACCCGCGGCGCAACATCGTGACCCGGGCACTGGGCACCACCCCGGCATCCCGGCCCGACTACTGGCTGCTGACCGCCGCCGCCGGGGACCGGTACCTGATCTGCTCCGATGGCCTGTACAGCGAGGTGCCCGACGAGCACATCGCGTCGCTGCTCGCCAACGGCGGCAGCCCGCAGGCCACGGCCGACGCCCTGGTCGCCGCGGCGGAGGTCGCCGGCGGCCACGACAACATCACGGTGATCGTCATCGACGTGGTGGGCTTCGGCGATGTCAGCGTCGATCCCGGCGGCGGTGCCGGCGTGGCCGCTGCCAGCGCCATCGGCAGCCAGGCCGGCGTGGAGACCACGGCGCTGCCCCGCGCCGCTTTCCCTACGGAAGACCTGCCGCGCCAGAACCTGCTGCCCTGGGATGACCTGCCGGGTGGTGGTCGCTGACGGCGGCCCCGTCGAGGGCAAGAGCCGCGGGTCAAGAGCCGCGGGTTCGAGAGCTGCCGTTGGTCAGAACTTCAGCCAGTGCTGGCGGCACTCATACTGCACGTCCCGGCTGGCGAAGTGCGCCGCCTCTGATCGCTTGACCGCCAGGTACGCGGCCGAGCGCAGCGGGCCAAGGGCGTCCATCAGCACCGAGTCGGCCGCAAGCGCGTCCATGGCCGCTTCCACTGATGAGGGCAGGCGCGCGACATTAAGGCGGAGTCGTTCGGTATGCGAAAGAACGGCGGGGTCTACGGTCAGCGGCTCGCCAGGGTCGAGCGCCCGGCGGATGCCGTCCATGCCCGCGTGGATGAAAGCGCCCAGGGCCAGGTAGGGGTTGGCGGTGGAGTCCGACGGCTTAAGCTCCAGGTTGACCGAGCCCGCCCGGCCGATGGGGGAGCAGACCCGGATGGCCGCCTCGCGGTTGTCCGGGCCGTAGCAGGTGTAGGCGCCGGACCACATGGACGGCGCGAGCCGCCGGTAGCTGTTCACGCTGCCGCAGGTCAGTGCCACCAGGGCGGGCAGGTGCGCCAGCACGCCGGCCAGGAACTGGTAGCCGACCTTGGACAGGCCGTATCGCCCGCTGTCATCGGCGAACGCGTTGACACCGTCTTTCCATAGGGACGCGTGCAGGTGCGCCCCGTTGCCGGCCTGATCGGGCAACGGCTTGGGCGCGAAGGTCGCCCAGAGGCCGTGCCGGATGGCGACCGCGCGGGCCGTCTCCCGCAGCAGCACGTGGTTGTCGGCCGCCCGGAGAGCAGTCGCGTGCCTTATCGGCACTTCCTGCTGGCCAGCCCCGAGCTCGGGGTAGTAGTGCTCGACGTCCAGGGCCTGGTCATTGAGCGCCCGGACGAGGTCGATCGCATAGTCGTGGGCCAGGTGGAAGCCGGTCGCGGAGTAGCAGAGGCTCTGGTCGTTCGGGATGAGCCAGTCGCCGTCATCCCCGGGAAGCCGGCCGAGGGTGAACTCCGGCTCGAACGACGCCTGCAGTTCGTACCCGAGCACTGCCAGGGCGGCGACCGCGTCCTTCAGGAACGTCCGAGCGCAGCCATCCCAGGCAGAGCCGTCGGGATTCACCTGGTCGGCGAGCATCGCGGCAGCACCCGGGGCGTAGGGCAACACGACGAACGTCGACGGGTCCGGCTTGATGCGGACCTCGCCGACTGGGCCCATGCCCTCGACCGGCGACAGCTCGTCCATCATCGACATCGCCATCATGGCGCGAGTGTGCCCGATACCGCTCTCGACGCGCTCGGCGAGCCGGGAGGTGGCGGCCGCCTTGCCCCGGATGATCCCGCCGTGGTCGGCGTACAGGAATCGGGTGAGGACAACGTTGGCCGCATCGGCGATCCGCGGGAGGTCTGTCATACCGCAGAACGTATTTCTTCTTCAGCAGCCCGCACCACCAGGATCGCCAAACCGGGCACTCCCCGCTTGGCTGCGACGTTTAAAGGCATAGACGCGCGTGCAACTGCGTGGACTGCTGCCGGGCAAGAGCGCGCAGACCACGGCGAGCATGGGGAATGCGCCGCGGCTGTCGAGGAGGCGATCGTGGGGATCCTGCTCATCATCCTTATCATCGTCGTCATCGCTTACGGGCGGTGGCGGATTTCGCTGCGCCGGTGGCCCTACGAGACGTGCCGTAAGTGCGGGGGCTCGTCGCGCAGCCCGGGCAGTAGCGTGACACGGTTTGGAAAGTGCCCGCGCTGCGGCGGCACCGGCCGGAACCTGCGCCGGGGCGCGCGGGAGTAGCCTCCGCCAAGGGCGGGGAGTGCCTGGAGAAGGCAGATGCGTATATCGTCAGAGCATGCCACCGCGCCCCGCGCCGCGAGAATTGCGTGCCTCAGATGCCGACCGTGACCGCGTCGTGGCCACGCTCAACGCTGCAGTGGCCGACGGCCGGCTGTCGAATGAGGAGCATGACGAGCGCGTGCACGCCGCGCTGAGCGCCCGCACGCTCGGCGACCTGCTCGGGCTGACCACCGACCTCATCGGGCCGGCCGGGCAGCCGATCCAGATCGACAACGGGCCGTTGCTCAATGGCATCCCCTTGGTCAACGGCATCTTCCGCAAGGAGATGCGGGGCGGCCGCTGGGTCGTCCCCTCGGAGCTGATCGTCAACGCGATAGGCGCCGACGTGACGCTGGATTTCCGCGAGGCACTCCTCACCGACCGGCACACGGTCATCCGCGGGCACGCGGTGGCCGGGACGATCCGGATGTTCGTGCCGGACGCCGTCACCGTGACCGTGGACGGGACCATTTTCCTCGGGCGGCAGAAGGGAGCGGCGCCGCGTCGCGAGCCGCCCGCCCTGGACCAGCCGCTGATCGAGGTGCGCGCCCGGGTGTTCCTCGGCGAGATCCTGGTCAAGGCCCCGCCGAAGCCCCGCCGCTGGCTCCGTAACTCCCGCCGCCAGGAGCTCCGCTAGCCTGCAATACTGGGCGGCGCCGCCTACTCGTCGTAGTTGACGGAGCTGTAGGCGCGCAGCTTCCACAGCGCATGCTCGCTGCGGATGCTGCGGATCGTGCCCGACCGGGACCGCATCACCAGAGAGTGCGTCGTGCAGCCGCCGCGGGAGTAGCGGACGCCGTCCATGAGCTCGCCGTCGGTGATGCCGGAGGCCGCGAAGAACACGTCGTCCGAACGCACCAGGTCGTCGGTGGTCAGCACCCGGTTCAGGTCGTGCCCGGCATCGAGGGCCTTGCGCCGCTCCTCCTCATCGCGGGGCGCGAGCTTGCCGAGGATCACGCCGCCGAGGCACTTGATCGCGCAGGCCGCGATGACGCCCTCCGGGGTGCCGCCGATGCCCAGCATCAGGTCGACGCCGGTGCCGTCGCGGGCCGCCATGATGGCCCCGGCGACGTCCCCGTCGGTGATGAGCTTGATGCGCGCCCCCGCCTCGCGCACCGCCCGGATCAGCCCCTCGTGCCGGGGGCGGTCCAAGATGACGACCGTGACGTCGTGCGGCGTGCCGCCCTTGGCCTTGGCCACCGCCGCGACGTTGGCGGCCACGGGCGCCTCGAGGTCCACCACGTCGGCCGCCTCCGGGCCGGTGGCCAGCTTGTCCATGTAGAAAACGGCCGACGGGTCGTACATCGAGCCGCGCGGCGCGACCGCGAGCACGGACACCGCGTTGGGCATGCCGTTGGCGGTCAGCCTGGTGCCGTCGATCGGGTCAACGGCGACGTCGCAGGCGGGGCCGCTGCCATCGCCCACATCCTCGCCGTTGAACAGCATCGGGGCGTTGTCCTTCTCGCCCTCGCCGATCACGACCACGCCGCGCATGCTGACGGAGTTGATCAGCGCCCGCATCGCGTTCACGGCGGCCCCGTCCGCGCCGTTCTTGTCGCCGCGCCCCACCCAGCGGGCAGCCGCCATCGCGGCGGCCTCGGTCACCCGGGCGAGCTCCAGGGCGAGGTTCCGGTTCGGCGCGTGCGTGACCGGCTCCGGAACCCCCTCCAGGCTTGCCGCCGGCAGTCCCTCAGTCCCCTGCTCTTCAGTCATCGCGACCCTCCCGCGCTGGCCGCCGTTAGGTCCAGCGTGCCAGCGCTCACTATCTGGTCGACTCCCACGCCTGCGCGAGAGCCTGGGTAAATGTCTCCGCCGACTGCGCGCCGGAGATGCCGGTCTTCATGTCGAGCGCGAAGAACGGCACGCCAGTGATGCGCAACTGGCGGGCCAGGTCCTCGTCGGCCCGGACGGCGTCGGCGTACTCGTCACCGTCCAGCACCTTGGCCACCTCCGTCGCGTCCAGGCCTGCCTCAGTGGCGACGTCGATGACGACATCCCGGTCGAAGACCTGCCGGGCGTCGGCGAAGTTCGCCTGGTAGATGGCGTCGACGGCCTGGGCCTGCAGGCCGCCAGCCCGCGCCAGGTGCAGGACGCGGTGCAGGTCGAAGGTGTTGCCGTTCGGCCGCTCCAGGCTGTAGCGCAGGCCCTCCGCGCGGGCCATCCCCGCGACCCGCTCCTCCATCTGCCGGGCCTGCGGCACGGGCATGCCGAACTTCTTGCTGATCATCTGCAGGTTCGTCTCGCTGCCTGTCTCGGCCGCGGGATCGAGCTCGAAGGACCGGAACACGACCTCAACCTCATCGCGGTGCTCGAAGCCCGCAAGGGCCTTCTCGAACCGCGCCTTGCCCACGTAGCACCACGGGCAGACGACGTCGCTCCAGATATCCACGCGCATGCCTATAAGCCTAGAGGCTCAGAACGGGGCAGTGGAGTTTGCCTCCGGTTCAGCGTCCTTGCGCGCCGCCATCGCCGCCGTCAGCCTGGCGCGGGCCCCGTCGAGCCACTCGCCGCAGATCGCGGCCAGCTTCTCGCCGCGCTCCCACAGCTCCAGCGACTGCTCCAGGGTCAGGCCGCCGGCCTCTAGCCGCTTGACCACGCTGGCCAGCTCGTCTCGCGCCTGCTCGTACGACAGTGCTTGCTGAGAGCCTGGCTGGGCTTGCCCAGAGGGTCCTGACTTGCTGTCCGCCATAGGACACCACCCTAACCTTTCATACCGAACGACTCCGCCTCACTCGCCCGCCCGGGCGGTGAGGTGATCTTCGGCGAAGCGGATCGTCAGCTCTTCGCCGGGCGTTATCTCCGCGGCGGAGCGGACCACCGTCGCGTCATGCTTCTGGACTATCGCGTAGCCGCGCTTGAGTGTGGCGGCGGGGGAGAGTGCCAGCAGCCGCGCCCTCGTGTGCGTGATGTCGTCGGTGGCGCGGGCGAGCCTTGTGTCGAGACAGGTCCTCGCCCTGTGCAGCATCATCCCTGTGTACTCGTCCTGTCGCTCGATCTCGCGCACAGGGTCGGCGAGGGCAGGCCGTGACGTGATGGACGCCAGCCAGGACTGCTCTCGGTCTAGCCAGCCCCTGACGGCACGCCTCCCGCGGTCACGCAGTTGCATGATGAGGGCCAGCTGCTCGGTCACATCGGGCACGACCCGCTTGGCGGCGTCAGTGGGGGTGGACGCCCTCAGGTCAGCGACGTAGTCGAGCAGCGGGGTGTCCTGCTCGTGGCCGATGGCGCTCACGACGGGAGTGCGGCAGGCGGACACCGCGCGGATGAGGGCCTCGTCAGAGAACGGAAGCAGGTCCTCGACCGAGCCGCCGCCGCGGGCGATGATGATGACGTCGACTTCCGGGTCCGCGTCCAGGTGCCGCAGCGCGGTCATGACCTCGGTGGTGGCGTACACGCCCTGAACGGGGACCTGCTCGACGCGGAACTGCACGGCGGGCCAGCGCCGGGCGGCGTTGTGCAGCACATCGCGCTCGGCGGCCGAATCGCGGCCGCAGATCAGGCCGATCACGTGCGGCAGGAAAGGCAGCGGGCGCTTGCGCTCCGGGGCGAACAGGCCCTCGGCGGCGAGTTCCTTGCGGAGCCTTTCGAGCCGGGCCAGCAGCTCGCCGAGGCCGACTGCCCGTACCTCCAGCGCCGCCAGCGCGAAGGAGCCCTTCGAGGCGTTGAAGTCAGGCTTGGCGTGGATCACCACGCGCGCCCCGACCTGCGGGTCGGTCATCTCGTACACCGCCCGGGAGCAGGTCACCCGGGTGGAGACGGCGGCGACCGGGTCCCGCAGCGTCAGGTAGACCATGGAGCCGCGCTTGGTGCACTCGGCGATCTGGCCCTCGACCCAGACCCGGCCGAGCTTCCCGATCCAGCCGCCGACGAGCTGCAGCACGGTGCGGACTGGAACGGGTGACTCAGGGGAGGTCTCTAGCGGCATGTGCCTATCGTGCACCACGCACTCGCCCGCCCGCGCGCAAGCGGGGCGGCGGGCTGGGGCGGAGGCGTCGAGACTGCGTGGCTAGCTGATGGCGGGGAAGCCCGTGGTCAGCCCGGCGGCGATCTTGGCAACGCGGCGCTCGAACATCGTGATGACCTCTTCGCGGCCCTGGTGCGCCTTCTCGTAGTCGATCAAGACGGCAAGGTCCTCGGTGGTGAGGTTCCGCAGCCGGGCCCGCAACGAGGCGACCGTCAGCGTGTCGTAGTTCGCCAGCGGGAGAGCGGCTTCCGCGCTGTCGGTCTCGGCCACCACGGTTTCGGGCTCGGCCGTCTCGGTCTGCGCCGCCACGGGCTCGGGGGTGGCGGTCTCGGCGACCACCGTCTCCGGCTCCACTGTCCCGGTCGTGGTCTCGGCGACCACAGCTTCCGGGGTGGTCTCGGGCGTCGCCGTTTCGGGGGCGATTACCTTGACGTGACCGGCCTGGTCGTCCGCCGCCTTGGGCGCGGCGGGCGCGGGGGCCGACTTGCCACGTCCGAAAAGCCCGGCGAATACCGAACGCAGGCCCCGTCGTGCCGGGGCTTCCTTCACTGTCATGCTTAAAACACTCCTCAAGAGACGGGTACCCCCAGTGTGCCAGTGCGCGCGCTCGCTTGTAGTGCATTAATAGATGTGGTATCTAGCGGTTCGTGCGTATTTCGGGTGAGTATCTCCCGTGACCTGCCGGGTCGCGACGGACTGACGTGGTGGCTCGCCTACCATGGGATCATGTCTGAGACCCATCGCCGGGTCCTGCTGGCAAAGCCGCGTGGCTACTGCGCAGGGGTCGACCGTGCCGTGCAAGCTGTCGAGGTCGCGCTTGAGCGATTCGGCGCACCGGTATACGTGCGCAAGGAGATCGTCCACAACAAGCACGTGGTCAACGAGCTGACCAGGCGGGGTGCCGTCTTCGTGGAGGAGACCGACGAGGTACCCGAGGGCAGCGTCGTGGTGTTCTCGGCGCACGGCATCGCGCCCGAGGTCCGTGCCGCGGCACAGTCACGCAACCTGCGGCAGATCGACGCGACCTGCCCGCTCGTGACCAAGGTGCACAACGAGGCCAAGCGCTTCGCGGCCGGCGACTACGACATCTTGCTGATCGGCCATGAGGGCCATGAAGAGGTCGTCGGCACCACCGGCGAGGCTCCCACCCGGGTCCGCCTCGTGGACGGGGTCGACGGCGCGGCTTCGGTGCAGGTCAAGGACCCGTCGCGGGTGGTGTGGCTGTCGCAGACGACCCTGTCGGTGGACGAGACCGTCCAGACGGTCGCCGCGCTGAAGGAGCGCTTCCCGCAGCTCATCGACCCGCCCAGTGATGACATCTGCTACGCGACGCAAAATCGCCAGGCCGCCGTCAAGGTCATCGCCCCCGAGGCGGACGTGGTGATCGTCGTCGGATCCCGGAACTCCTCCAACTCGATACGCCTGGTGGAGGTCGCCAAGGACGCCGGCGCGGGCGCCGCCTACCTTGTCGACGACGCCGGGGAGATCGACGAGAGCTGGCTGGACAGCGCCACGACGGTCGGCCTGACGAGCGGCGCCTCGGTGCCGGAGGAACTGGTCGCGGGGGTGCTGGGCAAGCTGGCGGCACTCGGCTTCGGCGAGGTCGTCCAGGTTGAGGCCGTGGAGGAGAAGATGTCCTTCCAGCTCCCGCGTGAGCTGCGCAAGTAACCGGCGCGGCTTAGCTGTTTACTAGCCGCTTACTAGCCGCTTACTAGCCGCGCAACTCCGTCCAGAGGGCGCGGACCTCGGTGTGCAGGCCGCGCACGAGGGCGATCGCCACGGTCAGCGTCATGCCGGCGAGCATCCACCAGGCCGCTCCGGCCAGCGTGACGAGCAGGCCCTCGAGGCCTGCCAGCATTCCGGACGCCGTGACCGCCGACGAGGCGAGGGATGCCGCCAGGAACAGCAATGGCGGTGAGACCACCACGGGCAGCAGGCTGCCGGGCCGCACGTAGTAGGCGGTCAGGCTGCTGGCCATGAAGAAGACGGCGTCAGCGAGCTCCCCCCAGTTCAGCCAGTCGGAGACGAGCAGCCCGGTGAGGCACGCGCCGAACACGGCGAGCACCCCGCCGCGCCCCGTGAGCTGCCGCGCGCCGTGCCCGGTGGCAAGTGCCCCCAGTTTCATCGGGGCGCCGACTTGGCGAGTTCCGGCATGGGGTCAGCGGCCAGCCCAGGGGTGACGAGCTCTGGGGCGGACAGCGGACGGGTGGTCTCCTGCGCGGCTACCGGGGTGGGCAGTTCCCCGGCGACCACGCCAAGATCGGACAGCTTCCGGGCGGTCACCAGCACCCGGCTCTCCAGCGAGCCGACCGCCTGGTTGTATGCCACGACCGAGGCCGTCAGCGACCGGCCTAGCTTGTCCACGTGCCGTCCGAGGCCGGCGAGCCGGTCATACAGCTCGCGCCCGAGGTCGAACACCGCCCGCGCGTTGTCCGACAGCGCCTCCTGCTGCCACGCGAAGTGCGCGGTGCGCAGCATCGACACCAGAGTCGTCGGAGTCGCGATGTGCACCCGGCGGGCGATCGCGTACTCCAGCAGGCCCGTGTCACGTTCCAGCGCTGGCGCGAGGAATGCCTCGCCGGGGATGAACAGGATCACGAACTCAGGCGTCGACGGCAGCGCGGTCCAGTAGGCCTTTCCGCCCAGTTGGTCCACGTGCGTGCGCAGGTGCTTGGCGTGCGCGTCCAGTCGCGCCTCGCGGATCGCCTCGGTTGTGGCCTCGACGGCTTCCAGGTAGGCCGCGAGCGGGACCTTGGAGTCCACCACGATGTGCTTGCCGCCAGTCAGGTGGACGACCAGGTCCGGCCGCTGGGCGGTAGTCCGGTAACCCTCCGAGGCCGCGGACGAGCCGCCGTCAACCGTGACCTGCTCGTCGAAGTCGCAGCGCGGGGTCATCCCGGCCAGCTCAACGACCCGGCGGAGCTGCAGTTCGCCCCACCGGCCCCGCGCCTCGGGCCGCCGCAAGGCGGTGACCAGGGCAGCAGCCTGCTCCCGGAGTTCCTCGGCACCCCGCCGGGTGAACTCCACCTGCTGGGTGAGCTCGGCGTGCGACCGGATCCGGGCCTGGTCGGTCTCGCGAAGCTGCCGCTCGACTCGAGACAGCGTGTCACGGATCGGGCCGACGAGCTGGCCGACGTCTAGCCGCTCGCCGAGCTGTCCTTCCACGAGCGCCGCCTGGGACTGCGCCGTCCTCTCGAGCAGTGAGTACTTTTCCTCGGCCGCTCGCGCCCTGGCGTCCGCAGCGGTAACCCTGCCGCGCAGGAACAGGTACCCGAGGACGACGCCGATCGCGATCCCGGCCAGCAAGGCGAACACGGTCATGTCCCCAAGTATTGACGCACGTATCCGTAGCCTCAGGATTGACACGCCGGCGTCGGCTGGTCTGGCGATGGACACGCCGACTTAACCAGTTAGTAACGCACCGTATTGAGCGCGTTGCGGCACAATAGATCCGTGCGAGCGGCAATCGAGCTACATGCGGTCAGCCAGCAGGCACGGCCAGGCGTCATAACGCTACGTGATGTAACGCTTACCGTCGAGCGGGGTGAGCTGATCGCGATCATCGGGAGCAGCGGGTCAGGGAAGACGACGCTGCTCGATACCATGTGCGGGCTGCGCCCGCCCGCTTCCGGCGAGGTGGTGCGCGCCGATGGGGCCTGTGTTGGGTACGTTCCGCAAGACGACATCATCCATGTGGCCCTCCCGTTGCAGCGGACGCTGCGCTACGCGGCGGAACTGCGGCACGTCCGTGACCCGGCGAAGGCGGTCGAGGACGTGCTGCAGACCCTGGAGCTTGCCAGCCGGTCCATGGTCCCGGTGGGCAGCCTGTCGGGTGGGGAGCGCAAGCGTGCGTCCATCGCCGCCGAGCTCCTCGCCGGGCCGGGGCTGTTCTTCCTCGACGAGCCCACGTCGGGGCTGGACCCGGCGCGCGGCGCGGAGTTGATGCGGACCCTGCGCAGCCTGTGCGATGACGGCACCACCGTGGTGCTGACCACGCACAATCCGCTGGACGCGGAGAGCTGCGACAAGATGGCGGTGCTCGCCGGCGGCGGGCACCTCGCGTTCTTCGGCGCCCCGGTGGCGGCCCGCGAGTACTTCGGCACCGACTCCACGGTCGAGATCTACGAGCGCCTCGCCGGAGTCGGTGATCCTGCCAAGAACTGGTCCCGCAGGTTCTTCGAGTCCTATTTTTCCCGGGCGAATCCGGTCGTCTCTCCTGCGTCGGCACCTGTGGTGGCCGGGGGGATGGGGAGCCTCGGTGCCCGGGGCGGGGAAGCCACCGTGGACGACGACCTCATGAGCCCCGGTCTGCTGGCCACGGGCACCGCCACGCTGGACCGCGAGGCGGGCGCCCGCGACCCGGGCAGTGCCGCCGGCACCAGTACGGCGGACAGCCAGGCCGGCAGTGCCGATGGCGTCGCTCCCGGCAGTGTCACTGCCGACGGTGCCGATGCCGACGGTGCTGGTGCAGGCCAGGAACTGACCGTGGCCGACGCCGATCCGCCAGCGCGGCCCCGGTGGCGGCAGCGGGGCCTGCGCCCCGTTCGCCAGTGGGCGCTGCTCACCCAGCGGAACGCTGACATCCTCACCCGCAGCAAGCTCACCGCCGCGATGCTCGCCGGATCGCCGCTAGCGGTCCTGCTGATGTTCTTGGTGCTCTTCCGGCCGGGCGCGTTCAATCCGGCGCACCCCAGCCCGTCGGCAACCGTCATGATCATGTTCTGGATAGCGTTCGGCGGGTTCTTCTTCGGGCTGACCTACGGGCTACTGGCGATCTGCGCCGAGTGGGGGGTGCTCCGCCGCGAGCGCTTCGCGGGCCTCGGGGCCGGGGCCTACGTGCTGGCGAAGGTGTCGGTGCTGCTGCCGCTGCTCGCCGTCGTTGACCTCGCCTTCCTGGCCGTGCTGCGCCTGCTCGGCCGGCTGCCGGCCGTGGCGGACTACCCGGCCCTGTTCGTGACCCTGCTGCTGTGCTCGGCATCGGCGCTGGGCATGGGCCTGCTCATTTCGGCGGCGACGGCAGAGCCGTCACAGGCCACGATCGCGATGCCCATGGCGTGCTTCCCGCAGGTCCTCTTCGTCGGCGCGATCTTGCCGGTGCCGGTGATGGCCGCCGTCGGCAGGTGGATCAGCTATGCCATGACCAACCGGTGGGCGTTCGAGGCCTTGGGCCACAGCCTCGGCGTCGCCGGGCTCTGGTCCAGCGGTGCCTCGCCGCTGGGCCGCCCGCTGCTGGCGTCCTACGGGGACACGTTCAGCCGCCCGGTCCTGGCGGACTGGCTGATCCTCGCCGGCTTCACCGTTGCCTTCCTGGCCGCCACGATCGCCGTGGTGATCCGCAAGACCCGGTGACGCTGGACTGGCAAGAAGCAGGGGGCTGGACTAGGGCAGCGTGTCGATCGGCGGCTTGGCCGTTCGACTACGGGGAAAGACCGGTTCAGGTGCCGGTCTGCCGAGCCGAAGGTGCGATCACCGTGAAGTACCTGATCCTGCTGTATGCCAGCAAGCCAGAACTGCCCGAGCCGGGGACGGCGGAGTTCGGTCAGATGATGACCGAGTGGGCCGTCGCCAAGCAGGCGATGAGCGACGCGGGCGTCCTCATCGAATGCTCCCCGCTGCAGCCACCGAGCGCATCGACCACGGTCCGGGTCCGGGGCGGCGAGACACTGGTCACCGATGGCCCCGCCGCCGAGATCAAGGAGGTCTTCGGCGGGCTCACGCTGATCGAGTGCGATGGCCTTGATGACGCGCTCAAGTGGGCCGCGACGCTGCCTACCGCGCGCGACGGGAAGGTCGAGGTCCGCCCCCTGATCCAGACGGGCGGGCCGGCCTGACCGAGGAGTACGCCGGGGTCTTCCGCGAGCACTGGCGGGTGGCGGTCGCGGTCGCCGCCCGCCTGTCGGGGGACCTGGACGCCGCCGAGGACGCCGCGCAGGAAGCGTGCGCGCTGGCCCTGGAGAAGTGGCCAGCTGACGGGATGCCAGCGAATCCGGGGGCGTGGCTCGCCGGGGTGGCCAGGCACAAGGCACTGGACCGGGTGCGCCGGGAATCGGCTCGTCCCGGCAAGGAGGCCGCGGCCGCACGGGAACTGGCCGCCGGGGGGTACCGGGGGGTTGCCGCCCCGGGATGTGCTGCCGAGGCAAGGCCGCCGGACGGCGATGCCGACGAGCTTGGGCTGATCTTCATGTGCTGTCATCCGGCGCTCGACCAGGCCGCCCGGGTGGCGCTGACCATGCGGAGCGTGTGCGGGATAGCGACGGCGGACATCGCCGCCGCCTTCCTGGTGCCGGAACCCACGATGGCGCAGCGGATCGTCCGCGCCAAGCGCAAGATCATCGCTGCCGGAATCCGGATGACGGTGCCCGCCCCTGGTGACCTTCCCGGCCGGCTCGCGGCCGTGCTGCGGGTGATCTACCTCGTGTTCAACGCGGGGTACCTCGCCTCCAGCGGGCCGGCCCTGGTCCGCCGCGAACTGTGCGAGCAGGCGGTGAGCCTGGCCCGCGCGGTGACCGCGCTGCTGCCTGGAGAGCCGGAGGCAGCAGGGCTGCTCGCGCTGCTGCTGCTCACCGATGCCCGCCGCGAGGCGCGCATCGGCGAGGCCGGGGACTTGGTCCTGCTCGCGGACCAGGACCGGTCGTTGTGGGACCGTGCCGCGATCTCCGAAGGGGAACTGCTGCTCGAGTGGGCGCTGCGGGCGGGCTGCCCTGGCCCGTACCAAGTCCACGCCGCGATCGCCGCGTGTCATTCTTGTGCCGCCAGCGCAGGGGAAACGGACTGGCGGCAGATCGCGGCGCTGTACGGCGAACTGCTGAGGTACGAGCCGACGGCCGTCACCGAGGCAAACCGGGCAGTCGCGGTCGCGATGGCCGACGGCCCCGAGGCAGGGCTGCGCCTTTTGGCGTCACTGCGCACCGACCCGCGGCTCACCCGCTGGCCGCAGTTCCACATCGCCCGGGCCGAGTTGCTGACCCGGGCCGGACGGCGAGCGGAGGCGGCCGAGGCGTACGACGCGGCGCTCAAGCTGGCCATGCCCGCACCCGAGCGTGCCCACGTCAAGCGCCGGCGCGGGGCGCTGTAGCAGGCAGCCCTCTAGCAGTTCCGCCGCCCTGGAGCGGCGGTCAAGTAGCGCCGCCGTTGTGGGTCCGGCGGCTTGCCGTGTGCTGATCCTTGCTGGCCTCACGCGTTCCTGGCGTCGGTGCCGCTAGCCGGGATGCGGGACGACCCGGTCGCGGAGGGACGACCCGGTCGCGGAGGGCTGTGGCCCGGGACGGATCGGCACGTCCAGCCCTTTCAGCGCCGGGGTGGAGCCGATCGGGATGAAGCGCGCCTCCCGCGGCCGGCTTCTGGTGGGGCCGGCCGTGGGTGGCGTTGATTATGGGGTTGTACTTGGCGGTGGCCCGCTGCCGTGGGGCGGGCCGGTGGCTGGTGGCCGGTGGCTGTGGATGAGCTGCCCCTTGGGGCCGTGGGCGGTGGTGGTGGCGTCAGGGTGCAGGACGAGTCGCCAGCCGCGGCGGTGGATGCAGACGTCGTGGTGGTACTGGCATAGCAGGACGCAGTTCCAGGTGGAGGTTTCGCCGCCGTTGCTCTTGTGGCGCAGGTGGTGGACGTCGCAGCAGGCGGCCGGGCGGTGGCAGCCGGGCCATTCGCAGTGCCCCTGTGCGCGGAGCTTGACTGCGCGGCGGATCGCGACCGGGATGTCGTCGCTGTAGCCAATGTCCAAGACGGCCGACTTGCCGTTGTACGGGGCCTCCAGCAGCCCGCGGCGCAGGATCGAGGCGAGCCGGTCCGGGCCGGAGACCAGGTCGATGGCGAGCTTGGCGATGGCGTACCGCAGTGCCTGCCACGCCTCGGGTGGCAGCGCCTTGGACCGCTCGCGGGCAGCGGCCTGGCCGGAGGCGGCGGGGCCGGGGCGGGGTGCGGCGGTGGCGGCCTGGTCGAGGAAGTCGAGCAGGACCTCGATCATCTGGTCCACGAGGGACAGGTCGGGGTGGCCGGTGACGACCGGGGAGATGAGGGCGTCGCAGGCGATGGCTTCGGCGTTGGTGCCGGCCAGGTAGCCGGGCTGCCCGGCGACCGCTGTCAGCCAGGCCTCCTCCAGGGCGCCGCCGCCGGGCATGTCCCGTAGCTGGCCCAGGGCCACGATGGCCTCGACGCGGGTGCCGGCCCCGGCCCGGTCGGGCAGCATCCGGGCGCGGATCAGCAGCTGGCAGGCCAGCTGCAGCGCGTCGTGGTTGCGCTGCGCGTCGGTGCGGTCATCATCGGGCCCGGCCGGCTTGCCCAGCGCCTCCAGCACCGCCTGCACGGCGGCGGCGCACTCACCGGTCAGGTTCCCGTTAAGGCGCCCGGCATTGCCGATAGTGGTGCCCAGCGTCAGGAACCGGTCGTCGAACCCGTCATCCGGGTCGTCGGGGTCGGGCTGCTGGGAACGCCATTTTTCGTAGGCAGCCTGCGCGATCACGCCCAGGTCCAGCAGTTGCGCGCCGGCGGCCGCGGCATCGACCAGGATCTGGTCGGCGTCATCGCGCCAGTCCTGCGGCAGCTTGCGAGTCCAGTCGGCCAGCTGGACGGCCCAGGACTCGGAGATGTCATGGCGGGCCAGCGCCGCCGCCAGCACCGGGTGCGCGGCCAGCTGCCGCATCAGCCGGACCTGGGCACCCGCGGCCTTCGCCGTGACCCGGCCCTTAGCCGCCAGCCACGCCCGCGACGACCCGTACCCGTCGGCGTCGTGGCCACGCCCGGCATCAAACCGGGCCAGGATGGCGCAGCGGGCGGCGGCGAACGTCGCGCTGATCGCCCCCATCGCCTCCAGCACGCCGCCCAGCGAGGCGGCCTCCAAGGCAGCGGCACCAGGATCGATGAGGTAATCCATCGCGGCCTGCGCCACCCGCAGCGCCTCCGCCACGCTCCCCGGCCCCAGCTCACCGGCACTGCCTTCAGGAACAGCGCCCTCAGCGACAGCGCTCCCAGCAACAGTGCACACCTGGATCACCTCCCCGAGGTTGATCACGGTCCCGGGCTTGCCAGGCACCCCCGTCAGGGCCTTTCAACCCCTGGGGACCTTCACGCACTGGCTCATCGGCTGCCGCCGGCGCTCTCTGCGGACCTGCCTCAAGTATGCCATCCCGTAGACGAATACACAAGAAGTAGCATCAAGATCTTTTTTCGACTCCCTAAATCGCCGCCTACCCGCGTGGCGATTTACCTGACCGGCGCCCTAGCAGCTCACGCGCACCGCCAGGCCGCTGCGGTCAGGCCTGCGGTCGCGGTAGGTGCGCTCGGTGAAGTCCAGGAAGGACTCCACGTCCGCGAGGGTAGAGGCTACGCCGAGCGACAGCCGGACGGCCCCGCCGGTCGGCAGGCCGACGGCCGTCAGGTAGTCG